>Ga0070711_100000768_pt1 | contig 16723 bp, 14 predicted proteins | sample LARL53metaG_FD_65452 | JGI IMG/M metagenome (GOLD analysis project Ga0070711, IMG submission 65452) | Corn, switchgrass and miscanthus rhizosphere microbial communities from Kellogg Biological Station, Michigan, USA - LAR L5-3 metaG | ecosystem: Host-associated > Plants > Roots > Rhizosphere ... | reverse complement strand
CGCGAGCGTCGACACCGAGCTGCCTCTCGACGCGTTTTCGGTTCGCAAGGAGGCCAAGCGGCACGGGACCGGACGCCGGATCGAGGGAAACTTCGCCGCCGGCGCGAAGGTCGTGATCATCGAGGACGTGATCACCAGCGGGGGCTCCGCGCTGAACGCGATCAGCGCGGTGCGCGAGGAGGGCGGCGAGGTGCTGGGATTGCTGGCGCTGGTCGACCGCGATGCCGGCGGCACCCAGCGAATCGAGGCAGCGAACGTTGCCGTGCACTGTCTGGTGACCGCCCAGGAACTCATCGCCCCGGGGCCAGCGGCCTGAACCCTTTCCAGGTTTCGTGGTAGGGGCGCACGAAGCGGTCGAGGAATCGCTGCAGCACCGAACAGAAGGGAAATCGGGTGCGAAACTCGCTCGGCGTAATGCCGAGCACGACCCGGAGATGCCGCCCGAAGGATTGCGGCGACGCGAAGTCGAGCCGGTAGGCGACATCGGCGATCGTCAGATCGCCGTCATCGAAGAGCTTGGCCGCGTGACAGAGCCGTACTGCGACGAGATGATCCTTGGGGCTCGGCAAGCCCGAGCGCACAAACCGGGACACCAGCGTCGACGGCGTGATGGAGAGCGCGTCTGCCAGGCGCCGCACCGTGGTGGTTTCGGGCGCCGTGCGCACGAGCTGCTCCCAGAATCGCCGGCTCCCAGCGCTGATCGGGCCGAGCACCTCCATCACCGGCACCAGGATCGCCAGCGACCGTTCCGCCGGGGGTGTGCCGAGGACCTCACGCAGCCGCCGCCAACCGGCCGCGTCGGTCGCGTCCACCACCTGGCGTACGCCGGTCGCGCCGAGGCGGAGCAAGGCTTCCGCGTCACCGGGCTCGCGCCGGGTGACGAGCGCCACCGTTGGGACGGACGGGAAATTTCGGGAGAATTGTTCGAGGAGCGCGGGGGCGTCTCCGGCGCAGCGGTGCACGGAGACGAGTACCGCGTCGACCGGACGCTCGCGCACCACTCGCAGCGCGTCGCGCACCGATTCGCGGTGCACCAGCGCGAAGCAGCCGCTGCCGGCAGCGTCGACGCGCGAGCGTTCGACGGGATCGAGTACCGCGGCGACAGTCGGCGTGGTCGGGCTGGCCATGAGCGACATTCCGGTGTGGGGTGCGCGCATGGTGGCAGGGAAGGCACAACCGCGGATCAAGGCGCGGCATGGATCGGATTGCGGTGCACGGTACGGCGTGACGCGGCTGGCGGCTGGCGGCTGGCTATTAGCGGCTAGCTGCTAGCTGCTAGATACTGGCTGTTCGGTGCCGGAATCGACCCGCTGAGCGTTTGGGGACCGGATTCCGCCGGCGGAGCGGCTAGTAGCTAACAGCTAGCAGCTAGCAGCTAATAGCCAGCCGCCAGCCGCCAGCCGCCTCAGTTAGCTTTCCCACGGGGCAGAACGCGATGATCGCGGTTCCGAGCGCAAGCGAGGAATCGAGGAAAGTCCGAGCTCCACAGGGCAGACCGCCAGGTAACGCCTGGGCGCCGCGAGGCGACGGACAGGGCAACAGAGAGCAGACCGCCGATGGTCCCTCGAGCGATTGGCGAGGGAATCAGGCAAGGGTGAAACGGTGGGGTAAGAGCCCACCGCCCCGAGCGTAAGCAAGGGGGCACGGTAACCCCCGGTCGGAGCAAGGCCAAATAAGCGGCGAGGTGCGGCCCGCACCGTCCGAGCCGCGGGTAGGCTGCTTGAGGCGGTCGGCGACGGCCGTCCCAGACAGATGATCATCTCCCCAGCCGCAAGGCGGGGGAAACAGAACTCGGCTTACGGTTCGGCCCCACCGCGCCGCCGCCATGCGGCGCGGGCTGGATGCGGAAGCGCCCGTCAATGTCACCCTGGCCAGTGAGGCACCATGTTTTCCGTCCTGCTCGCCGCCGCGCTAGCGCAAGGACAAAATCCGGCCGGGCCCGCGCAGCGATACCGGCTGGAAGTGAAAACCCTCCAGGAACTCGACCAGACGTCCAATGGCGGCACGAAGAGCGCGAACGGCCTGACGACCGTCGCCCTGATCTCGGTGGCGATGACGGACAGCGCCGGAGGTCAACTCGCGCGGATTACGGTGGACTCGATGGTCCTCAACCCGGTCGGGGCGATCGTGGAGGAACTGAAGCGACGTCCCGGCGCAGCACAGGATGCCCGCGGCGCCTGGGTGCGGGTGTACATCGCCCGCGGGAAGATCCAGGGTGGCGTGCAGCTCTCCGATTCCACCAATCCGGCGCTCGGCGCGATCGTGCAATCGGTTGCGGTGCTCTTTCCGGGCATTCGTCGCGGCGCGAAGGTCGGCGACAACTGGGCGGACACCAGCCACATCAACAATGCTTCCGGTTCGAGACATGTGACGGGTGAAGTCGTGGCGGCCTGGAAGGTGGTCGGGAGCGAAGGCGACGCCCTGGTGCTCGATGGCACCTCGACCTCGCGAACCAAGACCGACGACGCCTCGTCAGGGCAAGCGATGACGCTGGTTGGCGGCAGCAAGGAGCGGGTGGTAATCCCACCGAGCGGGCTGGCGCGCCGGGCAAGCATCGAAACCTCGAACGACATGACGATGACCTCACCAAAGCTGACTGCGCCTATGCCGGCCCGGACGACGGGTTCGCTGACATTGACGCCGCTGCCCTGAGGCGCCGCGCTTTGTGTCTCCGGCGACCCGGCCAACGTCGCATGGAGGATGAAAGCGGAACCCCGTCGTCGCGCACCTGCAATTTCAATATCGACCGTCTGCAGCCTGCTGATCGTTGCTCTGGTCGCGGGATGTTCCCACCAACCGCCGACGAATGAACCGGCCCCGGTAGCCAGATCGCGACCCAACGGAATCACCCTGCGGGATGGCTGGCGCGCTACCGTGCTCGTCCAGCGCAATGATTCGATCATCCTCACGCTACCATCGGGCGATCGCCAGCTGCAGCGGTTCGAGCGCAACGCGGGATTTACCATGCTGATGGACGGGGACGGGCGGGTTTCGATCCGGCTGGATTCGTTGACGCTCCGGCCCAGGAACGCCAACGGCCAGGGAACCACACCGGTCGGCGCCACCTGGGCCGGACGGGCGGGCGACGCCCGCGTCAACGCCATGCATGTCACCGGTGGCGGCGACCCGGCCGCTGAACTCACAGCGGTCGTGCGCAACCTGTTGCCTCGCCTCCCGGCCGGGGGCATCCATGCCCGGATGACCTGGGCCGATACGTCCACCGGCGACATTCGCGTTGACGTGTTCCGGGCCAGCGAGCACCGGACCGCCGCATGGTCTGCCGGGGTGGTAAGCCAGCGGGCGGGCTCCGGCGTGCTGCCAGTGCTGGTGCGGGAGGACTTCGAGCAATTGGGCGACGGCCAGCAAGGCGGCCGGAAGATAACGATGACGTCGCAGGGGCGTCGTAGTGGTACATACTACCTGACAACAGACGGCCGTGTCAGTGGCGCCCAGCTCGATGATTCGGTGGCCATGTTGATCAGTATCCCGGACACCCGGCAGGTCGTACCGACGATGCGCTATGCCCGCACCATTGTCCGGTTTATCCCCGCACCTCACGACGAATCCGAATAATATCTAGTAGGTAGTTTTACTAACTACTACTCATCGACCTGACGTTCGCACCGGGTCCAGTGCGGTTGATCGACTACCGGCAGGCTGGGTAGCTGGCGTCCGGTCCGTCGATCAGCGGGCGGTCCTTCCGGTTGGCGATCGCGGTCATGATGTCATGTATCCAGCGACCTAGCCGCGCCGCATGCTCGTAGTCGATGTACTGCGGCTCGTCAGTGGGCTGATGGTAGTCCCTGGCGTAGCCCAGAGAGAAGTAGGTAACTGGCACGTTGTGGTGGACGTAGTTGACCTGGTCGCTGCGGCAGAACCGGTTGAGCGGATTGGCTGTCACGTCCCAGGTGCGATCGATGGTCATCGGTTCACCGCTCAGGGCGTTGACGGAATCGATGATGTCGCCGAACTGCGACGCCAGGCGACGAGCACCAAGAGTCTGCACGGAGTTCGGCCCGCCAAGCGCCACGTCGGTCACTCGTCCCTTGCCGAGCATGTCCATGTTGTGCGCCGCCACGACGGAGTCGAGTGGAATGGTGGGATGGCCGGTAAACCAGGCCGAGCCCAGGAGCCCGGCTTCCTCGCCCGTGTGCGACACGAAAATGATCGAACGGGACGGATGTTCGGTGGCAAACTTCTCCGCGATTTCAAGCAGCACCACCGTCCCCGATCCGTCGTCGTCGGCGCCATTCATGATCGAGTCGCGGCGCGGCGGGCGAATGCCGCGCGCCCGCCTGATCAGCGAATCGATCAGGAACTGCTGGCGCTCGTTGGGTCGGCACGTGGTGCCGTCGTTGGCTCCCTGGGGCCGCATGATCGTGTTGTACGCCCGGAGGGAATCATGATCGACCGCGGCGGAGAGGATCCCGTTGTGGTCGTTGTGCGCGCTCACCAGGACGTACTCTCCCGCCCGGGCCGGGTCGCGACCGGGAAGGATCGCGATCACGTTGCGGGCGGGCGTGTGCGACATCCGCCATTCGTAGCTCCACTCTGCCGAGACTGGGCGGCCTGTGGCGCCGATCTGGAGTCCGTTGACGTCGCGATCGAAGATCCGGGCGGCGGCGGTTGCGGAAATCGACGCAGCGGGGAGACCGCTGGCTCCGATCAGGCTGCTGCCAGTCGGACGCATGGAGCCCCGGCCAACGAAGGCTGCGTTTGCGGATGCCGGTGTCAGCTCGGATTCGATCAGCAGCACTCCGGCGGCACCGAGCGCGGCGACGCGCGGGTCTGCCGAAGCAGAGCCGCCCCGACCGCCACCGCGAGCCCCCCGACCACCACGCCCGCCGGCACCGGCTGCACTGGCGCGCTGTTGCGCCAGCGCGTACGCCGCGCCGCGCTGGTTGGGCCAGCCCTGGTCGGCAGGGCATGCCGGGATGGGTTCGGCCTCGACGCGGCCCGGTGCCGGTGCGGTGAGGAACACGGCGACCTTGCCACGGAACGTCGCCGGATCGAGGGCGGTGGCGGAATCGCCGAATCTTCCCGCGAACACCGTCGGCGCGTTGACCAGGTTCGCCTTCGCGGCGACGCCGTTTCCCGCCGTGGGAACGATCGGAACAAAATCGCGCCGCGCTTCGAGGGCGGTGTTATCGACCATCAGGCGGGTGGCAGCCACATCGAACGAAGTGGGTCCATACGGCAGCTCCTGAAAGTACGTGCCGTTCTCGCCGGCGGGCTTGAGGCCCAGGCGCCTGAACTCGCGCGCTATGTACTCGGTCGCCTTGTAGTTACCGAGCTCGCCCACCCTGCGCCCCATCATCGAATCGTCGGCGATCTGGTACAGACGGGTGCGCAGATCGTTCGCCGTGATGGCGGGAACGGTCGGCCGCGGCGCCCACTTGAGGGGGCCGGTTTCGTCGGGCCAGACGGGCCTGGCAGGTACGGAGGAGGTTTTTGCTGTTGCCTGCGCCGGAAGGTTAGCAGCAAGCGCCAATGCGAGGATCAGAGCGGAGCAGAAAATCTTCCGGACCACGGGCATCTCCATGGGATTACACGTCGTGCGTCGTGCGTCGTGCGTCGTGCGAGTTTGCGGCCTACACTCGCGCGTGAGTCTCGCCAGGGCATTCGCACGACGGATGACGCACGACGCGCCTTAGTCCAGCAATCTCAGCGGCATCACCAGCGTCAGGTACGCCGCCGGATCATCCCAGCCGACCGGTTCGACCGTGGCGGCGCGCTCCGGCGCCTTGAACGTGAGGCGAACTTCGTCCGTCGGCATGTACTTCAACACCTCGAGCAGATAGTTCGCGTTGAAGCCGATATCAAGCGCCTCGCCCTCGTAGGAGACGGTAATCTCCTCCTGGGCCTCGCCGAGGTCTGGGGTGGTCACTGAGAGCCGGCACGAGCCATCGCCGAAGGCCATGCGGATCCGGTGCGTCTGGTCGCTGGCCACGATGCTCATGCGGCGCAACGCGGACATCAACGAGGCTTTCTCGACGGTGGCGACCTTGTCGTTCTCGCGCGGAATCACCTGCTCGTAATTGGGGTACGGGCCTTCGATCAGGCGGGTGAACACCTGGGTCGTTGCCGAACGGAATCCCAGATGATTGTCGGACCGGCCGATCTCGATTTCATCGTCCGGCCCGAAGAGCTTGCGGAACTGTTCCAGCGCCTTGGGTGGCACGATCAGTTCGGCCTGCTGCGCCGCGGCGCTCTGCATCGGGATTTCCATCTTCGCCAGCCGGTGCCCATTGGTGGCGACCATTCGCATCCGGTCGGGCAGCAGTTGCCAGAGCACGCCGTTGAGCACCGGGCGGCTCTCCTCGGTGCTGGCCGCAAACGCGACATGCGCGATCAGTTTCTGCAGCTCGCGGGCGGTGGTCCTGGACGAACCGTCGAAGGTCACCTGCGGGAAGCTCGGGAATTCCTCGCGCGGCAGGCCCAGGAGCTTGAATTTCGACCGTCCGCACTCGATGGTAACCCGCTGCTCTCCCTGCGTCGTCATGCGGATGCCGGCACTCGGCAGTTCGCGCACGAGTTCGACCAGCTTGCGCGCCGGCAGCGTGATGGCCCCTTCCTGGTCCACTGCTGCGGGGACCGTGGTGCCGACGGCGATATCGAGATCGGTGCCGGAAAGCCGCAACCCGTCCTTGGTCGCTTCGAGGAGGATATTGGCGAGCACGGGCAGCGTTGTCTTGGTCGGAACGGCCGCTGCCACTGCGGTCAATCCTTCCTGCAGCTGTTCCCGCGTGATGGTGAACTTCATCGGCTTCCCCGGGTTGCCAGAAGTACTACGGTTAGCTGCATTTAATACTCTAGTAGTAGCAGTAGAGGGCTGGGAAATGTGGACCCATTCCCTAAACGTTACCGGTGCAGCAGGCTACGTGATTCGCCTCGCGTGGAGTGGCAGTGGAGCGCGGGGAACAGCAGCACACTTCCCCACGACAATCCGCACTCGCCAACGTCATCCACGATCGCTCCATGCACACTGTGGGCTACACTGTCAACAACTCTGCCCGGGCCGATTCTACGCGTTCACGGAATTGCCGGTCGCGGCCCAGCTGGGTCTGTACCTTGTCGACGCTGTGGATGACGGTGGAGTGATCGCGTCCGCCAAACGCCTGGCCGATCTCCACCAGCTGCATCTGCAACAGCTCCCTGGCGAGGAACATGGCGATCTGTCGCGGCACGGTGAGCGTCTTGATGCGGGCCTTGGAGCGCAGGCCCTCAGGCGTCACGCCCCAGCGCCGCGCCACGACCTCCTGCACCTTCTCGATCGTGGGAAGCGTCCGTGACTTCGCGTCGCCGTCGTCGCCGGGACGGATCTTGTCGGCCAGCGCCTCGCGGGCCAGGTCGATCGAGATCTCGCGGTGGCGCAAGGACGCGTAGAGCAGGAGCTTGATGATGCACCCTTCGAGCTCCCGCACATTCGATCGCACGTTCTCCGCCATGAAGCGAAGGACGTCGTCGGGGATCGTGGTTTCCAGGTGGTCCTGTTCCTGCTTCTTGCGGAGGATGGCGATCCGGTGCTCGAGGTCGGGCTGCTTGACGTCGGCGACCATTCCCCATTCGAAGCGGGACACCAGCCGGGCCTCGAGGCCGGGAATTTCCTTGGGCGCACGATCCGACGTGAGGACGATCTGCTTGCCCGCCTCGTACAGCGCGTTGAAGGTATGGAAGAACTCTTCCTGGGTGGCTTCCTTGCCCTCGAGAAAGTGCACGTCATCAACCAGGAAGAGGTCGACGTCAGCCCGGTAGCGCTTGCGGAGGTCGGGCATCGTGCGGCCGTGGATTCCCTCGATCACCTCGTTGATGAACTGCTCCGCGCCAATGTAGAGCACGCGCGTTACCGGAGCCTTGAACACCACTTCGTGGGCGATGGCCTGCATCAGGTGCGTCTTGCCGAGGCCCGTGGGACCGTAGATGAAGAACGGGTTGTATTGCTTGCCCGGCGCTTCGGCGACGGCGTGCGCCGCCGCCGCGGCGAGCTCGTTGGACTTGCCGATGACGAAGGTGTTGAAGCTGTAGCGCTCATTCAGTGGCTGGGCGCTCGGATTCACCGGAGCTGACGCCAGCGCCGAGGTTTCGCTGACGACCTGTGGGACGAAGAGGTCCATCTGCGGCCGCTTCTGGCGGTCGGCGGCGACGCGGAACGAGACCGCCACCGGCTCGCCGGCCGCCTCGGTGGCGACGGCGGTGAGTGCCGAGCCGTACTTCTCTTCATTCCATCGCTTGGCGAAGTCGTCGGGCGTGGTGACGACGAGGGTGCCGCTTTCGTAGGAGATCGCTTCGTTGCTGGACAGCCAGGTCTGGATCATGGGCTCGGGGATATCGCGCTTGGCGCCCTCGAGCACACGCTTCCAGAGATCTTTGGCTGACAGGGGCATGAATCGATTGTCTTCTGGTGCAGTGTAAGGCAGTCTGTTTTCGGGAGGCCGATTCTACGGTCGCCATGTGGAAAAGTCAAACCTTGATTTTTGGGTGCTCTGGACGGTAGGTTGTCCGGCTCTATTGGAAGGAGTAAACCGCGATGATGCCGACGTATCGCCCACGGAACAAGCGCCGGATTGCCAAGCACGGATTCCGCTTGCGCATGGCCGACCGTTGGGGCCGAGCCGTTCTGTCGCGCCGCCGCAAGAAGGGTCGGAAGCGGCTGACGGTTTCCATCGGCTCGAAGCACGCACGCGCCTGACGGCGACGAGCGCTTCCCGCGCTCGCGCCGACTGGTGCATGCCACTCAACTGCGCCGTGTGCTGACCACCGGACAGCGTTCACGCAGGGCCCATCTCGACATTTACTGGACGACCAATGAGGCGGGCCATCCCCGGCTGGGACTGGTTGTGCCCAAGGCCCGGCAGACGGCGATTGCCCGCAATCGCCTGCGCCGGAGGCTGAAGGAGTTGTGGCGGCGGGAAATGCAGGCGGAGTTGCCCGCATGGGACGTGGTGCTGCGGACTCGCCAGGAGAGTTACGCGGCGACGTTTCAGTTGTTGCGCGCCGATCTCGTGGGCTGGGTCGAGGCCGTTGAGAAGTGAAGCATGCGCTCGCCCTCCTCATCCGAGGCTATCAGCGCTTCATTTCGCCGCTGCTGCCGCCGGCGTGCCGGTTCGCACCCTCGTGCTCGCAGTATGCGCTCGAGGCCGTCCAGCGACACGGCGCCCTGCGCGGAAGCTGGCTGGCGATTCGACGCGTAGTGCGCTGTCATCCTTGGCATCCAGGTGGTTATGACCCGGTTCCCTGAACTGGCGGGCGCACGGTGAACGACCGCAGACTGCTGGCCGCACTGGCGCTCATCATGCTGATCGCCTTCGTGCCCACGTTTTTCCTCAAGCGGCCCGCGCCCACGGCCCCGGTCACGGCGGCAACGACCGACACGCTCACTCCACCCGCCGCGGTGGCGCCCCCAGTGGCGCCGCCAGCCAGCGCCAGCCATCCCGATTCGATGACCGCGACGCTGGTCCCCGAAGACACCGTGGTCATCCGCTCGAAGCTCTACCGCTACGCGGTCTCGACCCGGGGCGGCCGGATCGTTTCGAGTCGTTTCCTGCGGTACCGCTCGCTGGCGGAGGCGGACCACGGCGATACCCTCGAGATCGTGCCGCGGGGGGAGGGTCTGCTGGGTGGAACGCTGATCACCGGGCGCGACACGGTGCGATTCGATCAGATCGTGTTCACGGCCAGCGTGGACTCCCTCAACGCCACCTCCGCACCCGCGACGTTGACGCTGCACGGACAGTCCGGCGCCTACGGCGTGGATCTCCGCTACGAATTCTCGGCCACCGACTATCAGGTGAGCGTCACCGGACGGGTGACCGGTCTGGGCCCCGCGGGGGGCACGCTGCTCGTCGGCCTCGGCAATGGTTTTCGAGCGACCGAGGCGAGTCCGCAGGACAATTTCATCCAGAGTGGCATCGTCACGAAGCTCGACAAGACCAGCGTGACCTTGTTCAGCAAGCTCAAGCCGCGCCTGGTGACGACACTCAGCGGCCCATTTGAATGGGTCGCCGTGAAGTCGAAGTATTTCGTGGCCGGCATGTTCGCCTACGACTCGTCCGCGAGCCAGGGCGTGAAGGGAAAGATTGGCGGCGTTCTCGCCTTCGCGGGCGACACCGCGGCGCGGGTAACCCGGGCCCAGGTGGCGGCCTCGCTGGCTGTTCCCGCCAGCGGCGCGTTCCAGCTCTCGCTGTATCTCGGGCCCATGGAATACGACCGGCTGAGCCACATGGGCCGCGATTTCGACGACGTGAACCCGTACGGCTGGGCCTGGCTGCGTCCAATGATCCGGCCGATCGCCGTGGTGATCCGGTCGATTTTCGTGTGGATGCACAGCGCGCTGGGCCTGGGGTACGGCCTGGTCATCGTGATCTTCGGACTCCTCGTTCGCATCCTGCTGTGGCCACTGAGCCGGATCGCGATGCGTTCGATGGCGCGCATGCAGGCCGTGCAGCCGCAACTGACCGCGCTGCAGGCCAAGTACAAGGACAATCCGCAGCAGCTGCAGCAGGAGACCTTCAAGCTCTACAAGGAATACAAGGTCAATCCGTTCGGGGGTTGCTGGCCGATGCTGCTGCCGTACCCGCTGCTCGTGGCCGTGTTCTTCGTGCTGGCGTACACCATCGAGGTGCGCGGCGTCACGTTTCTCTGGATGCCGGATCTCGCCCGCGCCGATCCGCTCTACCTGATCCCGATCCTGATGGCGGCCTCGATGTTCGCCGTTTCGAAGATCGGCCAGATGGGCCTGCCGCCCAATCCGCAGACGAAGATGATGACCTGGATGATGCCCGGGCTGATGCTCGTGTTCTTCGCGCGGTTTGCATCGGGCCTGAATCTGTATTACGCCGTGCAGAACCTGGCGTCGATCCCGCAGCAATGGCTGGTCGTCAAGGAACGGATGAAGATGCAGGGAAAGATGGCGCCGGCGGTTGTTGTTGCGAAACGGAAGTCGTGAGTCGTGAGTCGTGAGTCATGAGTCGTGAGTCGTGAGGATCTTGCCCAATCATCGCAATAGCGGCCCGGATTCCTCACGACTCACGACTCACGACTCACGACTCATGACTCCATCCGAATCGCCTCTCCCAGTCCGACCCGCGCAACCCGTTCCGCGAGCATGCGCCACCCCAGGTAATGCCCGGCGAATGGCGGCACGACTACATCGCCAATCGTCCGGGGGCCGGCCGGCGCGCCGGGAGATAGCCAGCGCAGGACCAATCCAATGCCGCATTGATCGAGCTCGGCGCTGAGCAGCGCATGAAAGGCCCGCTCCCGTTCACGCAGGCGTCCGAAGGCCGCCGCGCTGATGCCGAGCAATGCGTGCGACGGCTGATCGGGAAGCAGCGCGTGGCCGAGATGCAGGCCGAGTCCGGCGACGTAGATCCATTCGCGCAGCGGGAAATCGCGGTGCGCCTGCCAGCGGTTCCATGGCTGGAGTGCCAGACGGCGTACCGGACTTTGCGAGTCGATCGCGCGCCAGCGCGTCAGCGCAGCGACGCCGCGTCCGAGCGCCGCCAGCTGGGAGACGTCGTTCCCGGCACAATCGACGAAAAGTGCCGCATCGCCGTCGGGCCACGGAAGCGGTTCCACGGCGTCCCCTGAAGCATCACCCGCCAGCAGCAGCACGCGACCGCAGGCATCGGCGCCGAGCCGCGCAGCGCGAACCAGTGCGGCACGAAGCGCCTGCTGGCTGTCGGGATCGGCGGCGCGCCGCGCCAGCAGCCGAAGTTCGCGGGGATTCATCGCCAGCGGCAGGACGTCGGCCAGTGGCGCGCGCTGACGGCGAAGGATTTCGAGCAGGTCGGCATGGCGGCTGCGGAACGCGCTTCGCGCACGCGCGGAATCGGGGGACTCGACCGCCGTGCACCACGGGGAGACAAGGTCCGTGATCACGCCGCGGTTGTCAGCGGGCCAGGTTCAGCCGGGATTGCGGCGGCGACGTGCCACGGCATCGAGGAAGCGGCGTTCCTCGGCGGTGAGGGAATCGAGGCCGGTGGCGCTGATCTTGTCGAGCACCCGGTCGATCTCGGCCGTTTCCTCGCCGCGGCGCGGTTGGGAATCGCGCGTCGGATGCGGAGCGCTGGTTTGGGCGTGCGGTGCGATGGACGGCTGGTGGGCGCCGGCGCCGCCCCCGCGCGCCGCGACCGGCACCCGGCGGCGGGGCGAGGAAATCGGCATCGGGTCGGCGGGGCGCGCGATGCCTCGGAGCACGAAATACAGCCCACCGGACAACAGTCCGCCAAGATGGGCGCCGTGCGCGATGCCGTCATTCAGGAAGAAGAGGCCGACGACGTCGAACGCTGCGAGCATCAGGATCAGCCAGCGTGCCCGGATCGGGACCGGGATCGGAAAAACCAGGAGCTGCGCGTCGGGCTGGATGCGGGAGAACGCGTAGGCCACACCAAGGATTGCGCCCGAGGCGCCGACGAACGGATCGGCGCCCAGGTTGACCGAGTGCAGCAGCATCGAGAAGATCGCCGCGCCGATGCCGCAATAGAGGTAGTAGAAGATGAACGTCGGGCTGCCGAGTCGCCGCTCGACTGCCGGGCCGAAGACGAACAGCGCCAGCGAGTTCGCGGCGAGGTGGAAGATGCCGCCATGCACGAACATGTAGGTGACGAAGGTCCATGGGCGCTGCAGCGCCACGGTGGAGCTGAAGCTCAGCAGCTGCGTGAGGTAGTCCGACGTGAAGATGGTCTGCTGCAGCAACAGCACGACTGCGTTCGCCGCCAGCAGGCGGCCAACCCAGGGAGTGATGCGGCGGTCAAGCACATCGGTCACGTGACGATATTCCTCAGGTTGGCGGCGGTCGCCTTCGCGGCCGTCATCCCTCCAGCGCCAGCTCGCAAATCCTCTCGCACAACGTCGGGAAGTCGATCCCGACTGCCTCCGCCGACTGCGGCATCAAGGATGTCGCCGTCATGCCGGGTAAAGTATTCACTTCCAGGCAGAACAATTCGAGGTCCTCGGTCAACCGAAAATCCACCCGCGAATAGCCTCGCAACTTGAGCGCGCGGTGAGCCAGCAATGCGAGCCGCCGGGCTTCCTCGGCCACCATCGCCGGGATCTGAGCCGGAAAGATCTCCTGGCACATACCCGGCGTGTACTTGCACTCGTAATCGAACAGTTCATGCCGCGGGATGATCTCGCCGACTGCCAGCGCCCGGTCGCCCAGGACCCCCACGGTCAGCTCCCGACCCGGAACAAAGGCTTCGATCATCACCTCGTCGTCGTGCCGCGACGCTGCTTCGACCGCCGCCGCGAGACCTGCCGCATCCCGCACTACGCTCAACCCTACGGTGGAACCCTGCCTGGAAGGTTTCACCACGACCGGCCAATCGAGTTCCCGGTCGATGGCCGCCACCGTGGCCGGCGCCATAAGCCATGCAGCGGTGAGGACTTCCGCCTCGAGAAAGAGCCGCTTGGAAAGGTCCTTGTCCAGGGCCACCCCGCTCGCCACCGGGCCCGCGCCCGTATAGCAAACGCCGGCGATTTCCAGCAGGTTCTGGACCGTGCCGTCCTCGCCACGACCGCCATGGAGCGCCAGGAAGACGACGTCGGCATCGCGGATGGCGGGATCGATGAGGAGTCCGCCGAGGAGCACGGCTTGCTCGCGGGCCAGGAGGTCTTCGATGGCGGTCGCGTCCGGTGGGGTGACGCGCACCGCGCCGACAAGCAGGCGCGACTCAGCGGCGGCATCCAGCACGCCGGTCGCCGTGTCCGCGACCGTTACCTGGTGGCCCCTGCTGCGAAGCGCGGCCACCACCTGGGTAGCGGAGGCGAAGGCGACCTCGCGTTCGGATGAAGAGCCGCCGGTGAGCACGCAGATCTTCACGACTATCGTCCGATCATCAACTGCAGCACGTCATACCGGCTGACGATTCCCACGAGCTGGCCGTTCTCTGCCACCAGCGCCGCCGGAGTTTCGCGGGTCAGCATCGGCGCCAGACGATCGAGCGTCACGGTGCCCTCCACGACCGGGAACGGCGGCTCCATCAGGTCGCGCACGGCGCGGTCGAGCAGGGTCGGTTCCTCGAGCGCGGCCGTCATGAGCGCGTTCTCAACCAAGGAGCCGACACACCTGCCGTCCTCGATCACGGGGATCTGCGAGACGCCGAAGGTGCTCATCAGGTTGAGGGCCTGCCGCACCTGTGATGATGGCGGGAGCTGGACGAGCGGCGGCGCGTCGGCTGAGCGGCGCTTGAGGAGGTCGGCCACCGTGGATCGCGGTGCGTCGAGCAGCTGATTCTCCTGCAGCCACGCGTCATTGAACACCTTGGAGAGATACCGTTCGCCCGTGTCGGCAAGAATGGTGACGACGCAGGCGGCAGGATCGTTCACGGCGCGCGCAATTTCGAGCGCGACGAACAGGTTGACGCCCGTCGAGCCGCCGGCGAGGATGCCCTCCTCACGCGCGAGGCGGCGGGTGATCGCCATCGCGTCCTTGTCGCTCACGGTGCGAAACTCGTCGATCACATCCCACCAGACCGTGGTGGGTACCTTGTCGCCGCCGATGCCCTCGACCTTGTACGGCGCGCCGTCGTGGCCCAGCTGATGGGTGCGATGGTAGCCGGCGTACAGCGATCCGGCCGGATCGCCCGAGATGACCTTGACGGCCGGGTTCTGCTCCTTGAGGAATTTGCCAGCGCCGCTGACGGTGCCGCCGGTTCCCGCGCCAGCCACGAGGTGCGTGACCTTTCCGTCGGTCTGCTGCCAGATCTCGGGGCCGGTGGTGGCGTAGTGCGCCTCGGGATTCAACTGGTTGTAGAACTGGTCGGCGAGGATGGCACCCGGCGTGTCGTGCGCGATCTGTTTTGCCTTCATGACGTAGTGCTCGGGATGATCGGGCGGGACCGCCGTGGGCGTGATCATCACCTCGGCACCGTATGCCTTGAGCAGGCGGACTTTTTCCTGGCTCATCTTGTCAGGCATCGTGAAAATGCAGCGGTAGCCCTTGATGGCCGCAGCCATGGCCAGCCCGACGCCGGTATTGCCGCTGGTTCCCTCCACGATGACCCCACCGGGCTTGAGGGCCCCGGAGCGTTCCGCGCCTTCGATGATCGCGAGCCCGATCCGGTCCTTGACCGAGCCACCCGGGTTGGCGTATTCCGCCTTGCCGTAGATCGGCGTGCGAATGCCGCGGGCGATGCGGGCGAGCCGGATCAGTGGCGTCCAGCCGATGGTTTCGAGTACCGAGTCGTACGGGCGAAGGTTGTGCGGCGTCACTGGTGGCCCCGGATCTTCTTGACGGAATCGGGCAGGGTGAATCGGATCGGAACCTGGATCGGTGCCATCACGGGCGCAGCCCCTCGGTGAGCCGGGGAAAAATGCAGGCCCGGCGCGGCCTCGAGTGCCGCGGCGTCGAAGGCCGCCTGGCCGCTCGACTTGGCGATTCGCGTGGAGTCCCTCACCACCAGGCCGGTTGAATCGACGACGAGATAGAGCATCACTTCACCCTCGAGCCGCCGGGAATACAGGTCGGGCGGATAGGGAATCGAGGCCTGACCGGAGACGAGGGTCGCCGGCGACAGGCCAGCATCGGGGTTGGTGCCGCGATGACAGGCGGCGCCCAGGGTCAGCACGGCGCACAGCGGAGCGGACGAGTGCACCGGGAAAAGGTAATCGTCAGCCGGGCCCGGCCGACTCCAGTTCATCGCGAATCCGCGCGAGTTCCTGCAGCGCCTGGATCGGCGTCATGGTGTCGGGGTCGAGACCGCGCAGATGCAGGGACAGCGCGATGGCTCGCTGCTCCCGCTCGGTCAGGTCGGACAGGGCTCGCGCCTGGCCGTTACCCGCATTTGGCGTCCTCGCAACAGCCGAGTCGAAGAGCGACGGCTGCGCCGGGTCAGGGTCGACCGCGCCGGCGCCGGGCACGACGCGATGGCCGGTTTCGAGAGTGCCGAGCACTTCGCGAGCGCGCTGCACCACGGTTGACGGCAATCCGGCGAGCTCGGCGACGTGAATCCCGTACGACCGGTCGGTTCCGCCGGGTTCCAGGCGATGGAGGAAGACAATGCCGCCATCCGTCTCGCGGACGGCGACGTTGAGATTGCGTGCGTGCGCGAGCTTCTCCGGCAGCTGCATCAACTCGTGGTAGTGGGTGGCGAACATCGTGCGGCAGCCGACGTGATCGTGCAGGTGCTCGCTCACCGCCCAGGCGATCGCGACACCGTCGTACGTGCTGGTGCCGCGGCCAATTTCGTCGAGCAGCACGAGCGACCGGCGGGTGGCGTTGTGCAGGATGGCGCTGGTCTCGCTCATCTCGACCATGAACGTCGATTGGCCGCGAGCCAGGTTATCGCTGGCCCCCACCCGGGTGAAGAGCCGGTCGACAAGGCCGATATTCGCCGCCGCCGCCGGCACGAAGCAGCCGATCTGCGCCAGCAGGACGCAGAGGCCGATCTGGCGGAGGATGGTGCTCTTGCCGGCCATGTTCGGGCCGGTGACCAGCAGCACGCGGGCAGCCTCGTCGAAGTGCACGTCGTTGGGCACGAATCGCTCGCGCGGCATCATGCGCTCGATGACGGGATGGCGGGATGCCGTGAGGGTGAGTTCGTAGCCGGCGTGAACGACGGGCCGCACGTAGCGCTGGCCCACGGCGGTTTCGGCAAACGATGCCAGCACATCGAGGCGCGCGAGGACGCGCGAGGTCTGCTGCACCCGGGCAATCGCGGCGCCCACGCGTTGACGCAGTGCGCTGAAGAGGGTGCCCTCGCGCTCGACGATCTGGGCTTCG
>Ga0070711_100000766_pt1 | contig 16740 bp, 15 predicted proteins | sample LARL53metaG_FD_65452 | JGI IMG/M metagenome (GOLD analysis project Ga0070711, IMG submission 65452) | Corn, switchgrass and miscanthus rhizosphere microbial communities from Kellogg Biological Station, Michigan, USA - LAR L5-3 metaG | ecosystem: Host-associated > Plants > Roots > Rhizosphere ... | reverse complement strand
GTGGAATCAGAGAGGCAAGATTCGGGCGCGGCCCAGGGTCATGTGCCTTGAAGTTGGAGCCGATTTGTGCGACTACCCCTAGGGTGATGCATCCCGCGAATAGAAGAGTTACCGGCAACAGCTTGAAAGCGATGGCTTTCATTTTCGTTGCTCCTTCCGCCAATTCCTGCGCAATCTCGCTATTTGTTGAGTCGAGGGCTCTTTCCGAAACTGGAGCGAGCTGAGCATGGACTCAAATCAGAGTTGAGTCCCACTAGCTTTGGAAATCAGCTCTACTAAAAACTGCGAAAACGAGTCGCCAAAGGGTCCAAATTATTTTCGGCTTCGGCGGCGGGGTTACCTCGGGGTTACCTCGGAATTGACTTCTCGACAACGGAGCGCTATCGTATCGTGCATTCCCCTCCTGTGGTCGTGACCTGTGACCCAAACATCTTTAGAACCTGTTACTGAACTACTCATACGCTGGCGAGCCGGCGACCAGCATGCGCTGCAGCAGCTCATTCCAATCGTCTACAAGGAGCTGCGCGACGTACCACGGTGCCAGCTTCAGCGGGAGCGTCCCGGACACACCCTTCAGAGCGCAGCTTTAGTTCATGAGGCCTATCTGCGCCTCTTACAACAGAAACCGTTTGAAGCGGAGAATCGCGCCCACTTTTTGGCAGTCACCTCGCGACTGATGCGCCAGATTCTCGTGGACTATGCGCGAAGTCACCGGGCCGTCAAGCGCGGGGCCGAACTGAAGGTGGACCTCAATGCAGCCTTGGTGGTGTCCCTAGAACGGAGTGGTGACCTACTGGCGTGGACGAAGCTCTGAACCAGCTGTCCCGGATGGATGAACAGCAGGGGCGCATCGTGGAAATGCGGTTTTTCGGAGGCCTATCAATTGAGGAAATTGGTGAAGTGCTTGGTCTATCGCGCTCTACCGTTAAAAGGGAGTGGAATGTCGCGAAGGCCTGGCTATCGAGGCAACTGAGGCGAGGCAGCCATGGAGAATCTCAAGCAATGGCCGAGAGTAAAAGAGATTGTCGGACAAGCTTTGGAACTCGAACCGTCTGATCGTGGCGGTTATGTTGAGAAGGCCTGCGCGGAAGATCGAGAATTACGCGCAGAAGTTGAATCGTTACTGGCAGCGTATAGCAGCCCCAACGCGCTTGCGGAGTTCGTTTTCTACCAGCAAGGGGTAACGCCTGAAGAACAGCCAAACGTCGTCGGGCCATATCGACTCATTCGTGAGCTCGGAGTCGGCGGCATGGGCCAGGTTTGGCTGGCAGAGCAGAACGAACCCTTGCGTCGCCAAGTTGCGCTAAAACTGATACGAGCGGGCATGTACGACGCATCGACGGTACAGCGGTTCAAGACTGAACGCCAATCGCTCGCTATGATGGACCATCCCGCGATCGCCAAGGTATTTGACGCCGGGACTACTACAGCCGGCCAACCCTTTCTAGTGATGGAATACGTGGATGGTATTCCGATCACACAATACTGCGACACCAAGAGACTCAGCATTACAGAACGGCTCAAGCTGTTTGTTCGGGTTTGCGAAGGAGTGCAGCACGCACATCAAAAGGCCATCATTCATCGCGATCTGAAGCCCTCCAATATCTTGGTTGTTGACATTGATGGCATGCCACAGCCACGAATTATCGATTTTGGTCTGGCGAAAACAGCGTCATTAGTCGCTGGCGAGACTCTTCTAACGCAACTCGGTGCATTCCTAGGAACGCCCGGCTACATGAGCCCGGAGCAAGCGGACCCCCAGTCCCACGACGTAGATACCCGAAGTGATGTCCATTCGCTGGGCGCAATTCTCTATGAGTTGCTAACAGGTTCTTTGCCAATTGATATCACGCAATGGAAAGAACATAGCCCAGAGGAATTTTTGTGCCATCTCCGAGAGGAAGATCCTCCACTTCCAAGTACGAGAATCGATAAACGCCACAATAGCTTCAACTCCAGTAAGGCAGCGCTAGAGCGAAACACAAATCCAAAGCATTTGGCGATGCTCCTCAGCGGCGATCTCGACTGGATCACCATGAAAGCGCTCGAGAAAGATCGCGAGCGCCGGTACGCAACCGCATTGGATCTGGCAGCCGATATCGGACGTTTTTTAACCGATGTTCCCGTGCACGCTCGGGCCCAAGGCGCGGTCTACCGTCTAGTCAAATATGTGCGAAGACATCGCACCAGTGTTGTCACGGCTTTCGGTTTGTTGGCCCTGCTCATTGCGTTTTCAGTCTTACAAGCTGTGCAAATCCGGCGAATTACTCAGGAACGAGATCGTGCGGATCGTGAGGCAGCAACCGCAAAATTCGAATCGGAGTTCCTGAGTGGAATCTTCCGCGTTTCCAGTCCGAGCGAGGCCCGAGGCAACGCAGTCACTGCTCGCGAGATTCTTGACAAAGGCCGTGCGCAGATAGAGAACAAGTTCACGGATCAGCCTGAGCTTCAGGCCCGCCTTATGGTCACGATGGGTGAAGTGTACTGGTCCCTTGGTCTATATAGCGAAGCGCAGCCATTGTTTGAGAGAGCGCTCGATACTCGACGCAGAATATTAGGACCTGAACATCCAGACACCTTGACAACCATGGAGCGCCTCGCTCGAACGGAAGAGCGTTTGGGCAAGTACCCTGAGGCGGAAAAACTCATGCAAGCCTCGTTTGACGTCAGAAGCCGGGTACTCGGTCCGGATCACCCGGATACTATCCAATCCAAACATGGAATTGCGAACTTGGCCTTGGTACAGGGAAGGCTCGGGGATGCCGAGAAACTGTATCGCGAAGTTGTGGATACGCTCCGAAGGATTCGTGGCCCTGAGCACCCAGAGACGCTGAAAAGTATGTATTCTCTGTCACTCGCTCTCCCCAGTCGCGGCAAGAGTGTGGAGGCCTTGTTGCTATTGCGAACGGTGGTTGAGACACAAATCCGGGTGCTGGGTCCGGAACATCCAGACACGTTAGTGTCGATGACAACACTGGCTCGGTCCCTGAGTAACATGGGACAGTATCCTGAAGCGGAGCAGTTACTCAGCAAGACGCTGGAGATCAAGCGCCGCGTTCTAGGTCCGGAGCATTCAGAAACTCTTTGGTCGATGTTCGATCTAGGAATCCTCCTGCGCAGCACAGGCCGTTCTACAGAAGCGGAAAAAATGGATCGCGAGACACTCGAAATTCGGCGTCGGGTTCTGGGTGCGGAGCACCCGGAAACACTAATGTCTATGGAGGAATTGGCTGAAACTCTGGATGACTTACATCGCTACTCTGAAGCCGAGGGGATTTATCGGACAACGCTTGATATTCAACGCCGAGTGATCGGTCCCAAACACCCTGATACCGCCAATACGGAGTATAACTTGGCCTGCAGCTTTGCACTTCAGGGCCGACGCGACGAGGCTTTGCGTATGTTGAAGGCCTCCGTCGATGATGGGCTGTGGTCGTACGTCAGAATCGAGGAAGATCCAGATTTCAAGTCGCTCCAAGGTGACCCTAGATTTTCGGCCATATTGGCAACTTGGCGCGACCAGGCCAAATCGCTAGGAAAAAACTAACGTGCGGGATGGACGTTATCAGAAGAGCATCGAAGGGTTGGACTGATACCAGTGATACCGTTTTCCTTGGAAATCCAGCTGCACACGGAACAACGCAACTGTGAACAGTGACAGGACGTATCCAACTTATTAGCCGCAACGAAGAGAACTCACCGCGACGGAAATCATGCGTGCTTTGGTGAGAGGTTGTTCGCGATTACCAACTCATTTGGCGCATCCGCTCAAGGATGCGCGCGCTGTAATTGTTCATACGCTCGGGCCGTCGCTTCAGGGGAGCCGGCAGAATCGCGGCGAGCCGTGCCGCCTGTTCCCGGTCGATATTCCGGGCCGCGACTCCGTCGTAGTAGCGACACGCCGACTCTGCGCCATAAATGCCAGGGCCCCATTCGACCACGTTGAGGTAGATCTCCAGAATGCGCCGTTTGCCGAGGACGAATTCGGCCACCGGTACCAGTGTGAACTCCGCTCCCTTGCGGAGTACTGAGCGGCCCGTTCCGAAGAATAGGTTCTTTACAAGTTGCTGCGTAATGGTTGAAGCTCCGCGAGTGCGATCGCCTTCCAAATCGTCTTCGGCAGCGATTTCGATCTCGTGCCAATCGAACCCATGATGCTGGTAGAAGCGCGCGTCCTCCGCGGCGACTACTGCGTGCTGGAGGTCGATCGAGATTTGGCCGAGCGGAATGAATTTGTAGCGTGCGTGATACGGAGCGTGGTGAATCCAGGCCTGCAAGTGGCGCTGGATGTGCACCGCCGTTGACGGTGGGTCAATCCATCGAGCGGCCAGAAGGATCAGCGCGGCAAGCGACCAAAGAAGTGCCACGCCGCTGACAAGCCATCGAAAGAAGGATCGGAGAAAACCCGTGCGAAGCGGGGTCTTGAGCTGTGTGTCTGGCTTTTCACTCACATTTCAGAATAATAGGTTGGGCGAGTTTGCGCTTATGGCTGATCTTGCGTGGAAACAGGGAGTGCTGCGTTCTGCTCAGCCACTCGTGCCAAGGCTTCTGGATCCTGAATCACATCGACCTCCACTACTAAGAAAAAGTGGATTAGTCGCCAGATGTCGACGGATCACTTCTTGCGCAGCCAGTTCGCCCTTGCTCGCGGACCGAAGCGGACAGAGCTGCCGATTCTGAAACAGGGCTTGCGACCAGCTTTCGCCAATTTGAAGACTGGTTCAACGAGTTCAACGGCTGAGAGCGAGTGATCAGTCGGATTGGCGTGAAGAGTCCCTACATTCACTCGCTGTCGCGCGAAGGTGGGCTGCACTGACAAACCTTCGATCAAAGCATTGATTCCGGTTGGCCGAAGATCCTGCCAGAGCCCTGTATTTGCTTTCCTCGACCACGTTTCTGGCCCCAACGGACACTTGTTTATCTAAGTTAGCAGGACCTAGACTTAGGCCCGAGATATAAACTCTCTTTCCGGTTCAGCGAATCTGCGGAGTTTTTGCAATCAATCATGCCTCCAGTCATTCAAGTATCCAGAATCCGCAAAACCTACGGCCCTACAGTCGCGGTCGACGAAATATCGTTTGAGGTCAATGACGGTGAGATCTTTGGATTAATCGGACCCAACGGCGCGGGAAAGACTACAACGATGGAGTGCATTGAGGGGCTGCGCACGCCCGACCGGGGCACCGTCTCGGTACTGGGTCTTGATCCTTTCAGGGACGTTTACAAGCTGCAGGAGCGGATTGGAGTTCAGCTCCAGCAGGCACAGCTGCAGAAGCGGATCAAAGTTTGGGAGTCGGTAGACCTCTGGGCCTCCCTTTACCGACGGGATGCGATCGACGGCGAACGCTTGCTCGAACAGCTTGGCCTTATCGACAAGCGGAATGCCTGGTTTATGACCCTGTCGGGCGGTCAGAAGCAACGACTGTTTATTGCCCTTGCGCTGATCAACGATCCGGCACTGGTGTTTCTCGACGAGTTAACCACCGGGCTGGACCCCCAAGCGCGGCGCGCCATCTGGGACTTGGTGCGCGGAATCCGCGAGCGCGGCAAGACGGTTTTCCTGACTACACATCTCATGGAGGAAGCCGAGCGGTTGTGCGACCGGGTGGCAATCATCGAACACGGACGCATCATCGACATCGACAGCCCGGAGAGCCTGGTTAGGCGGTACTGCCCTGAGCGAACTGTCGTCCTCGCCACAAACAACGGAAGTGCTGCGAAGCATTTTCGAACGATCCCGCGAGTCGAGGCGATCGCCTGCACAGGGTCGCAGGTCACGATTCGGGGTAGCGGCGACGATCTTGTCACCGAGGTGATTCATTGTCTGTCGGAGAATCGGATACGGGTCACCGATTTCCGCACGATTCTCCCCAACCTTGAGGATGTCTTTCTCAAACTGACCGGGCACTCGATTCGCGATTGAGGCTTGATTCTATGCTGCGTGGACTCTGGAAACTGACCTGGATCGAAATCAAAATATTCATGCGCGAGCCGTTGGGGGCGATCGGGACAATCGGGATCCCTGTTTTAGTATTCCTCGTGGCGGGTCGAATGATCGGCCGCAGAGCTACACTGACCTCACCCGCGGCGAGCAGATTTATAGGCGTCGGCCTACCGGTGCTCGCTTCGGTCCTGATTCTCGTCGGCGCCGTGCTGTCGTTGATCACGATCATTTCGATCTACCGCGAGGGCGGAATTCTTAAACGACTCCGCGCTACTCCGCTGCGTCCCCACACGATTCTAACCGCCCACGTGATCGTAAAGTTGGCGCTCAGTGCCGCCACACTCGTTCTGATGGTGGCGGCGGGCAAACGCTACTATCCGGTCGGCATTCATGCTCCATTGCTTGGGTTCACAATGGCGCTTCTGATAAGCATCTGTAGCATTCTGTCGATCGGATTTCTCATCGCCAGCCTCGTTCCCACGGCGCGATTTGCGCAGCCGATCGGTGCCGTCATCATGTACCCGATGATCGCTGTTTCGGGACTCTTCGTGCCGGTGGAATCGCTGCCGCGAGCGGCTCAAGCGGTGGCCAAAGTTTTGCCCTTAACGTACGCGGTGTCACTGCTTGAAGGAATCTGGAAGGGTGACGCGTGGTGGGCGCACGCGCGCGACGTAACAGCACTGGCCGTGGCTTTTATCGTGTGCACGGCGCTCTCGGCGAAGGTGTTTCGTTGGGAGTAGTAACTATTTCTAGCACCTCTTGGAATGCTCTTCAACGCGACATTAGCACGTACACATGCCAGCAGTTTTCCGTGGATCTCAAGTCCAGACCTGTTGGAGCATGTGGCGAATCAACCTCAGTGCCGGTTGCGAAAATCACGACGACGGTATGAAGTCTGAACGTTCAAACCAGTCAAGGCAGCACGAAATCGACTGTAATTCTCGTTGTAAACGGCACCACGCGGCCATTTTGCACCAAGGGTTTGAAACGCCATTTGAGAACCGCGGCGGAGGCGGCACTGACCAGCACCGGGTTGCCGCTAATCACGGCGACTTGCTGTACTTCTCCATCGTTATCCACTGTGGCTTCCAAGACGACCAGGCCCTGAATGCCCTGTTGTCGTGCCGCCTCTGGGTACTCCGGCTGGACCCGCTTGAGTGATTGGACGTTTCCTTCCCGCTGGGTCTTAGCCGGGAGTCGGAAGACGACTCTTCCGTCTTGATAAACGACCAAATCGTCTGACGGCATTTCAGGGCTTCTGGCTGTTGCCAGGATCGGAGGCGGAGGGCTCGGCGCGGCTTGGGTCATCTTGTTGGATTGCGGGGGAGCAGCATTCGTCTTTTCGTTGACGTTTGCCAGCGCTTCCTTTTTGTGTGCAGGTGCCCGCCCCGTAACTCGGCCGAGCAGCCAGCCCACCGACAATGCCACAGCAATCACCAGGATGAGCGGCAACTTCGACGGATCAAGAAAGTGGAATCGGCCAGTCTTTACTTCGGGCGGGTGGACCGGGGATGTCACACAGCCGTCGTCCGTCATATCGGCGTTGGTTGATGGCTCATCCTTTGGGGCAAGAGCTGGGGGAAGCTGGGCGTCACTTAGCAAACCGATGGCGACATTCCTGCTGTGTTCCAGTTCTTGGGCACGGTCGACGATAAGATGCACAGCCTCATCCACGTCGAGAGATCCGGTCGTAACCGACCGTCCGATTTCGACAAGAGTAGACCGCGATTGACTATCCATTTGCTGCACGGCGAACGCGCTCGCCAACAGATCCTGGAAGGATTCCCGATCAACGGTGGGATAATTCCTCATAACCGGGGCACTGCGATCCTGCTGCAGACTAGGTGGACTTTCGGCGGAGAGAGTGAGCCAGGTTCGCGGCCAGTGAGCGCAGTCTCTCACTCAGTAAAGCGGACTGTCAACAGCGGATATTGGAAGGGAGCATGTGAAGGCGCGACGCCGACGAATCAAACTCAGTCGCCACGCAAAGTTCCTCAACAGTTGACACGAACTGGTAAATATATGAATGCAAACGGAGTAACTGCGCATTGAGCAAGCCTCGTAAGTGGCTAACTTTCCCGCCGCGTTTTCTGCCAGGAACTGATTCCACATGCCGTGTCGCCAGATGAACTTGCCCATTCGGGTCGCTTGAATCACATCGACTGCCGACTCCATTTCTTCATACTCCCTCGCATTGGGCGGATCAACTTTGTAACAAGCTTCATTTCACGCGACATGTCGGCAAGAGTATCGAAAGTCAGGGTCGTCTTGGCATCCCCAGCCATTTTCTGAACGCAACAATCACTGATCTGCTCGGCACTGTGTAACGGTGGGTGCATGTTTGGTTTCCTGCCCAAACGCCAGCGGAGGGTAAATCGAAGATCAAAAGGAACGATGGGATGTAGTCAGCATTAAGTTCAGCCGCCGCGTGAAATACCGGCGGAACCCCATTAATGTGCCAGAATTTCAGGGGACGCTGCCCGCTTTGCCGTCGCCCACCTTGCCCTCTGAGCACCGCAATCCGCTTGCGTCCCGCCGCTGAGATCGTGCGCTTCGGCTTGTGGTCACCGTTCACACAACACTTGATTGCGACGGCCCCGACAAGCAATAGCCACAGGGAGACGACGAGTCCACGCCTATTCTTCGCGGTAGAGGCCCATGCCCTTATAAGCCGCGAGAGGATGCGACATTCTGTCCCACGCCCGTGGCGGCGGACAAATTGTCCCATTCTTTCAGCCAGCTGAGCCCAGTTTTTGTCTTCGTATTCAATGACTTAGCTCAAGCGCTTTGGCTTCATACGTGCGGCACCCAGGGGTGGAAAAGAGGAATCTTCGAAGGAAACTCTTCGGAGGGAGCAATGACTAAGTATTTGGCACTGTCGATCGCGCTATTGGCCCCAGTTGCAATGTTTGCGCAGCACAACGGTTCGGGCAAGCTGTCGCCAGACCTGCAAAATAAACAAACGCATCAAGGGTCGGTGCGCGTGATCGTCCAGTTCAAGCACCCACTGAACTCCAGCCACCAAGCAAAGATTCGCGCGAGAGGTGGCGTAGTGGAGGCCGAACTCGGTATCGTAAAAGGGATGGCAGCCAGTTTGCCCGCCAGTGCGCTAGCGATTTTGGCCCGCGATGCCGACGTTGCTTATATCTCCCTTGATCGACCTCTGAAATCAACATCGATCGATGTTGCAGCACCTTCTGTGTACGCTCCCTATCTGTGGAACCTCGGGTACGATGGGACTGGCATCGGCGTTGCGATCATCGATAGCGGCGTGCATCTTGTGGATGATTTGAAGGACGCTGCGGGGCGCTCCCGTGTTGTATACCAGCAGGACTTCACAGGTGGCAACAGTGACGATGCTTATGGTCATGGGACACACGTAGCTGGCATCATTGCGGGCAATGGTAAATACTCGACGTGCTCGTCCTGCAAAATGCTGATCCGCGGTGTCGCTCCAGCGGCCACCCTCGTGAATCTCCGAGCTCTTGATAAGAATGGCGCGGGTAATGACAGCTCGGTAATTGGTGCCATCAATCAAGCTATCGCACTCAAGTCTAAATACAACATCCGCGTCCTAAATCTCTCTTTGGGCCGTCCCATCTACGAAAGTTATACTCTCGATCCTCTATGCCAGGCAGTCGAGAAAGCATGGCAGGCAGGTATCGTTGTAGTGGTTGCTGCCGGTAACGATGGACGTGACAACTCCAAAGGAACAGACGGGTATGGCACTATCAATGCCCCGGCTAACGATCCGATGGTGATCGCGGTGGGCGCAATGAACACTCACGGCACTCCAGATCGATCCGATGATACGGTGACCAGCTACAGCTCCAAGGGGCCAAGCACGATCGACCACATCGTCAAGCCTGATATCGTCGCGCCAGGGAATCAGATCGTATCGCTGGAGCAGGGGTACTTGAAGTCGGCATATCCCAATAACCGTGTCCCGAACAGCTTCTATCAGACCACCACCGGATCGACTCTCAGCGACAAGTATTTCGTGCTTAGTGGGACCAGTATGGCTGCCGGCGCGGTGAGTGGGGTCATCGCCGATCTGTTGGAAGCGCACTCCGCCCTAACACCAGACCAAGTCAAAGCAAGCTTGATGAAGACGGCGTCGAAGAGTTTTCCCGCGTTTAGTACGGTTGTGGACAGCGGCGTCACCTACACCAGTCAGTACGACGTGTTCACCATCGGTGCCGGATATATCGACGCGCAAGCTGCTTTGGACGATTCTTCCCTCGCTAACCTGCCAGCGACTTCGCCGACCGCTTATTTCGATTCCGCATCCGGCAACGTGTATTTCCTTTACGACCAGAACGCTCTCTGGGGCAGCAATGCGCTTTGGGGTTCATCCACTATTTGGGGAGCGAATGCGTTTGTCGGCAGCTCGAATCTTTCCGGAACCAATGCTCTGTGGGGCAGCAATGCACTCTGGGGCAGCAACGCCTTATGGGGCAGCAACACGGTTGATGGGTTCAACGCGTTGTGGGGCAGCAATGCGCTCTGGGGATCAGCGAGCGGCGCCCAAACCCAATCTCTGTCCGTTGATATCGATGGAGAGAATTAAAGCACGTGCGTTCCGAAGACCCCTCGAGGCTGCAGGTACTGTACTCTCTTAATCGATCAGGAACTGCGTAGGATACGCGACCGAATAGGCGGTGGAAGGAGACTAGCAAAATGCTAGCCCCTTCGTGCCCTCCGACGCCACCATTGTACGATTGATAACTTTTGAGCTAGGTCTAAAGTGGTAACTGAAAAGTCGCTGTTAGGGTTGCGACTTTTGAAGCGAGACAGCCCTCGGGGGAGAGGTTGTCTCGCTTTTTACATCGATAGGAGATTCTGGCTCGGCAACTTTTCCCGCTCTTGATACTGGCGTCGGTCTAATGCAGGGTGCGACACCTCACTTGGCGGGCCAATCGTTCCACGACGGTGAATACGCAATGAGTGTCCGGCTGGACGCTCGAAGCCACGGTTCGGGCGCTCCCAAAATGGAGCCTAAGCACAACAAAGGTAGCGGATCCTGCATCTCATTCTCGCACTTGTCCGATGAGCTTTATTTTAGGTTTTAGAGGTCCGCAATTTGAGAATTGCCCTCATCGCCGCACCGTTCATCGCAATTCCACCTGCAGATTATGGGGGAACCGAGCTGTTCGTCGCCCATCTGGCAGAAGGCTTGCGCAAGTCAAATATCGACGCTGTGGTCTATGCGAATGGCGAATCCACGGTAGAAGCTGAACGGCGATGGTTGTATGAGAAGGCCCAGTGGCCGATCAAGCCCTCCGAGTACGTCTGGCTGAAAGAAATCGATCATACGGCGTGGGCAGTCGCAGATGCGTTAAAGCATTCCGACCTTATTCATGTGCAGTCGACACAGGCTCTCGCACTTTCCCGCTTTGCCAACCGGCCGTTTGTTCTGACACTGCACGGACCGCACGAGTCGAAGCTCAGCGAGTATTTTTCTCACTATCAAGAGGTGCAATACGTAGCCATCAGCGAGGACCAGGCGCGACAAGAATCACTCCCAAAACTGCGCACCATACATCACGGAATTGATCTCAGCTTGTACCAATTAGTGGAAAACAAACGGCCATATCTCAGCTTCATCGGGAGAATTGCTCCGATCAAGGGAACACACGTTGCAATCGAGGTCGCGCAGCGTACCGGAATTCCGCTCAAGATTGCGGGGGAAGTCCAGCCCGTCTTTCGAGAGTACTTTGAAAACAAAATCCGCCCCCACATAGACGGACGGTTGGTGGAATATATCGGTCCCGCCGATCTTAGAGCCAAGAACGAACTCCTGGGAAATTCCATGGCCATGCTGTTTCCCATTCAGTGGAAGGAACCATTTGGATTAGTGATGTTGGAAGCGATGGCTTGTGGCACACCCGTGCTGGCCTTGCCAGGAGGCTCGGTACCGGAAATCGTAAAGGAGGGCGTTTCTGGACACATTTGCCGTTCAATCCGGGGACTGATCAATAGCGTTGCCAACCTAAATATGAAGCCAGCCGCGGTACGGAAGTATGTTGAAGAAAATTTCTCCATCAACAAGATGGTGGCAAGCTACATCTCGCTTTACAAAGAGACGATTTCGAATAACGAGCGCAAGGCTGCATAATCTTTCATTCCAGCACTTTCCCTCAGTTCGATCTCACATTCCTGGCTTTCCCCTTCGCCGACACGAGCATTGCCCATGAGCCTTCAGTTACAGTGCCGCCTGAAGGTAGTATCCAAGTTTTGTGGACGTCAATAATTCGGCAACATCCTCCCTCATAATCGCAACCTATTTTACGGGGTATGCGATCACATGCCTAAGCTGCTCCGCCATACCGAAAACTTGACGCCACCTCGTCAGGAAGCACTAGACCGCTTTGGTCAACTTCTCGTAAGGACACGCCTTGTATCCGTGCAACCCGCAGCAGCAGAGCACCACCGGGCAAGCGAAGGATAGATAGGCAAGAGGAACTCTATGCGCAACATCCCTTCTATTCGTTCTCTAGGATTCGCACTTGTCTTGCTAAGCATTTCGGCAGCAGCCTATGCGCAAGTGGGCATATCGGTGACGTTTGCTCCTCCTGAACTCCCTGTATATGAACAGCCGCCCATCCCAGGCGGAGGTTACATCTGGACGCCAGGATACTGGGCATGGAGCGACGGTGATGGCGATTACTACTGGGTTCCAGGCACTTGGGTGATGGCTCCGGAGCCTGGTCTGCTTTGGACTCCAGCATACTGGGGCTGGGAAGGTAACGCGTTTGTGTTCCATGAGGGTTACTGGGCTCCGCAGGTTGGATTCTACGGAGGGATCAGCTACGGCTATGGTTACACCGGCGAGGGTTATGAAGGCGGACGTTGGCAGAACGGCCAGTTCTACTACAACCAGTCGGTAAACAATGTGAATGTCACGACTATACGCACGGTGTACAACACTCCCGTGAACAATACAACCGTCAACCGGGTCAGCTACAACGGTGGTAATGGTGGGGTGAATGTGCATCCAACCCCTCAACAGGTGGCAGTAGCACATCAGCGACATGTTCCACCTGTGGCGGCTCAAACTCAGCATGCGCAGGCTGCCCGCTCCCAACCAGAACTACGGGCTACGGCCAACCATGGCAAGCCACCGGTTGCGGCTACTCCAAAAGCCGGAGCCTTTAAGGATCATGCAGTGATTGCCGCGAAGCAGTCGGGGCCGGAGTATCATCCTCCCGCCAATCGCAGCGCACCCCAGCCACATCCGGGCTCTACTAATTCGGCGCAGCCAAATCGACCGTCAACGGCACAACCACGAAATCAACCCGAGCCGAATCGACCGGCTGCTGCCCAGCCCAGTGACCGACCAGAATCCAGTCCCCCACTAACCGCACATCCAAACGATCGACCTGAGCCGAATCGCTCCCCGTCGGAAACCAAGCCCGCCCCTAAGCCACAACAGGAGCAGAAGCCAACGAAAACAGAGCCGAAGAAGCAACCGGAGGATCAGCAGAAGCCGCAGGGTTAGCCCCTTAGAATGACAGGTCTACGGAAACACAGTGGGGGGCAACGGAGCAGTTGCCTCAAGACTCCGGGGTCCGTGTCCCAACAACTGGCATAGGAAGAAATGAGAAGCACTATTGCAGAGAATGCGCGATGATGATCGTTGGCAAAGACGCCGGTGGTAGAAACACTTTCCTGCGGTCCCGGTTCAACTTCATCAGAGTCGGAATCGGTAGCCCGCTTGCGTGATGCTTTCAGCTTTTTTTTCTCTTCCAACAGCCGGATGGCTTCCAAGCCGAGGCGTTCCGGATCTTCAAGGGTCGTGTGGCATTTTAGGTGGCCGTTCGATTCGTTTTTCGACGGCCACAACACGTCAGGCCAGAGGTTAGAAGTGCGGAGACTGAATTCCAAGCACTCTCAATGCGTCGTCTAGCGTGCCCACGACCTGCAGGTGCGGGCGTGTACGCTCCCCCATCGTCTGAAATATGCGAGTTAGGCCATAGGCATGCGCCTGGGAGGCAACGATGATGCTTGGCCGCGTGGTGACTCCGCGACGACTGACTCCTGCTCTGAAAACTGGCGGAGGAATTCGGTTAATATGCGAAATTCAGTGACCGACGACACGTCGGTAATGAAGGCGCGCGCATTCGTTGTGGCTGAACACTCCGCACTGCATCGGCAATCTCCGCTACAGAGCGGTCGGTAAGAGGTCCGCAGAGCCTCCCTAGCAAGACCCTATTCATGGTGTCGAATTCGAGGTGTAACTTCATACTGCATGTCGACAAAGCCGAGGGACCAAGGGAGCAAAGAGGAATAATGTGCGGCTTGCATAGTTTCTCTGAGACTAGACTGCATGCCTAGAGTTTGTGAAGTCTGTTACGAAAGCCGGACAGATCAAGCGACATTCTTGTAGGTTGATTCACCACTCCGCCTTACTGCCGGAGACGCTATTCAGATCCAGTGTGCGGCGGCGGTATGCTACGCGCAAGTCGGCATACAGCTCACGTTTGCTCCTTTCCTGAACTCCGGACGCAGGTTGCGATTGATAGATTCGACTCTTCGGCTCTTGCCGCAGCTCATCTAATCACCGTTCCCTGCCGTAGGCCTCAACGAAGTTGATTTGCTGTCGAGATTGAGTTTGGTTCGTTTCGAGGTTGATTGTCAAAGGCGCAAGGTACGACGGGATCTGGAAGCGGTCGGTCTCCGATCGTGTAAAGCCAAAGCTGAAATCTGCAAATGACCCACCCCTACCATACAACGAATATCTGCGGGATATGATCAACAGTCCTCTCCGCTTCACACCCACTCGATTTAACATCAACTGGTTTTTGGGGCGCATCTCGCTTCCACACTTCCATTGACTTGCCTTACCTATGGCCCTAACATTCCAGCCAATGACCGGGCAAACAATCTCGCACTATCGCATCGTGGAAAGGGTGGGCGAGGGTGGGATGGGTATTGTTTACAAAGCCGAGGATACTGAGCTCGGACGCTTTGTGCCTTGAAATTCCTGCTTCCGAATATGGCCGGAGATCCGCAGGCTCTCGAGCGTTTCCGCCGGGAAGCGCGAGCGGCCTCGACTCTGAATCACCCCAACATCTGTACAATCCACGAGATTGGGAAGCATGAGGGCCATGCATTCATTATCATGGAGTATTTGGAAGGCATGACCCTGAAGCATCTGATCGGCGGAAGAGTACTGGATATCGAAACCATACTATCGCTAGGCATCGACATCGCAGATGCGCTAAGTGCTGCGCACGCGAAAGGATTGGTTCACCGTGACATAAAGCCGGCGAACATATTTGTCACCCGGCAGGGCACACCAAAGTTCTTGACTTTGGGTTGGCGAAGGTCACGTTCACGTCCAGTTCTGCCAGCCAGATTGCATCGGCGGATACCATCACTCTTGAAGAACAGCACCTGACCAGCCCAGGTTCTACGCTGGGCACGGTCGCTTACATGTCGCCAGAACAAGTGCGTGCAAAAGAACTGGATAGGAGGAGTGATCTGTTTTCCTTCGGCGCCGTGTTATACGAAATGGCTACGAGCAGCCTGCCCTTTCGGGGAGAAAGCCCAGGAGTCATCTCCAAGGCCATCCTAGAAAGCGCACCCATTGCGGCCAGGCACCTGAATCCGGACGTTCCGCCAAGGTTAGAGGACATCATCAACAAGGCCCTGGAGAAGGATCGCAATCTTCGCTATCAGAGCGCAGCGGAAATGCGTTCGGACTTGTTACGCTTGAAACGCGACACGGAGACAGGCCGCGCACAGGCGGTGGATTCCGGTACAGAGGCGGCGCAGGATACCGCTTCGCGTTCCCGGACAGAGCAGGGAGTGCCAACGTCGGGAGCACTTCAAACCTCTTCTCCGTCATCGGCCGCTGTCGAAGGAGCCCAGCTTCGGACGGCCGCCGGGAGACTCCGAAAGGCTCTGATCCCAGCGGCGATAGTGGTCGCTACCATTGCCGGGATGTTTGGCTGGTTTAGTCGGCCGTTCCCTCCGCCTAAGGTGGTGAAGACATTCCAGATTACCCACGACGCTATTTCCAAGGGCAATGTCCTCACTGGGTTCACGGCTGTATATCAATGAGAGCACAGGGCTGAAGGAGTTCCTGGTTCAAGGATCCATTACCGGCGGTGATACTTCAGTCATTCCTATTCCCTTTGGCAACAGCAAAATGTTCGATATTTCTCCCGATCATTCGCGGCTCCTAGTGGCAGAATCGCTCGGTCCGCAGGACGACACACAAGTGTGGATACTGCCTCTGCCGACAGGCAACCCCCGCCATCTTTCGGATATTGTCGCCCACTGGGCTTCGTGGTCACCCGACGGTAAGCAACTCGTGTTTGCCAAGGGATCGGACATTTTTCTGGCCAACGCAGAGGGAGCAAACGCGCGAAAATTAATTACTGTTTCCGGCCGGCCCGGGGCGATTCGTTTTTCCCCGGACGGCGCTCGCCTTCGGTTCACCCTCGAAACACCTCAGACAAACTCCTCTTCGATTTGGGAAGTTCATGTCGATGGCAGCCATCTTCACGCCCTTTTCCCGGATTGGCAAAGCTCGCTTTCAGAGTGCTGTGGAGTTTGGAGTACGGACGGCCGTTATTACTTCTTCGTCAGCGGCTCTGCCGAGGGTTTTAATCTCTGGGCCGTGCGGGAGTCTGCGGGTCTGTTTCGAAAAGCATTGTCTCAGCCCTTCCAGTTGACAAACGGGCCCAGTCGCTTGGTCTTCCAGTACCAAGTCCCGATGGCAAGAAACTATTCGCAAATGGCCATCTGGCGCGTGGTGAACTGGTTGTTTATGCCAGCAAGTCCCA
>Ga0070711_100000763_pt1 | contig 16750 bp, 19 predicted proteins | sample LARL53metaG_FD_65452 | JGI IMG/M metagenome (GOLD analysis project Ga0070711, IMG submission 65452) | Corn, switchgrass and miscanthus rhizosphere microbial communities from Kellogg Biological Station, Michigan, USA - LAR L5-3 metaG | ecosystem: Host-associated > Plants > Roots > Rhizosphere ... | reverse complement strand
CCTCGAGGGTGAGCGTCTTCCAACCCGCGCGCGCGAGCGCCGTCATCTGACGCTCGAAAGTCGACCGTGCCACGCGCGTGACGCCGAGCTCGCGCGGCCCGCCTACGCGATGGTAGCAAAGAACCGGGGGCCTCACACGTCCCCTCCCGCCGACGGCCAGCTCCCGTTGGCCAACGCCGCCGACGCGTCCGCCCACCGTGCGGCGGGCTCGGGCGCCCGGCAACGCCGTCCCAGCTCCACGAGCCAGGGCGGGACGGAACGGGTTTCCTCAGGCGAGGCCGAGGCGTCGGCGGGAGGCCGCCCGGTCAACATTTCATGCACGATCACGCCCACGGCGTACATGTCGTCGCGCGACCCGACGCCCGCGGCGCCGTTCCGGCGCTCGGGTGCCAGGTACTCGGTCGTGCACAACGCCGCCACAATGGCGCCGTACGCCTTTTCGCGTACACTCGCGTCGAGCGAGCGCTCCACGGTGCTGAAAATTCCGGTATCGGCGATCAGAACCTGGCCATCGGCGAGGAGCACGTGCTCCGGCTTCAAGTCTCCGTGCGCCACGCCGGCCGCGTGCGCGTGCGCGAGCGCCGCGAGCGTCTGGTGAAGGATCTCCACGACGCGGCGGAGCGGCAGCTCTCCGTGGCGCGCGAGCCAGGCGCGCAGCGTCGTGCCCTGGACGAACGGCCTGGTATGGTACACGAACGATCCCGCGCGCCCGCCGCCGTGGGGAACCACCAGCCCGGCGTGCGACAAGCGGTCGCCGAGCGCGACGAGGTTCTTGGCGAATCGGTTTTCGTCGACGCCGAGCGACAGCGAGGTGGGCAGGACCTTCACGAGCAACTCCGCCCCCGTGGACTGGTCGAGGGCCACGAACATGCGACACTCCCCCACCAGCCGGACTTCGCGCTCCACCCGGTAGGTCGGCTCCAGTACCTGGCCCAGCGCCACGCGAATGTCCGCCACGCCCGCTACTCCGGCCTCGGACGTTCCAAGCGTAACCCGAGGGGGAGCGTCCTGAAAGGTGTCCGCTCCCTCACGCGCCCGTGCTCCCGAAGCCGCCCTGCCCTCGCTCGCTTGGCGGCAGTTCCGCGACTTCCTCGAGCTCGACCGCCTCCACGCGCTGAAACACCAGCTGCGCGATCCGCATGCCGCGCTGCACCGCGACAGGCTCCGTCCCCAGGTTGATCATCGCGACCAGCAACTCCCCACGGTAGTCCGAGTCGATGGTCGCGGGTGTGTTCGGCAGGGTGAGACCGTGCTTCAACGCGAGCCCGGAGCGGGGGCGCACCTGTGCTTCGAATCCGGGTGGGATCGCGAGCGCGAGGCCCGTGCGTACTAGGCGTCGCTCGAGTGGCTGCAGCGTGAAGTCCTGATCGGCACTAGCGACGTCGTACCCCGCGGCACCGGCCGACTGTCTGGCAGGGAGCGGCAGCCCGTCGTGGTGCGGCAGGCGCAGCACCTGCACCACCGCCATCAGACGAGGGTCTTGGGATCCGCCGAGGGAAGGCCGAATGCCTCGGCGACCGCCGGATAGACCACCTTGCCCTCGATCACGTTGAGGCCGAGGAATAGGGCGCGATCGTCCTTGCACGCTTGTTTCCATCCCCCGCGCGCGAGGCGCTTGGCGTACGGGAAGGTCGCGTTGGTGAGTCCCAGTGTGGACGTCCGCGGCACACCGCCCGGCATGTTCGCCACGGCGTAATGAATGATCTCATCCACCATGTACGTGGGATTCTCGTGTGTGGTCGGCTTGGTGGTTTCTATACAGCCGCCCTGGTCCACCGCCACATCCACGATGACGGAGCCGGGCTTCATGATCTTGAGATCGTCTCGCCGCACGAGCTTCGGCGCCTTTGCGCCGGGCAGGAGCACGGCCCCGATCACCACGTCGGCCTTGCGCAGCTGCTGGAGCAAATTGTGGCGGTTGGAGTAGAGGAGATCGACGTTGGGTGGGAGGACATCGGCCAGGTAGCGCAGGCGGTCGAGCGACAGATCGAGCATCGTGACGTGCGCCGCCAGGCCCGCCGCCATCTTGGCGGCGTTGGTCCCGACGACGCCGCCCCCGATGATCAGGACCTCGGCGGGGAGTACGCCGGGGATGCCACCCAGCAGAACGCCGCTCCCGCCATACACCTTTTCCAGGTACTTCGCGCCCTCCTGCACCGCCATCCGCCCGGCCACCTCGCTCATTGGCGTCAGCAGCGGGAGCTCTCCCGAGTCGAGCTGGACGGTCTCGTAGGCGATCGCCACGATGCCCGACTTGATCACCGCCCGCGTGAGTGCCTCTGAGGCGGCGAAGTGGAAATACGTAAACACCACTTGGCCCTTGCGCATGCAGGGCCACTCGGGCTCGATCGGCTCTTTGACTTTGACGATCATCTCGGCCTTCGCCCAGACATCGCCGGCTTTGGGGACGAGCGTGCCACCCGTGTCGCGATACGCGTCGTCCCCGAAGCCCGAGCCAAGGCCCGCCCCCTGCTCGACCAACACCGTGTGTCCGTCGCCCACGAGCGACTCTACGCCCGCCGGCACGAGGGCCACGCGATTCTCGGCTGTTTTGATTTCCTTCGGGACGCCGACGATCATGTGCGCTCCGTCATAGTCTACGCCCCCTCAGGCCCCAACCACACGACCGTCTGCCGTTCAGGCGCAAAGAACTCCGCCGCCACCGCCCCGACCTCCTCCTCGGTAAGCCCGCCGACGGCCGCCAGCACCTGATCGAGGCTTTGATACGGCTCGCCATGCACGGGGAAACCGGCCAAACGATACATCCGGGCGGACGGACTCTCCAGGGACAGCATCAACTGTCCGCGCGTCTGCTGCTTGGCCTCCGCGAGTGCCTCACCCCGCAAGCCATCCCGCGCGAGCTTCGCGTACTCCTCGCGGATCGCCGCCTCCGCCTGGACGGCGGTCTTGGGTTGGGTGCCGACGTACACGCCCGTCACCCCCACCTGTCGATAGAAGCTCGTGAACGCGTAAATCCCGTACGCCAGGCCCAGCTCCTCGCGGATCCGCTGGAACAACCGGCTGGACATCCCGCCGCCGAAGACGTTCGCCAGTACTAGCAGGGCGTACTTGCGACGATCGGCGTACCGCACGGAATCCGTCGCGAACACAATGTGAGTCTGCGCGGTGTCCTTGACGTGGCGGGCCCGCGCTCCGCGGACACCGGGCGGGATCGGAGCTGTGGACGGCGTTTCCCGCTTCTTGCCCGTTTCCCGATCTTCGAACCACCCCTGCTTGCCCAACTCGTCCAGCAATCGGTCGTGCTCCAGGTTGCCCGCAGCCGCGATGACGCAGTTGGCGGGAAAGTAGGCGCGTCCGTGAAGGTCCTTCAGGTCTTGCGTCGACAACGCGCCGACGGTGTCCCGAGTACCGAGGATGGAATAGCCGTACGGATGCTTGGGCCAGAGCGCCTGGTAGGAGAAATCGAAGACCAGGTCGTCCGGGGTATCCTCGACGGTGTTGATCTCCTCGAGTACCACGTTGCGCTCGAGCTCCAGGTCCCCCGCGCGCAGCACCGGGTTCCGCACGAGGTCCGTCAGCACGTCGAGGGCTTGCGGGAGATCGCTGTCGAGGACGCGAGCTTGGAAGGCGGTGGTGTCGCGGGAGGTGTACGCGTCGAGCGACCCGCCGCGGGATTCGAGGGCCACCGCGATCTGCTGCGCCGTGCGGCGCTCGGTGCCCTTGAACACCATGTGCTCGAGGAGATGCGACACGCCCATCTTCGGGCGCGGCTCGTGGGCGCTGGCGCTCCGGACCCAGATGCCCACCGCCACCGAGCGGACGCTCGGCACGCGCTCGGAAAGAACGATGACGCCGCTCGGCGCGGCGGTTTGAGAGATCTCCCCGTCGAGCCGGACCGTCTCCATCAGTGCGAGCGCGCGGGCTCCGGCTTCTCCAGCAGTGCCTTCCGTGACAGACGCATGCGACCGCGCTCGTCTACCTCGAGGAGCTTCACTCGGACGTGGTCGCCCTTCTTCACGACATCCTCGGTCCGCTCCGTCCGACCGTGCTGTAGCTCGGAGATGTGCAGCAGACCTTCGACGCCGGGCAGGATTTCGATGAATGCCCCGAAGGCCGTCGTGCTCTTCACGACGCCCTCGTAGACCTTGCCGACCTCGGGCTCCTGCACCAGGCCCTGAACCATGTCGCGGGCTCGCTCGCCTCCCTCACCCACCGCCGAAATCGTCACCAACCCGTTGTCGTCGACGTTGATCTCGGCGCCGGTCTGCTCCTGAATGGCGCGGATGGTCTTCCCCTTGGGGCCGATCAGATCGCCGATCTTGTCCGGCCGGATCTGGATGGTGATGATGCGCGGCGCGTATTTGGACAGCTGCGAGCGCGGCTTCGGGATCGCCTGATCCATGATGTCGAGGATGTGCAGACGGGCCCGCTTCGCCTTCTCCAGCGCCTCGCTGATGATCTTGAAGTCGAGGCCCGCGATCTTGATGTCCATCTGAATCGACGTGACGCCCTGACGGGTGCCGGCGACCTTGAAGTCCATGTCGCCCAGATGGTCTTCGGTGCCGAGGATGTCCGTCAGGATCGCGACGCGGTCCCCTTCTTTGATGAGCCCCATCGCGATCCCTGCGCACGCCGCCGTCATCGGCACGCCCGCATCGAACAGCGCCAGCGAACCGCCGCACACCGTGGCCATGGACGATGAGCCGTTCGACTCGAGGATGTCGGACACGATCCGGATCGTATACGGGAACTGCTCGTACAGCGGGAGCAGCGCCTGCAATGCGCGCTCGGCCAGGGCGCCGTGCCCCACCTCGCGACGGGACGTCCCGCGGATCGGGCGGACTTCCCCCGTCGAGAACGACGGGAAGTTGTAGTGCAGCATGAACGACTTGGTGGTCTCCTGCGCGACGTCGATCGAATCGATCCGTTGCTCGTCGGAGACCGTGCCCAGCGTGGCGGAGACGAGCGCCTGCGTCTGCCCACGCGTGAACAACGAGGATCCGTGTGTGCGCGGGAGCACACCCACCTCGCAGCTGATGGGCCGCACGGTGTCGAGATCCCGGCCGTCCACGCGCTCGCCGTGCGTGAGCACCTGCTCGCGCATGGTGCGGTACTCGATGTCCTCGATCACGTTGGCGACGTCCTTCACGTTCTCCGGGAACTCGGCCCCGAGCTGCTCCTGAATCGTGGCCTTCAACGCCGCCAGGGCCTGTGCCCGTTCCGCTTTCTCGGGCAAATTGAGCGCTTCGGTCACCCGGGCCTCCGCCAATCCCTTTACGCGAGCGACGAGCTCCGTCGGCGGCTCGACCTTCGTCCATTCCATCTTGGGTTGGCTCACGTCCGCGACGAGCTCCTGCTCCGCATCCAGCAGCTCACGAATGCCTTTGTGCGCCACCTCCAGGCCCTTCACGATCTCGGCCTCGGTGAGCTCGAGCGCCCCGCCCTCGACCATCACGATGGAATCCTTGGAGCCCGAGACGACCATGTCCACATCGGAGAACTCGAGCTGCTGGAAGGTGGGATTGAGGATCCACGCCCCCTCCACGCGTCCTACGCGCACGGCCGCGATCGGTCCGTTCCACGGCACCTTAGACATGGTGAGGGCGGCGGAGGCAGCCGTGAGGCCCAGGACGTCCGCGTCGTTCTCCTGGTCCGCCGAGAGGACGTACACGAACACCTGCACCTCGTTCTTGAAGCCTTCGGGAAAGAGTGGCCGCACCGAGCGGTCGATCACCCGCGCCGCGAGGATCTCCTGGTCCTGGGGCCGCCCTTCGCGCTTCAAAAAGCCGCCGGGGATCTTCCCGGCGGCGTAGGCTTTCTCGCGGTATTCGACGGTCAGTGGAAAGAACGGGAGGGTCGAAACGTTGTCCGACACGGTCACCGTCGCCAGCACGACCGTCTCCCCGAATTGCAGGAGGCAGGAGCCGGCGGCCTGTTTGGCCAGGCGGCCCGCCTCGAGCTTCAGGGTGCGGCCCGCAAAGTTGCGTTCGACGTGTTTCACCAGATTGCCTATCTAGAGCACAAAGAAATGCGCGAGGCGCCCCGGTGCTCTTCCGGGGCGCCCGGCGCGACGCCAGCGGTGTTAATGGCGGAGACCCAGCTCGTCGATGAGCTGCCGATACCGCTCCAGGTCGGCGCGCTTCAGGTACTCGAGCAGGCGGCGGCGCTGCGACACCATCTTGAGCAGCCCGCGCTGGCCGTGATAGTCCTTGGCGTGCACCCGGAAGTGATCGGTGAGGCTGTTGATCCGCTCGGTGAGCAGCGCGATTTGGACCGGGGCCGACCCCGTGTCCCCTTCGTGCCGCCCGTACTTCCTGACCGGCGTCGTCTTGTCGTACATCAGTTCCAGTTCCCTAATTGTTGAGAGCGCAGTAACTTAGACCGTCAGCGCCCCTTTGTAAAGCCCTAGTGACGAACGCGCACACCGCGCCCAGCGCGCCCACCGACCTCCTCGGCCGCACCGTCGGCCCGTACGACCTCGAGCGCCTGCTCGGCGCGGGGGGGTTCTCGTGGGTGTTCGCGGGGCGCGAGCTGGACGGCACCCCGGTCGCCGTCAAAATCCTGATGCCCCGGTACGCGGGCGACCCCCAGTTCGAGAGCCGGTTCCGCAACGAGGCCGAAACGGCCGCCAAGCTGCAACACCCGAACATCATCCGCATCCGGTTCGTCGCGCGCTCGGGGAACTACGTCTACTTCGGGATGGATCTCTGCACCGATTCCCTCGGCGCCCGTCTGCAGCGCGAGGGGCCGCTCCCCGAAGCCGACATCGTCCGGATCGCGAGCCACGTAGCACGGGGCCTCGCGTTTGCCCATGGCCAGGGCGTGATCCACCGCGATTTGAAGCCGGGGAATATCCTGCTCCATGCCGACGGCAGCGCGATCATTTCGGATTTCGGGATCGCCCGCGCGCTCTCCGGCTACGTCGCCTCGACGGGCGTGAACATGACCATCGGAACCCCGCAGTACCTCTCGCCCGAGCAGGCGCAGGGACGGCCACTCGATCAGCGCGTGGATTTTTACGCTCTCGGCGTGACCCTGTACAAAGCCGCGACGGGCGAAGTGCCGTTCACCTCCATGGACTGGTTCGAGCTGGCACGGATGCACGTCGAAGACGCGCCCCCGTCGCTTCGCAAGAAACGGCCCGACGCCTCGAAACGCTTCGAGCGTGTGGTGATGAAGTGCCTCGCCAAGCATCCGGACGATCGCTACCGCGATGCCACGGCTCTGCTCGCCGATCTCGCTGCTGTGGACCACCGCGACCCCGCAGGGTACTGGTCCCGGTGGTTGCGCTGGCTCTCAGGCTGACGCGCCGAACAGGCGTCGGATCGCTCCCACAATCCGGGAAAGCACGCCCGCCGAGGGCGCCACCGCCGGCGGCACGCTGATCAGGCCGGTGGTCCGGTGACTCGCGAGGTAGGCTTCGACGGCGCGCCGCAGCTCCGGCTCGTACTGCTTGGGAAAGGATCGCTCAGCCAGGCGGATGTCGAAGCCCCCTGCCACACCACCGAGCTCCACCACGCCCGGCGAGGCCCGATCGATGATCTCGATTAGCGGGCCCAAGCCGTCGCGGATCCCACGCACGCCTTCCCGCCCGTAGTATGCGGTCGCCACGGCGATCACCAGGCGTTCCGCCTTGACGCGCCCCGCGGCATAGCCTTGGAGCGCTTCGTTAATGGCGGAAGAGTCCAAGAACTTCCCGACCGATGACGAGGAGCATCAGCGAGGCGAGCAGGGCAAAACCGAGCTGCGTCAGGCGAAGCCGCAGGTCCAACGACAGCGGCCTCCGCAGGATCCCCTCCGCGACGAGGAACATCAACTGCCCACCGTCCAGGATGGGAATGGGAAGCAGGTTCAGCAACGCCAGGTTGACCGAGAGAATCGCCATGAGCGCCAAGAGGGGGACCAAGCCTTGCCGAGCCGCCTGGCCGGAGAGTCGACCGATCGTGATCGGACCGCCGACCTCGGAAAGCGACACGTCCCGAGTGATCAGCCCCTTCAAGAACGTGAGTATCTGGTGGGCGTCTCTCCCGGTCCGGTCGATCCCCGCCCGCACCGCGCCAAGCGGGCCGAATCGCTCACGCGTAGTCGGCTGCACGGGGGCGATCCCCACAAACCCTCGCATTGCGACCTCGCCAGTTCGCGGATCCGGCACCGAGCGGAGAGCGGGTATTAGCGTGAGACTGACGATCGTCCCACCGCGCTCCACGTCTACGAGCAGGCGGCGGTTCGGGCTCGCCCGCACGATGCGCGCGAACTGAGCCCATGACGCGACCGGCTCACCATTCAGTCGCACGACCCGGTCGTCGGGCCGGAATCCTGCCTGTGACGCGGGATCGCCCTCGTTGACTGACTTGACCACTGCTGGGAAGAACGGCTCCAAGGCTTGAATGAGCGCGACGCGCGCATCCGAGTTTCCACGTGGGAGCCTCGCGATCAGCGGGGCCTCGCGCCCGGCCACCCGGAGCGTGAGCGGCAGCGGGCTCGTCACTAGGCGTTCAACCAAGTCATCCCAGGAAGTGATGGAATCCCCGTCCACACCTACGATTCGATCGCCCCGAGATATCTGTGTTAGCGCTCCGGCTCCTTCGGGCAGCTCGCTGACGTACACCGTGTCGACCTGTGTGGTCGAACGCCGCTCCGACCCGACGGTGGCGTAGAGACCGCTATAGACGCCGATGGCGAGCAGGCCGTTCATCGTCACGCCGGCAAGAATGACCACCATCCGCTTCCAGAGCGGCTGGCGATCGAACGCGCGCGCGGGATCGATCGGCACGGTGGACTTGCCGCCCTCCACGCTACCCGTCATCCCCTCCTCTTCGAGGCCGGCCATCTTCACGTAGCCACCGAGGGGCAGCCAGGAAACCCAATACTCGGTCTCACCACGACGCCACTGTACGAGCGGACGCCCGAAGCCGATCGAGAATCGCAGGACCTGAATACCGACTGCCTTCGCGGCCACGAAGTGCCCCATTTCGTGCACGAAGATCAGCGGTCCCAGAATGAACGCGAGCGCGAGCAGCGTCAGGAGCACGCGGCCTCCCGGGCGAGCCGCCGCGCCTCGGCGTCCGCCGCCAGCACGGCATCGAGCGAACCCGCCTCGGTTGGGCGATGTCCTTCCAGCACCCGCGCAACGGTCTCCGCGATGCGGCCGAATCGGATGCGCCCCTCCAGGAACAGCTCCACCGCCACCTCGTTCGCCGCGTTGAAGGCCGTGGGCGCCGTGCCACCGGCGGCGGCCGCCGCACGCCCCAGCCGGTAGGCCGGATACAGGCCGGCCTGCACGGGCTCGAAGGTCAGCGTGCCCGCGGCCACCGGATCGAACCGGCGGGCCCCAGCATCGGGCACGCGGTCGGGATGGGTCAGCGCGTACAGGATCGGAAGCTCCATCGTGGGGAAACCGACCTGGGCGAGGACGGACCCGTCGACGAACTCGACGAACGCATGCACCACGGACTGTGGGTGCACGACGACCTCGACCGCCGTGTACGGCAGCCCGAACAGGAAATGCGCCTCGATCACCTCGAGCGCCTTGTTCACGAGGGTCGCGGAATCGACCGTGATCTTCTTCCCCATCTTCCACGTCGGATGACGCAGGGCCTCTTCCACCGTGGCGTCCGCGACGCGCTCCGGGCTCCAGGTCCGGAACGGACCGCCGGACGCGGTGAGGATGAGTCGAGCGAGCTCGGTGGGCCGCCGGCCTGTGATGCACTGCAGCACTGCGCTGTGCTCCGAGTCGACGGGGACGATCTCTCCGCCTCCCCGCTGTGCCGCCCGCGTGACCAACTCGCCCGCCATGACCAGCGTTTCCTTGTTCGCGAGCGCGACGCGTTTCCCGGCTTCGAGCGCGGCCAGCGTGGCCTCGAGGCCCGCGGCGCCGACGATGCCGTTGAGGACGATGTCGACGTCCGGGCGCGTCGCCGCCTCGACGAGGCATTGGGCGCCCTTCCCGGTCCCCAGTCCCGAGCTCCTCGTCCCTCCGTTCACGAGACCGACGTAGGTCGGCCGCCATTCCGCCGCTTGGCGCTCGAGCAGCTCTCCGTTGGAATGGGCCGTCAGTGCCGCGACACGGAACCGCTCACGCTGGCGCGCGAGCACTTGTAGCGCCGAGCACCCGATTGAGCCGGTGGAGCCGAGGATCGCGACGCCCACGGTCATGCGAGACCGAACACCCGCAAGAGCCCCGCGGTCACGGGCAGGACGAAGTACAGGGAGTCGAGCCGGTCGAGCACACCGCCGTGCCCAGGGATGAGCGACGAGGAGTCCTTCACACCGACTTCTCGCTTGAAGAGAGACTCGGCCACGTCGCCGACCTGAGCCACGAGGGCCACCACCAACCCCAGCGTGAGGAGCTGCAGGACGCTCAAGTACAGGGCGACCCGTTCGAGCACCAGCGGTCCATAGAGTAGCGCGGTCACGACCCCGCCGACGACGCCGGCAATCCCTCCCGCCCACGTCTTTCTGGGGGACAACACGGGCGCGAGCTTGGCGCCTCCCACCAGCGTTCCGCCCGCCATGGCGCAGGTATCGCACACCCAGGTGATCGCGAGGGGGAGCACCGCCAGGGCGACGGAGCCGCGGGGATGCGCGTCCACGTGCGGGCCATGGCGGATCGCCACGATGAAGCTCAGCAGCGCCGAGGCGTACAGCGCGCCGAATACGGTGACGGAGACGGCCGTCAGCGGGCGATGGTCCGGCCCGCGCGCCGCCGCCACGATGAGGGCGACGATCAACCACACCGCTCCCGCGTAGACGACGGGCTCCCAGTCCGCGGAGGTCTTGACCCAATACGTCGCCAGAGGCCCGATGGCAGCCGCGATGAATCCGACCCACTCGAGGGCCTCGATGCCTTGTTTGCGGGCGAGGTCGTACACCTCGCGGGTACCGAGGATGCCCAGGATCGCCAGCAGGCCCGCGAGCCACCAGCCGCCCAAGGCCAGCGCGGCGAGCGTGACGGCGATGGCCGGCACGGCGACTCCGATGCGCACCAGCAGGTTCCGGGACATCACGCCGTGACCTTGCCGAACCGGCGATCGCGCCGCTGGTAGTCGAGGATGGCCTGGAACAGCTCTCGTCGCGTCACGTCCGGCCACAGCACCGGCGTGATGTAGAGCTCGGTGTAGGCCAGCTGCCAGAGGAGAAAATTGGAAAGCCGGCACTCGCCTGACGTCCGGATCAGCAGATCGGGATCCTTCCACGGCGCGGTGTACAGGCGCTCGCGCACGGCGTCCTCATCGATGTCCTCGAGGCGTTTGACGCCCTTGAGCACGTCCTCGGCCAACAGGCGCGCCGCGCGCGCCAGCTCGGCCCGCGACGAGTAGGAGATGCACAGGTTGAGGGCGAGCCGCGTGCCGGCGCTCGTTTCCCGCTCGATGCGCTCAACCGCCGCGCGCGCCCCCGGCGCGAGCCGGGTGCGGTCCCCGAGGACGTGGACGGCCACGCCCTGATCCCGCAGCTCCGCCACCTCGCGCGCGATGTATTCCTCGAGGAGCTGCATCAGCGCCGAGATCTCGCTCACCGGGCGTTGCCAGTTCTCCTCCGAGAAGGCGAAGAGCGTGAGCACCTCCACGCCCGCGTCGATCGCGCCTTCGACCACCTCACGGACCGCCTGCATGCCGGCGCGGTGGCCCAGCGGTCGGGGAAGACTGCGCTCGCGCGCCCAGCGCCCGTTGCCGTCCATGATCACCGCGATGTGCCGCGGGACGGCCCCATTAACGTGGATCTGTGCGAGCAGCTCGTCCGCCATCCTAGACCTCCATGATCTCCGCTTCTTTGCCCTTCACCGCTTCGTCGACCAGACGCAGATGGTCGTCGTGCAGCTTCTGGACGTCCTTCTCGGTCTTCTTCTTCTCATCCTCGGAGACGTGCTCGGTCTTCTTGATCCGCCCGATGGCCTCCGTGCGGGCGTGCCGGACGGCCACGCGGCCTTCCTCCGCGAACTTGTGGATCACCTTGACCAGCTCCCGGCGGCGCTCCTCGTTAAGCGGAGGAAGCGGGATGCGGATGACGTTGCCGTCGTTCGATGGGGTGAGACCGAGATCGGAGGCCAGTATCGCCTTTTCGATCGCCTTCAGCACGGACTTGTCCCAGGGCTGGATGGTCAGGAGCTTGGGCTCGGGCGCCGCCACGCTCGCCACCTGATTGAGGGGCATCTCGCTGCCGTAGGCTTCGACCCGCACGAGGTCGAGCAGCGACGTGGTCGCCTTGCCCGTGCGCACCGTCGAAAACTCCCGCTTCACGGCTTCCACCGCCTTGTCCATCGCCTGCTTGGCCTGCTTGACGTGTTCGGCCAGGGGAGAGGAGGTCATTGCACGATCGTGCCGACGCGCTCGCCCGCCAACACCCTGGCGGTGGCGCCGGGCTGGTTGATGTTGAAGACGACGATGGGGAGCTTGTTTTCCTTACACAAGCCGAACGCGTTCGCGTCCATCACCGCGTACCCTTTGACCAGCGCCTGCTGGAACGAGAGCTCGGGAAGGAACTTGGCTTTCGGCTCCTTCTTTGGGTCGGCCGTGTAGACGCCATCCACATTGGTGGCTTTGAGCAACACCTTGGCCTCGACCTCGAGGGCGCGCAGGACCGCCGCCGTATCCGTGGAAAAGTACGGATTCCCGGTTCCTCCCGCGAAAATCACCATCCGTCCCTTCTCGAGATGCCGGACGGCGCGGCGCCGGATATAGGGCTCTGCCAGCTCCTCCATCCGGATCGCCGACATCACGCGCGTGTCGACGCCCTTTTTCTCGAGCATGTCCTGGAGGGCGAGGGCGTTGATCACCGTCGCGAGCATCCCCATGTAATCCGCGGAGACGCGATCCATCCCTTGCTCGCTCGCCGCCGTCCCGCGCACGATGTTGCCGCCTCCCACCACGAGGCCGAGCTGTACGCCCACACCCGCCACCTGCTTCAACTCGTCGGCGAGGTGGTCGATGAAACCGAAGTCGATGCCCCCGCCCGCCCCCCGCGTTCCCGCGAACGCCTCACCCGAGATTTTGAGCAAAGCGCGCGGGTACGCGAGGGCGGGACGGGGAGGGGGGGGGGGCGCCGTCACCACTCAGCTCTCTCCGACCTTCAGCCGGGTGAAGCGCCGGACGTCGATTTTTTCCCCCGTCTTGGCGGATAGCTCCTTGACGAGCTCACCGACCGTTCGCTTGTCGTCCTTCACGAATTTCTGCTCGAGGAGGACGTTGTCCTCGTAATACTTCTTCATCATCCCGTCCACGATCTTGGCGCGGATGTTCTCGGGCTTCTTCTGCTCGGCGACCTGCGCCTCGTACACCTGACGCTCCCGCTCCACGGTCTCGGGCGGGAGGTCTTCGACCCGCACCGCCAGCGGCCTGGTTGCCGCGATGTGCATCGCCACCTCGCGCGCGAGGGTCTTGAAGTCCTCGGTACGCGCCACAAAATCGGTCTCGCAGTTGAGCTCGACGAGCACGGCCGTCTTGCCGTCGTGATGTACGTAGTGCCCGATCAACCCCTCCGACGCCACGCGCTCCGCGCGCTTGTCGGCCTTGGCCGCGCCCTTCTTGCGGAGCACGTCGACGGCCTTCTCCAGGTCGCCGCCCGTCTCCTCCAGGGCCCGCTTGCAATCCATCATGCCGGCGCCGGTGCGGGCACGCAGCTCCGCCACCAGCTTCGCCGGGATCTCTTTCACGGTCGTCATCCCTCCTCACTCCTCATGAAAACGCCGCCCTCGCGCCGGTGGGCTCGAAGGGCGGCGGTCGGTTAATCTGCCGGGCCACGCGCCCGGCGCTTCAGCCCTCGCCCGCGCCGCTCGACTCCGCCGGGGCAGGCGTCTCGTCGGTCTTGAGCCGCGCCGCGATCGCTTCCGGCTTCGGCCGCCGCTTGCGCCGCGCCGGCTTCTTCTTCTTGTCCCCTTCGGCCTCGGTCTCCACACCGGTCTCGGTGGAATAGGTGACGCCCTCACCCTCCTCCACCGCGTCCCGAAGCGGCGACTGCCGCCGCGCCTCACCGATGACATCCGAGATCGCCGCGGTGATCAACGAGACCGCCCGGATCGCGTCGTCGTTGCCGGGGATCGGCACATCGATCAGGTCGGGGTCCGCGTTCGTGTCGACGATGGCGACCACGGGAATCCCCAGCTTGTTCGCTTCCGCGACCGCAATCCGCTCCTTCTTCGAGTCCACTATGAATAACGCGCCGGGCAGGCGGCTCATGTTCTTAATCCCCGAGAGATACTTCTCGAGCTTGACCCGCTCGCGATCGAAGAGCAGCTGCTCCTTCTTCGTGTAGTTCTCGAATTCGCCCTCGGCCGTCCCCTGATCCAGCTCCTTCAGACGCTTGATCTGCTTCTTGATCGTCTGGAAGTTCGTGAGCGTGCCGCCGAGCCAGCGCTCGGTCACGTAGAAAGCTCCGCAGCGCTGCGCCTCAGCCTGGAGGATGGCCTTGAGCTGCTTCTTGGTGCAGACGAACAGGATGCCTTCACCCTTCAGGACGACGCCGCGCAGCAGCTCCTGCGCTTCCTGGATCTGCCGGAGCGTCTTCTGAAGATCGATGATGTAAATCCCCGACCGCTCGGCGAAGATGAACCGGCGCATCTTGGGATTCCAGCGGCGCGTCTGGTGACCGAAATGGACGCCCGCTTCCAGCAATTGCTGCAACTCAGGCTGCGTCATGCACTCCCTCTCGTGGGTTCGATCCGCCGCCGCTGTCATCTCCGCTGCCACCCCCGCAGGGGACCCAGCAGCAGATCGAGCGACGTGTGTGTTGACTGCGGGTGTCCGGTTACCGGTGTCCGGACACCGAACACCCGACACCGGAAACCGGCCGTTACCTCTTACTGAACTGGAACCGCTTCCGCGCTCCCGCGCGCCCGGGCTTCTTCCGCTCCACGACCCGTGGATCGCGCGTCAACAATCCGTTCTCCCGTAGCTTCTTGCGATGCCGGTCATCCGCGAGGCACAGCGCCCGGGCGATACCGAGCCGCAGCGCGCCCGCCTGTCCCGTCACACCGCCACCCCGCACCAGCGCGCGTACATCGAACGCGCCGAGCGTATCGGTCGCCGTGAACGGCTGCTGGATGTGCGATACGAGCGATGGCCGGGGGAAATAGTCCCCCAGCGTGCGCCCGTTGATGTTCCACTTCCCCGACCCCGGCGTTAAGTACACGCGCGCGACGCCGACCTTGCGCCGGCCGATCGCGTGCCAACGCAGCTCCGGCGTGATCCCCGAGCTCATCTAGCGGCCTCCGCGAAGCTCAACGGCTCGGGCTGCTGCGCCGCGTGCGGGTGGTCGGGGCCGGCGTACACCTTGAGCATCTGCTTCACCTTTTGTCGCGACAGGGTCGTCTTCGGCAGCATCCCCCACACCGCGCGCTCGATTACGCGCTCCGGATGGGACCGCATCTCGTCCTTCAGCGGACGAAACCGCTCATGCCCCATGTATCCGGTGTGCCGGAAGTGCTGCTTCTGGTCGAGCTTGCGGCCCGTGAGCTTTACCTTGGCCGCATTGACGACGACGACGCAGTCGCCGCCGTTCAAGTGGGGCGTGAACGTGGGCTTATGCTTGCCGCGCAGGATCTGGGCGACGCGGCTCGCCAGCCGGCCGAGGGGTTGCTCAGCCGCGTCAACGACGAACCAGCGGTGCGTCACGTCCTCTTTTCGCAGACTGAACGTCTTCATTCCGCCCTTTACATGGGTCCGGTTAACCGACAGCCGCGAACTATACCCGGGGCGTAAGGGCCTGTCAACCCGACAGTTCCGGGCTCGCGAGGGTCACGAGCGGCGTCCCCTTCTCCACCGCTTGCCCGACGGTGACGTGGACTGTCTCCACGACAGCCGCTCGCGACGCCCGCAGCTCGTTCTCCATTTTCATCGCTTCGACCACGACGAGGCCCGCCCCCGCGTCCACGCGCTGCCCGACGGCCACCTCGATCCGGACCACGAGGCCGGGCATCGGCGCTCGTACGGTCCCTTCCGTCGGCGCGGACTGCCCCCGCTCCGTGAGGGCCTGGATTTGATGCGTGCGCTCGTCCACCGCGGTCACTTCCACGCGCTCTCCGACCATCCCCAGGGCCCAGCGCCCCAGCCCATCGAGGGGCTGCGCCGCAACCGTCCACGATTCCCCGCCCAGCAGCAGGTGGTACAGCGGCGTTCCGGGAACGGCAGCCAGGTGCGCCTCGAGCGTCGCGCCGCTCACGACGACACGCCCACCTTCCACCGCAACCTCGTGCGTCGTGCCGCCGATAAGCACGTAGTACTTCACGCTGCCTCCAAGACCGCCACCGTCTCGACGTGCGCCGTTTGCGGGAACAGATCGAACGCCCGCACCGCAGTGACGCGATAATTGACGCCGAGCCGATAGACGTCCCGAGCGAGCGTCGCGGGATCGCAGGACACGTAGATCAATCGGCCCACCGGCTGTCTCGCGAGCCGCAGCGTGACGTTCCAGTGCAGGCCCGCACGTGGGGGGTTCACCACCACGGCGTTCGGCTCGGGAAGGGTCGGCAGGACGTCTTCGGCCTTGCCCGCGATGAACCGCACCGGCGCTGGTACCGGGCGCCGGCGGGCCCAGTCGACTGCCTTCTCGTCGGCGTCGACGCTCACGACTTGCGCCCCCCGGTCGGCCAGCAGCACCGCGGTATCACCGATGCCGCCGTAGAGATCCCACACAACCGCCCCCCGGACGTCCCCGAGCTGCTCCACGGCCCACGCGCGCGCTATCGTCCCCATCTCGGGATTCACTTGCTCGAACGCCGTCGCCGGGAAACCCGTTGCCGGACCCGCCATGACCCGCGCCGCGCCGTCGACCGGCTGCCACCAGCAGATCACGTCGT
>Ga0070711_100000762_pt1 | contig 16750 bp, 15 predicted proteins | sample LARL53metaG_FD_65452 | JGI IMG/M metagenome (GOLD analysis project Ga0070711, IMG submission 65452) | Corn, switchgrass and miscanthus rhizosphere microbial communities from Kellogg Biological Station, Michigan, USA - LAR L5-3 metaG | ecosystem: Host-associated > Plants > Roots > Rhizosphere ... | reverse complement strand
GTAACCCAGCTGCAGCCAGCCGCTCGGGATCGTGCTGCCACCGGTTCCGGCGGAGTTCGGATTCAGGCCGAGATAATCGGCAGCGATTCCCACGCCAATCCCGCTGGGATAGCGGCGCTGGAATTCGCCGTAGTACCGTGCGAGCCCGCGATCGCCTTGGCTGGCGCCGATCTTGGTCCGCGGTGCCTGGCGATCGTGACGTAGCGTGAAGAGGAACACCCGCATCATTCCCGCGGAGAGCTCGATCTCCACTCGATCAAGAAATTCCAGGGGCAAGGTCGACGGATCGAAGGCCACCGAGTCGGGCCCCATGGCCAGCATGGGCTGTCCGTCAAGCACGTATTCCACCGAACCGGCGCCGTGTCCGAGGTAGTTGGGAAGCACCGGGCTGCCGATCCAGCCGCCGCGCTCGAGATACACCGCGGGCACCCGGCCAAGCAACTCGCCGAGATCCTCGGCAGCCGCCCAGTCGATGGAATCGCGCGTGAGGATGATCCGGGTTCCAGCGGGCTGCAGGGTGCCGGTCCCGGAGTGCGGCATCGTGTTCAGGTGAATCGCCTGGTCCTTCTGGGCGTTGAGCAGCCGGTCGGTGGTGCTCAGCGTATCCGCCGGACGTTTGCGGAGGGTGTCGGTCTTGGTGGTATCGACGGGGCGGTTCACCACGGGGTCCTGCGCGAGCACACGCGCCGCGGCACCAAGGCAGAGGGCGCCGATCAGGACAACGACGATCGGCGAACGGCCCATGGTGGTCAGGCGCGTGCGAGCAGGAACTCGGTGAAGAGTCGCACCATGACGCCGGTGGGCCCTTTCACCTGGGTAACCGTTTCGCGCTCGGTGTATGCCGTGCCCGCAATGTCGAGATGCGCCCACGGGTAGCCGTCGGCAAACTCCCTGAGGAACCATCCCGCGGTAATGCTTCCCGCCGCACGGCCTCCGGAGTTCTTGACGTCGGCGATGTCCGACTTGATCAACTCGCGATACTCGTCCCAGAGCGGCAATTCCCAGGCGCGTTCGTCGGCCAGCTCTCCCGCCGCAACGATGGCGTCGATCAGGCGCTGATCGGTGCCCATCAGTCCGCTGACCGTATGGCCCAGCCCGATGACGATCGCGCCGGTCAGCGTGGCGCAGTCGATCACCGCGGCCGGAGCGTACTGGCGCGCCCATGACAGTGCGTCGGCAAGAATCAGGCGTCCTTCGGCGTCGGTATTGACCACTTCGATGGTCTTGCCGAGGTGGGATCCAACGACGTCGCCGGGCTTGTACGCAGTGCCCGACGGCATGTTCTCGCAGAGCGGAACAAGCCCGACGACATGCACTTTCGGCTTCAGCAGTCCGAGTACCTCAAAGGTGCCGAGCACGGCGGCCGCCCCGGACATGTCGAATTTCATGTCTTCCATGTTCTGCGCCGGCTTGATCGAAATGCCGCCCGTGTCGAACGTGACGCCCTTCCCCACCAGAACAACCGGCGCGGTCGAACTGCCACGGTACTCCAGGATGACGAAGCGCGGCTCGAGCGCGCTGCCTTGCGCGACCGCCAGTAATGCCTGCATCCCGGCGTTCGCGATCGCGGCCCGATCCATGACCGTCACGGCCATGCCGTGCCGGGTCGCGATTTCGCGGGCGCGATCCGCCACGAATTCCGGTGTACAGGTGTTTCCCGGGAGCACCTGAAGACCGCGGGTCAGCGCCTGCCCGATGCCGATGGCAGTACCGCTGGCGACGCCGGCGGTAAATTCGCCGTCCGCAACGTCGGTAACCAGTTCACAGAGCTCAAAGTTGGGCTTGGGAGATTCCGGCGGCCGCTTGAGATCGGGATAGTGCCACGCGCCAAATGGCACGCCCTCAGCGAGTGCCTGCCCGGCGCGTCCAGCGGCCACGCGCGGCGCCGACTCGCGGACGAAGCCAACACACGCCGCGGGCACGCCGAGCGTCCGCGCTTTCTTCCCGCCGATTGCCGCAGCCCGGCGCAACATCGCGGCACTTGCCTGAGCGGCCTCGCCGATGCCGACGAGGAGCACGCGTTCGGCGCCGCCCGCGCCCGGATAGAGCAGTGCCGTGTCGTCCTTTGCTCCGGTGAAATCACCCGACGCCCAGCAGCGACCAAGCGCGCCGCCCGAAGCCTTGTCCAGTGCGGCGAGACTCGCTGGGAATGCCGCCTTGGCGACCGGAAGAATCAGCAGCGGGGTCTTGAGCCCGGAGAAATCGGCGACGCGATGCGTTACAACGAGCGGCATGATGCTCCCTGGAGGTTGAACCGCGGCAGTCCACCGGTGTGGCGGCGGCCTCCCGCGGCGGGAAAATAAACGCGACGCACAGGTTTACGGGGCCGTGGGCGGCGGGGCGCGCCGGGCTGGCGTTCCCAGGCCGGAATGAAGGCAGCGGCAGGCGGTGAACCACCGTCACCGCGCGCGCAACGGCGAACGGCAACGGGTCAAGTTGACCGGTTGCCGTTGTCGACTGCCAGACATCCCGCGGCCGACGCCGAGGGATCTTCGATGCCCAAGGAGGGACTCGAACCCTCAATCCGTTGCCGGAAGCGGATTTTGAGTCCGCCGCGTATACCGTTCCGCCACTCGGGCCGCGCCAAAGGAAGGCCAGCGACCGCCCGGACGTCAAGGTTCCGGGTTGGGCAGCGCCCTGAGCGCACCACCAGGCCGTTGCTGCTGCAGGTCCCGGATTCGCTGCAGCAGTTGATCGCGCCGAACCTGGAACTGGCCACGCTGCACCGGAGTGAGGATCGGAGTCAATTCGCGCATTTCGTCCCGGAAGGTTTCGGCGTACGCCACCCGGTTGGCGTTCAGATCATCCACGAATCTGGCCACGCTATCCGGATTGGCCGCGACGCCGGGAGTCAATTCACGCTTCAGCGCCTGGCGGAGTTGACGCTCCTCGACTTCCAGCGCTCCCCGCTTCTGGGCCCAGGAGCTCACGACGCGCCGGAACCGCGGCTGCTGGTCGGCGCTCAGCGCCATTTCAGCGCTGACCTGATTCAGAAAAACCTGCTCGATGTTCTGCAGCAGCCTGGCGCGCGCGGCGCCGGGACGCTGGCCCGCCTCACGCTGCGCACACAGCGGGGCGGCCGCGAGCAGTAACGCCATCAGCATCGGAACGGTGATCCGGCTGCCGGTCATTGGCCCCCCTCGGAACGAAGCAACTGCTCGAGTTCGCTGTCGGTCAGATCCTCAAGATGCGGCAGGACTCCAGGCGTCGCGTCTCCTGCGGTCGGTCCCAGCGACCGGAGGACGGATTCGAGCTGGACTTCGTCGAGCCCCTGCAGCTCCGGCAGCATTGCCACGGCCACAAGACTATCGCTGGCCACTCCGCGGCGCGAGCGATCGTGATGCATCAGTCCCACGACCAGGACCACCGATGCCGCCGCCGCGATCAGCCCGACAGCCGTTCCTCGCCAACGCACCCGGCCAACGACGCGACCTGGTTCCTCGCGAGTACGGAGGCGGCGCTGCACCGATTGCGCCACCCGGTCAGCCACGACTTCGGTGCCTTCATGCAGAACCATCCCGGCCCGCACCACGCGCCATTCCAGCGTGCAGTCGGCACACCCCGCCAGATGCGCGGCCTCGGTTTCAGTCCACGCGGTCCGCCCGTGCGCCACGTCGGGCATGCGGTCCCGCATCGCTTCACACTCGATCATGCCAGCCACTCCTTCAATCGCCGCACCGCGTGATGGTAGTGCACTCGCGCCGCCCCCGGAGTGCTGCCGAGCGCCGCGGCAATTTCCACATAATCCAGGCCCTGTTGCACCCGAAGCAGTAAGACCTCGCGCTGCAGGCGCGGCAGTCGTCGCAATCCAGCCTGCAGTTGCCGGCCGGTTTCGTCGGCAGCCAGCTCGCCGGCCGGATCGGAGGCATCAACAATGTCGTGATCCTCGATTTCCAGGAAAACCCGGCCCTTGTTCTGGCGAAACCGGTCCTTGAGCACGTTGCCGGCAATGCGGCAGAGCCATCCACGAAACGACCCTTCCCCTCGCCATCCGTGCAACCCCCGAAACGCCTTGAAGAACGTGTCCTGGACCAGGTCCTCGACCTCGGCGCTGGTCGCGCCGCAAGCGGCGAGGTAGCGCCCGAGGGCCGTCGCGTGGCGGTGCACAAGTTGGCTCGCCGCCAACTCGTCGCCACTCCGCCAGGCGGCGACCAGTTCAGGATCCGTCACGGCTTCGCCACCCACGTTGGAGCGCTCATCGAATGGACGACCCCGCCGCAGTTTCGTTAAGCCAATGTCGAGTGAAGGAGGCGCCCGCCCATCGAGAGCCCGGTTGAAACCGGACCCCGCCGGGGCCAAAATCCACGCCAATTGCCACCTCTGCACAACGAACGTATCGCGTTGCTATCATTGTCGATAGAAGTGGTAATATCAGGCTGTTTCCACAATACCAACAGCGGATCAACATGGCTTTCCCGCGTTTTCCAACATCCGGCCAGGTCTTCGCCATCGGGCACCGGGGAGTTCGATCCCGGACCGTCGAGAATTCGCTGGCCGGTTTTCGCCTGGCAGCCGCTCTGGCGCGAGAAGGCCGGTGCGACGGGGTTGAGCTGGACCTGCGAACGACGGCTGACGGCGAGTTCGTGGTGCACCACGATCCCGTTCTGCGGTCCGGCGAAATGATCAGCGCCGTTCCCCTGAGTGTCGTCCGGGCCCGGCCGCTGGAAGACGGATCGACGGTCCCGACGCTCGCCGAGGCACTCGAGGCGCTCGAAGGCCTGGAAATCTTCATCGAGGTGAAGCGACTGCCCCGTAGCTCCGGCGGTGCGCTAGTGGCGCAACTTCAGGCTCGAGACGACCGCGCCTGCCATGTGCACGCGTTCGATCACCGGGTCATAGCCCGGCTCCGCCACCTCGATGCCGACCTGCCCTTGGGCGTCCTGTCGTGCTCCTATCCGATCGATCCAGTTGGACAGGTCCATGACGCCGGTGCCAGCACGCTCTGGCAGGAGGCGCACCTCATCGACGAAGCCCTGGTGGTCAAGTGCCGCCGTGAGAGCGTTGCCCTGATCGCCTGGACGGTGAACGATGCGGCCGAAGCGGCACGACTCCGGACGCTGGGCGTGGATGGACTCTGCGGCGATTCGCCCGAGCGGCTCACGAGAGACGAGAGACGATAGACGAGAGATGAGAGACGAGACGCGAGCGACGATGGAGCATGGTACCGGGGTACAATACAAAACCGGCGACCACTTACGCAGCCACCGGTCCCGCTACCGTTCGAATCTCCTGACCATCTCGGCTCTCGCCGAGACTCCGCCTACGCCTCGACCGGATACACCGAAATCTTCAGGCGATCGCGGTCTTTGCGCTCGAACTTGACCACCCCGTCGATGTAGCTGTGCAGGGAATCATCCTTGGCCTTGAACACGTTGGTACCGACGTGAAACTTGGTACCGCGCTGCTTGACAAGAATGCTTCCCGCCGTCACCCGCTCGCCGCCAAAGTGCTTGACGCCCAGGTACTGCGGATTCGAATTGCGACCGTTGCGGCTGGAGCCGACACCCTTTTTATGTGCCATGAATCACCTCACCCGAGCACGACATCGGTGATGCGGACCTCGGTGTACTTCTGCCGATGCCCGGTCTTGCGGCGATACCCTTTGCGCCGCTTGAACTTGAAGACATAGATCTTGTCTTCCTGGCCATGCCCCACGACCTCGGCGGAAACCGACGCGCCCGCGATGGTCGGCGTACCCGCGGTGATCGTGTCGCCAGACGACCCGAGCAACACTTCATTGAAAACCAGTTTGTCGCCGGGGGACTTTTCTTCCATCAACGGCAGCTTGATGGTGGCGCCCGTCTCGGCGCGCCATTGTTTGCCCAGGGCTTTGAAGATCGCGTACATGGCTGCTCCCAAAATAGCCCGCAAATGTATTGGAGGCATGGAGTTGGTGCAAGGGGACCGACCCTGCCCGGCGGCTAGGCGACGGCGTACAACTCGGTCACATCGCGTCCTGCCGGGCGCGACATCAGCCGGAACTCGTCAAGGCGCAGCATCGGATCGTCGCGCACCTCAAGGTCGAGTCCTCCCTGCCGACCCAGACTGGTGACCAGCTTGGGCTCTTCCTCCAGGAGGTACAGGGCCACGTCGGGGTGCAGCCGGATAGCCAGCTTGCGTTCCTTGCGGTCGGTCCCGGCGCGCCGGAGGGCGCGTTCCAGGCGCCGGGTGACGACCTCGGGCGAGAAGACCCGGCCGGTGCCGTGGCAGGTTCCGCATTCGCGCGTCATCGAGGCCCACAGCGACGGCCGCACCCGCTGCCTCGTCATCTCGATCAGGCCAAGCTCCGACACGGCGTAGGCGCGCGTCCGGGCCCGGTCACGCCCCAGATGGGTGCGCAGTTCCTGCACCACCCGGTCGCGGTTCGCCTTCGTCTCCATGTCGATGAAGTCGGCCACGATAATGCCGCCCACGTCGCGCAGGCGGATCTGCCGGGCGATCTCCCGGGCCGCTTCGATGTTGGTGCGCAGGATCGTCTTCTCGGGATCGCGCTTCCCGGTGTACCGGCCGGTGTTGACATCGATTGACACCAGCGCTTCCGTGGGCTGGACAATCAGGTACCCGCCGCTCGGCAGTTCCACCCGCGGCTGGAAGAGGTCGCGAATCTCGGTTTCGATCTTGAAGCGGTCGAACAGCGGTGCGGCCTCGTCGTAGTAGTGCACGCGCTCGATCAGTTCCGGATCGATCAGCTCGAGGTACTGGCAGATTTCGTGGTGCAGTTCGCGCGAATCCACCCACAGAGCGTCCACCTTCGCCGAAAAGACGTCGCGCACCAGGCTGCGCGTGAGGGACGCTTCGCGGTGCAGCAGCGCCGGCCCGCGGCGCGCGAAGGTCTGCTTGCGCTTGATCTTCTTCCAGGTGTTGATCAGCGACAGGATTTCGCGCCGAAAATGATCCTCGGTCACGCCCTCGGCGACGGTGCGCACAATGACGCCACCGGCATCGTTGGGCACGAGCTTCGATACCATCTCGCGAAGCTTGGCGCGCTGCTCACGATTCTCGATCTTGCGCGAGACGCCCACTTTCGTCGCGTAGGGCATGTACACGAGAAAGCGTCCCGCGAGCGATATCTGCGCGGTGACCCGGCAACCCTTGGTCGAAATCGGTTCCTTGGTAACCTGAACCGGGAGCATCTCGCCCTTCTTGAGGCGCTCCGCGATGTCGGGGATGGCGCGGCGCCCGCCAATTTCCCGCCGGCCATCGTCGCCGCGCCGCTTCGCCGACACGGGCGCGTCGTCGGCCGGCTGCGGCGTCCCCTCGGCTTCCGCCTCGACCTCGTCATCGGCGTCCTCCCGATCCTCGGGGTCGTCGTCGTCCTCCGGTTCCAGGAGGTCCGAGGCATGGAGGTAGGCGCTTTTCTCGAGTCCGATGTCGACGAACGCTGCCTGGATGCCGCCGAGAACCGCGTCTACGCGGCCGAGGTAGATATCGCCGACCGTTCGCCGCTGGTCAGGGCGATCGACCAGCAGTTCGACGAGGCGGTCGTCCTCGAGGATGGCAACACGGGTTTCGCGGGGGGTGCCCGATATCAGAATTTCGCGCTTCACGGAGGTCTCTGGGAGGACTCGAGCCAGCCGGCGCTCGCCTCACCAATTGGAGGGACGGAGGCCGCCAGCGCAGGTCCCGGCGTATCCCGTACGAGAGTCCCGGCGGCCTCGGCCGGCGGCTGGTGACATGGGACGCGGTCGACGGGTAGGTGTCGATCGCGCCCGGTGTCCGGGCAGCGGCGGTCGTGGGTCGGAGCTGTCGTGTATGTCCGGGGCGATGCGCGGTGACGGACCGGCGGAACTGGCGGAGGATTCCAAACAGTCGACATGCAGAGCGGCGGAAGAGCTGTACTCTGCCGCACCAGGACGGAATGGGACTGCCGTCGAACGCTAGCTGCATGGCTAAAGTTATGTAAGAATGGCACTTACGACAAGGGGAACGGGTTTGATAATGGCGGCGGATGTCCGGGACGGGCCGCCGCGATCTGCCGGTACCACTGGCGCACCCCATGCTGCGATATTTCCAGCAATGACCCACCAAGGCACGACGGCTCATCTCGGACTCGGAATCCTGGGCGCGGCGCTCGTACTCGCCGGAAGCGGCTGTCGCAACAACGACATGCCGGGTGTTGCCGCGGCCATCAGCATCGCCTCCGGGAACAACCAGCAGGCCCCGGTCGGCACCAGCGTGCAGACCGCCCCCACTGTGCTGGTCCAGGACGACGCCAACCGGACCGTCTCAGGGGTCACCGTCCGCTTCACCGTCATCACCGGAGGCGGCACGGTGCTCGGAGACACCGCGGTCACCGACGTGAACGGTCGCGCAACAGTGGGTGAGTGGATCATGGGAACGTCGACGGGAGCCAACACGCTTCGGGCGACAGTTTCCGGGACCACGCTCGCCGTCACCATCACTGCCACTGCCGTGGCCGGCACCGGAGTTTCGCTCAGGACGTCCGGCCAGCAGGGTTTCCTGGCGCTGGTTGGACAGGCGGTCGCGCCGATGCCGTCCGTGCTCGTGCTCGACTCGTTCAACAATCCGGTCCCGGGCGTGCCGGTCACGTTCGCCGTGGCTCAGGGCGGCGGCAGTGCCACCGGGACCGCGGCCACGACCAACGCCAACGGCATCGCGCAGGTCGGCTCCTGGACGCTCGGGCCCGCTGCCGGCGCCAACCTGCTGGTTGCTCGGATCGCCGGCGGCCCGACCGTCAGCTTCACCGCCCAGGCTCTCACCGCGGCTCCCATTTTGACGGCCACGTCGCCCGTAAACCAGGCCGGCTTCCTCTCGTTCATGGTCACGAGCGTGCCCCGGGTGCGGGTGACCGACGTCCTCGGCCAGCCCCTGTCCGGGGTGCCGGTGAACTTCGCCGTCACCGCTGGCGATGGGGCGGTGATCGGTGGCGGCGCAACGTCGGATGCCAATGGCGTCGCGTACCCGGCGGACTGGCGCCTAGGCAGCGGCGGGAGCAGCACGGTGACGGCAACCTCAGGGCTCGGCGCGCTTCCGGTGACCTTCACGGCCACCGGCGTGCCCGCGACGTTCCTCATCGATGTGCGTTTTCTCACGACGGTTACCGCCGACGTGCGCGACGCGTTCGTGTCGGCAGCCATGCGCTGGATGCGGATCATCACGGCGCACCTCACGCCGGTCGCCGTGAACCTGCCGGCTGGTGCCTGTTCGGCGCTGCAGCCGCCGATGAGCGAATCGATCACCGATGTGGTCATCTTCGCCGAGGTCTCGCCGATCGACGGCGTCGGGAATGTCCTCGCGTCATCGGGCCCGTGTGCGGAGCGATCGGCGTCGAGTCTCCCCGCGGTCGGAACGATGCAGTTTGACGTGGCCGATCTGCTCACTTCGCAGAACAATGGCCAGCTGATTCCGACCATCACCCATGAGATGGGACACGTGCTCGGATTCGGCACGATCTGGTCGAATCTCCACTTGATCACCGGCGCCGGCACATCCGATCCCACCTTCACCGGCGCCAATGCGCTGGCGCAGTGGCCGGTGTTCGCGGCGGCGATCGGCTACTCCGGGCAGCCGGTTCCGGTGGAGATGTGCCTGGGAGCGGGGACGCGTGACGCGCACTGGCGCGAGAACGTCAGCTGCGGCAGCAGTACGCCGGTTTTCGGCGCTGAGCTGATGACGGGCATCATCGAGGCCCCGGGCGTGCCGATGCCCCTGTCGAAAATGACCATCGCGTCGATGCAGGATCTCGGCTACCAGGTGGATTACAGCCAGGCAGACCTGTTCCTGGGGCACCTCGTTGCCGGCGCCGCCACCGCCCGGCCGACAACGCTGCTCAATGAACGTCTCCACGGCGCGACGTGGCAGGTGACGCCCGGCGGCGCGACTCGCCGCATTCCGTAGCGCGGTACCGGCCGCGTCAGCGCGCCCGCGCGCACCGATCGCATCCGCTGCAGCGCTCGAGTCGCTCGCCGAACCATTCGAGCAGCGCTCGGCGACGGCATCGGCTGGTGCGTGCGTATCCAGCCATCGCGTCGATGCGGCGGCCGGCTTCACGGCGCCGGCGTCGAACTGCGCTCCAATTGACGGGGCCGCGATCGGGCCGCAGCTCGGCCGATAGCCGGTCGGCGGCGGCGACGACGCTGGCGGGCTGGCGCGCACGCAGCGATGGATCGCGCCAGAGCCGCTCGAGCACGCGCTCGGGCGGAAACGTAGTGGCCAGCTGGCGCCGCGGCAGGACGACGTCGCCCGGGTGATGGAAGAGCACGCATCGCGCGGGCGCGCGATCGCGACCGGCGCGGCCCGCCTCCTGATAGTAGGACTCGGGTGTGGCCGGCATGGTCCAGTGGGCGACGAGCCGTACCGTCGCCTTGTCGATTCCCATGCCGAACGCGCAGGTCGCGACGACGATCCGTACCTCGTCGGCGAGGAATCGCTGCAGCACTCCGCTCCGCTCGGACGGGGTCATCCCGGCGTGGTAGGGGGCGGCCGCGACGCCGTTCTCGAACAGTACCCGGGCAATCCCCTCGACCAGTCCTCGCGTCGGCGCATAGACAATGGCCGCGCCCTGCGTCGCACGAGCCAGCGCGATGAGCCGAGCGAGGCGATCGTCGCGACCACTGACGGCAATCACCTCGAATTTCAGGTTTGGCCGGTCGAATGAACCGACGATCTCCCGCGCGTCGTCCCGGAAGCCCAGCGACCCGGTGATCGCGCGGCGAACCTCCGGCGTCGCCGTGCCAGTCAGTGCGATGCACGGCGGGTTGCCGAGCGTCTCTCGCACTCGCCGCAGCACGCGATAGCTCGGCCGGAAATCGTGCCCCCATTCCACGATGCAGTGGGCCTCGTCCACGGCGAGGCGGCTCGCATTGCCGCCCCGCGCCAGCAGTTCGTCGGCACATCGTGGCAACCGCTCGGGTGATACGTAGAGCAATCGCAGGCGTCCGGCCGCTGCGTCGGCAATGATCGCGGCCTGAGTCGCCACGTCATGCGTGCTGTTGAGCGCCGCGGCCGCGACGCCGCGCGCGGTCAGGGCGCCAACCTGGTCCTCCATGAGGGCGATGAGCGGCGACACCACCACCGTCAGCCGGTCCGTTGCCAGCGCCGGAATCTGGAAGCAGAGCGACTTGCCGCCGCCGGTCGGCAGGACGGCCAGTACGTCGCGGCCGCAGAGAACGTGATGAATGATCCGCGACTGCAAGGGGCGGAAATCGCTGTGTCCGAACGAGGACTGCAGGAGGTTGCGGGCAAGGGCAAGTGGAGAGGACATGCGGCAACAACTTGCACTTCGCTGCTGCTACGACCCACGCCGGGAAATGCGCGCCGGGGCGTCGCTACGCGGACGCCGGGCCGGTTACTGCCTGCCCGCCTTGCGCGCCACCATCCGAAGCACCAGAGACGCGGCCAGCACGACCATCGCGATCCATGCGATGCGCCGGTCGTCACGCCCGATGGCGGCGATCGCCAGGGCAATGCCGAGGAACGCCAGCACCAGCCGGACGCGCATCATCGCTCGAGGAATTCGGCGATCGCGCGCCGGAAATCGGGGCCGGTGCGGGACAACGCATTGACCCGGGCGCCGAGCAGGATGCCGTCGTCGAAGGTTCGTTGATCCAGCTCGGTGAACAGCTGCTTGGTGAGGGCGAACGCCGTCGGACTCCGGGCCGCGAGCCGGCCGAGCAGCGCCGTCGTCTCGGTATCGGCGGTCGCGTCGGGCAGGACCCGGCTGACCAGGCCCATGGCAAGGGCTTCGTCCGCATCGATCTGGCGACCGGTCGCCACCAGCTCGAAGGCACGCTTTTCTCCCACTGACCGACGGAGCATTGACATCACCATCGCCGGCACAAAGCCGCGCTCGATTTCGGGGTAACCGAACCGTGATGATGCCGACGCGATGACGATGTCGCATGCGGTCGCGAGCCCGGCGCCACCGGCAAGCGCTCGCCCGTGCACGACGGCGACCGTCGGCTTGGAGAGTCGGCGAAGGACCAGGAAAATCTCGCCGAGCGCCAGGGCCGACCGTTCATTGTCGGCAGCGGCTCGATCAGCGGAGGCGAGCAGCTCCGCCAGATCCGCGCCGGCACAGAAGTCCTTGCCCGCCCCCCGGATGGCGACGACGCGGATTTCGCGCTCGAGGTCGGCACGCGCGAGCGCCTGCGCGAGCGCATCGATCGTTGCCGTGTCGAGTGCGTTCCGCTTGTCCGGACGATTGAGCGTCAGCGTGAATACGCCCTGATCGAGCGACGTCAGGACCGGCTCACTCATCGCGGGTCCGCCACCGTTTGGCCACCTTGCGTGGCACGTCGATCTTCATGCGAAGCAGCGCGGTGGAAAACACCTTCCCTTGCGCGTCGGTCTTGAGCGAAAGGGTGCCCCCGCCATCGAGGGCGCCGTGCAGGAGAAAATTGAGCGCATTGAGGTTCGGCAACTCGAAGCGCTCGACGCCGGAAACCATCCCCTTGAAGTGCCGCGCCACCCGCCGCGCCGTGACCTCGCGGGCGAGCAGGTCGTACAGGGACGGCGAGAGGGCGATGAGGCCCACGTTGGCCGTATCCCCCTTGTCGCCGGACCGGGCGTGCGCCAGATACCGGAGCTGGACCGCAACCATCCGCATCAGAGCAACTCCACTTGCACGAACGGTTCAATCCGTTCGCGCGCCACGAGGGCCGGCCAGTACGCCACGATCTCCTCCACCTGGGGACGCCCGCCCGCAAAGCCCGTCACGCTCGGCGGGCCGGTGAGCACCAATGGCGCGATCTCGCGGGTAAACCGCTCCACGGGCTCGCGCTCGCGCGCGCGCACGCCAACACGGAGGGTCACCTCGGCGATGTCGGCGTCGGGCGTGCCGCCCAGGCGGCCGTGCGTGGCGTTCACGCCGACCAGTTCGGTAAGAATCTGCTCGAATTCAAGGCCGAGCGCCTTGAGGCGCTTGCGGAGGATCGCGTCGGCGGCCTTTGCCTTGGCCACGGCGTCGGGCCACGCGTAGACCAGGGTTCCGACGGCCTTGAATCCGTAGAACCAGGCGATCGAAACCTTGAGCATCGGCGTCCGCGCACGTCCGCGGACCCCCGACACCCGCACGCGATTCTTGCCCGCCTGGCGCAACCGGATGGAAGTGAAATCGGCGATCGCATCCGGCGTGATGTACGCCGTGGGGTCGCCCATTTCGTAAACGAGCTGCTCGGTAACCGACGCGATGTTGACGACGCCACCCGTTCCCGGATGCTTCGTCACGACGAAGGTGCCGTCCGCCTGCGCTTCGACAATCGGGAAGCCGACGTCGGCCAGCCTGGGCACGGCCCGCCAGTTCCTGAGAAGGTTGCCGCCCGAACTTTGCGCGCCACACTCGAGAATGTGTCCCGCGATCGTTCCCGCGGCCAGACGGTCCCAGTCTTCGACACTCCAGCCGAACTCGTGCACCAGCGGGCCGAGCGTCAATCCGGTATCGGTGACCCGGCCTGAAATCACGACGTTCGCGCCCCGGCGCAGCGCCTCGACGATCGGCGCCATGCCGAGATAGGCGTTGGCGGCACGCACCTCATGGCGAACGTCGCTGAGCGGACGGTCGTCTTCCATGTGGCGGAAGGCCTCACCATCGGCCGTGAGCGAATCGAGGCGATCCATGAGATCGTCGCCGGTGACGAGACCGATCCGGATCTGCTCGCCAAGGCCGAGGCGATCGGCGACGGCACGCAGGGCGACGGCGCAGGCGCGCGGATTCACGCCACCGGCATTCGAAATCACGCGAATACCCTTGCTGGCGATATCGGGAAGAATGCGCTCCATCTGGGTGACGAAGTCCCGCGCAAAGCCCGCCGCTGGATCACGCGTGCGCTGCTTCTGCAGGATCGACATCGTCACTTCGGCCAGATAGTCGAGCACGAGATAATCGATCGGACCGCCGCGCACCTGCCGAACCGGCGCTTCCAGCCAGTCGCCCCAGAACCCCTGGCCCGCGGCGATCCGGATGGTGCGAGCCTCGTCCGTCACGGTGCACTCGCGGGGCGGGCCACCACCAATTCGCGAGTCCAGGTCTGGTCCTTCCCCTCCAGCGCGACGACCGTGATGACCGGCACGAATTCTGGCGGCAACGCGATCGGCAACGGCCCCGGCGCAAACCGCTCCTCGCGCAGGGCGCCAGCGGATACCGGGCGGTATGGCGATCCGCCCGCGTCCAGGGAGTACGGCGTGGCGACGTAGAATCGAACGGCCAGGTCGAGCGTCCACGGGGCGTGATCGTCCGGGTCGGCGAAGCCGGGGGAAATCAATACGACGATCGAGTCGCCGACGGTGCTGTCCGGCAAGTCAGGTGTCGCGCGACTGAACGCGTAGTTGATTGGCGTGCTCTCGAACTCCCGACCGCGGCGATCGAGAAACGACAGTCCGAGGTCGGTAAAACGCGACCATGCCTCTCGCGCCATTCGCGTGTCGACGCTCAGGTGGGCGGCCCAGGACGGCACCGGCACCACCAGGCGCACGGGTGCATCACCGTTCGCGCGAACGGTGAAGCGCCGCTCCGCGCCGAGCAGTCCCGCGCGGAGGCGGACCGATAGCGGCGCCGTCACCAGGCTCCGCGCCGTCACGTGCAGCGTGTCCCGCACCAGGACTGCACCGAGCCGCAGCGGCGCAGGGTGCACGCTGACCCGGGCTGAAATTGGCGCACGCGGTCCGGCCATGACGTCAACCTCGTACAGGCCGCCCACCACGTCACTGCCGCCGATGTCGAAGAGGCCGGCGCCGTCACCGAATCCCGCCACGATCGTTCCGCCATCGCGAAAGGGCATCCCGCCCGGTTCGTGCAGCGCGGCGTTGACCTGGTCGGACGCGCGAAGCGTGGCCACCTCGATCTGCAATCCGCGGCCGCTGTCGGCGTGCACAAAAAGGCGCCGTGTCGTCCCGCTCGGCTGCTCGACAGAAATGGGCGTCCGGGTGCCCGCATCCGGAACCGGCGTGCGGATGACAACCGGTATCACCGCAACGGGCCCGGCGGTCTCGTCGGGACCTTCCACCCGAATAGCGCTGCTGCTCGCGCCCGACGCTGCCAGCGCCGGAGCCACGATCCGCGCGGTGAACTCGCCGGATCCATTGGTCATCGCCACGGTCTCGGGAACCTGCAGCCACGCCGAATCGGCGCGCAGTCGCAGCGCCTGTGCTCCGCTGGCGTCAAGATCGTGAAGCATGATTCGCGCGCCCGCCGATCCCGCGCCGCTGGTGAGCAGGATGCCGGCCCGACCGGAAATCCCGCCTGCCTCCACCACGACGGCGGGAAGATCGTGCGACACCGCGAGCCAGTTCCACGCTGCGCCGATGTCAGGGAGCCCCGCGCCTTCATCGGCGAAGCTGCCCGACGGCAGCTGGCGGGCACCCATCCGCAGCGCCTGCCGCAACATCCGCGCGCTGGCCCGCCGCCTGGTTGCGACCAGCGCCGACGTCAACCGGGCGACCAGGCCGGCAGCGTACGGCGAGGCCATGCTGGTGCCGTTCTCCAGCTCCTGACCAGCGGCGAAGGCGGGCACGGACGAATACGCGGCACCCGGCACCACGATGTCCGGTCCGGCCAGTTCACCGCCGCGACTGGAAAACGGTGCGATCAGTTCCGGCGCCGTATCGGTCGCGTTCCCGCCGGCAAACACCGATGGAAGTGTCGCACCTACCGCGATGACGCGAGATGCGCTGGCCGGAAATCCGATCGTGCTGAGGCCCGGGCCGTCGTTGCCTGCGGCTACCGTCATCACCACGTCGGGATGCGCCGCCAGGACTGAATCGATCAGGTGATCGATCCGGGCAGTTCCCTCGATCTCATTGCCCACCCCGAACGAGAGATTGACAACCAGCGGCATGCCACGATCACGGGCGAACCGGATCGCGTAATCGAGCGCGCGCAGCATCGAGCCCGTGGTGCTCACCGCGCCGTGGGCATCATCGGCGATCTTGAGTCCGATGAGCCTGGCACCGGGGGCGACGCCATCAAATCCTGCGACACCGTACAGGTCATGCCCGGCCGCAATCCCGGCGACGTGAGTTCCGTGACTGCTGGTGTCGAAGAAGAGGTCGAGCACCGGCACGCCGGCGGAGTCGGCCAGGTTGACCGCAAGATCAACCGGCGGCGCCGCGGCCTGGTGCCAGCCAAAGAACTCGTGCGCGACGGCAAAATCGTGAACCGGACGTTCCCCGGCGAGGCTGCCCGATCCGTCCGTGTCGGCAAAGAGCGCCCAGCCGGACGGCGTCTTGCCAACGACGACCAGCAACGTGTCGCCGAGCTTCCCGTTGCCGTTGAGATCGGCCGCCGGCGCCTTGCCGAGCGTGGTCTCGACCAGACTGCCGCCCCACAGCGGGAGATCGCCCGTGACGGCGGCAACCCGCGACGCACCGAGCAGGCGATGATCGCCGACCACCAGGGTGTCGCCGTGCCGCGCAATCTGGTGCAACGCAATCCGGCCCTCGCGAGAAAAGTCGCGCAGGTCGATGATCTTGGGCGCGCCGTCGGTCGTGGTCGTCAGGCCGGGAACACCGGGATCGATGCCGCTATCGAGAATGGCGATCAGCACGCCGCGTCCGTCCCACTCGGGATGATCGGCCGCGAAGCGGTCGACGCGGCTGGAATGGAGCGGCATGAGACCGCGCGCGAAGGCCGCTGCGGCCGCGTCGTGACGGTTGCCCGCGGCTGGTTGCTGCGCGTTGACCTGCAGGCCAGCGAAGAGCAGGCACGCAGACGACAGGCGCAAGACGACTGAGGTCACGACAATCCTTCCAGGACGAACGGCCCAAGGTGCGGACCGGGGTTGTTGGCGACGAC
>Ga0070711_100000760_pt1 | contig 16784 bp, 16 predicted proteins | sample LARL53metaG_FD_65452 | JGI IMG/M metagenome (GOLD analysis project Ga0070711, IMG submission 65452) | Corn, switchgrass and miscanthus rhizosphere microbial communities from Kellogg Biological Station, Michigan, USA - LAR L5-3 metaG | ecosystem: Host-associated > Plants > Roots > Rhizosphere ... | reverse complement strand
GGGGGCCCGACGGACGCACGATGTATATCAAGCGGAAGGGCAAAGCACTCCGCGAGGTCCTCGCACAGGACGTCATGCCGATTTCCCTCGACCAGGCGGACGGTTACCTGGCGCCGGGCGCGCATCTCGAGGCGGTCATGCACACCGAGGCCTACCTAGCCCGCCCCGACATCGGGGCGGTGATTCATACCCACCCGCTGCACTCGATCGCGGTAGGCGCGACGGAGCAGGGACTCGCCATCCTCTCTCATGACGGGCTGATGTTCCCGCAAGGAGTCCCTGTTTACGACGGGACCGCCGGCCTGGTGACCTCTCGTGACCAGGGCAAGGCCGTGGCGCAGGCGCTCGGCGCCGGAAGGGCCGTGCTGCTGCGGAACCACGGCATCCTGGTAGCCGGCGAGGACATCCGCTGGGCCGTCCTGGCCGCGATCACCCTGGAGCGGGCCGCGCAGCTGCAGTTCATCACCCGGGTTCTCGGCGATCCGGTGCCGATCCCGCAGGAGGCGGCCGGTGAGCTGTTCCCCGCCAAGTACCAGGATGAGTTCGCCGACGAGTACTGGACCGCCTGGTGCCGCCAGCTGGGCACCGCCCGGCCAGGGGATCTGCCGTGACCGAGCCCATCTCCGCGGTCGTCAACGGCCGGCCCTTCGAGGGGACAGTTGCCGCCAACGAGCTGCTGCTTGATTTCCTTCGCGACGAACTCGGGCTGACCGGCGTGAAGCAGTCGTGCGAGGTGGAAGTCTGCGGCACCTGCACGGTGCTGGTTGACGGAGCGCCGGTGAGCTCGTGCTGCTTTCTCGCCTGCGACATCGACGGCCGCCGGGTCGAGACCATCGAGGGGCTGGCGGGCACGGCATTCCACCGGTCCGCGGTGGAGGCGTTCATGCGCCACGCTGCCGTCCAGTGCGGCTTCTGCAGCGCGGGTATGATCCTCACCGCCAAGGTCCTAGCCGACCGCGACGTGAACCTGTCGCCGGACCAGGTCAGCCGGGCCATGAGCGGCAACCTGTGTCGCTGCACCGGCTACCGGTCCATCCTCGACGCGATCACCGCGATCCTCCGGGAATCCCGGGGGGAAGCGCAGGAGCCGGGAAGAGGACCGCGAGAGTCTGGGAGAGGGGTGCCGTCGTGAGCACTGACGCCGCGGCGCCGCCTTCGGCGGCGCGCTCGACCGGGGCCGTTGGCCAGAGGATCGAGCGGGCGGATGGGAGGGCCAAGCTCTCCGGCCAGGCCGCGTTCACCGGAGACCTGCACCCGCCCGGCATGCTCTGCGGGGCCGTCCTGCGCAGCCCGGTCGCCCATGCCCAGATACTGGCGGTCGACACATCCGCGGCCGAGAAACTCGACGGCGTCGTGGCCGTGCTCACGGCCGGTGATCTCGCCGATATCGACCCGTTCTACGGGCACGCGCTCCGGGACCGCCCGATCGTGGCGCTCGACCGGGTGCGTTTCGTCGGAGAGCCGGTTGCCGTGGTGGCGGCCGAGACGCAGGCGGCCGCCGATCTCGCCGTCAGGCGGATCGACGTGCAATACGACGAGCTGCCGGCGGCCGCGTCGCTCGAAGCCGCCCTGGCCCCGGATGCCCCGATGGTGCATGAGGAACCGGCCCGGCCAGGATCGGCTCACGGCCTCGGCCGCCTTCCGGAACGCGACGGCAACGTCTGCTATCGCTATGGCTTCCAGAACGGGGATCTCGGGCGGGCATTTGACGAGGCCGCGGTGGTGGTTGCGGGCGAGTACTCGTTTCCGGCCGTGTACCAGTATTCGATGGAGACGCACACGACGATCGCGAACTGCCAGGGTGATGAGATCAAGATCTGGTCGTCCTGCCAGCACCCGTTTCTTGTCCGGCAGGAGATCGCAACGCTGTTCGGGTGTCCGCTGGACCGGGTGCAGGTGATCGTGCCGTTCCTGGGCGGCGGGTTCGGGAGCAAGTCGTACACGAAGATGGAGCCCATCGCAGTGGCGGTGTCCAGGAAGGCCGGCCGGCCGGTGCGTATCCGCAACGGCGTGGACGAGTCGATGGTCACGACCCGGCGGCACAACATGCGCTGCCGGATGCGGACGGCAGCCGCGGCCGACGGCACGCTACTGGGCCGGGAGGTCGACCTGTGGCTCGACACCGGCGCGTATGCGGACAACGGGCCGCGTGTCACCGCGACCGCCGGGGACGCGGCCCCAGGGCCCTATCGCTGGCACGCGGTCCGGGTCGGTGCAGATTGCGTCTACACGAATACTGGGCCCGCGGGCTCCTACCGAGCCTTCGGCGCCACTCATCTTCAGTGGATCGGGGAATCGCAGGTCGACGAGGTAGCGCGGCGCCTTTCGCTGGATCGGCTCGACATCCGCAGGCTCAACCTGCTGCGTTCCGGTGAAGAGGTCCGCCGGGGCGGCAAGCCCCTTGATGCCGATCTGGTGGGCGATGTGGAGAAGGCAGCCGCAGCGATCGGCTGGCACCAGCCACGGACTGCAGGGCGAGGACGGGGAGTCTCCGTCGGGCTGCTGGCCGCGGGGGCTCATCCGGTCTCGACGGCCACCGTGCGCATGGGTTCTGACGGCGGCGTCACGGTCCTGGTCGGGACGACGGAAGTGGGGCAAGGAGCACGCACCGTGATGGCGCAGATCGCGGCGGAGGTGCTGAGAACACCAGTTGATCGGGTGTTGGTCCCCGGAACGGACACCAGGTACACGCCCTACGACCGGTCCACCGGCGCCAGCCGGTCAACGACGATAGCGGGCGCGGCGGTTCAGCGCGCAGCGCAGTCCGTGCTGGATGCCCTGATGGAGACGGCTTCGACCGTACTAGAGACACCGCCCGGGCTGCTGCAGCTCGAGGAGGGCGCGATCGGCAGCGGATCCCGCACGGTGACACACCAGGAACTCGTCCGCGCCCGGTTCGGTTTCGACGGCGGTGAACTGGTCGGGCACGGCCGGGTCCAGCCTGAAGGCGGGACCGGCTCGTACGCGGAGGGACCGGTCTTCTGGGAGGTCTGCGTGGCGGGAGCAGAGGTCGAGGTGGACAAGCAGACCGGCGTCGTCACGGTCCTGCGAACCTCCAGCGTCGCCGATGTCGGCCGGGCTATCAATCCGCAGCTGGTCACCCGGCAGGACGAGGGGGCCACCCTGCAGGGGATCGGGAACGCACTGTTCGAGGAGATGCGCTACACGCCGGACGGGTTGCTGCTGAACGACACCCTGCTCGACTACCGGATTCCCTCCTTCGAGGACGTACCGACGTCCATGACGTGCACGATCGTCGAGAACGGCGACGGCCCGGGCCCCTTCGGGGCCAAGGGCTGCGGTGAGGGGGTGCTGGCGGCGATCCCGGCGGCCATCGTAAACGCGCTGGCCGACGCCGGAGTGCCGATGAATGTGCTGCCGCTGACGCCCGAACGGGTCTGGCGGCGGATCCAGGAACTCGACCGAGGGACGAACCAGGAGGGATCATGACGATACCGAGAGTGTCGGCGGTTGTCGGTGCCGGGACGATGGGTCCCGGAATGGCGGCGGTGCTTGGCCGGGCAGGCTCGAAGGTCACGTTGAACGACGTCAGCCCCGAAGTGCTGCAGCGGGCTGAGGGTGCCACCACGCTTGCCGCACAGGTCCTGGACCGGGTGGAAGCCCCGTCGCAGCCTGGCGGCTCCATCTCCTTCGAGGCAGACCTGAAGACCGCCCTTGAGGGCGCGGGCCTGGTACTGGAGGCGGTGCCGGAGAAGCTTGAGCTCAAACGGGAGGTCTTCGCCTACCTGGAGGAGCATTCAGCGCCGGACACCATCCTGGCCAGCAACACATCCGGGATTCCCATCACGGAAATCGCCAGGGACGCTAAGCACCCAGGCCGGGTGATCGGCATGCATTGGTCGAACCCGCCGCACCTGATCCCGATGATCGAGGTCGTGCCGGGTGAGCGGACCGACGACGGCGTCCGCGATGCCCTGGTCGGGATCATTAACGCGTTCGGGTACGAGGCGGTGGTGGAACGGGAAGTCCCCGGGTTCGTGGAGAACCGCATCCTCTATGCGATCCTGCGGGAATGCCTCTCCCTCGTGGAGCGTGGGGTCATCAGCGAGGCCGACATGGACACCTGCGTTAAGTGGGGGATCGGCTACAAACTCTCGGTCATCGGCCCCATGCGCCTGCTCGACATGGCTGGCCTGGACATTTATCAGAGCGTAGCCTCGTACCTCAATCCCGATCTGTCCAGTTCCGCCGACGTCCCACAGCTCATCAAGGAGCGGACGGCGAAAAACCAGCTCGGCATGAAGACACTCGGCGGGATCTACGACTACACCGAGGCACAGGTAGGCGAACGGCGGGCAGAGATCGCCGCCGGGCTGGTCGCTGTGCGCAAGGTGCTATCGGCTCTCTGACATCCCAGGAGGCGGAACTCCGATGACTGCCAAGAAGGTCTACATCCTGGATGGCGGCTCGCTCGTCATCGACCGCTCGCAGGTCCTGTGGCACATCGATGTCGGCACGCCTGTGCGGTTCCCCGTTTACAGCGTCCTCATCGAGCATCCCGATGGCCTGATCATGTACGACACCGGCTACGACCTCGAGCACGTCAACCGCGTGCTGCCTTTCGAGCAGCCGCAGCAGACCGCAGACCAGACAGTCCCCGCCCAGCTGAAGGAGTGCGGGTTCGAGCCCGAGCAGGTCAGCTTCGTGGTGAACTCGCATTTCCACTTCGACCACGTTGGCGGGAACAGGTACCTCACGAATGCCACCAACCTGGTGAGCAAAGAGGAACTGCGCCACGCGAAGGTGCCAGAGCCATTTGAGCGCCTTGGCTATTCTGACCTCTCCTTCGACTACCCCGGAACGAAGTACGAGCAGATATCCGGTGATATTGAGATCGCCCCCGGGGTGTGGCTGTATGAGACGCCAGGTCACACGGCGGGACACTATTCACTGCTGGTCGAGATGGACAGCCAGCCGGCTATGATCTTTGCTGGCGACGCTGCGTACACGCAGGAGAACATCGAGCGGCAGATAGTCGGCGGCTTCCACCTGGATCCGACCGCCGCGGTCGAGTCGATCCGCCGCCTGAAAAGGCTGGCTAAGACCCACAGCGGAGAGATTTTCCCCTCGCACGAAATGGAGCCATTCCTCGCCTGGAAGAAGGCACCCAGCTACTACAGCGGCTGACCGGCCGCGTCGGGTCGAGCACGCCCACCGCGAGCATGCCCACCGCGAGCACGCTCATCGTTAGTACGCCGCCGACTGTCAGAGGGAGACGAAAGGATGAAACTGGAAAACAGGGTGGCTATCGTCACCGGAGCCGGCCAGGGCATCGGACGCGCCATCGCCGAGAAGCTCAGCCAGGAAGGCGCCAGCGTCGTCGTGGCCGACATCAATCCGGACACCGCGACCAAGACAGCAGCCGACATAGGCGGACTCGCCCACACGGTCGACGTGAGCAACGAGGAGCAGGTCGCCGGACTGGTCAGCACGACGATCGGTAACTACGGCAAGGTCGACGTACTCGTCAACGACGCGGCCATCGTCCCGTTCACCCCTTGGGATGATCTTGATTTCGCCGAGTGGCGACGCATCATGTCGGTCAATCTCGATGGCGTGTACCTCACATCCAAGGCGGTCTACCCCCACATGAAGGAGGCCGGCTACGGCCGGATCGTCAACATTGCCTCGAACGTGATCGTGGCCGGAACGCCGAATATGGCCCATTACGTAGCCTCGAAGGGCGGCGTGTTCGCGTTCACCCGGGCGCTCGCCACCGAACTCGGCAGCTACGGCATCACAGTGAACGCCGTGGCGCCCGGGCTGACGGCCAGCGAGGGCGTGCTGGCCGGGCCGCACGCCGAGGCCTTCGACTTCGTAGTGTCTTTGCAAGCCATCCCGCGCAGGGCGGTTCCCCCGGATATCGCCCCGGCCGTGGCTTTCCTCGCCTCGGAGGAGGCCGCGTGGGTCACCGGTGCCATGATCGTTGCCGACGGCGGCCACACCAGGCACTGAGACTCAATTCGATGCCGAATCGCCCGTGCAGATGAGGCTGCCGCCGTTCCGCGTCCACCGCCCCCGGTCCGTCCAGGAGGCGTCCCGCCTGCTGGACGAATTGGGCGACGAGGCTGCCGCGTACTGCGGCGGAACGGAACTGCTTCTGGCCATGAAGCTCGGGCTGGCGGACTATTCGCACCTGGTCGATCTGAAGCGGGTGGACGGTCTCCGCGGGATCGCCACGCAGCACGACAGCCTGCGCATCGGGGCGTCGGCCACCCACTACGAGCTCGAGTCTTCCCCGGTGCTGCGGGCCTGGTGCCCGGCCATGACGATCATGTCGTCGCAGGTGGCCAACCTCAGGGTACGGTCGGCGGGCACCCTCGGCGGAAACCTGTGCTTCGCAGATCCGCACTCCGACCCGGCGACATTCCTGATCGCTGTGGGTGCCTCGATACTGTGCCAGAAGGAAGACGACACCAGGCGGATTCCCGCTGCGGATTTCGTGACCGGGCCCTACCAGACCCTGCTGGAGCCGGGCGAGTTGCTCGTTGCGGTCGAGCTTCCCGCTCTCCCGGAAGGGACAGGCGTAGCGCATGTCCGGATGAAGCTGCGCGAGCGGCCCGCGGTGACCGTCGCCGCCATGGTCCGGCTTACCCGCGGCGCTATATCGCAGGCACGTCTCGTCGTCGGGTCGGTGGGCGCTGTGCCGGTCGCCGCGGACGCCGCCGAGTCCATGCTGGGGGCAGGCGCCGCGGACTTCGGCGCCCGGGCGGACGCCTGCGCCGAACAGGCGTCCCTGGCCTGCAGCCCGCTGCCAGACGGGGACTGCTCCCCGGATTATCTGCGGCACTTGGTGGTCGTCCACTCCCGCCAGGCGCTAACCGCTGCGTTTGCGGCTGTGCGCTCTGAGGGCTCATGAAGGGCTGATTCGAAGAGGACGACGGGGGGCAGACTTCGCCCTCCTCTTCGCGGGTATCGCGCCGGGGGCAACTGCCAGAGGCCAGCTTGAGCCCGATCGATCCGAATAACAAAGCACGTGCCTCGCCCGTTCCCTCAGGTCGTGATCTGGCGGGAGGTGCTGGGCGCGTGCAGGGTGCCCCGGCCGAGGAGGGTCAGGAAGGCAGCCACGGAGTGCGGCTCGGCCATGCCGGAAGACAAACTCGTTGAGATAGATCTGCTAGTGCCCGGCGGAGGTGCCGTGATGGGTGCGGGCTAGCCAGGTCTTGAGGTTAGAGATGTGCCCGGCATCTACCGGAGTCGCACAGCTCTCCGTCAGTTTAGAGCTCTCCGAGAGCCGAAAGTTCGGGCGATTGGCTCCCCATAGTTATCCAAGCTAAAGAGTTCACGTGCTTTGCAGGCCTCTGACCTGCAGAAACTGGTGGAGCTGAGGGGATTCGAACCCCTGACCCCCTCGATGCGAACGAGGTGCGCTACCGGACTGCGCTACAGCCCCAGACGAACGCCAGTCAGCGTAGCAAACGATGGAGCTCACCCGCGCCGGTCTACCTGCGCCCGCTGCCGGCCAGCCGGTCCCTAATCACCCACGGCCCGCCGCTCGCCTTCGGCGTACTGGTCGTAGAGCTCGTCTCGCACCCGCTCGGAGATGTCGATGACCCGGGCCGTCTGCGCCTCTTCGCGCTGCCTGGCGGCGGCCTCCTGAGCTTCGCGCAGGCGCCGCTGCTCTGCGCGGTGCTCAGCGAGCTGCTCGGCGTCGGCGCGGATGAGCGCGCGCTCGGCGTCGGCATGCCTCACCTCGCGCAGCACCAGCAGGTACCCGCCGAGCATCGCAACCGGAGGGATGGCTACCCACCAGGCCGCCATGCCGATCAACGCGATCCCGGCCGCAGCCGCCGCGAGCACGATGAGCATCATCAGCATCCGGCGCCGCGCGGATAGCACCCGCCCGCGGGTCTGCGGATCGGCCGGGCCGAGTCCGGCAGCCTCTCCCGCCTCGTACCCGGACCGTTCGGCCTCGTCCGCCGCCCCGGTCCCGCTCGCGCTCGCGACCCGGTTTGCGCCGACCACCCGGCCCCTGCCAGCGGCTCGGTCTCTACCAGCGGCTTGGCCTTTGCCAGCGGCTCGGTCTCTACCAGCGGCTCGGTCTTTGCCAGCGGCTCGGTCCGGGTCAGAGGCCCGCTCTGGGTCAGCGGCCCGGCTCGGGCCAGTCTCGGCTTGGGTGTTGTCATCAGCCATCTGGATCCCCGCCCCGCCAGCGTCGGCGCCGGCGTTGATCTCGACAGGTTCGTCGTCCGTGAGCTCGTCCGGCGACTGCCTGGCCTCCGGCGATTCCGACTGCGACGACTTCGCCGCCTTCGCTCGTGAGGAGTCCCGCTTGAGCCACCGGGGGATGAGCACGCCGGCCCAGATGGCGATGATCGCCAGGTAGAGGAACGCGCTACTCACCCCGTCGTCCTCTCATCGCGCCCACGCACCACCGGCTCACGGACAGCGCAACCAGCGCTTCTGTGCCGGACGCATGCGGCAATGATGGACGGCCCCACGTCACGCACGCTAAGGCCCTTGATCGCCGATGACGAGCATTCGGTCCGGTGTGTCGTGAGATAGGGCCTAGAGCGAGCTCAAGGCGTGAGCCTCAGATGCTGCCCGAACGCGCGGCGGGTAGCGCGCTGCGCCACCGCGGCATCAGCCCGCCCGGGACATCCTCCACCGACAGCGCGTAGCAGAGATGATCACGCCACGCACCGTCTATATGCAGGTGGCGGCGCCGTATGCCCTCCTCGCGGAACCCGAGCTTTTCCACCACTCGCCGGCTGGCGTGGTTCTCCGGCCGGATGCTGGCCTCGACCCGGTGCAACCCGACGACGAAGAAGCAGTGGTCCACGGCCATCGCGAGCGCGGTCGGGGTGACCCCGCGGCCGGCCCAGTCCTCGCCGACCCAGTAGCCCACCTGTGCCGCCCGCGCCGATCCCCAGATGATGCTGCCCACGGTGAGCTGCCCGACGAACCGGCCGTTATAGGTGATCACCCACGGCAGCGCCTGCCCGCGCCGCGCCTCGCGCCGCATCGCGCGGGCCATCGCGATGTAGGGACCCAGGCCGGACCGGTACAGCGGCGTCTCCGGGTTGGTCGGCTCCCAGGGCCGCAGCCAGGCGGCGTTCCGCACCCGCATGTCCCGCCAGGCGCGCGCGTCCCGTGCGCGAACCGGCCGCAAGCCGACCGAGGCACCGACCAGTCCGGGCTCGATCAGCGTGGCCGGCCACCCGCGCATTCGTGCCACGGTTCATCTTCTCCCAGTTCGAGCGCGCAACGCCACGCACTTACCTCATGATTCTGCGCCAGATCCCTGACACCGGCCGCTTCGGCTCGGCACCGATCGGCCCGGCGAGGCCTTCCGCGCCGTCTGGCATGCTTTGACCGCTTCGCCGTCCGAACGGGACGTGCCCGGACTGGACACTGGCGTCACGTATCCCGGCTGGTGACGTGATCGCCGCCGTGCGCCTGGTCGATGGCGTGCCCGAGCACGGGCAACAGAACCGCCATCCCGTCCCTGACCCCGCCGGTGGAACCGGGCAGGTTGACGATGAGCGTGCGCCCGGCCAGTCCGGCGATGCCGCGGGACAAGATCGCCGCGGGCACTCCGGCGGCGGCCCCGGCGGCACGGACCGCCTCGGCGATCCCCGGCACCTCCCGGTCGACCACCCGCCGGGTCATCTCCGGCGTCAGGTCCCCCGGGGTGAGGCCGGTTCCCCCCGTCGTCACCACGACGTCATACCCCGCTGCGACCGCTTTCCGCAGCGCTGCTTCCACCGGTTCGCCGTCCGGGACGACCAACGGTCCGTCCACGGCCTCGACCCCGGCCGAACGCAGCAGCCCCACCAGCACCGGACCGGAGCGATCCTCGTACACCCCGGCCGCGGCGCGGTTGGAGGCGGTGATGGCCAGCGCCCTCATCGCGGCGGTTCCGGGTTCCGGCCCCCGGCCCGGGTCCTCATCGCGGCCGCTCCCGGTTCCGGTCCGCGGTATGCGCCCTCATCGCGGCCGCCGCCACGGGCCCGACTTGCCGCCGGACTTCTCCTCCACCCGGACACCGCTGATCACCGCGGCCGGGTCCACCGCCTTGATCATGTCGATCAGCGCGAGCGCCGCCACGCTCACCGCGGTCAGCGCCTCCATCTCCACGCCGGTCCGGTCCGCGGTCCGCACCGCGGCCGAGATGTCCACCCCGTCATCGGCTACGGTCAGCTCGACCGCCACGGAGTGCAGGCCGATCGGATGACACAGCGGGATCAGCTCGGGCGTGCGTTTCGCTCCCTGGATCCCGGCGATCCGGGCCACCGCCAGCGCGTCGCCCTTGGGCACCTCGCCCGCCCGCAGCGCGGCCACCGCATCGGCCGACAGCAGCACCCGCCCCGAGGCGCGCGCCGACCGCGCGGTGACGTCCTTCTCCGACACGTCGACCATCCGGGCCCGGCCGGCCGCGTCCAGATGGCTGAGCTGACCGCGCGCGTCGCTCACGGCAGGCTCATCACGTCGACCTCGTCGCCCTCGGCCATGGCGGTGACCTGCTCCGGGGCGATGACGAGCGCGTTCGCCCGCCCCAGCGTGGCGAGCTGGTGCGATCCCTGGTGTCCCAGGGGCGCCACCGTCTCCCCGGCGGTATCCAGCACGCCGCGCAGGTACGCCCGCCGGCCGGCCGGCGCCTTCAGCGGCCCGGACAGGACGGCCCGCCGCACCGGCAGCGTCAGCTCGCGGGTGACCAGCATCGCCTCCAGCGCGGCCCGCACGAACACCTGGAACGACACGTAGGCGCTGACCGGGTTGCCCGGCAGCGTGATGATCGGCGTCGCGTCCGGCCCGACCACGCCGAACCCCTGTGGCATCCCCGGCTGGATGGCCACCTTGCGGAAGGTCACCGTGCCCAGCCCCGTAAGCACGTCCTTGACCACATCGTTCGGGCCGCCCATGCTCACTCCGCCGCTGGTGATCAGCAGGTCGGCCCGCGGCAGCTGGCTCTCGATCATCTCGAGCAGCCGCCGCGGCTCGTCCGGGGCCACCGGCGACCGGTAGGCCAGGCAGCCGGCCTGCCGCGCGGCGGCGGCCAGCATGAAGCTGTTCGACTCCCAGATCTTCCCCGGCGTGAGCGGCGAGCCCGGCTCGGCCAGCTCGTTCCCGGTCGAGATCACGACCACGCGCGGCCGCGGGCGTACCACCGCCGTGCCCCCGCCGGCCGCGGCGACCAGGCCGAGCTGGGCCGGGCCGAGCACCGTCCCGGCAGATAGCAGCGGCTCGCCCGCCCGTGCGTCGTCACCGGCCCGGCGGACCGCATGGCCGGCCTCGGCAGCCCGGCGGATCGCCACCTTCGCGTCGCCACCGTCGGTCCACTCCACGGGTACGACCGCATCGGCACCCGCGGGCAGCTGTGCCCCCGTCATGACCTGAACGGACACGCCCGGAGCTACCGCGTAGGCGCCGGTGTCACCCGCCGCGACCAGGCCGCTGACCGGAAGCGTGACCGGGGACCGTTCGGTGGCGCTCGCCACGTCGATCGCCCGGACCGCGTAGCCGTCCATCGCCGAGTTGTCGAACGACGGCAGCGGGTGGCCGGCCGTGACGTCGGCCGCGAGCACGCACCCCTCCGCCTCGGCCAGCGCGAGCTCGACCGGTGTTAGCGGGCGGATCATGGCCGCCACGTCGGCCAGGTGGTCGTCCACCGGCACCAGCCCGGCGAGATCGTGCCCGCCGCCCGTCCCCCCGTGCTGGTGCGCAGGCGTCATCGCAAGTCGTCCAGGTACTTGCGCAGCCAGGGCACGAACTCCTGGCTCAGGTCGGGCCGCTCGCAGCCGAACTGAACCATCGTGCGCAGGTAGTCGAGCTTGTTGCCGGTGTCGTAACGCCGACCCCGGAAAAGTACCCCGCACACCCCGCCGCCAGCGCCGGCATCGCGGCCGATCAGTGTCTTGAGCGCATCGGTGAGCTGGATCTCCCCGCCGCGCCCTGGCGGTGTCTGCCTTAGCACGTCGAACACCGCCGGGTCGCAGACGTAGCGGCCGATGATGATCCACCGGCTCGGCGCCTCACCGGGAACCGGCTTCTCCACGAGGTCGGTCACCGTGACCACGTCCTCGTCCCCGGTTTTGCTTATCGCGGCGCAGCCGTACTGCGACACCTGTTCGGGGTCGACCTCCATCAACGCCACCACGCTGCCGCCATAGCGCTCCCGCGCCTCCATCATGCGGGTGAGCAGCCGATCCCTCGCGTCGATGAGGTCGTCGCCGAGCAGCACCGCGAACGGCTGCGAGCCCACGTGCTCGGCGGCGCAGAGCACGGCGTGACCGAGCCCGCGCGGATCGCCCTGGCGCACGTAGTGCATGTGGGCGAGCTCGCTGGACTCGCGCACCTGGGCCAGCCGGTCCTTGTCGTCCTTGGCCGCGAGGGCTTCTTCGAGCTCGTAGGCGCGGTCGAAGTGATCCTCGATGGATCGCTTGCCGCGGCCGATGATGAGCAGCACGTCATCCAGCCCGGAGGTCACCGCCTCCTCGACCACGTACTGGATGGCCGGCTTGTCCACCACAGGCAGCATTTCCTTGGGCGTCGCCTTAGTCGCCGGCAGGAACCGGGTGCCCAGCCCGGCGGCGGGAATGACTGCCTTGGTCACGGCAGAGAAATCGGCCATGCCGCCACCCTAGCGGCAGCGACACCGCGGCATATCCACACCGGCGTATGCTGCGGTCACCATGCCCGGGACAGCGCTGCACGAGGCGAAGACCGCCCTGCGCCGGAGCATCAATGCGGCGCGGGCCGGCCTGACCGACGAGCAGCGATCCGATGCGGGCCGGCTGCTGCGCGACGCTGTGCTCTGTCTCCCGGAGGCGCAGATGGCCGGGACGGCGGCCGCGTACTACTCCGTCGGTACCGAGCCGTCCACCCGCGGCCTGGTCTACGCGCTGTGGAAACGCGGCACCTACGTGATACTTCCGCTGCTCCGTTCGGACGGCCATCTTGACTGGGCACCCTACGAGGGCCCGGAATCGATGACCCCGGCCGGCCACGGCCTGCTAGAGCCCGCGCAGACGGCCCGGCACTCGATCGCGAGCGCGGATCTGGTGATCGTGCCCGCGCTGGCCGCCGACCGCCGCGGGAATAGGCTGGGCCGCGGCCGCGGTTGCTATGACCGTGCGCTCGAGCAGGTCGGCCCGCTGATCCCCACGATCGCGCTGCTCTACGACGGCGAGCTGCTCGACCGCGTGCCGGCCGGACCGCTCGATCACCCGGTCCGGATGGTCGCGCAACCGAGCGCGGGACTGACCAGGCTGACCCCCGCCGTAGGCTAAAATTTGGCAGTCTAGCGGCGCGAGTGCTAGCGCGCGAAGGCCAGAAGGAGGGCCCGTGCCGACGTACCAGTACGCGTGCACCACATGCGGTGAGCAGGTCGAAGCGGTGCAGCGGTTCGACGATGAGCCGCTGAGCGTGTGTCCGGCCTGCGGCGGAAGCCTGCGCAAGGTTTTCTCGCCGGTGGGCATCGTGTTCAAGGGGTCCGGCTTCTACCGAACCGACAGCCGCAAGGCGGCCGCCAAGGGCGAGGACTCCGGCGCCAAGGCGGCCAAGTCCAACGGCTCGTCCGGCTCGGGCGAGGGATCGTCAGAGGGGAAGAAGGACTCCGCGTCGTCCGAGGGCAAGAAGACCGCCGAGACGAAGGCTTCCAAGCCCGCCGGCGCCAAGTCCGGCGCCTAGGCGATGCCTGACGGCCCGGACGCCGACCTGATCGGGGTCATCGGGGGGTCCGGCTTCTACGAGTTCTTCTCCTCGGCCGACGAGGTCACCGTGCAGACCCCGTTCGGCGTACCGAGCGACCCGATCACTGTGGGCGAGGTGGCCGGACGCCGGGTGGCGTTCCTGCCCCGGCACGGCCGCGACCACAGGTTCCCGCCGCACCGCATCCCGTACCGGGCGAACATGTGGGCGCTGCGGTCGCTGGGCGTGCGGCAGGTGATCGCGGCGAACGCGGTGGGTTCGCTGACCCCCTCCTACGGTCCCGGCGCGCTGGCGGTCCCGGACCAGCTCGTGGACCGCACCTACGGCCGGGAGCAGACGTTCTTCGACTCAGGCGCGGTGCACGTGGCGTTCGCCGACCCGTACTGCCCGGTCGGCCGGGCGCACGCGCTGGCGACCGCCCGCGCGTCCGGCTGGGATCCGGTGCCGTCCGGCACGCTCGTGATCATCGAGGGCCCGAGGTTCTCCACCCGGGCGGAGTCGCAGTGGTATGCGGCGCAGGGCTGGACCCTGGTCGGCATGACCGGTTACCCCGAGGCCGTGCTGGCCCGCGAACTGGCCCTGTGCTATACGGCGCTGGCGCTGGTCACCGACACGGACGCGGGCGTGGTGGAGGGCGAGGGCGTCACCCATGCCGAGGTGCTCGAGGTGTTCGCGGCCAATGCGACCCGGCTGCGCGCGCTCGTCGAGAAGATCATCGAAGGGCTGCCGGCCGGGCGGGACTGCCCCTGCCCGGACGCCCTGGACGGGATCAAGCTCCCGTTCCAGCTTCCTGGCTAGCGGTTTGCCGCTGCTTTAAAGAAAGCCTTCGGACGTATTGCGGTGCCCTGGATACCGGTCGTATAACGGGTAACGGTCGGTGAGATGGCTGTTCCAGGAGGTAAGGCATGAGACGTACGCTCATCTTCGGCGTATCCGCGGCCCTGGTGGCCGCGTCGTTAACTGGGGCGGCCGTGGCCACGAGCCACGGAGCTTCGCCGGCTTCCGCCGAAGTGAAGTCCAAGCTTCCGAACAATCCGACGACCAGGATCGCCGGGCTGCAGCACTTCTGCGGCAGCAACGGCTGGAACTGCACTGAGCCTGCGACCACCTGGGATGAGCTCGCCGGTTACAACAAGGCCGTGCGGGCCGGCGCGCGCATCCTGCCCTACATCGGTCACGACGAGCCGGCGACGCTGTTCTACTCGAACAAGCCGGGTGCGGGCAACAACGTCAGCTGGAACCTGACGCTGCCCAAGGACCCGCCCACCCGGCCCAAGCAGGACGGCAGCGGCGGGACGTACGGCTTCCAGCTGCACCCCACGTTCTGGCTCGGCATGGTGATGTGCGATCCCAACGGCTCGCCCAACGTAGGCGGGATACCCGGCCACCCGGCCACGCCGTGTACGCCGGACAGCGACTCCAACATCTTCGCCAGCCAGAACCCGCACAGCCCGAAGTACTTCGGTCTCGGCCCGGGCCAGGCCTACGAGGAGATGCAGTTCTACCCGCCGGGCTATGTGCCGTGGCCGGCGGGCATCGGCTGCACGGCCAAGCAGTGGTGCGCCGCGCTCAACATCGACACGTTCCAGAACAACGAGAACACCGGCGCGGTCAACAACACCGCGTGCCTCAACAGCGCCGGCCCCGAGCCGGTGAACTTCGCATTTGTCACCAAGAACGGCGTGGCGACGGCGCCGGGCAGCCCGCTCCACCCGGAGCACTTCGTGCCTGACAACACGAAGAACTTCCTGATGAACTCGGGCGACGACGTCACCACGCACCTGTTCGACACGGCGAACGGGCTCAAGGTGACGATCGTCGACCACACCACGCACACCTCGGGCTCGATGACCGCCAGCGCCGCCAACGGGTTCGCCACGGTCAACTGGGCCCCGAACGCGAAGAAGTGCACGGCCACGCCGTGGAACTTCCACCCGGAGTTCAGCACCTCATCGCCGCTGACCCGGAACGTGAACGCGGCGCACACCTACAACATCGCGTTCTCCGACGAGATCGGGCACTTCGAGTACTGCGGCAAGGTCGGCACCGACCCGCTCAACACCTGCCTCAAGCCGCTCGGCTCCGACACCAACAACGGCGACACGGCGGGGCTTGATCCGCTGGGCGATGACAACCTCTGCCTGCCCGCTCACTCCTCGCTGCTCATCAAGATCGGCGGGTGCGTCAGCGACATCGACGGCGATTTCGACGGCGTGCCGTACGGCTTCAACTGGCCGGGCTCGATCAGCAACCCGACGGCGGACGCGCTGCTGCACCCGACGTCGGAGCTGTTCTCCAGCCCGACCACCGGAGGAACCAACTTTACGTCGATGGCCTTCGAGGGGGATCAGTCGCGGAACGAGTCCTCCGACACGGCCTTCCGGGTGGACACCCCGTGCCAGCGGCACGTGCAGAACCCGAGAGACCCGCTTCCGGGTCTGGGCTGCGTGAACCCGCCGCCCAACTCCAACTTCTATCCCTTCTACACCACGCGGAACACCGCCAGCGGCTGCATGTGGCAGGAAGGCGGTCCCTACATTCCGGGTACTACGAATAAGTTCGGCGGCAGCGCCCATGCCGAGTTCGGCCCGCTGCGGGCGATCCACTACCCGACAGCCCCGTTCGGCGCGGTCACCATCCGGCTGAACGACTTCCGCAGTCCGGCCATCAACAATCCCTGTCCGACAGGCTGACCCGAATCCATACCGAGTTCAGCTAGCACCTTTACCCGGGGTCCCGCGCCGACTGCGGCGCGGGACCCCGGCCTTGTCCATCGGCTCTCTTGCCGTTCGACTACACATAGAGGCGCCGGCGCCGGCCGGCGGCAAGGAGGCTGACGTGAAGTATCTGCTGCTGCTCCAGCGGGGCGCCGGGGAGGACCTGCCCGAGTTCGGTACCCCCGAGGCGACCGCCATGGTCAGCGCGTGGACGTCGGCGACCGACGCCATGCGCGCGGCGGGCGTGCTGATCGACTGCGCGCCGCTCGCATCGGCCTCGGCGGCGACCACGGTACGGGTGCGAGACGGCCAGACGCTGCTCACCGACGGCCCCGCGGCCGAGCTCAAGGAGCAGGTCGGCGGCTACACACTGATGGAGTGCGCCGACCTGGA
>Ga0070711_100000757_pt1 | contig 16813 bp, 19 predicted proteins | sample LARL53metaG_FD_65452 | JGI IMG/M metagenome (GOLD analysis project Ga0070711, IMG submission 65452) | Corn, switchgrass and miscanthus rhizosphere microbial communities from Kellogg Biological Station, Michigan, USA - LAR L5-3 metaG | ecosystem: Host-associated > Plants > Roots > Rhizosphere ... | reverse complement strand
TCACGGTCATGGAATTTATGCGGCTACGAAAAAATGAATGAAAGGATTCAAGCCGCTTCGACCTTTGCAAGAAACCGGTCGCTGTAACCTTCCTTGCGCAATTTGTCGTAATCCACGCGGCCTTCTTTCTTGAGAATCTTCTGCTTGACCGCGCGCAACAGATTGTTCGTAGCGTGATCCAGCAATTCGGCCTCGGACTTGGTGCGTCGCTTTGTCGTCGCTTTCACATTTCTAGTGTGCCTCAAAAACGGAATAATTCAATTTCAAATTTTCACCCCAAATTCACCGGGTCAATGTCCACCGCCAGCGTCACGTCCTCCGGCAAGGCGAGTGATGCAACAATTTTCGCCAGCGCCTGGCTCAATTTACTCATCGCCCGCGTGCGCAGCATGATCTGGTAGCGGTAAAAAGTTTCCGCGCGCGGCAACGGCGCCGGCGCCGGGCCGGAAATAACCAAGTTCAAAGTCCAAGGTCCAAGGTCCGAAGCCGCGCTGCCCGGAGAAGCTTTGGACTTTGGGCTTTGGATTTTGGACTCAATTTCCCTTTTCACATGCTCTGCGGAAAACTTCACCTTCTCCTCATTGCGGCCTTTGAGCGTGAGCAGCGCGACGCGGCTGAATGGCGGATATTTCAACTGCTCGCGGAATTCCAGTTCCTGCTCGTAAAAACCGGCGAAGTCGTGGCGGCGCGCGTATTGAATCGCCGGATGAAACGGCGCGAACGCCTGCACGAACACCTCGCCTTCCACGTCGCCGCGGCCCGCGCGACCGGCGACCTGCGTGAGAAGTTGGAAGGTGCGCTCGCCTGCGCGAAAATCCGGCTGGTGCAGCGCGAGGTCGGCGTAAATGATGCCGACGAGCGTAACATTCGGGAAGTGCAGCCCCTTGGCGATCATCTGCGTGCCGACGAGGATGTCAATTTTCCCCGTGCGAAAATCGCCGAGGATGCGGCGGTAATCGTCCTTGTGCTTCATGACGTCGGCGTCCATCCGTTTGACGCGGGCGTTGGGAAATAATTTAGCCAGCACGTCCTCGACCTTTTGCGTGCCGGTGCCTGCAAAGCGGATGGCCGGGTTCTTGCATTTCTCAATCGGGCAGACAGACGGGACTTTTTCGTTGTGGCCGCAAATGTGGCAGGAAAGTTTTTGCTCGATGCGATGGTAAGTGAGCGCGAGGCTGCAATTCGGGCAATTCGCAATGAACCCGCATTTCGGGCATTGCAACGACGTCGAGTAGCCGCGCCGGTTCAGGAACAAAATTGTCTGCTCCTTGCGTTCCAGGCGTTGGTGGATGGCTTCCTTGAGTTGCGGTGAAAAAATCGGAATGCCCTTTTCTTTGTGCGCTGCCTGCCGCATGTCCACGACGCGGACATGTGGCATTTTTTGGTCGTCCACCCGTTCCGGCAATTCGAGCAGCGCGAATTTGCCGCGTTTGCAATTGTAATAACTCTCCAGCGACGGCGTGGCCGAGCCGAGCACGACGACTGCGTGTTCCATCTGCCCGCGCATGATGGCCACGTCGCGGGCGTGGTAGCGCGGCGCTTCCTCCTGCTTGTAAGTGTGCTCGTGCTCCTCGTCCACGATGACGAGACCGAGCGGCTCGACCGGCGCGAAAATCGCCGACCGCGCGCCGATTACAATGCGCGCCCGGCCCTGCCGGATTTTGTGCCATTCATCATGCCGCTCACCGGCGGACAAATGGGAATGCAAAACCGCGACGAGCGTCTGTAATTTGCCGGAACTGAACCGCGCCTTGAACCGCTCGACCGTCTGCGGCGTCAGCGAAATTTCCGGCACGAGCACAATCGCGCCCTTGCCCTGTTCCAGCGTGTGCGCGATGGCCTGGAGGTAAATTTCGGTTTTCCCGGAACCGGTGACGCCGTGAAGCAGAAAAGTCGAGGATGGAGGATGGAGAATGGAGGATAGTTTCTCTCCCTCTCCGCGTTGCGAGTTTGCGAGCAATGGGGAGAGGGCCGAGGTGAGGTGTTTTCCATCTTCGATCTTCGATCTTCCATCTTCGCCGCGGTTCATTGCCGCCTTGATTTTCTCCAGCGCGGCGGCCTGCGCCGGATTCAGCGGGAGCGGTTGCGACGGCAGGATATGTTCGCGCGCATACGGATCGCGCTCGGAAATTTCCGAGGTGATTTCAACGAGGCTGCGGTCTTCGAGCTTGCGAATGGTGGCGGCGGTCGTTTCGGCCAGTTCGAGCAATTCGGCCAGCGGCATTTCGCGGCGTTCCTCAATGATGTTCCAAACCTCCTGCTGGCGCTTGGGCAATTTCGGAAATTCGCCAGCCGGTGGCAGCGCGCGGACGAACAATTGTTTTTTCCAGCCTTCTTTTTCCTTTCGGATGGCTTCGGGCAGGACGGATTTCAAGGCCGTCTCCGGCGCGCAGCAATAATACTCACCAATCCAGCGCGCCAGTTTCAAAACCTTCGGCGTCACCAAAGATTGGGCGCCAATGATTTTGAGAATCGGCTTGAGATTCGCGTGCGCGGACTCCTCGGCGAGCGCGGTGACGGTGCCGAAAATCTTCCTCGCGCCAAAAGGCACCTGGACGCGCGTGCCGACTTCGATTTGCTCGGCCAATCCCGGCGGAATCGAGTAATCAAATTCCTTCCGCAGTGCGATTTCAAGGCTGACGCGGGCAATCATTTTTCAATCCCGCGTGATGGCCCGCAATTCCGCCTCCAACCGCTTCCGCAACTCCTCGCGCCCAGCGGCGTCCGTCTCGCGCGGCACGCGCAGCACCTTGCCGATGGTGATTTCACAGCGCGCAAACGGCAGCGGAATTTGAAACCGGTCCCAGCTCTTCGCCCGGATTTTCCAGTTGAGATGAAAGGTGACCGGCACGATGGGCAGGCCCGTCAGTTGCGCGGTGGAAATCACGCCCTCCTGAACGGTGTAACACGGTCCGCGCGGACCATCGGGCGTGATGGCCAGATCATGTCCACGCCTGCCCCAGGACACCATTTCGCGCAACGCCTGCGGTCCGCGCCGCGAAGACGAGCCGCGCACCGGTTCAACCCCGAACCGTTCGAGAACGCCCGCCAACATGCCGCCATCCCGGCTCGCGCTCACCATCGCCACCAGCCGCCGGCCCCGGTCGCGCCGCGCGACGTAACGGCGGTAGAGAATCAGCGAGAGCGACAGCCGGTTGTGCCAGATTGCAAAAATAATTTTCTCCTGCGGCACGTCGGAAAAGTAACCGGACAAATCATCCAGCTTGAACCGCAGGGTCGAGGCGAGCGCGTTGGCCGCCACATAAACCAATGCCGCGCCCAGCCGCTGGTGCCACTTCGGCGCGTGCGGAATGATGACGCCGGATTTCCGGGGCTTGCGTCCGGCGGCTGGCTGCTGGGATGAGGTGGCTGGCATGGCAATTCAAAAATGGGAAAACATCCAACAACCAACATCCAACAACCAACATCCAATGGGCGGCATGGCGGCAGTTCTTTGGTTGTTGGATGTTCCTGATGTTGGATGTTTTCCCATTTTAACCTTTTTTCAAACACGCGCGCACCAGGTCCTCGACCGTCGCCTTCACGCCGAGCATCGTCTGCGCGGCGCGGACGGCGTCGTGCGCATCAATTTGTTTGAAGCCCAGCGCCATGAGCGCCAGCACAGCGTCGTTCAATTTCTGGTCGTCGGGCGAAAGCGAATGCTTCGCGCTCGCGGCTTCCCACGCGCCCGCCGCGCCGATTTTGTCGCGCAACTCGACGACGATGCGCTCGGCGGTTTTTTTGCCGACGCCGGAAATTTGCGAGAGCGATTTTACGTCGCCGCTGGCCACCGCGCCGCGAAACGCCGTCGCGTTCATCCCGCTCAAAATGTTCAGCGCCGTTTTCGGGCCGATGCCGGAAACGCTGTTGACGAGCAGCCGGAACAAATCTCGCTCCGCCGCCGTCATGAAACCGTAAAGCACGTGCGCGTCCTCGCGGATGACGAGTTGCGTGAGCAGTTTCACCGGCTGGCCGGGCGACGGCAATTTGTCGAATGACGACAACGGAATGAGAACCTCGTAGCCGACGCCGTTCACGTCCACAACCGCCTGCGTGGGCAGTGCCTCGACGAGTTTGCCTTGGAGAAAAGTGATCATGGTTCAATTTATGTTGCTGCGTAAAAGCCAAAAAGTAAAAGCAGCAATCGCAATCACTGCCAACGTTATGGCAATTACGGGATGGTCTGCCAACCACATTAACGGGCGCGTTATCAACCATGTCGGAAGAATAAGTGCCATATGCATCTAAATCCTCTTCAGCGGCGACAAATTGTATCGCGAATTTTCCTGCGCGTGGACCAGCGCCAGTGCCAGCGCGTCGGCGGCGTCAGGCGCGGGCGGCTTCGGCAAATCCAAAAGCCGCTGGACCATTTTCGCCACGGCGGATTTCTGCGCCGCGCCGTAGCCGACGATGGCCAGCTTCACCTTGCGCGTGGCGATTTCATAAATTTCCAGACCCGCTTCGGCAACAGTCGCCAGCGCCGCGCCTCGCGCCTCGCCCATGATGATGGCGGTTTGCAGATTCTGCGCGTAAAAAAGTCCTTCCACGACGCAGACCGTCGGTTGGTGCTGTTTCAAAACTTCACGCAACGTTTGGGAAATTTTCGCAAGGCAGCGCGAGCGTTCCCAATTTTTCGGACACGAAATCGTCCCGTGCGCGAGCGCGACCGGGTGCGGTTTGCCGAGCCGGATGACACCGTAGCCGGTGCCGCGCAGCGACGGGTCCACGCCGAGAATGACACCGTGTGAATTGGCGCCGGGCCGAAGCGCTGATTCAAAGACCGGCACGGCTGCGCGAGTCGAAACGCCGCCGACGCGCTGCCGCATTTCTTCAAATTGCCGACTCGTGATGCCCACGCGCCGATGTTGCCAGCGGCGGCTGGGTTTCAAAAGCAAAAACGCCGCGAGCTACTGTCCGTTCTGGTTTTTTCCCTTGCCGGATTGTTGCGACGATTGTGATTGTTGCGACTGGGCTGGAGGCGATGAAGGCGCGGGCGCGCTGCGAAACTGGTTGCCCTGTGCCGGCGGCTGGGAATAATTGGGCCGCGATTCAGCCGGCGGCGTTTGATTTCGGGGCGGGGCATAATCGCGCTGCGGCGGTTGTGCCGGAGGATTAAAACGGTTTGCGTCCGGCTGGCGCGCGGGCGGCGATGGCGGCGTTGCCGGCGCGCTGTAATTGTGCTGCGGCTGTTGCGGCTGTGCCGGCGGCGGCGAAAAGTGATTCGCTCCCGGCGGGTTGGCGGGCGCTTGCGGTGTTACTGGCGCGCCCACGCGTCCGCCAGAGTTGCCGGGATTCGCGCCCGGATTTTGCGGTTCGCCCTGCTGCATGTGTGGAGATGGATAACGCCTGTTGTCGGTTGAATTGTAATTTGGCGCCGACGGCTGCACCGGCGTGACCGGCGCGTAGCGATTGCCCGGCGACGTGGAATGTTCGGCGGGCGGTGTCGCAACATTGTTACCGGGACTGGTGACGGGCGGAAATTGCCGTTGGCCTGGCGCCGCCGCCGCCTGCGTGGGCTGGCCGTTGCGCGGCGGCTGCGAATTGTTGTTTTGATTGCCGTTATGAGGCGGCTGATATGGGCTGCCAACTGTCGGTCGCGGAGATTGCGGCTGGCCCGCCGTTGGCGCCGTTGGCTGATTGCGGTGTTGCTGCCCGGCGTTGTCATTCCCGCGGTTGCCCTGTGGCTGATATGGACTGCCAACGCCCGGTCGCTCAACCGGCGTGCCGCGCGGCGACCCGCCCCGGTTCGACGACGGCGGATTGTCGGCGAAGTGCGGGCGATTCACGATCAGCGTCCGGCCATCGCGGCCAAGCTGCTCGCCGCGCGGAACCCTCGCGGTCGTTTCATGGATGGCAACCGGGCGGATCGGCGCGTGCGTCACTTCGGTGATGCGCTGCGGATCAATGCCGTGATTGATGAACGTCCGGTGGTCGCGGTCCACGTCGAAGTTGTTGATGACAGTCGTGCGGTTGAAAACCTGCGTCACTTCGCGAGATTCAACACGGTGACGCCACGGATGCGGGTCGCAGAAATCCCGGGTATGCACAAACGTGAACGCGCCAACACTCAAGCCGAAGTCGAAGCCGATGCTGACCGCCGCGCCGTTGTAAAAAAATCCGACGCCCTCGCGATATTCGCAACGCGGCGGCAGCGGTGCCCAGCCGCAATAATCATCCGCATAACGCCACGTCACCCACGACGGCCCCCAGACCGTGTCCGGATACCAGCACCAGCCGAAGCGCGCGTGATGGAACCACCGTCCGTAGTGGAACGGCGCCCAGCCCCACGAATAATCCGAAATCCAATACCATCCGTCGTCAGTCCAGACCCAGTGCCCGCGGTCGCAATACGGCTGCCAGCCCGCGTCCGCCACCACCACCGTCGGTCGCCAGCAACGGCCGTAGCCCTCAACGTCCACCCAGGAGCCGTAAGGCGAGAGCGTGTCGTAAAAATAATCCACGGTCACCACTGCCGGCGGCGGGGCGACATAGGTGGTTGCGACCGCGGTGGTGTCCGGTGCCGGCTGGGATGTCATTTGCGCCTGCAACGTCTGGTCGCGCTGGATCATCGCCTGCACGACCGCGTCCGGCACGCCGATGTCCTTCAGATAAATGATCTGGTCCGAATTCAAATTGAACAGGCTGGTGGAATTGTTGACGTAAGCCGTGATGACGTCCTCGCTGATGCCGGCCTGCGTGAGTTTGATGACCTGCGCGACCGGGCTGGACGGCGAGATGTCCGGCGGCAGCGCGGCGGCATCGTCCGGCACGACCGCCGCAGCCGAATCATCCGGCGGCGGGGCGGAATCCATCTGGGCGTTGGAGATTTGAGGGAGGCACGCGCCGAACAGGCAGAGAGCCGCCACCGCCCCCGAAACATTGACCGCGAACGATTTCGTTTTCATAGTTGGCCTCGATAATTCAAACAGTTGTTTAATTCAACAATCAATAGACCCATTTGTTGCGATAAATGTTCATCTGGCTGAAAAGCCATCCATTTATGCAGTAATTTGGCGCTTTTCTTCCCGTCCTGCACTTTTTGCACACGCTTGCCTGCCGGGCCGCATCCCAACGGCAAAGGCTGGCACGCCGAGCCGAAGCCCAAAGGGCGAAGGCTGGTGCCCCCACCCGGAATTGAACTGGGATCAACGGTTTAGGAAACCGCTGCTCTATCCATTTGAGCTATAGGGGCAACCCGGACGCTGCGGACGAAAATACCCCCGCCAGCCCGAATGGCAAGCGCAACACATTTGACAATGAACCACCGTAAGAGCGCCGGACCGGGTTCCGGGTTCCGTAAAATTCAATTTGCCGCCGGCCAGGTTTCGCCTAACTTGCCGTCATGTTCAAAGCCGAAGACCTGTTTGACCTCAAGCAAACCGAATACGCCGCGATTTTCGACGGCTGCAAATTCGCCTGGGACGCGCTCAAAAAAATCGAGGCCCACATCGCCGTGAACCTGAAACCGGAACTCCGCAACAAATGCGAAGGCCGCGCGTTCATCGGCGAACGGGTGTTCATCGGCGAGGGCACCGTGGTCGAGGACGGCGTGATGATCAAAGGCCCGGCCATCATCGGGAAGAACTGCCAGATCCGCCACAACGCCTACATCCGCGAAAACGTCATCATCGGCGACGGCTGCGTCGTCGGCAATTCATCCGAGCTGAAGAACGCGCTGCTCTTCAACGGCGCGCAGGCGCCGCACTACAATTACATCGGCGACTCGATTCTCGGCCACCGGGCGCACCTCGGCGCGGGCGTGAAAATCTCCAACCTCAAGATGTTTCCCGGCAACATCGAGGTGGAGGTGGACGGCGTGCCGTTCGACACCGGCCTGCGCAAATTCGGCGCGCTGCTGGGCGACGGCGCGGAAGTGGGCTGCAACGCCGTGCTGAACCCCGGCAGCATCCTCGGTCGCGGCGCGGTGATTTACCCGAACGTCTTCTGGCGCGGCATTCTGCCCGCGAACACGATTGCCAAGAACAAGGCGGAGATTGAAGTCGTTGTCAAAAGGCCGAGGGAAAGTTAAATGAAACAGGCGCTCAACAATTTTCTCGGATTAAATCAGTTATGCCGCTTGAAAACAGTCATCGCGGCAATAATTGTTTCTGCCATTTTACAAATTACGATTTGCCTGCCGGCGTTCGCGGAATATTCAAACAGGGCTGATTTGGTGCTGACGATTATTGGAATAATTGGTTGCATAGCTTTGGGATTTAACGCGCCAAACAAATTTATGGCTTATTGTGGCGCTGTTGCATTAGGAATACCGGGCATTTCATATTCAATGGTGGGCTACGGTCTGCTCGAAATGGGTGGTTTTGTTCACGCCCTCGGTTTCGGACTCCTTGGCTTGATCTGTTATGGGCTTGTTCAAACCTGTAAGGCGCGGAAACATAAAATGACTCCGACTATATGAGTCTCAGACTCTTGAGACTGTTCCTCCTGTTCGCCGCTTTGAGCTGGGGCGTGTGTATCGTTGGCGTGTTTGCATCTTGGCCGCAGATCAATTCCATCGCGCAGGGCATGGGTGCCAAACCCATCGCCAATGACCCGATGCTGGATTACTGGCTGCGCATGATTTGCGGAGCATTCACCTTGGTCGGCGTCTGGTATCTGATGCTGGCGCTCTGGCCGCGCAAATTCGCCGCGGCCATTCCATGGTTCGGTTGGCTGATGATTGTGGAAGGCGTCATCTTGCTGGTCTCCGGTCTGCGGCTGGGCATCGGGCCGTTTCCATTTTACGGCGATGTCTCGGCCTGCTTCGCTGGCGGCGCAGGAATTTTATTCTTCTCGCGAGCCGCCAAATCTTAAGACGGACGTTTTGAATCCCAACGGGATTCCAGCATCCAGCCCAGCGTTGGAGCGCAGCGACTACGCTGGGTCATCGTCCCAAACCATCATCAACTCCAACGGAGTTGCATCACAGTCCGTGCAAATTGATTCAACTCCTTCGGAGTAGAATTTTATTTTCTTCGCTTCACCCGGCGTAGCCGCTGCGCGGCAACACCGGGCTGGATGATTGAATTCCTTCGGAATTGTTGCGCACATTCTCCGCACGATTCATCCAGCTTCAATTCAATCCATTCCCTGTCAAGCTGGCGGCGGATTTTGCATTTTGCGTTCGTGTAGAACTTTCAGGAAGGTTTCATAAACCACGTCGCGGCTGTCGGCGTATTCCAGCCGGATGATCTGCCCGCGATGTTGCGAATAGACAATCCGCAGGCCGCCGATCCGCAGCCGGCAAAAGCCCTCCAGTTCGCTGTGCAACGCCTTGATGTCGCCGCGCCCGTTTTGCAGTCCGCGCAGCGCGGCGCGCACGCGCTTCTTGGTTTCCGGCGGCAGCGCAACCAGCCATCGCTGCACCTGTTCAGAGGCCAAAATTTTCATCGGCCAGATTCAATTCCTTGTAAGCCAGCTTGCCCGCCTTTGCCGCCCGCAAGGTTTTCATCGCGGTCGGGTCGCTTAACAATTCCATCGTTTCCAGCAGCGCGTCGTAATCCTCCAGCGGCATTGCCACATAAACCGGCTTGTCCCGCCGGGAAATCACAAACCGCCGGCCCGCCCGGCAAAGCCCCGGCAGGTTCGCCTGCGCCTCGGAAACGGTATATGTAACTTTGCTCATGGAGTTACATATAATTGAAACTCCCCAATCCGTCAACAAATCAGTTGCAGTGTCGGCGCTGCGCGCCGATTCAGTCCAGCCGGAGGCCGGACGCTACACCTCCAATTCGAGCGGCTCTTCCGTCTTCAATTCAATCAGGTTTAGCTCAACAATTTCTCAAACCGCCCGGCGGCGGCGTCCCTTTGGGCGGCGTCCTGCGGTGTGACGGTTTTCAATTCGAAGGAATTGCGGACGACTTCGCGCGCAGCGGCGAGCGACGGCAGATGGCCAAGCGCGATGGCCTGCACGAGGATGTTGCCGAGGGCGGCGCATTCGGCCGGGCCGACGATGACGGGAATGTTCAGCGCGTTGGCGGCGCATTGATTGAGCATCATGTCCTTGCTGCCGCCGCCCACGATGTGCAGCCGCCCGATTTTTTTGCCGGTGAGCCGTTCCAGCCGGCGGAGTGTGACGCGATAGAAAAGCGCGAGGCTCTCGTAAATGCAGCGCATGCAGGCGCCGTGGCTGGCGGGCGCGGGCTGGCCGGTTTCCGCGCAGAACCGGGCGATCTTTTCCGGCATGTCGTCCGGGCTCAGAAACCGCGGGTCGTTGGGGTTGATGAGCGAGACGAACGGCGGCGCGTCGGCGGCGAGTTTTTCGAGCGCGGCAAAATCGTATTGCTTCCCTTCCTTCGCCCAATGCCGGCGGCATTCCTGGACAATCCAGAGGCCGACGATGTTTTTTAGGAGCCGGACGGAATCGCCGAAGCCGATTTCGTTGGTGAACGCGAGCGAGCGCGCCTGGTCGTTGATGACGGGCTGCGGCCATTCGACGCCGATGATGGACCAGGTGCCGGAACTCAAGTAGGCCCAATTCCCGCCGCTGGCAGGCACGGCGGCAACCGCCGCGCCGGTGTCGTGCGAACACGACGCGATGACTTCGATTTGCGGAAGGCCGGTTTCGGCGGCGAGATTTTCTTTCAGCGGGCCGAGCCGCGTGCCGGATGCGCAAATCGGAGCAAACAAATTCTCTCGCAGGTTGAGCGCGTCGAGCAGTTTCTTCGACCACGTTTTGGTTTGCGGATTGTAAAGCTGGCTGGTGCTGGCGAGGGAGACTTCGTTTCTGGCGACGCCGGAGCAGAAATAATTGAACGCGTCGCCGATGAGCAGGAGTTGTTTGGCGCGGGCGAGGCGTTCGGGCGGTTCGACGGCGAGCTGGTAAATGGTGTTGATCGCCATGAACTGGATGCCGGTTTCCGCAAACGTCGCCGGCCAGTCCACTTTCGCCCGCACATTTTCCACGCCGCGGGCGGTGCGCGAATCGCGGTAGCACCACACGGGCGGCATGACGCCGCCGCGGTCGTCGAGCAGCACGTAATCCACGCCCCAAGAATCGCAACTGATGCCGGCGATGGGCAGGTTGCGCGCGGCGGCTTTCTTGAGGCCCGTCTTCAATTCGGCGAACAGGCCGTCAATGTTCCAGTGCAGCGCACCGCCGGACTTGATGGCTCCGTTGGGGAAGCGGTGCAGTTCCTCGACGGTGATTTTGCCGTGGTCGAGCGTGCCGAGCATGAGCCGGCCGCTGTCGGCGCCGAGGTCGCAGGCGAGATAATGCGTGGTCATGGTGAAAAATGCGCGGCCATCTTACGCGGCGCGCGAACGCGGTGTCAAATGCGGTGCGTGAAAATGCAAGGCGCGGCCCGCAGTTCACATAGTTTTTACATTTCGATTTTGTTAAAACATTTGCCATCGCGGGCAGGCGGAGTATTTTGAGGGAAATTAAAATTTGATTTAAAGGATTATGAGCACCGCAACCACCGCCCCGCAGGCGCAGGCCTCAACCCAGTTGAACCAGCTTGACCAGTTGAAACAATTCACCGTGGTCGTCGCCGACTCTGGCGATTTCGCCACGCTGAAGCAATACGCGCCGCGCGACGCCACGACCAATCCGTCGCTGATTTTGAAGGCGGCGCAAATGCCGGAATACCAGTGGCTGATTGACAAGGCCGTCGCCGACAACAAATCGAAGGGCGGTGGAAGCAATTTGGCGCATCGCATCGTGGACGATTTGCTGGTCCTCTTCGGTCTGGAAATTTTGAAGATCGTGCCGGGCCGCGTCTCGACCGAGACGGACGCGAATCTTTCGTTCGACACCGCCGCGCTGGTCGCCAAGGCGAAAAAATTCATCGAGCTTTACAAACAAAACGGCATCGGGCGCGAACGCGTCCTCATAAAAATCGCTTCGACTTGGGAAGGCATCAAAGCGGCGGAAATTCTCGAACGCGAAGGGATTCACTGCAATCTGACGCTGCTGTTTTCGTTCCCGCAGGCCGTCGCGTGCGCCGAGGCGAAGGTGCAATTGATTTCGCCGTTCGTCGGGCGGATCATGGATTGGTATAAGGCGAAGGAGAAAAGGGAATTTGCGCCCGCCGAGGATCCGGGCGTTTTGTCGGTGAAGGAAATTTACGCTTATTACAAAAAATTCGGCTACGCGACGGAGGTGATGGGTGCGAGCTTCCGCAACGCCGGTGAAATCCTGGAGCTGGCCGGGTGCGATTTACTGACCATCAGCCCGCAGTTGATGGGCGAATTGAAACGCGGCACCGCGCTGGTGGCGCGCAAATTAAGCCCGGAAATGGCGCGCGCCGGCAAAATCGAAAAGCTGTCGCTGGACGAGAGGCAATTCCGCTGGCTGTTCAACGAGAACGCCATGGCGACGGAAAAAACCGCCGAGGGCATCCGGCTGTTCAACGCCGACGCGGCGAAGCTGGAGCAGTTCATCGCGGCAAAAATAAAATGACGCCCGCTTAATTGCTCGACTTGGCGGCCATTTTTGACAGAGTGCAGTTATGGACACCGATGAGCGCGACATTTTCCAGTTTTTGAAGACGTGGGGCACCGAGTTCACCAACGCGAAGGAAGTCGCCCGGCGCGCCGGAAACAAGAAAAGATTTTACGAGGACCCCGACTGGGCCAGGCCGGTCCTGGCGCGGATGGCGGAGCGCGGCATCCTGGAAAGCGACATTCAGGGGCGTTATCGCATCAAGCCGTTGCCCCGGAAAAAAAAAGGCAGCCAGTGGGTCGCGCCGGACATCGCCAAAATCCTGAAGGACAGCGGCGTGGAGGTTGAAGCCGTGGACGAAGGCGACATTGCGGATGATGAGTATTACGAGCAATTGTAACGAGACCGGCCTCCGCCGGGCCGGTTGATTCCAGCGCCAATCCCATACAAACCCCGGCCAACAATCCAAAATCGAGTTCGTGGCTGCGCCGTGTGGTGTTCGGGCGCAACCTGAAAGTGACACTGTTGCGTGCGGCGGTCTGGGCGGTGGTCTGCGTGGTTGTTTTCAAAATCCTGCTGGTCCACATTCGCGTGGACGGCATCAGCATGTTGCCGACGTGTCCGGACCGGTCCGTCTATTGGGTGAACCGTCTCGCCTACCTCTGGCACGAACCGCAGCGCGGCGATGTCGTGGCCATCCGCTTCGTTCCCGCGGACGGGGCGATCAACAAACTTGAGCCGCCGCACGTCATGCTGTTGAAACGCATCATCGGCCTGCCCGGCGAATCGGTCGCCTTTGAACACGGCCGCGTGTTGATCAACGGTCAAATTCTCGACGAGCCTTATGAGGAGGATGGAAAGGGCTGCGATTGGAACCACGCGCCGGTCACGCTCGGCCCGAATGAATTTTACGTCGTCGGCGACAACCGTTCCATGCCGCAGGAATATCATACGCACGGCATATTCCAACGGAGCCGGATCGTGGGAAAGGCGCGGCTGTGAAAGCGGTTTCCCGGCTGATTTTACTGGCCGCGCTGATTGCGGCGGGTGCCTGGCTATGGACAATTTTTTTCCCAAGTCCCGAAACAATCATCCACAAACGGCTCGCGCAAGTTGCCGCCGAAGCGTCGTTCAACTCCGGGGAAAATCCGCTTGTCGCCGCTGCCCGCGCGGAACATCTCGCCAGCCGCTTCAGCACCAACGTTGAGGTCAATCTCAACGCGCCGGGATTCGAGCGGCAGGAGTTCAGCGGGCGCGCTGAAATCACACAAGCCGCCGCTGGCGCGCGTTTGCACTTCAGCGGCTTGAAAGTGGAATTCCCCGACGTGAACGTGACGGTCGGTCCGGACAAACAGTCCGCTGTGGCCGATGTTGCCGTGAAAGTGCAAGCCGCCGGCGAAAAGGATATCACTGTGCAGGAGGTGAAGTTCACCTTCCAGAAATTTGGCGGTGACTGGCTCATCACGCGCGTCGAGACCGTCCGCGCGCCCTCCTGATGTTCGCCGCGTTGCTCACCACGCTGCTGTTCTCCATTTCCGCGATGTGCGGCCATCGCACCGCCACCCGGCTGGGCGGCGTGGAGGCGAATTTCTGGCGCATCGCCGGCGCGTTTGTTTTCCTGGCCATCTGGGCGAACGTGTTTGGCACGGGCACGGCGGGCGCGGCGTTTTCCCTTTTCATTTTGAGCGGGCTGGCCGGCATCGGCCTGGGCGACACCGCGTATTTCCAGGCGCTGCCGCGGCTGGGCAGCCGCCGGACGGTCTTGCTCACGCAATGCCTCACCGCGCCGGCGGCCATCGTGATTGAATGGCTCTGGCTCGGCACGAAATTGAACCCGCCGGAAATTTTCTGCATCGCCGTGATTCTGGCGGGCGTGGCGGTCGCGCTCGCGCCCGGAGACCATTTGAAAATCGAGCCGCGCCGGTTCTGGCCCGGCGTCCTGGGCTGCGCCATCGCCGCACTGGGCGGCGCGCTCGGCGCGGTGTTGAGCCGCAAGGCCTACATCGTCGCGCACGCGGCGGGAGAACATCCCGACCCCGGCACGACCGGCTATCAGCGCGTCCTCGGCGGCGCGGTCGCGCTCGGACTCGTTTTCGCGATTGTGAAATGGCGGCACGCCCGCCGGCGTGGCGACGACGCGCAGATGTTGGATTCTGTTTCACCGCGCGAGAAATTGAAACTCTGGCCGTGGGTGCTGGTCAACAGCCTTGCCGGCCAGACCGTCGGCGTGAGTTGCATGCAATGGGCGCTGGAAACGACGGCCACCGGCATCGTCACCGCCATCATCGCCATGACGCCCATCGTTATGCTGCCGCTGGCGCGCATTTTCGAGGGCGAACGGATTTCCGCGCGCGAAATCATCGGCGGACTCATCGCCGTCGCGGGCGTGATTGGGCTGGCATTTTGGCAATGAATTCTCTAATCGTCCTTGTCCTCGCTCTCGTCCTTGAACAATCGAGAATCCGAGGACGAGGACGAGGATGATTTTTATGAAAACGGAGTTGCAAACCGCCGTGGAAACGCTTGGCCTCGAAAAATTCCGGCGCCACATTTTTTTGTGCGCCGACCAGACGGAGCCGAAGTGCTGCGCAAAGGAGCAGGGTCTGGCTTCGTGGGAATTTCTGAAGCGTCGGCTGAAGGAACTGAACCTCGCTGGGCCGGACCCGCTGGTCTATCGGACGAAGGCCAACTGCCTGCGCGTGTGCGCGGGCGGGCCGATTGCGGTCGTGTATCCCGAAGGCGTCTGGTATCGCGGCTGCACGCCGGAAGTCCTGGAGCGGATCATTCAGGAACATTTGATTGGCGGCAAAATCGTCGCGGAATTTGCCTTTGCCAGAAATCCGCTGCGGTGATTGCCTGGGTAACTAAAATTGAATTTATTTTTCCCTCGACATGGGCCGGGCATGGATTAGATTCCTGATTGTCAGGAAGTTCGGACTTTATGGCCAGATTGCTGATCAAAACGCCCGGTTTGGAGAATCGGATTCTGGAGTTGCGTCTTGGCGTCAACCGCGTGGGCCGCGATCCGGACTGCGAATTTTGCATTGATCATCCCACGGTTTCGACCCTTCATTGCGAACTGTCTTTGACAAACGACGGCGTCTATCTCCACGACAGCCACTCCACCAACGGCACGTTTGTGAACGGCGAACCCATCATGGAAGCATGGCTGGATCCCGGCCAGACGGTCCACCTGGGCGACGTGGAGTTGTTTGTGGAAAGCACCGATGCCAACGTCGCGATTCCGAAATTCGAGCGTCCGCGCCCGAAGCCGCCGGTGGTGCTGCCCGACGGCGCGCTGGTTTGCCCGCGCCATACGCAGGAGCAGGCGACCTACCGTTGCACGTATTGCCGCGAGGTGATGTGCGGCAGTTGCGTCCATATCATGCGTATCAAGGGCGGACAGCCGCTGTTCCTTTGCGTGATTTGCAGCCACAAGTGCGAGCCGATTGCCGTCGCCGCGCCGGCGAAAAAGAAAAAAGGCTTCCTCGGAATGCTCGCGGACACGGTCAAATTGAAATTCCGGCACCCGTCCGGTTCGGACTCGGCCCGAAAATAGGCTTGCCGGTTTTCAAAAGCTGTTCGCCATTTTTTCCAGCGCCGCAATCCATGCCGGATGCTCGTTCATGCACGGAATGCGCGTGAATTCTTTTCCGTTTCCGGCGATGAATTGTTCGCAGCCGCGAATGCCGATTTCTTCAATCGTCTCCAGGCAATCCGAAACGAACGCGGGGCAGATGACGAGCATCCGCTTTTTTCCCTCCGTCGCCAGGCGCGGCAATTCGTAATCCGTGTAAGGCTTCAGCCACGGGTCCTTGCCGAGCCGCGACTGGAATGACACCGACCATTTCCCCGCCGGCACGCTGGCCTTTTCGACAAACAAAGCCGCCGTCTTGAAACATTGCGCGCGATAACACGTCGCGTGCGCCGGGCTGGGCGTCTCGCAGCAATCCGGCCGGGCGAGGCAATGACAGATGGTCGGGTCCGACTTTTTGACGTGCCGCTCCGGAATGCCGTGGAAGCTGAACAGCAAATGGTCGAAATCCTTTTTCAGATAATCCGCCGCGCTCGCCACCAGCGCCGCGATGTAGTCCGGCTGGTCAAAATACGGCGGCTGCACCGTGATTTTCATCTGCGGGGCCAGTTTGGCGGCGACTTCCTGCGCGCGCACGACCGCCGTTTCGTAGCTCGACATCGCGTAATGCGGAAACAGCGGAATCAAAAGTAGTTCGTCCACGCCGCGTTCACTCAATTTCTTCACCGCCGATTCGATGGACGGATTTTGATAACGCATCGCCAGTTCCACCGGCAGGCTAACACGCTTTTGGAGCAGCGCCTGGACGTGCCGGCTCGTGACCACCAGCGGCGAGCCTTCCTTCGTCCAGATTTTCTCGTAGGCGTGGGCGGATTCTTTTGGGCGGTTAATCA
>Ga0070711_100000756_pt1 | contig 16872 bp, 11 predicted proteins | sample LARL53metaG_FD_65452 | JGI IMG/M metagenome (GOLD analysis project Ga0070711, IMG submission 65452) | Corn, switchgrass and miscanthus rhizosphere microbial communities from Kellogg Biological Station, Michigan, USA - LAR L5-3 metaG | ecosystem: Host-associated > Plants > Roots > Rhizosphere ... | reverse complement strand
GGCCACATTTGAAGCAGCCCGGGCAAGTTCGCCTCCTAATCGTGAACTTACCGCTCATCTCGCTGTGACGGTACCGAAGGACGAACCGGAAATTCCGCGACAACGATTTCATACGTCCTGTGCTCGCCGGCGCTCACAGCTTCCATTGGCATCCAGCCATTCCAGCATTGAACGCACGCTGGCGCGAGCCAGGGCGATCGAGCAATCCGCCGCCCCGTAGTAGACGTTGATGGTGTCGCCATCTGGATCACTTGTGTAGCCGCACGGAAAGACGACATCGTTGACGTCGCCGTTACGTTCGTAGTCTGCCTCCGGCCCAAAGATCCATGAATCACCCCGGAGCAGGCATTTTTCCGGATTTTCCAGATCGAACAGGGCCAAGCCCAATCGATACAAACAGCCCGATGGAGTGTGCCGCACACCATGGTAGAGCACCAGCCAGCCTCTGGAAGTCTCGATCGGCGGCGGGGAAAGACCGATTTTGTTTGCATCCCACCAGGCTCCGCGGCGTGCTTCCAACATCAGCCTGTGCCTGCCCCAGTGACGGAGGTCGGGAGAATAGGAAATCCACATGTGCGCTCCCAGCGGCGTCATGGGACGGTGAATCAGCGCCCAGTAACCATTGATTCTTCGCGGCAGCAACGCCGTATCTTTGTCATCCGGGGACATGATGACGCCATAGCGCTCGAAACTTCGAAAGTCTTTAGTCAGAGCCAAAGATACTCCGGGGCCACCCCGCGAATAAGATGTGTAAGTCACAACGTATTGCTGCAGTTCCGGCACGAAGGTGATTCGCGGATCTTCAATGCCCCAGATTTCTTCGGGATATTCTTTCGGGCTGGGCATCAGGGTCGGCTCGCTATCAATTTGCCATCCATCCACGCCGTTGGCCGACCGCGCAGCACAAAGATGCGACAATCCCCGCCGGTCTTCGATGCGACACAGCAGCAGCGTGGTTCCATCCTGCAGCATCGTAGCGCCGGCATTAAAGACGCTGTTGATGGAGTACGGCCAAGCCTTACGCGTAAGAATAGGGTTAGAAGGATGGCGCAGAAGCAGTTGCGGATAGTGCGTGCTTTCGACGTTTACGAGTGTTGTTTCGGGAGCAGTCATGATGGGTCTTCCGTTTTCTCAGGTTGTTGAAGGGAACGCATTTCCAAAAGCGCCATCAGGAAAGACAGCGTGGATTCCGCACCTTGATTCTGATTGGCGCGCTCGGGATGCAAGCCGTCGCGGCACCCACCGCTCTCAGAATCGTACAGCGCAAGCTGAAGATCGTTGTCGCCCAGGAACCAGTTAAACGCGGACCAGGCTTCGGTCCGCCACCGATTGTCCCCGGTCACGCGGTAGGCTTCTAAACACGCAGACACGGCGCCAGCAGCTTCAATGGGCTGTTGGTCGAATCGAGCCTGTTCGCCGCCTCGGCGATAGAACCCCTGCGAGCCGACCGGTACAAAGTGGCCATTGGCCTGGCAACGCTGCAGGCCCATGAGCCAATCGAGCGAATTGAGTCCGGCGGAAAGCATACGTTCATTACTGCAGGCCGATCCGGCGAGTAACATGGCCTGTGGCAGCCTCGCGTTGCCGTACGCCAGCACATCCTCGAACCAGTTCCAATCTTGTCGCCGGATCGACTCATACATATCGAGCAGTCTTTGAGCCAGTGCAAGCCGCACTCGCTGGGCATCTCGGTCCCCCGGGAATGCAAGCAGATACTCCTGCATTCCGAGTAAGGAGTAAGCGCAGGCGCGAGGACTGTGGAAGTCGACGACTGCTGACACGGAGAGTTCGAACAATCGCCCGGTCGCACCCCGCAGTCCCTCATTCGAGGAACGAGCTAGGAGAGTTCCGAGGGCCCACAACGCACGACCGTGAGAGTCCTCCGAGCCTTGTTCCTCGTTCCAACGGCGGTTATAGCCGAGGAAGTTTCGGAATCTCTTTTTCTCCGGATTAAAGGCGTGCTCGAGGAATGCCAGATACCGGAACGGCCAATCCGGATTGCCTGATTCGGGGTTTCCCGCTTGGCGTAGTAGCACGGCAAATATGAGGGCGCGCGCGTTGTCGTCGGTGGTATACCCTTCGGCGCGATTGGGGATAGTGAAGATCGCGTGCTGTAACATTCCCGTGTCATCAGTCAGCGCATTCACGTGATCGAGCTTTAGTTCGGGAAGGTGGTTCAGCGATTTGATGGTGATTCCAGCCGAAAACTGAACCCGCGGAGTTTTCAGGCGGTCGCTGCGCACCCGGGCAAAACTTTCCATATAACCCTGCGCGACTTTTTTCCAAACCATCGCACGCGCGAACAGGTAAGCGCGCTTTCGCATGGCATGGCGCAGGGCTGGCGTCGTGAGAAGTTCGATCGTCTTTTCTGCGATCGCCTCGGGATTTTGAAACGGCACCAGAGCGCCGCGGCGATCGTCGAGCAGTTCAATCGCGTGCCAATAGGGGGTTGAGATGATTGCCTTGCCCGCCCCCAGCGCGTAGGCCAGCGTCCCGGAGACAACCTGCGCCTCGTAGCGGTAAGGAGTGATGTAAATGTCGGCGGCGCCGATGAATTCTGCCATTTCGTCGGGGCTGGCAAAGCGGTCATGGAAGATCACCTGCGACTCCACTCCCATTTCCCTCGCCAGCGCCTGCAAACTGGCTCGATACCTGTCTCCGTCGCGACGAAGGACATGAGGATGGGTCGCACCCGCGACGAGGTAGACGACATTTTCGTGTTTCGACAAGATCTTCGGCAGTGCCTGAATTACGTTTTCAATGCCCTTGTTCGACGAGAGTAGGCCGAATGTCAGCAACACCGCCTTGCCTTCGACACCGAAGCGGTCCTTGTAGAAATTGGGATCGAGAAACGGCAGGTCCGGAACCCCGTGCGGAACCATATCGATCTTGCTACCGGGCACTTTGTAGATTTCCTGCAAGAACTGTGACGAGAGCTGGCTCATGACGATGAGGCGATCGGAAAGCTTCGCAATCTCTTCCATAACCGTGAGTTGGTCTGGATCGGGCTCGCGCAGAACGGTGTGCAGTGTGGTCACCACCGGCATCTTCAAGGCGCGCAGCAAATACAAGATATGACTTCCCGCGGCACCGCCGAAGATTCCGTACTCATGTTGCAGGCACAGCATGTCGATATTGTTGAAGTTCAGGAACTCAGCGGCTTCCTGATACGAATTAACGTCGTCCTGAGCCAGCGACCATCTCACCCGTGCGGGATAGTCGTACCCTTGTTCCGTGTCATTGACTGGTAAGGCGAGCAATCGGGCGGTCCCAAACTCCCCGGAGATAGCCTCGCACAAGTCGGTGGTAAAGGTGGCGATCCCACAGTGTCGCGGAAGGTAATTCCCGATCACCGCGACTCGACTCGGCAGGGATGGCTTCCTTTGCGGTCTTAGTCGAGCCTCTGACACACCATCTCGCACCAAGCTGCGCGATGGAACGACTTTCAACTTCTTTCCGGGAAACACGTAGGTCGGCAACGACATTTGTCCTTAGCGTGTTCAGAGCAGGTATTGAACGAGGCTACTCTTTAGAATGGCCACAGGCGGTCGCGGCTCTGGCTGGAAATATGCCTCTGTTGTCAGTATTCGACAAAAGCAGGTTTCAGACTGGTCAAAATTGACCACCGGCCGTGGTCACAATTGACCATCTTGGTGCAGCATAAGAATGCATTCTATCGACATGAGAACGAAGCAGGAAGCAGCACTCGCGGTCCGTTGCCCCACTTGTGGTGCTAAGGCTGGCGAGAAGTGTGAACTGAGTACTGGTCTGCCCCGCAGTGAGCCGCATCGAGACCGGCGCCTCAAGGCCGCTGAGAAATAATGAGACTGTATGGGAGTTAGACCTTCCCGGATAATCATATCCTCGACTGACAATACTGTGCAAAATAGCTCACTTTTGGGATCGCGTTCTAAATGAACGTCTTCATATTTCTCTGAGCTATACTATTGCGATGAAGCGGGTTGTTCCAATCAAGGAGCGTGCGTTCGATCCCAAGATTTTCTTGGCAACCATTGGTAATGGCAGAAAGATGATGGTTGTGCCGCAAAAAGGAATGGTCTTCGCCCAAGGGGATGCTGCGGACGCCGTGTTCTATATCCAAAAGGGAAAAGTAAAACTCACCGTGATATCTGCGGCCGGCAAGGAAGCGACCATCGGTATCGTGAGCGAAGGAAACTTTTTCGGGGAAGGCTCACTGGCAGGTCAAGTTGTTCGTATGGGTGCCGCGGAAGCAATGACGGACTGCGAGCTTCTGCGGGTGGACAAGAAGGCGATGATGATCGCACTTCACCGCGAACATGCGTTTTCCGACTTGTTCGTGGCGTATTTGCTGGCGCGCAATATCCGTTACGAGGAAGACTTGGTCGACCAGCTGTTTAACTCCAGTGAAAAACGACTGGCTCGGGCTCTTCTGTTGCTCGCGCACTTCGGCAAGGAGGGTATTCCGGAAACCGTGGTCCCTAAGATTAGTCAGGAGACCCTGGCCGAAATGATTGGAACTACTCGTTCGCGAGTCAGTTTTTTCATGAACCGGTTCCGAAAATTGGGTTTCATCGACTACTCCGGCGGAGTAGAAGGTGGACTGCAGGTCCACAGCTCCCTGCTCAACGTAGTGCTGCACGATTAGAATTTTGCCGGCCGAGAGCTGGTTCCCACATCCAGCCGTCCTAATTTAGCAATTTTGTACAGAAGGGTGGAACTCCCGGTATATACATCACCAGCGTGGGTACGAATCGTGCATGGTGTTGAAAGAGAAGCTGACACAGAGCCGTAAGGGAACCCTGAGATCCCACTTGCCGCTACATCTCCGTCGCCCCGGCAAGTCACGGGAAAGCGGACGGGAAGAGCAACTGTACCGCCCATGATGAGAAGGATGCGCCATTTTCGCCAGCAGAGTGGTATTCGCAACGGAACACTCCAATTCTGAGCAGATGGCCCCTGGGGCTTTGTGGGATCACGTGCTATTGGTGAAACTGTCAGGTTAGGCGGGTTTGAGCAGCTTGCCGCATTCCAGGCAACAGGTCTTACGACGTGGCGTTATCAGCCCGCAGAATGGGCACATGCGTTGTGATGCGAAGTCTCGGCGGTTCCTGCCAAACAAACTCTTAAACCAATCAGTGATGAAGGCGAGCAGCGCGTGAACACGGACAAACCACCGATCCATAACTGGGTCCATGACCTAAAAATCCGTTCTTCTTGATTGGCCACTCCATCGACCGCGACCAATGGTCGTAAGAAGGCGATATCCGACGAACCCACATTGACACGTCAGAGCCGTTGATTCTGTGCAAAATAGCTCGCATCAGCGCACGTCTGTCAGTTCGGGAATTGGTGGCGCTCGATCTAGTCCATTTTTTGATCGGACCCGGTGAGCAATTTAGATCAGCTATTGCGCTGAGCCTGAGCGATCATGATGTTAGAGGCGAGCACCTTCTCTCTCTCTATTCAGGTCCTCTGAGCTAAGTCAGCCCATCTGAAGTTTTCCCTCCTTAGCTCCACAGCTTCGAAAGGAACAATTCATGAAAAAAACAACGTCATTGCTGGCAATAGGCCTCATGTGTCTGGGTGGAACCTATGCGTCGGCAGGTACGGCCCGCCAGGATACGGTGAAGCGGTTGCAATCGTCCGTTGATGTTCTGCAGGCCATCATGGCGACTCCGGACAAAGGCATCCCAGAAGAAGTCTTGAGCAACGCGAAATGCATTCTGGTAGTGCCAGACCTGATCAAAGGCGGCTTCATTTTTGGGGGCAAGCATGGACGTGGCGTAGCCTCGTGCCGAACGGCCGATGGCTGGAGTGCGCCTGCGTTCGTCTCGATTGGTGGCGGAAGTTGGGGTTTGCAGATCGGAGTCGAGGGTGTCGATCTGGTTGTGCTGGTTATGAATGATCAAGGCTTCCAGCACTTGCTCTCCAGCAAATTCGCGCTTACCGGCGAAGGATCAGTGGCGGCGGGCCCGGTTGGACGCCATGCATCCGCGGGAACCGACTGGAAGATGAACACTGAAATGTTGACTTACTCGCGCTCCAAGGGCGTGTTTGCCGGCCTGACACTGGAAGGAGCAGTAATCGAGCCGGATGACGACTCTACTCGAGCGATTTACGGAAAACACATGCCGTTCCGCAATATTCTTTCGGGTAAGGCTTCAATCCCGGCTAGTGCGGACACATTCATGAAGGCCGTGTCCGATGCAGGCCATCAGGCGCGCATCGCAGAAGCAAAGGACGACAAGAAGTAGACGCGGTTGGAATTCCCCAAGGAGGCAGGTTTTCAACTGACCGAGACTCCACTTCGGGATCGGTCAGCTTCTTTTTAGAATTTCCGGATCCAAGGCCAATTCGCTGATCCAACGCATTCCGCATGGCAGTGTACCCACCACGCAGAACCATTACCTCTAAACCGTACCGTCTGGGTCAGCCAAGATTCCATTCTTCCAGATGCGTGCCGTCGGACTTGTGACTCCGGACGCCTGAATAAGCAAAGGTTCAGTGTCGCAATGCAGGTAATAGCGCTGTGGCGAGAACCGCTAGAGCGTCCGCTGTCCAGTGCGCTACGATGAGCGGCTGTAGCCGGCGAGTACGAATGAGAATTAAGAAAGAGTACCGTGACGACCGGCAAAGAATGGATTGATCGCCAGAGCATGAAACGGAAATCGACGCGCAACGGCATCGCACAGTGTGGACCGACCAAAAGAACACCACCATCACGAACGCAATCGACATGCGTCCGGTAAGTATATTCAGACGCGGTAGCACGTAACCCAAATAAGTGACTACTTCCGTGAGCGCCCATATCACAGGCCAAATGAGGAAACTATAGAGCGCACCAACCAGAGGCAAAGGGCCGATGGGTATTGGCCCCAGAGAGGGCGCCGAATAGATTTTGGTTCTAACGTCAAATGCCACCAATTTCTGCTGTTTCCTAACGTTGGCCTGCCTGCCCCGGTAGTTGATATGTTGTAATCTTCGGCAGGGAAACGAGTACTGAGTTGACGTAATCGCAATGTACCGCCAACTTCTCGACGTTTCGTTGACTTGCTCTCGTACCCCACCTACCATGGCTCGATTCCATGATCGGCCAGACCATCTCGCACTATCGCATCGTTGAGAAGCTCGGCGGTGGTGGCATGGGTGTGGTCTACAAAGCCGAAGACACCAAGCTCAACCGCCTCGTCGCCCTGAAATTCCTGCCTGACGATGTGGTCAACGATCCCCAAGCTCTCAGTCGCTTCCGTCGTGAAGCGCGCTCTGCTTCGGCCTTGAACCACCCCAACATCTGCACCATCTTCGAAGTGGACGAATACGAAGGCAAACCCTTCATTGCCATGGAGCTGCTCACGGGCATGACACTCGCCCACAGGATCGCGGGGCACCCGCTTCCCGCCGAACAGATCGTGCAGCTTGGAATCGAATTGGCAGACGCGCTGGACTCCGCCCATTCGGAAGGCATCATTCACCGTGACATCAAGCCGGCCAACACGTTTATCACTCGGCGGGGACAGGCCAAGCTCCTGGACTTCGGACTGGCCAAGCACTTTACGGCAGCCGCCGCCGAGGGCGAGGCTGCGCCTACTGCCACCCTGGAGAAGGCGCTCACCAATCCTGGTCAGGCGATGGGCACCATGGCTTACATGTCGCCCGAGCAGGCACGCGGTGAACCGCTCGATGCCCGCACCGATATCTTTTCTCTCGGTTCGATGCTCTATGAAATGGCCACTGGCAAGCCGCCGTTTCAGGGGAATACGTCGGCGGTGGTCTTTGATGCCATTCTTCACAGAGTGCCGGAGCCGCCCCAGCAGCTCAATCCAGCCTCGCCACCGGAGCTGCAAAGGATCGTGTACAAGGCGCTCGAAAAGGACCGCGAAAAGCGCTACCAGTCTGCTCAGGAATTAGGGGACGATCTCAAACGGTTGTTACGGCAGCTGGTTTCCGGTCCCGCAGCCAGCTTGCCGGCCTCGGAGATCATCCGCAAGCCCGCCTTCATTGTCCCGGCTGCGGTGATCCTCATAGTGGTGGCGGGGGCGCTGATCTGGACGCTGAGCCACAATGCCAAAGTCCGTTGGGCCCGCGAAAAGGCGATCCCGGAAATTTCCCGGCTCATAGAGAAAGATCAGTCTCTGCCTGCCTTTCGCCTGGCCGAGAAGGCCAAACGTTACATTCCCGGCGATCCTTTTTTCGCGCAGATAGATCGTGATCACCTGGCCGACGTCTCCGTCCGGACTACGCCGCCGGGGGCGGACGTATATGTAAAGGACTACGCAGATCGCACGGACGATTGGCAACTGCTCGGGACTTCGCCTCTTGAGGGCACTCACGTCCCCTTCGGATATTTTCGCTGGAGGATCTCCAAGAAGGGTTACACAACGGTGGAAGGCGCGGCTGCGGCTTATCGCACTGCCATCATCAATTTTGTTCTGGACCCAGAAGGCACCCTTCCCGCCGACATGGTACGGGTAAGCGGTGGCCCTTTTCAGTGGGGAAATGCCGCCGCCGTGGACTTGCCGCCCTACCTGTTGGACAAGTATGAAGTCACCAATCGCGAGTTCAAGAAATTTCTTGACAGCGGAGGCTACAAGAAACCGGAGTACTGGAAAGAACCTTTCATAAAAGACGGCCACACCCGCACATGGGAGCAAGCCGTGCAAGAGTTCCGCGACCGCACCGGCAGGCCTGGCCCAGCCACATGGGAATTGGGAGACTATCCGAAAGGGCAAGATGATTTTCCTGTAAGCGGTGTGAGCTGGTACGAAGCAGCGGCCTACGCCGCATTCGCCGATAAGAGCTTGCCCACCGTCTACCAGTGGTATAACGCCGCCGGACCCAGCATTTTTTCCGACAACGTCGGCTTGAGTAATTTTTCCAGTAACGGCCCGGTCAGAGTCGGCAGCCTGGGAGGAATCAGCCCATATGGCTCTTATGACATGGCGGGCAATGTCAAAGAATGGTGCTGGAATCAAGCGGGCGACCGCCGCTACATTCTGGGCGGAGGCTATAACGAAGCTGTCTACATGTTCGTAGACGAGGACGCCCAGTCTCCCTTTGACCGGCGTCCTACGTACGGAATCCGGCTCATGAAAAATATCGGCGGATCGCCACCCGAGGCGCTCACCCGCCCCATCGAACACCTGACGCGGGATTTCACCAAGGAGAAGCCGGTTTCCGAGCAGGTCTTCAATATCTACAAGGCGTTTTACGCCTATGACAAGACTGACCTGAACCCTCACGTGGAATCGGTGGACGACACCTCGGAGTATTGGAGGCGCGAACGGATCACCTATAACGCCGCCTACGGTAATGAACGAATTCTCGCCAATCTCTTCCTGCCGAAAAATGCGATGCCGCCCTACCAAACCATCATCTATTTCCCTCATGCCGGCGCGTATGACGAGCGGTCTAGCGAGAACGTAGAGATGGTTTTTCTAGATTTCATCATCCGCAGCGGACGGGCTCTATTGCTCCCGGTTTACAAAGGAACCTACGAGCGTCACGTCGAATACACGGCAGGGTCGAATGTCTGGCGGGATCTGACCATTCTGCGAACCAAGGACTTTTTCCGTTCCGTCGATTACCTGGAGTCGCGAACGGACATCGATCACGACCGGCTGGGCTTTTACGGCGTCAGCTCGGGCGCCTCCGCCTCCCCCCGATTGCTGGCTTTGGAGAAGCGCATCAAAGTTGCCGTCGTCATTGGCGGTGGCTTTTATCCGGAGAGCTCTTCTCCCGAGGTCGACACCCTCAACTTCGCCCCACGCGTGACCATTCCATTTTTGATGATTAATGGAAAATACGATTTTGACACTCCTCTCAACACCTGCCAGATACCGATGTTCCGTCTGCTGGGGACCCCGCTCAAGGACAAGCGTCATGCCCTGTTCGATGTTGGTCATCTTCCCGCCCGCAACGACATCATCAAGGAAACCCTCGACTGGTACGACAATTACCTGGGGCCGGTGAAATCTCCGTCCTGAAAGAAGCCGAGTCGGCGAAGGTGGCTTGACCGGAACAAGCGACACAATCCATGCTGGGCCAGCTGTTTGCCGAGATGATGTTCGACTGCAATCCAGCCAGCCGAAGTTTTTGGTAGTGCGGTACTTTGATTTCAGCAACATGCTTTGCTGGTCTTCTGCTGCCCGATTTCTGCGGTTTTTTTTCATGCTCGTCTCGCTTAAGCGGCAAGCCGGGCAGTCGCCTTCAGCACCGGTTCCTTTGCTGCGACCTTTTTGCGGTTCCGGGGATGACGGCCGCGTTGCGGTTTCGGCATTCCTTCTTTGATATCTTCTCTAACCCTTATGGCTGTAGAAGTCTCCAGAAACGAAGGGAGAAGGGATAACTTCGAGATTACCCAGGAATCTGATGCTGTCCCCGATGTCGGTCAGATTCTTGTATGCATCTCGAAAGGCATCAACGCTCGGGCGGATGGCTGGGTCATACGCTTCGTGGCAGCCGGGGCAGTCCTTTGGCGCAAACACCCCGTGCCTTCTGCTGAAGTCAGACACTTCTTTCATGTCCAAGACAAGCTTCGTCTTGCAACGAGCGCACTCAATCGAAACATAGCGAAGGTCGGCGAGAGAAAATACAAGTTCTTTGTGCATGAAGCATTATGCCTGCTTCGCTTGCACTTTGGCCCTTGTTTTGCCGCGCGACGGAATCGGCTGATTGCCTAGGCCAACGAACTTAAGCTGAATGTGGCAGGAAGGCATGGTGACTCTGAGGCAAAATCAACCTCTCCTGTCTTTCTTCATTTAACGCCCGGTCGAGTTGTTGAAGGACACTCTCCAGATCGGAAGATGGTTCGGCAAGGTGTCCCTGATGTGTATTGAGCGGGGTCATTGGCGATACTGTGGACGTGGACCGTCACCACTTGGCCTTTCTCAGCGTGAATCTTTCTACTTCCGCCATGCCCACAGTTTCCACAGGTCGACCCACCACGCTATTTGAGCCATTGCTAGGAGTCTTATCGTTATTGGGTTGACGGCAGGTCTCTCTGCGAGAGCAGCTTCATCCGGAACGTTCGTGTTCGATCCGGGCGACCGACTTGGTATCATGGGTTTGCTGGCGGTTGCAACTTGGCCTCCCCCTTTTGGTTTCCCATGATTGACATTCATTCTCATATTTTGCCGTGCCTGGATGACGGCTCGAAATCGTGGGATGTTACGCTCGAGATGTGCCGCCTGGCAATCGAGGACGGGATTACGCACATCGCCGCGACTCCTCATGCGGATGATACCTACTCCTACAGCCGCGATCACGTGCGGGAGACCATTGCTGAACTCTCCGACAAGATCGAAGATCGGCTGACCTTCAGCATAGGTTGTGACTTCCATCTTTCGTTTGAGAACATCGAAGCGGCAATGCTCGAACCCCACCGTTTCACGATCGCTGCTAAGCAATACTTGCTGGTCGAGTTGAGTGACTACGGGATACCGCCCCAGGTGAGTGATGGTCTTTTCAAGCTACAGGCGGCCGGTATGGTCCCGATCATCACCCACCCCGAGCGCAATGGCCTCCTCCAGCGGCGACCGGAGCGGATCCTTGAGTGGTCGCGGTCCGGATGCCTGGTCCAAGTTACCGCATCGTCCGTGACCGGTTTCTGGGGAGATACCGCGCAGCGGACGGCCATGTGGCTGCTTGAGCAAAATGCGGTGCATGTCCTTGCGTCCGACGCTCATGATCACAAACATCGCAAACCTATTCTGTCCGAGGCTCGCGATGTTGTTTCGATGCGTTTCGGCGCCGACATCGCACGCACTCTCGTTCTCGACAATCCAGAAGCCATCATCAGCGGCCGGCCCCTTCCAAGGACTCGACAGGGCGACCATGGGACGGGCGCACGTGAACGTTTAGGCGCTTGAGGTCCGTCGCATGAGAATCGAGAAAAGTTAGGGTTGGGCCGCATGAGAGGTCTGAGGTGGTCAAGGCGGCGCGGGAAATCATGGAACTGCGGGGCCTTGTGCGGCTTCTCTGCTGCGTGTCAGATGTACGGTTTTCCTTCCAGTCAATCCGAATCCTACAAAGCGGGGCGCATCGTCGCGCTTGGAGCCAACGTTAGAGAAGTGGGGGGAGACTTGTCTGAGTCGGCCGTCCGCGCCGCGAGTTACGCCGAGCGGGATGGTGTATTTTGTGAACGATGCGACTGAACCCTGGCCCCAGCAACGATTGCATGCGAAATATTAGAGCAGAGGCCTGATATCGGATTTCAGTGGAAAAAAAACAGACTTACCCAAACAGTGCCATTCGTCACCACGAGCGAGCTATTCAGACATCGTGGGAAAGAGCTTAATCTGCCCAAAACCCACCCCGAGGTTTAAAAATGGCAGACATAGTTCGGTGCCCCTACTGTGTTTCAGGTCTTGAGTTCCACCCGATGGTAGCTCATGTGGATGGCAGGTACATTTGCTGCAAGTGCGGGCATACGGCTCGCCCGGCGATGCAGGTTATGAGTGCCACTGTGTTAAATGCTTACAGATGGCAGTTCGAAGTGTGAGCTGATTTTTCTTCTATTCGCGAGGCCACGAGAACGAAACCCTGGTAATGTGACACGGCCGAGCGAATACTACATCCATTCGCGTTGCGGAAAATGTGCCGGAGCGCATCTACAGACTTTGCCAAACCCTGACTGACAAAAGGGACCGTCCCTCCTGGTGATTTTTCTCCGGGTTCCAGCCTTGCTAGATGCAATCGACGTTACGCTTTCACGCCAGAGGAAATTATTGGGCGTGGCGCTGTGACCTGAAGCGGTAAGCGACACCCGGTTGCCCTTGATTGCATAACGACGTTGGCTGGACGGGAATACGATCGTCCGCTTGCGGGCGATCCGGCGAGCGAAGGATTCCTACCTGGATGTTTGACACCTGCTGCAAGCGCTTTGGCTCAACTTCAACGTCGTATGCTGTTTGGGTGACGTAGCACTTTATAAGGGTCCTTCAACTACGTGGCTGCTTCGCATCGCCAAGCAGCCACGTCGCGCTGCATGACAAGATCTACTCTTTTGCCAGTTCGGTTCGATTGTTTTGCTTCTTGTCGTGGTGCCAGCCAAAAATCTTGTGCAGGAATCCGGGTTTCTTGTTGGCCGATGCTGAAGCCTCCTGGACCGGGCGTTCTGGTTTGCTGGCAGGGACGAAGCCATTTGCCATGTTTGACGGCAGAGATTTGGAATTTGGTGCGAAGAGCTTCTGAGCGGCTTGCCGGGCCGCCTGCTGTCCTGCGGCTTTCGCTCCGTTTTGTGCCATTCTCGCAAAGTCAGGTACGAAGACCGGCAGAGATGTAGTGCCTACGATCTGAAAGGGAATATCGTCGGGCACATTCTTCAAACCGGTGTAGTCAAATCCCGTACGAACGACTCCGCCTTTGGCCAAGTGAGCCACCATGGTGAAATGCAACCTGTCCCCGGCGTCGATTTCCCCATCGCCGGTCAAACTGCCAATTCCTGAAACCTGAGTGCTGAATTTGCTGACATGCGTGGCTTGGGGCTCGATGCGGAATCCGGCGCTAAGCGCAACGATGCCAATGTCCGAACCGGTTGCGGCCCCATTCAACCCCGGAACCTGCGAGAGCTTCGATCCCAAGTCGGATCCCGAGAGGTGGGCGTTCGCAATCTGGGTGGTTCCGGTGGTGACTAGGCGGTCGAACGGTCCATCGAGCGCGATGCTAGCGCTGACCGTGCCGCCGTTCAGCTTCGAACTTCCGGGGAGACGAATGCCGAGGGCCGGCAGCAGGCCTTCGACGTCGTCCAGGGGGAGCTGCGAACCGGTCAGGCGAAGGTGGGCGGTCAAAGCCGAGCCACGGATCTGATAGCTTCCGCCCAGCCGGGCAGTGCTTTTGCGGAGAGAAATTTCGCAATCGCTGAGCGAACCGGCACGACGCGCGAAGGAATAATCGGTGGCATATCGCACTGACACCGGCTGGCGCGAACCGGGCCCGTTGCCGCTAAGCCGCAGTTTCTCGACTCGCGCGGTGCCTTCGCTATGCAATGCCTGGCCGTCAGAGGCCAATGTCGCGTCGAGTTCCAGAGTTCCGCTGAGCCCGGCGGAAGAACGGACGCGGGCGATCTGGGCCAGGTCTGCACGGGAGCCTCTGAGGGTGGCATGGAAGGGAGTCTGTTCCGGATGTTCGAGATTGATCGGACCGCCCTGACCGCGAACCTCGATTTTCCCGGCATCGCTGTGGGTAGAAAGCGAAAAAGACATCGCTCCGTCCAAAGAGGCGTTGCGCAGATCGACATCGATATTCTTCACTACGTAGGCGTCGACCGAGCCAGGCGCGGCGGGCATCATCAACCTGGCGTCGGTGATCTTCAGTCGATCGAGTGAGAAAGCTGTTCGCGGCGTCGCTTCGATGTCGGCGTCGCTGGTGTCATCGCGAAATGTGGCTCCAGCCCGGGCGGAATGAGATCCAAGGTCCGAGAAATTCCATTTTCCGGACGCGGACCTCGTGAGAACCAGTTCGGGCTGGTCGATGGTCAGCGAAGTTACGCGCCAGCGATGCGAGAAGATCAGGCTGAGGAAACTCACGCCGACTTCCAGAGATTTGGCATGCAGGAATGGCTGGCGGCCGAAGGCCGGATCGTCGGCGATGGAAAGGTTCTCAGCCCTTGCGCCGCCGGACAGCAAAGAAAGTTGCAAATAGCCAATGTGGACCTCGCGGCCCAGTTGAGATTGCAGGGATGCTTCGAGGCGAGGACGCAGGCTGTCGACGTTCACCGTGTAGGGCAGCACCAGAACGACCAGAACCAGTCCCGCCAGAACCACAGCAGCCTTTTTCCCAGGACGTTTCATGTCTGTCTCCTTTGGCCGAGTATTCTCGGCTTCACTGTTTAGCGCGATAAAGGCTTGTGGAAGGGGACATATTTGTGGAATATCTGGGAAAACAAAAGCTTGAACACAGAGGAGACGAAGTTACACGAAGGTGCCGCAGTCTAGGCTTCGGCGACCACGACTTCTACCGGCGCCAGCACGGTCTGAACGACCTTCGGTCCAGGCTCTGCCGTCACACGCGTTATTCCGGATCGAAGCCGGATAGCACTCTGCTCTTCTCGAATCTGATGCAGGCCCTGTTGAACCAGGCCGAAGACCACGAACCAGCCCACGATGCCAATAGCAATGTGCTTCAGTTCGAAGGGGAGTTGGAAAGGGGAGTTCCATAGCATGTGCAACAGCATGGGAATAGCCATGGTCTTGAGGAAAGCCGAGTCGAGGAGCATGCTGAACTGGAAGGGCCTTTCGCCTTTAACCCGCCACAAAGCCGCAGCGGCGATAGCTGTCCAGGCGACGTGGCCGAACGGAGTCAGAAAGGCCCGGGTTTGGATGATGTCGAACATGACGTGCAGGCTGTTGGTGCTTTCGAGGTAGTCGAAGGCATAGCCCGCGCTCTCGAAAAAGGCGAATCCGGCACCCACGGCCGCGCCGAAGAGAAGTCCGTTGAGGATGTACTTGCCGCGAAAGGAACGCACCACGATGATGACCGCGAGCAGCTTTCCGATCTCCTCGACAATGCCGGCGCTGGAGGCGCCCAGCCAGTCTAGGTTGGAAACCTGAAAGCCCACAAGGGCCACGAAAAGCGACACCACTCCGCCTGAAGCCACCAGCATCAGCACGCGGTTGAACGAGACATTCCGGGTGACGTTGAGCTCAAAGAAAAGAATGACCGTGGCCAGAGGGACGGCCAGCGAACCCATCATGATGAGGCCGGGGATCAGCCGGACATTTTCAAACTGCTCGAAAGCCGCGTAGAACCCGAGATACACCAGCGCCAGGAAGGTCAGAACTCGAAAGAAGAACCAGGGCTTGGGCCAACTGGTGGAGACTTCTTCGATGGCAGGCGTGGTGCGCGTGGTGCCCACGACGAAATAGTCATCGATGTCGTCCTTGCTGCGTTTCTTGAAGACGTCGGAGAAGAATTCTGTGAGGCTGAAGCCATCCAGCGTTTCGGTGCTCGCCAGGCTGGAAATGCGGTTGCCGATGGAATGCAGAACTCCCGGCTGCTTCTGGGTTTCAACGGCAGCCGGCACGCCGAGTGCAGGAGCGGTACCGATGGTTTTGCCGCACGCGAAGCAGAATTTCGCGCCATCCTGATTAGGTTTGCCACAGTCGATGCAGAACATGTCCGCCTCCCGGGCCGGTTTCATTCCGGCCTCCTATCTGGAAACGCGACAGATCCGGCGCCGGGGGGTCACGCGCGGTTATGGGGTGGCCTCCGATTGCCTAAAACGTCGCGTTATTGAATGAAGGCAATTCCAAAAAGGGGGCGAGCATGAGAAACCAAAACCCACCCAATTTGACGCTGGTAGTTCCAAGCAATAGTTCCCGCGAGCGCACCTGGATTCTGGAGCCACAGGGCAGAAATACTTTCAAGATCGTGGTGATCTGCAGCCCTTGCAAAAAGCTGGAGCAATCGGTCTAGGCAGCGTCTTTGCATCGACGTGCGATCGGGCAGGTCTTGCAGCAATCTGGGATACCCGAGGAGGAAACTGAGTAGGCGGAGACCAGATTTCTCAAACTTCTTCTTTGTGTCCTCTGCGGTCAAAGGCCGCGAGACCTCGATGCTACTCATTGAGTTCGGAAATCGTCCAAACAAAAGCCCAGGCTTTCCAAGCCTGGGCTTTTGGTGCTGTCAACTGACCTATGAAAAGAACCAGGAGTGATGCGGCGTCTCAGCGGGAATCACAGCGACCGTGACTGGCCCGGCCAGGTGGAAGGTAACTAAGGATTCGGCTGGCAGCACGACATCGAGCGGGTGGTTCGTGGTCGCAGCTCCGACGGCGCCTGCTCCGGCTCCTGCGACCGCCCCGATCGCGGCCCCTTTCCCGCCATGTACCAAGGCGCCGACCACGGCTCCGATCAGCGCGCCGCCTCCGGCCACTTTAGCGGTACGTTTGCC
>Ga0070711_100000753_pt1 | contig 16909 bp, 11 predicted proteins | sample LARL53metaG_FD_65452 | JGI IMG/M metagenome (GOLD analysis project Ga0070711, IMG submission 65452) | Corn, switchgrass and miscanthus rhizosphere microbial communities from Kellogg Biological Station, Michigan, USA - LAR L5-3 metaG | ecosystem: Host-associated > Plants > Roots > Rhizosphere ... | reverse complement strand
CTGCCGCGCAGCAGCCTGAGCAGGACTGTCTCGGCCTGATCGTCGGCGTGATGCGCCAACACGATCTCTCCCGCACCGGTCTCGGCGGCGATTGCGCGCAGCGCCGACCGGCGCGCGCGACGCGCGGTGGTTTCGCTTGCACCGGCACCGAGTTGCAGGCAGGCGGCGTGAAAGGCGAGGCCGCGGTCGGCGGCCGCCGTTGCGACCAGCGAAGCCACGCGTCCGCTGTCGGGATGGATGCCGTGATCGACGTGTGCCACGATCAGCGTGTGCTGGTGCCCGGCAAACCCGCGATGCAGCAGTTCGACCAGCGCCAGCGAGTCGGGGCCGCCCGACACCGCCACGAGGCAGCTCGCGCCGGGTCGCGCGAGTCGCCCCAACTCGGCCGCAACTCGCCGCTCGAGCGGGATCACGGCGTCGTGACCGGTTCGCCGGGAACCTGGTAGAACGGCTCCATGTGTACGAGCACGTCCTGCACGGCCGGCACCGCCTCGCGAATCGCCGTCTTGATCCTTCCGCTCAGCAGGTGCGCCTCATCGAGCGACATGGCCGGATCTGCCTGCGCGTGCAGGTCCACGAGAAAATGCGTGCCGAGCTTGCGCGCCTTGAGGTGTTCGATCAGTCGCACGCCGCTTACCGACCGCGCGGCGACGAATACCCGCTCCAGGACCTGGATGTCGGGTGCGCCATCCATGAGCTCGTGCAGCGCGGGCCGCAGGATGTGCATCCCGTTGAGGAACACGATGATCGACGCGACGGCGCCCGCGGCTCCGTCGCACCATGCCCAGCCCGGCCCACCGATCAACGCGGCGGAAATACCTACGAAGGCCGCGCCCGAGGTGATCACGTCAGCGCGATGGTGCCATGCGTCGGCTGCGAGCGCCCGGCTGCCGGCGTCATCCGCCGCTCGCAGCACCGTCCGCGCCAGCGTGACCTTGACCGCGATCACGAGCACCAGCACTCCCAGCGTAAACGCCGCCGGGGCGCCATGCGGCGACACCGTCGCCGCCACCGACTTGACCATGATGCCCAGCGCGGCAACGCACAACAGCAATCCGACGCCGGCAGCGGCCAGCGGTTCGGCCTTGCCGTGACCGTAGGGATGGTCGTAGTCGGGAGATTGTGATGCCACCCGCAGTCCGCTCCATACCACGATCGACCCGCCGATGTCGGCGGCAGACTCCGCGGCGTCGGCCACCAGCGCGTAGGAATGCCCGAGGATACCGGCGACACCCTTGGCCAGGGCGAGCCCGGCGTTGGCGAAGAGGCCCAGCCGGACAATGCGAAGGCCGCGGTCGTGATGGGTCATGGCGACAACCGCACGCGCTTCCATTGCTGTTCGGAAATCCGGGTGTACTGAATGCGGTCATGCAGCCGGTCGGGCCGTCCCTGCCAGAATTCGATCTCGTCGGGCACGACCCGGTAGCCACCCCAGTGAGGCGGCAGCGGAATGTCGCGACCGGCGTACTCGGCCGTCACGCGCGCCAGCTCGGCTTCCAGCGCACCGCGATCGGGAAGGATCGTGCTCTGACGCGATGCCCACGCACCCAGCCGGGATCCGACTGGCCGGGTACGGTAGTAGGCCAGCGACGTGGCGGCGTCGACGCGTTCGACCCCGCCGCAGATCCGGACCTGGCGCTCCACCTCCATCCAGTGGAACACCAGGGCCGCTTGCGGATTGGCGTCGAGTTCACGTCCCTTGCGCGAGCGATAGTCCGTGTAGAACACGAAGCCGTGCGGATCGAATCCCTTGAGCAGCACGATGCGCGCGCTTGGACGGCCGTTCGGGTCGGCGGTGGCCAATGTCATGGCGTTGGGTTCCGGAACTCCGGCCTGCTCCGCCTCGGCGTACCACGCGCCGAATTGCCGCACGGGGTCGTCGACCGTGTGGGCTTCGTCGAGAGCTGCGCGCGCATACTCGCGCCGGCGTGATGCGAGACTCATGACGGCAGGGTCCGCTGCTGTCGTTCCGTGCGGATGGCGCGAAATCCGCGCGCGAGGTAGTTCGGCAGCGCGGCCGGATGATCCAGCGTGCAGGTGTTCAGCGTCACGCGACCCTGCCCGAGCGACACGGCGCGGCGCACGGCCGCCGAGAGCAGCGGACCGCCCAGCCCGCGGCCAATGAATTGCGGCGTGAGGCCGAAGTACTTGAGCTCGACCGCGTCGACTTCGACATGCAGTTCAAAATAGCCCGCAATCGCGTCTCCGATGCGGGCCGTCCAGAGTTCCACGCCGGCGCGGTCGACCTCCAGACGCCACTGCTCGTCGGTCCACGCCACGCGGTCCAGCCAGTGGAAATCGGCGCCGACCGTGCGATACATGGCTCCGGCGATGGCGGCGACGCCGGGAGACTGTTCCAGGCGCAACTCGACCTCCGCGGGGAGCTCGCGGTGTCCCCCGGCCGGCAATGTGCCGTGGGCCGTCAATTCCAGGTACGTGATCACGACCTCGACAACCCGGCTCATGCCGGAATCACGACTCCGCTGCACTGACCGAACCCGATCGGGACGGCCCCCGGGGCGCGACAGGTGCCGCGGAACGTCACCTCGTCGCCGTCCTCGAGAAACTTGCGCGTTTCGCCGCCCGGGAGGGCCAGCGGCTCCGTGCCGCGCCAGGTGCGCTCCAGCAAGCAGCCGCGCGACTCGGGCGCCGGGCCCGAGATGGTTCCGGTTCCCAGCAGGTCGCCCATGTACAGGTTGCAGCCGTTGCTGGCATGGTGCGTCACCAGCTGCGCGGGACTCCAGAACATCGCCTCGTCAAACCGGACGCGGCTCACGATCATCCCAGGTTCGCCGCGATCGCGCATGGATGCGCTGGCCAGCTGGACCTGCAGCTCCGCCGCGATGGTCCAGTCGCGCGGCACCCGCAGGTATTCCAGCGGCTCCGGATCGGTGACGGAACGGGGCGGCATTGGTACCCGGAACGGGATCAGCGCGTCGGACGTGACCACCCACGGTGAGATGCTGGTGGCGAAGTTCTTCGCGAGAAATGGCCCCAGCGGTTGATACTCCCACGATTGGATGTCGCGCGCCGACCAGTCGTTCAGCAGGCTGAAGCCGAAGATCCGCCCCGACGCCTCGGCCGCGGCGACCGGCGTTCCCAGCACATTGCGCCCACCCAGAAAAATTCCCAACTCGAGTTCGTAGTCGAGCGACCGCGACACGCCGAATCCCGGCTCCGATGACCCAGGCGGGGCGGTCTGACCGCGTGGTCGCCGCACGGGGGTTCCGGACACGACGATCGACGAGGCACGCCCGTGATATCCGATCGGCACCCACTTGTAGTTGGGCAGCAGCGGCTGGTCGGGCCGGAACATCGAGCCCACGTTGGTGGCGTGATAGATCGACGCGTAGAAGTCGGTGAAATCATAGATCTGAAACGGCACCAGGAATTCGAGTTCGGCGATCGGCCGCAGCGCCGGACGCAACCGGTCCTCCCATTGGGGATCGCTCAGCGCGTCGCTGAGCGCGAGGCGCGCGGCACGCCATTCCGAGGGCGGCCGTCCGGCAAAAACGTTGAGGGCCGACATCCCGAGGCTGAGTGCGCCCGGCGGCAGTTCCTTACCCCATCCGGCCTCGAGCGCGACCGGTATGATCAGCGCGCTATCGCCGATGGCGACGGCGATGGCGCCCGGTGTGCTGCCGTGCTTGACGCGCGCGAACGGCAGGTTCTGGATCGGGAATTCCGGATGCCCGTTCGCACTGGTTACCCAGCTGGTGCGCCCCGGATCGTGCGAGCGATCAGGGGCGCTCACGCGGCCAGGCCGAGTTCGTCCACGGGTTCACGGAACGAGCAGGACCCGAATCCCGTGAAGAGCTGCTGGTGTGCCATGGTCAGCTCAACTTCGGTGTAGCGCTCGCCGCGCCAGGTGATGCCGCGGGCATCCCGCGCAAAGGCCGCACGGTTGTCTTCTTGCAGGATTTCCTCCGCCGTTTCGCCCTCACCGCCGCGGAGCAATTCCGCGGTGGCGACCAGCAGGTTCACGAAACCGTACATCACCTGGCGCTCGGCGTCGTGGGCATAACTGATCGGATACTGGCCTCGAAAAGGATGGTGCAGGCCCGCGGTCGCCTTGAATGGAACGCGATGCTTCACCACCGCGAGCAGAAACCTGGTGACTTCAGTCGCGGCGGGAAACAGGTCGGCCGACATGCCACCGGTGCGAAGCTTCGCGAACGCGCCGACCCGCCCGATCGCGCCCACCAGTTCATGGTACGGACCGACCTGCGGAACCTCGAAATACCGGCGAAAACGGTGGGGAATCTGGTCGCCGAGTGCCATCACCTGCCCGACCGAAGCCACCCGGTACTCCACGGTATCGGCGAGCACGCCTCGTGACTCCCACGCGGCCTGAAAGGCGGCGATATGCGCCAGCTCAGCGGGGACGAGAGCCCCCATGACCACCGACAGGCGCCACGGATCGTCGGGGTCAATCGCAATCCCTCCGGCGTCGATCGCTTCGGCCAGTTCCTGCAGGCGGATGGCGGCCACGACAAAGCGCCCCAGCATCCAGCGGTCGTCGGAGCGGCGGTAAATGTCGTACTGGCGGACGGCATCTGCCATGGTGCACGAGGCCGGGGGAAAGAGGCCGGCGTAGTCCACGATTTCTGCAAACGGGGCGCGCATCGGAGCTCTCCGGAACGGCGATCCAGGAACGATGCGGAAATCTAAGGCAGGACGATCAACTGAAGATCAAAACGTGGCGGGCGACGAACTTATCGGCTTACTCGTTGGCGTACTCCAGCATGGGCACCCTTCTGAGCCGGGCCAGGGCCTGGGCCCGCAGCTGGCACACCCTGGATTCGGTGACCCCGAGTTCCTCGGCGATCTCGCGGAGCGGCTTCTCCTCGAAGTACGACCGCGAGACGACCAGCCGCTCGCGCGTCGGAAGGCCGGCCAGGGCAGCCTGAATCACGCCGCGCCGTTCGGCAAGCTCAACCGCGCCATGTACCGCCTCGTCGCCGTTGTCCCCCAGCTGATCGGCGAGCACCCGTCCGTTGGGTTCGCTTTCGAGCGAGACTGGACCGGCATGCGCGGTCCGCTCCCGCCAGCGGTGCAGCGTGTCGTTGTCCACCCCGAGATGCTGGGCGACTTCGCGGGGCGTTGGCGCGCGCCCGGCGCGCTGTTCCAGGGCGGCAACCGCTGAATCGAGGCGGCGCACGTGGGCGCGGTCAGCACGCGAAAGCGGGTCGCGCGCACGCAGTTCGTCGAGGATCGCGCCGCGAATCCTCCGCATCGCAAACGTCGAGAACGCCAGGCCGCGATCGATGTCGAAGCCGGCCATCGCCTGCATGAGTCCGAGTGACCCGGCCGACACCAGCTCGTCCAGGGAGACCGCATCGCGAACCCGGGGCGCGACTTCGCGCGCCGCGTGATGCACCAGGCCAAGGTAGCGGCCGAGCAGTTCGCGGCGGGCCTCCGTGTCGCCCTGGTCGCGCCAGCGGCGCCAGAGGACATCGGTGGTTGTCTGTGTGGTCTGGAGCGGCGGCATTGAACCGGTACGATGCAAAGAACGGTCCCCCGAACGTCACGGCGAGGGCGGAGCGACCGGATGGCGACGGCCCGCGCGCGTGCGCCGGCCCCGGGGATGCACGGCGCCGGATAATTCGCATGGAAGATCAAGCAACGAGCGGAGATATACCGATGCGGTCAGCGTACAACACCGGTCGTGTTCCCGGTGTTGGAATGCTCCAACGCATCAAAATCGAGCGGTCGGGCTTCGAACGCCCGGCGAGCCGGAGCGCATCATGGCGATCCTTTTCGCGCCAACGCCCGGTAGTACTCCTCGACCATGGCGCGGTATTCCGGCGGAACTTGCGCGGCTGAGCCGAGGGCCGGCTTCCCACCCCCGTCGCCATTGAATTTCCGCCAGACGTTGAACTCAAAGTCCTTGAGTTCGGCGACGATCGCTTCCTGCAATCGGTCGGCGCGGCCGGGATCGGTGGCCTCCTGCAGCTTGCGCAACTGCCCAATAGCCTGGTCCAGCGGAGCCACGTCAACTCCCTGTGCCGCGAGATCGCGTCGCAACGCCTCGGCGCTCTGGATCCGGGCACCAACCTCGCCGCGGAATTGCCGCGGATCGCTCATCCCCCGTGCAATCCCGGATCCATCGGCGAACGCGTTGCCGCCGCCTGGTGATTGCGCCGTCCCGCCTGTCCGCTGACCCGGTTGACCCTGCGCTTGTCCGCGTCCCGCTTGTCCTTGGCCCGCCTGGCCTTGCCCGGATTGTCCCCGCCCCTGTGATCCTTCTGCCTGTTGTCCCTGCCCCTGTTGTCCCTGTCGCTGTGGTCCCTGTCCCGGTTGCCCCCGACCCTGCTGCCCCGGTCCCGATTGTCCCTGGCCGCGTTGTCCGTTGTCCGACTGTCCTTGTTGCTGGCCAAGCTGCCCGGCACCAGAAGATCCGTTTTCCTGATTGCCGCCTCGGGTGTTCCGCCCGGCGGTGTCGCCCAGCGTGCGATCCCGCAACGACTCCAGGTCGCGCACCAGGTCACGGGTCCGGTCGAGCGCCTGCGCCTGCTGTTCCCCGCGGCGCGCCCCGACGCTGCCCGCTGCGGCCGCCAGCCGGCTCGCGACGCTGTCCAGCGTTTCACCAATGACGCCCTCAAGGCTGCGGGAGTATTCGGGCGAGCCGGCGCGCATGATTCGCTTCGAGGCCTGAATCTGTTCGATGACACGGCGATCACGAATGTCGTTCGCAGCCGATTGCGCCGCAGCTGCTGCTTTCGGCTGGTCGCGCCCCGTCTCACGGGCCACTCGCTCCGCATCGGCGCCGAGCTGCTTGACGGCATCGGCCAGTGCGTCCTTTCGCTGCCCCAATCCCGGCGCGCGCTGATCCTGTTCTGCGGGCGTCATCGCCTGCAATCCGGCGACGTCCTTGGCAATTTCCTGCTGCTGCTGGCCGAGTTCACCGGCGCGACGGGCCAGACCCTGGATCGCCTGGCCCTGTGCAGCCGTCTGCGCTCCCTCGATGTTCTGCGCCGCCTGACGCAACCGGTCGAGCGCGGTGCTCCCCTGCCGGCCCGCACCGGTGGCGGCCTGTCGCATCGCGTCGGCGGCCTCCTGCAATCGGCGCGCGGCCTCGGAAAGCTCGGCGGAATTCTGCTCGCGCGAAAGTTTTTCCAGTTGCCGGGCCTGGTCTTCCACCTGACGGGCGAGGTCGCGTTGTGAACTGCCGGACGCACCGCCGCCGACCGGCGTGCGCGACAATTGCTGCGCGGAGCGCGATCCCTCGCCACCCTGCTGGCCGCTGCCTGTCTGACCGGCGCCCTGCTGGCCGCCGCCCTGTTGTCCACCACCCTGGCGACCGCCCCGTTGCTCTTGACCGGCTCGCTGCTGGAGCGCTTCCGCCATGCGCTGCTGGCGATCGTTTTCCTGCTGCTGGCGCGCGGCAAGTTGCTTCAGTTTTTCCTGCGTCGAATCAAGCGCTTGCTGCGCGGCGCTCGACGCCTCGGTGCGCGGTGCTTCGTACTGGTTCTTCAACTTGTCGGTCTGCAGTTCAAACAAGTCGGCAAGGTCTTGCGCGTTGGCACCGCCGCCGCCACCCCCGCCACCTCCTCCGCCGCCCCGACGGACCGTGATATCGCGATAAGCGGCGTCGGCCGCCTGCAAGTGCTGCAGCGCCCGTTCCTGGGCGGGAATCGCGTCACCCATGACGTGGCGACCGAGACCGTCTTCCGCCGGCTTCATCGCCCTGGCGGCGCTATCGAGCTCGGCCTGCACGACGATGAAGCCGCTGTCCATCTGCGCCACGCCGCGCGCGGCCATCTGGCTCGCCTGCGTTGCGACGTCGCCTTGCAGCTTGCCCTGCGCGATCGCCAGCGTGGCGGCGTTCGCGCGCCGGTCCCGATCGGCCGTCCGGGCACTGTCCCGCTGCCAGTTGAACGTGCCGGCAATCAATTCGCGCTGGCGCTGGGTGAATTGGCCCGGGTTGTTGCCACCCCCGCCACCGCCGCCGCCACCGTTGTCATCGGCCGCGTGATAGTCCCGCCCGAATGGCCGCACCTCCATGAAGTAGATGTCGCTGGACGCGGTGTTGCCGGCACCGTCACGGGCGGTCGCATGGTAGGCCACCAGGTCGCCAACGTGCAGCGACATCTCCTCGAGAAACATCGTGTGCACGGCGCTGAAGTCCGCGCTCCCACGACGGGTGCTGTCGGTCAGCGGCACGACGTGATCGGGGCCGCCATTTACGGTGAAATGCAATTGCACCGTGCGGACGCCGTAATCATCCGACGCGCGGACCGACACCGGCACTTCCTCGACCGAGGTGACGCGCGTATCACGCCCCGGCTTGTCGATGCGTATTGCCGGGGGATGATCCACCAGCGCTTCGACCGAGTGCTGAACGGTCCCGGGCACCCTGCTGCCGTCGGTGGCGACCAGATCGACGCGGTAGAAGCCGTCGTGCTGAATCCGGAAGGCGCCGGTGAGCTGTCCATCGCCACCCAGAGTGAGGGGCACGGTCGTGCCGTCGTCGAAGTGCAGCGAGCCCGCGGTGACCGGAAGCGTTGAAGAGATATTGAGCATCGCGGTCGTGCCGGTGACCGCGGCAACGTCGCCGCCATTCTCGATTTTCTGTGGAGGGAGGCCGGTGTACGCCGGATACCGAAGCTCCACGGCCAACTGCTTCACGGTGGGCAGGTCGGTGACGGTGATGCGGTACTGCGGCGATCGAAGGCCGCCGGCGTCGATGTAATACAGCGTATTCTGGTTGATGTCGAATAGCCGCGCGACGTATCGGACCCCGGTTGAATCGTGCACCATCGGGATCCGCGTCCATGTCTCCACGCTGTCCGGACGCATGACGATTTCCGCGCCGCGATCGGCGAGCGCATGCAGTTCGGCCGCGACGTCGAGCGCGGCTCCGCGCGGCACGCTGACGTTGCCCGGCGAGACCGACAATGCGGGCAATGTCGCCGCCGCAGCGCGCGACCACGGCACGAAGAGAATGCGGGCGATATCACGAACTGCCGCTGGTCCCAGTGCCACGAGCAACGCGCCGGCCAGCGAGAGGGCGCCGAGGCGGACAAGGGCGCGACGCGCCCGGGGACGTTCCAGCGCGGCACCGTGTTCAAGCCGCTCGAACTCGTCCAGCGCCCGCTGGATGAGTCGCTCCCTGAGCGCGGGCGACGCGCCGGCGATGACCGGATGGTGCAGTTCGTACACCGCGCTGAGGAAGAGCTGACGCAGCTCGGGCGCCTGCTCCTCCACGTAGAGCGCGATCTGCTCGTCGTCGGCACGGCGTACGGCGGGCAACACAACACACCACACAGCAACGAGGGCGAGCAGGACATAGCCGACGGCCCGCGTCGCGACGATGATCGCCGTCGGCGATCCCAGTGCAGACCGGAGCGCCAGTCCGGCAAGCAACGCGACGATCGCAGCCGCGACGAGCGCAGGGGCGCCCTCGAGTATCCGGCGGCGGCGCCACTGGCGCCGGATCGTGACGACCGCATTGCGCAGTTCGGTATCGCGGCCCGGCGGGGTGCTGTCGGATTGGCTCAAGAGGCGCCCCCTTCCGGTGCCGTGCTCACGATCCTCGCCGCGGTGCCGCGCCAACCGCGGCTCGACATCACCGCTTCAATGGCAACTGCTGCCGCGGCGAGCAGCAGCAGCGTGCGCCAGATGCTCTGCCGGCGTTCGGCGTCGGCGAGCGAAGCCGTGGTCAGCACCGACGCCTTCACGCTGTCCTGGCCCACACCGACCAGCATCTCACCGGCAGCCATCGGCGTCAGGTCCGATTCCGCGGCCGGGGAATTCACGGCAACGACCGCGACGGGGTCACCCGACGGCTGCCCATCATATATGGTGTAGAACCCGGCTTCATCCAGCGTGATGGCGCTCATCGACTGCCCTCGGGCGTCGGGCCGGAGCAGTTTCCCCGACGGCGTCTTCAGTACCGGGTTTCGCACGGCCGCCCCGGCCAACCAGCCGTCTCCCGCGGTCCGCCAGAGCGGTGCGGCAGCGCTCCCGGCGGCATGAAGCACCATTCCGCGCAGAAACGGAAGGTAGGTGGGCTGGATCGGAAAATCCCCCGATGTTTCATCAAGCGGCATCGCGGTCATGAGGACGCGGCCGGTCCCTTCCTGTCGCTCCAGCAGCGCCGGAAGCCCGTCGTCGAATTGCGCCACGATCTGCGCATCGGTCGCCGGTGTGAGCCTGGGGTATCGATAGAATCGCGCGCCGCCGAGGGGAGCCCCGGCGGCACTGCGCAGCGGCGCGAAGATCGGGTGCTCGGGCGAAATTGTCCCAAGAATGCCGCCCCGGTCGGCGGTCCGGTCCACCATGCCGCGGATGGTCGCGGGAAGGATCCCGGCCGTTGTACCGCGGTTAGCCGTGCGGCGTCCGGCGACGGTCACCAGGCCGCCACCGTCGTGCACCCAGGCCGCGATCGCGGCCCCACTCGCCCCCGATGGCATTGGCACATCATAGAGAATTACGGCGACCGCGTCGCGAAGTGTCGTCGCGTCGATCGTGGCGGGGTTCCGTCGCTCGACGCGGAGCGCCGGGTCGTGACCCGTTTCGAGCGCCCGCTCGAGGTAGAGTGTCTCGTCGGTCCCGAGATCACCGGGTACGCCAATGATTACTCGTCGCGTCAGGTCGGCCGGCACCACCGCATAAAATGAATCGTCCGCAGCCAGCGAATCGTGGCCGACTGCCACGACCAGCCGAATCACGCCGATCGGCAGGGCGACCGGATCGAATGACGCCGTGACGCTGCCCGTCGCCGGAAGAACCACGTCGCGGCCGCCGCTCGCACGGCCATTCGCCGTCAGCGTCACGTGTACCCGGCGCGCCGCGGCGAATCCCCGCGCCACAAGATGGGCGGAAACCGCGAGACGGTTCGGCGCCCCGGCCGTGCCTGCGAGGCGTTGCACATCCACGCCGGCGACCGCCGCGTTTCCCTGCTGCTTCGCTCCGACGTTGATGGCGCGAAAATGAACCGTGGGCGGAAGTGTCAGGGCCGTCGTGCCCGCGACGCCGGTGCGCTGGAGATCGGTGACCATCACGATCTCTCCGCCGGTCGCATCGGCTTCCTTGAGCAGCAGTTCGCGCGCGGCACGGATGCCGGAGCCGAATCGGGTCGCCCTGCTGCCCGGACGCACTCGATCGATTGCCGCCAGCGCCGCGGCACGATCAGTCGTAAGTGGCTGTTCAATCGCGGCCTCTTCGTCAAATGCAACGACTGCCACGCGGTCCCCGGACGCCAGCGTGTTGACCACGGCGCGCGCCGAGTCAAGTGCGACGGGCCAGACGGCAGCATGGCCCATGCTCATCGACCGGTCGAGCAGCAGCACCACGCGCCGGGTACCCCGGGCCGGCGTGGCGTTTGCCCTGGGTCGCAGCACCGGGCGGGCGAAGGCCAGTACCGCCAGCGCCACGATGGCTGCGCGCACGAACAGCAGGGGCCAGTCGGTGATCCGCCGCCGGCGCGCCGTCGTGATCGTGACGCGCTGCAGGAACATCAACGACGGGAACCGCATGGGCCGCTCGCGTTCTCGCCGGCGCAGGTGCAGCAGCACCGGGACCGCGACGGCGGCCAGGCCCGCGAGAATCGCCGGCACGAGGAAGACGATCGGCATCAGCGAACCCTGCTGCCCATCAACCGCAAGTCGAGGAAGGTTCGCAGCGCCGCGTCCAGCGGTCGATCCGTCTCCACCGTCGCGTAGTCGATCCCCTCCCGGCTGAATTCGCGCGACAACGCCGCACGATGAGCATCGAATATCTGTTTGTACTGCTGACGCAGGTCATCCGGGCGCAACGGCATGCGTGCGCCGGTCTCAGAGTCTTCGAAGTTTCCCGGCGCGGTCCACGGCAGGTCGCGCTCCGCCGCATCGATCACGTGAAACACGATGACATCGTTCCCTCGCGCCCGCATGGCCGCAAGGGAATGCCGCAGCACCGCCGGATCTTCGTAGCAGTCCGACACCAGCACGACGATGCCTGCCCGGCTCCGCAGCTGCGCCACCCGGGTCATCATCACGGGGATCTGGCCGGCGCCCCGGGCCTTGACGCGCCCCAGCGTATGCAGCACGAGTTGCAGGTGCCGGGTGGACGGAGGCACGATATCGAGCAGCTCACCCGCGACAGTGACCAGTCCGACACGATCGCCCTGACGCTGCGCAAGCCAGGCGAGTGACGCCGTGAGAAAGCGTGCGTAGTCGAACTTGGTGACCGCGCCGCTGCCGAAATCCATCGATGCCGACGCGTCGAGTGCGAAGATCACGTCCGCGTTGGTGTCGGATTCATAGGTCTTGAGGTAGAAGCGGTCGGTGCGGCCGTATACTCGCCAGTCCACGCGACGGAGGTCGTCGCCCGGCTGGTAGGGCCGGTGCTCGGCAAAGTCCACCGACGCGCCGGCGCGCAGCGAACGGTGCAAACCATGCACGAATCCGTTGACCACGTTGCGGGCCAGCAGCGACAGGTCGCCGATCCGCCCCAGGACCTTCGGGTCGATGAACGACTGGAGCGCGTCGGCCATGCCGGCCTCAGAGCCCCGATCTGGGTAGCGGAACCGCCTCGAGCACCCGCTCCACCAGCACGTCGGTGGTGATGCGCTCCGACTGTGCCTGGAAGTTCCGGAGAAGGCGGTGGCGCAGGACCGGCTTTGCGAGGGACTTGATGTCGTCGAACGTGACGTGTGCCCTTCCCTGCAGCAGCGAGCGGGCCTTCCCGCCGAGGATCAGTGCCTGCGCCGCGCGCACGCTGGCCCCGTAGGCGAGCCACTGACGGACAAAGTCGGGCGAACCGTCGCCTGGGCGCGTGGCACGAACCAGCTTTACCGCGTAGCGCACCACCGCATCGGCCACCGGAACACGACGCACGACCTGCTGCAACGCGATGATTTCGTCCCGGCTGATCACCGGCACGATCGCCTCGGGAGGGACAGTCGTCGTGGAACGCACGATCGCCATCTCGTCTTCCTCGGGCGAGTAATCCATCACGACCTCGAACATGAAGCGGTCGAGCTGGGCCTCGGGCAGCGGATAGGTGCCTTCGAGCTCGATCGGATTCTGCGTCGCGAACACGAAGAACGGCGGCTCGAGCTGATAGGTCTTTCCCTGCACCGTGACCCGCTTTTCCTGCATCGCCTCGAGCAGGGCGGCCTGGGTCTTGGGCGGCGTCCGGTTGATCTCATCGGCCAGGACGACGTTCGCGAAGATCGGCCCCGCAAGGAACGAGAGCCGCCGATGACCGGTCACCGGATCGTCCTGGATCATGTCGGTGCCGGTGACGTCGGATGGCATCAGGTCGGGCGTGAACTGGATGCGCGAAAACGAGAGATCGAGCGCACGCGCCAGCGAGTGAATGAGCAGCGTCTTTGCCAGGCCGGGCACGCCGACCACCAGGCAGTTGCCGCCGGCGAAGAGCGCGATCAACGCCTGCTCCACCACGGCGTCCTGGCCGATGATGACCTTGCGCAACTCGGCGGCTATTCGGCTCCCTCCGGCGTGCAACCGCTCGGCGAGTGCTGCATCGTCGCTCCGGTCGAGCTGGGAAGGAGGAGAGGTCAAGGTCACGCGCAATCCTTTCCGTTCAAGGGTGACTGCCCTGCAAGTCCAGCAGGAGCGCCTGCGCCTTCTCGAACGCGGGCGCCTGCTCCAGTACCTGCAATATCTCGCGCCGGGCACCGGCCCGGTCGCCGGCGAGCGACAAGGTCCGGGCCAGCTGGTAGCGGGCTTCGATCCGGTCAGGCGGGTCGAGCGCCAGGACCGCGCGGCGTTCACGCACCGCGCGGGCGAAGTCCCGCATCTGCTCATTCAGGTTGGCGAGGCGCACGTGCAGCGCAACGTCGTACGGCCCGATCCACTGCTGCCGCTCCAGCGCGTCGCGGGCACCGGCCGAGTCGGCGACCTGCAGGCGGAGATCCGCCTCGACATCGTTGGCATCGGCGGCCGTCTCGCTGCGCATCGTGACAGCGTTGATCTGGGTAATCGCCGCGCGCAGGTTGCCACTGTCCCGGTCCAGATGGCCGAGCTGCCAGGCCGGGCCGTCGACGGTCCCGTCGTCCGGAAAGAGCTGTTGCGCCCGGACCAGCACCGCGCGAGCCGAGTCGACCCGGCCCGCGTTCACGAGCTCCGCACCGCGATGAACCATGGTCACATACGTGCCGGTCGCGTTGCGAGTGCCATCGGAGGAGTCGATGACCGCCAGGGCGCTGGCGAACCGGGTCCGCACCCACGTGTCGAAGTGCTGGTCGAATGCCGCCGGCGTCATCCCGAGCACGCGGTTGAGGACAGCCGGCGTGTCGAGGCCCTCACCGTACGCCACAAGCATCGCACGCAACCCGGCGATCCCGTGCTCGGCCTCGATCATGGCGCACACCAGCGAGGCTTCGTAGTAACTGAAACCGATTTCCGCGGGAAAGGTCGGTCGCACCAGGCCTTCGTTGATCTGGCTTGCCGTCGGAAGCACGCCGCCCTTGTAGGTGGCCAGAAAGTCGGCCGATACCTGGGCGCCCCAGCCGTGGCCGGCCCGGCGCTCCTCAAGTACTGACAGTCCCTCCGAAATCCAGCGCGGCACGCGATGCTTAGACAGCCCGAGCGTGAACGTGTGGGCCAGTTCGTGCCATGCGGTCGACCCGTAGTTGAGTTCGCCGAGGGCGCGCGCGCGAGGTGAGTCGAGGATCAGCACCGGCCCGAAGCTGACACCCAGCGCGCCAAGCCCCGTGAGTCCCACGGTGCGGACGGAAAAATCGGCGTGCCGTGCGTACAGCTCGACGCGGATCGGCGTCGGCGGTCGGAACTGGTAGCGGACGGCAAAGGTGTCGTAGGCTGCCTCGAGCAACGGACCGAGGTAGAGTGCGAGGTAGTCGGCCTCCGCCGGGGGCGCCACCAGCTGAAACCGTGCGGTGCTGATCGTCCTGAAACCGCGGACGTTGTCGAGCAGGTCGAGGGTGTTCTTGTGCCACAGGTTGTAGGGGTCGAGCGCGAACGCTCGCTCGAGATTGCTGCGGCCATTGACCATGTCGCCGGTGCGCAGCTGGTTGTCAGCCAGCACGCCGAGCGCCCGGGAAGATTGCGAATCCTCGTGCACCGCCAGCTGCCCCATGGTCACGGCGTCCGCGTAGCGTCGCTGCCGTGCCGCCGCTTCGGCGATTTCGGCGAAAAAGTCCACCGGCCGTGGCTGCACCCGTTCCGCCGCGACGCGATCTGCGCGATAAGCGGCCGAGTCACCCCGCATCCAGGCGATGGCGCCGAGCACACCCCAACCTTGAATCGCGGTGGAGTCGACCGCGAGCGCCTGTCGCGCCGCTGCCACCGCCGAGTCGTAGGCCTCGGCCTGCAGGTGCTGTTCGGCGAGGAGCAGCATGGCCGGGACCAGGCTCGGGTTGCCGGCCAGGCTTCGACGTAACGCAGCGGTCGCGCCCGCGTTGCCCTCGAAAGCGTCCGCCCGCGCCAGGCCGAAGAGCGCACGGGGCTGGTCAGCGGCCCGCTTGAGCACCGATTGATAACCTTCGCGTGCATCGGGGGCGTTGTACTTGTCGAGCAGCAGGTCGGCGCCGCGCAACTGTGCCTCGATGTTGCCGCTGTCGGCCGCCACGACACGATCGTAGGCACTCAATGCGTCGTGAAAGGCCTGCGGATCCCATCGCCCCAGCACCGTGAAGGCGCGCCCGGCCGCAATCTGGTCGCTGGCCGGCCACGCGTTGCCGTTCTGCCGGTACTCCGCGGCGATCTCGGCCGCGAGGCGCGTGGCACCGTCACGGTCTCCCCGGCGCATCGCAAGCTCGGCGCGGCCGATCATCGCCGAACGGTACGCCGGGAGCCGACGCGCGACGGCATCGCGGTACGTCGAATCAGCGGCGCCCAGCTTGCCGCGAAGTACCAGCACGTCGCCGAGCGTCACGGCGTCGGCATCTCCGCCCGCACGGGCGGCGCGCTCGGCATCGTCCAGACGACCCGCTTCCATCATCACCCGAACCGGCTCGACCGGCTTGCGCGTGCCCTGCTGCGCGGCGAGCGGCCACGGCAGCAGGAACGCCATCCACCATCGCCTCCGGACAAAGCTCATGGGTTGGGCCCGGCTTGCAGCGCCTTGATTGCCCGGGTCTTCGCCGCAATCTGCAGCAGCAGCTTTTCGAGCGACTGCTCGTATGCGGTCGAGTCCATTGTCGGCTTGAGCCGGCGAAGCGAATCGATCAGCGCCTCGAGCACGCGCCGTTCACCGAGCAGCGCGGTCACTCGCGGGTCGGTGCTGGCGGCATCGCCACCGAACGCGACGCGTGCGGCTACGCCGCCGCTGTCAGCCAGCGTGGCGTGTTCGGTCTGCAGCCGGTTGGTGGATTCGTACGCCTTGGCCACCTGGTCGCGGGCCCACGTGAATGCCTCGGCAATCGACACTCGCCCGTCCTTGTCCGCGTCCGCCTCCGTTCCTGTCAAGGCCTTGGCGAACCAGGCGGCGAAGACCGATTCATTGCGTTCGATCGCCGTCTTGGTGGCGGTGACGATCGCACGGTTGGGGCCCGCCAGGACGGCGGCAAAATCGCCGCTGGCGCTCGAGGCGTTCACGAACACCACGGTCGCTCGGCCCAGCGGGGCGAGCCACGATGCGTAGTCGGCAGCGGTCGGGTCGGGACCGGGGAGGTTCACGGCCGACGCCGCCATCTCGCCACTGCCGTGTCCGAGCAGAAACACCAGCACGACGTCGCCCGGGTGCACCCGGCGCGCCAGCGTCTCGAACGCCTGACCGACCGTCGCCTTCGTCGCCTGGCCGGTGACGCGCCTGGGATCGACGTCACGATTCTCGGCAAGGTAGACCAGGTCGGAATCGGCGACGTGCCAGGGCCCGCGCGCCGCGTCGTATATCGCTCCCGCCGCCTCGGCAAAGGTCTTCGCAAAGCGCGGCTCGGCGGAGAGCCCGGTGATGATGAGCACGTGACTCGCTCCACCCTGGCGCGCAATCGTTC
>Ga0070711_100000749_pt1 | contig 16967 bp, 15 predicted proteins | sample LARL53metaG_FD_65452 | JGI IMG/M metagenome (GOLD analysis project Ga0070711, IMG submission 65452) | Corn, switchgrass and miscanthus rhizosphere microbial communities from Kellogg Biological Station, Michigan, USA - LAR L5-3 metaG | ecosystem: Host-associated > Plants > Roots > Rhizosphere ... | reverse complement strand
AATTTCCCTGGGGTCGGCAACTTCCGCGATTGCCGCATCTACCTGATTCTCCCTCGCTTCAAGTCCCACAAAATCTACTTGCCGGCTTATCAGTGTATTTCCCGCCCCGCGTACTTCCACCTCCTGCACGTTTTGGTTTTGCTGCAGGAGAATATGTTTATTGGAAAGCAGCCAGGCACGAGAGCGTAGGGGTGGTCTTTTCCTGGTTTCAGGTGTAGGTTTAGGTCGAAGAAAAGCTCCTATGGTTCCATTGGTGCTGTCGCCAATTCTTGCGGACGTCGAAAATACCCTGGCGCCGGGACGCAGAAGGGTACTGGAGCGGTAAGAGGTCCCAGGCTGCAACTGCTGGAAGTGTTCGATGCGGACCACGTCAGTGTTCTCCATCAGCAGGGGAACACACCGGTCCACCCGATCTTTCGTCAGTTTACATTCTTCTCGAAATTCCTTATCGCGCGCGAACTCGCGGGTGAAAGATTTCCACAAATCTGAAACGTCGCATTCGGGATCTACAAACAACAGTAAACGTTTGGGGTCCTCAGTTTGGGCTTTTTTTCGCTTTCCCCCATCGTAGCTTTCTTCCATGTCGCCATCTTCTTCGACTCTTCCGTCGTACCAGCTTTGGCCATATGCATGCCAATCGCTCTCGCCCTCGTCCAGCCTGCTGCACCAAACCCTCTCTAGCACATTGCCGAAGGTTTTTTTCTTAACCAAATCGTTCCAATTTAGACGCGCTGACATATCCGCCTTCCATTCATTCGCTTAAATTTTATTTGGCCCGGCACGCATGACTTTGCTTTGTTGCGCTATCCCCCCATCGTGGCATTCGCTCCGCCGCAAACCGGACCGCCGCCTCCGCTGCCGGCATCACGCGCTACAAACAATTCGTTTCGGCGTGCCTGGAAAAGTAGTTGCAGCACATCGGGGTCACGTGAATCCAGTGTAGACGTTTCCCCCGGAAGAGCTCCGGGAAGAATCAGGTCGTTTATCCTGGGATCCGTGTTGCTGTCCAGGAGTTCCACGTCCTCCACTCCCAGGAACTTCAGGCTGGTATTGAATTCATGAAGATTGTGTCCAGCGGGCACCTCTTCCTGTGGCTCATCATAGATGTGCATGGTGGCGACGAGCCTATGCACATCTTTAATGGAAGCTGGCGGAGGGCATTCCCAAATGCACTTTCCGTAATCGTCTACTAGCGCAACGTCGCTGTAATTCCGGAACCTGTATTCAAACACCCGCAGCCCGGAGACAACCGTAGGGAACTTGGAGAACCTGCCTGTGTTTCCCTGGCACGAAGTATGGTGCACCGCTCCCTGGTTAAAGTAATAAATGTGCTTGGGGCGGGGAAGTGTAATGATGGCGCGGGAAGGTATGTCGCTGGCATTGGGATGGGCTGCCAGTTTTACGATGAAATTCAACCCCTCGTCGAGCCTGGCTTCTCCCGGATACACGCCAACAAGTTGCATCCGCAATGGAGACCTGGTAGGTCGCTGTCGCACTTCTCGTTCCAGCAACCAGTTTCCACAAAGGTACTTGTGGTCCTCCCCAACATCCAACATGTATCCCAGAAAGCCCAGTTTGCCTACGTCAACCAGGCAGATCAGGCCGTGAAGAAACACGTATAAGGTTTTGATGAAATGCCTTGGAAATGGCGCTGGATCTGGATCTATGTCTATTGGTGTCACCGTGCCTATGCTCCTGAAATAGTCTGTGTTGAAAAGAATGGATCGTTGCAAAGAAAAGAACGGCAAAGGGAAGGATTTCCCTTTTATCCGGTCAACGCGGTTCTGTCACTCTTCCTAAAGTCTGCCAAACACCTGAAACCCAGCCCAGAAATAAGGATGGGGGGAAGCTTGCCGCAAGATGAGTTCAGCTTGGCGAAGGGCTTCTGCGGGACTGCGTCCTGCGCCCAGCTGAGTGTAAAAGGCTGAGATCAGATCTGCCGTTCCCGATGAATCCACCTCCCAATTGGCGGCTATCACGCGCTGGGCCCCGGCTTCAAGGAATGCCCGAGTTAGGCTGTCAAGGTTGACCACTCCTGACTTCTCGCCCACGCCTGTGGAACAGGCAGACAGAACGACAAGCTGCAACCGGCTCAAGTCCAGTCCGGCAATGTCGTTCGCCCGCATATATTGCGTGGAAAGCTGGGCAGACAAGGCCGCGTTGCTGCTGGGCGCAAGAAGCAGCGCCCCGAAGCCTCCATAACTGATCCCGTGACCGGCAAAATGAAAGAGCGTGAACTGTTTCGCGTATTTCGGGAAGTATTTCCGGAAGGCCGCTGCCGTGGCTTCCTCTCTTGTCAGGAGCACGGAACCGGGGAAGCGGCGAGACAACTCTTGCGCCTCACGCAGCGCATCGGGCAGATCGGGATATTGCCGGGCAAGCTCTCCTTGCAAGGCTGGCGAACCGAAAATCAAGGGGGCTTGGGAAAAATTTATCTCCATATTGTCTTTATTGTCTTTTGACCCCAGCGCCTCGACCAGACCTATTGTTTGGCAAAAAGCGAACCGCTCTATCAGGGGATGGTCGGCCCGGTCTTCCAGAGCACCCCAGGGAATGCCGGCCAAAACTCCTTCAGCGTCGATGACGATCGTTCCGTGCTGGGGCAGCTTGTCGGCAAACGGCTGCATGAGCAGACCATACAGCGAATGGCCGGTTGCCGAAATGCGTGCCGGCGGCGAATCCTTCCGGGCTACGAGTTCCGCGAAACGGGTGGCAAGCGCCACCGCCTGTTGCTTGTCGATCCAACACTGTTCGATGCCGGCGTGGTTTACCAGCCAGCCGGAGAGACGTTCTCCCGGCAAAAACGCATAGACAACCACGTTTACGTCATTCGCAATCGGAAAAGGGGACGCAGATGTGGAGGAGCAATCTGGATTCGCAATCGGAAAAGGGGACACAGATGTGCTGGAGGGGCAATCCGGAATTCGCTGCAACGCCTGAATCCCCGTGACATTGCGGCTGGACCGAAATTCCTCCCAGATCGTAAGTGCTTCCGGGACGCGATTGAGCTTGAGCAGGACCGCCGTCATGCCGCGCCAGGCCGGTTCGATTTCGTGCAATGCGTTGTCTCGCTGCGCGCGGTTCTGGATCTTTTTCAGATTCTCCCAGTTTTCCTCAATCGATTGGTGATAGCTGTCGCAAGCCTCTTTCGGTTGGTTGAGTTCCAGATAAGCATCACCGAGCGCGGGAAACAGAAGTCGCCGCGGGTTTGCAATCAGCTTTTGGCCGGTCAGTCTCTGAAGCCGCGACAGTCCCTCCCGCGTTTTTCCGCTGGAGATCTGCGCTATGGCGTGGATGACCTCCGACTCTGCTCTGGGTGTTTCAATTCCCTCGGGGCTGAGCTTCCCGTATTCTTCCTCCGTTTCCTGGAATGAGGCCTCGGCTTCCTGAGGCAGGTTCGCTTCCAGTTCGCAAAGGCCAAGATAAGACAACATGAGAGCGTGCAGGGCGACGGCGTCCTGTTCTTTGATCAGCCCCGCGCCCTCGCGCAGCAGTGCGACAGCCGTATTCTTGTTGCCTGCCTGGCGGGCGGAGTCGGCCAACGTATAGTAAAGCGCATACCCGCGCAGGGCCGGCAAAGGCTCACTCCAGAAAGAGCGCAGCCCCTGTTCTCCGTTGCGCCATAGAGACTGCCTGCTGTCGGCGCTCACGTATTCTTCCGTCTTATAGCCAAGCGCGCGAAGACGGAGGCCTTCATAGCCGCCGGTGTCATGGTCAATCCACTCGTAAGTTTCCTTCCGCGGCTCAATGACGTCTTTCTGCCGCGTGCGCGCCTGGCAAGAGTCATTCTCCAACTTGGCTTGGGTCTCGATCCAGAGATAGCCATCCTTCTGGGCGGCCGCCTGAACTCCTTCCAGGGTGGACAGGCACTTCTCAGCCTCTGAACGCCGGTCCAGGGAGTAGACGATTTCTACTTCGGCTCGAAGTTTGCCGGCTTCATTGTGGGATTTTTCAAATAATTCCTCGGCCTCCTGCGCCGCTTTTGCGGCCTGCACGTATTCTCCCCTCACATTGAAATGCAGAGCCCGGGACAGATCATTGAATGCTTTTTGGGAATCATCGGATGGCTCGGCCTTCAGCACGTCCGTGAGCCAACGATCATGATGATAGGAAATAAGCAGTCCGGCCAGCTTTTTCAGGGCAGGCCTGGAGAAGGGGGCATCGCCCACTTCTGGCAGCCATTTTTCGATGGCAGCGTTCAGCGCTAGCTCGCTGCCGACGCGTGCCTCCTCGGGGTGGTTCAGCAGCGCGTCAAGCGAGGTGGAAAACGAGGTGGAAAACATTGATATCTCTCGTCGGCGTTTCCCAAGCGCATTTTCCAGTGCAGACTGACGGGCCAAGACTTCTGGCTGCCATTCCGGCGAGTTTTCGATTTTTGCCGCCAGCGTCCACTTTTCTTCAGCCTGTCTTGGCAGCCATGTTTTCTCAAACAGCAACGCAGAATCAAAGAGAAATTCAGTGGACTGGTTGCGCCGGCCGGAGAGGAGCATTGCCTCCATGGCCGCTTCATAATCCAACGGCGCTTCACTCTCAAGATTCGGGCCCATACCGGCATCAACCGCAAAGGCAATTCCGAGTTCAAGATTCAGCGCCGGTTCGTCCGGCTGCAAGAGTAAGGCCAGCTTATAGTTGGATATTGCAGCGGGGATTTGGCAGAGAAGAAGGTTGATTCGGCCTGAGAGCTGCAGGGACCGCGCGGTGGGTCCGAGGCGGTTTTCCGCGTCGGCTATCCATATACGGGGCTTATTCACTTTCTCGTCAGGGAGAGCGGCACAACCGACCTCCTGCCCGCTCAACGGCGAGAAATGGACTCCCTGCCAACGATAAGAAAAGGGCCGATGCTGTGCATACAGCTTGTCAATCGAAGTAGCCGCCGATCGTAAGAGATAGTAGGGCCAGGCAATCCAAGCCACTATGGGCAGTACAACCAGTGTAAGAAGTCCCGCGGCCTTTAGATGTATCAGTCTCATTCGAGGTGAGCTGTACGGCTGTTTGTGGTGGGAAATTATAGCAAGGAAGCGTTCGAAAGGAATTAAAGGGTCTTATTGGCGATCAACTTGAATCTTCCGCAGCTCCCCTTTAGCTTCGTTGAGCCAGGCTTCATCTGGTTCTATTTTTAAAAATGTCTTCCAATCCTTTTCCGCCTGCTCTAATCGGCCAAGTCGCTCGTAAACCAGGGCACGGTTAAATAGCGCAACAGTATTTTCAGGTTGCTGTTGCAAAATAACGTCCAGGATCTCAAGTGACTTCTCGTAACGCTCAGAGTTTCGATCCCGCTCTCCCTGAAGGAAGTAAGCCATAGCAAGATCCAACTTTGATTCAATGGAAGCCAGGCCAGACCGTAGAGCGGGCTCCAAAATGGCTGCCGAGCTATCCAGATTTCCGACAGCGATTTCCTTCTCCGCTCTAGCTCGATCCCATTTGCCGCTTCTCAGTTGCGCTTGGGTACGATTTTCCAGCACTACCTCAACTTGCATAAGAGCATATGGAATCGCTTGGGCAGAGCTTCCTCGCAAAACCGAATATGTTCCATGCTTCGCGCCAGGCCATCGCATCTTTATGGTCCGCTTCTCCGTGTACGCCTGAGCCAGGAGCTTCTCGACTTTTCCAGGGGTGTCGCGCTTGGCGTACAAGGCGCCTCCGATGCCCAAGGCGAGCAAGGCGCAAGCGGCGGCAGCGGCGGCCGGCGTCATGATCCATTTCCACGGGTAGATCCGGGGAATTGGTTTGGGAGGAGGCTTCAGCATCTCTCGCGCGGTATTTCCTTGCCACTCAGCGGATGAGCTTTGCAGGTTGGCCAGGGCAGCCTGCTCTTCCGGAGTGAAATCGTCAGAGAAAATTTCAGTGTAAGTCCGGAGCAGGGGGCCGCAGTGGTTGCAGGTGGCGGCGTGGCGGGTAAGCACTGGGGCTAGGTCGCCGGGGGTGAGGCCGGCTGCAAGCTCACGGAGGGCCTCTGTGCTGGGACATTCCGGGGTGGGGGCCGTTCTCACCTGGGGATCCACCGGGTCGTTTGGGTTCGCGAAGTTCGAGTCCGCGAGAGCTGAGCCTGTGGGCCTGGAGCCTTCGACCTTCGAATCCGCAGGTCTTTGACTTGGGGACGAATGCCCGGAGAGAGAAGTGTCCTTCTCCGTTGGGCCATCCCCCGACGGGTCGGCCTCGGGCGAGTCGGCCACGCCGGTAAAGAAGCTACGGTGAAAACCGAACAGACGGTTGCGGCAGGAAGCACAGTCGGCGAGATGGGCTTCAACGCGTTGATCGTCAATTTGCCGATCGCTAATACTCTGATCGTTAATTCTCAGACCATCGATACTCTGATGATTGACGCGCTGATGCTCGTCACGCTGGGCCGTCTCCGGTCCCGCACCGGAAGTTCGAATCCCGTAGTTTTCAATTTGAGCATTGCTCAGGTGCTCAGATTGTTCAGTCACTGGTCCCACATCTCCCTTATATAAACGTAATCCAGGTGGTATTGCCTTTCATTTCGTCGCCAAACGTAATGTGCGTCTTTACAGTTCTTTGCCGTTTGAGAAAACCGGTTTGCTCTTGAAAAATTCGTTTTCCGGTCCAGAGAACCAGCCAGGGATGGAAAAAACTTGTTCCAATCAAAAAAAGCCCGCTGTTCAAAGACTAAATCTTTCCGTTGAAACCGTTCTTTAGAACTTTGTGGCCGGACAGAAGTATATGCGAACTTACAGGTTTATCCGCCAGCCGCCCTCTTTTTGGGTGGCGGAGGATTTGTGAGGCACACCTTAACGAAGGCGGTGAGCCGCAGCAGCGTGCTTTCAACGCCCTTTACACCCAACGTGATACCGGGCAGCTCGGAAATGGCCTTGGCGGTGAGCCCCTGACGATAGTAAAGCCAGAAGATAGCGTAATCACGGGCGAAATTTGGTTCGGAAGCCAGCTTCCGCAGGCACCCATCGATTTGTCCCATCAAAATCGCCATTTCGGCCGGCCTGAGCGAATTTGAACGGAAAAGCACCGGTATCCTAACTTCTTCAATGTCTTCCTCTTCGAGTCCACAGTTGTTCTTCTGATTATTTATTTTGCGGAAATAATCCTCCACTACACGCGAGGCCACAACTTTTAAGAAGCCGAAAAAGCCATGGTCATCCTTAAAGCTAAAATCACGCAAGGCTTTGTAATCATTTGCCAACAGCTTTAGGTAAGTTTCATGGACCAGATCGTCAACAAGATCAGGTTTGGCGCCGCGCTTGCGCTTGAGGATACACTTAGTCACCACACCCGCAATCAGCGGTTGAAAACGGCGCACAAACTCCGTCCAACCAGCTTGATCCTGCGAGTTGAGACAATACGACACCAACTCTTTTACAGACAGCTTTCGAGGGTCCATTGAGGAAGTGAGCTGGTGCATTCTAACCTACTCAGCCTAAAGGACAAGAAATTTTTTGCGGAGCGACGGCATTTAGTTTTTATGGGACGGAAATGATTAGTAGTTTCTAAGATTCGAAGGCCCTGAGAGCAGGGTAAGTTGCTGGTTGGATGGTCACAAATGCCTTTAGGACTTTGCAGGGTTGGATGAAATTCTTGCGCGCAGTGCCTGGACGAGAGACTTATTTGCGGGCCCAGAGACCAGTTCCACGGGCGAGCTGCCGTACTTCCATGCGATCCAGAATGTAGCTACCAGCAGCAGGCAGGTAATGGCAAAGTTCTGCCAGGCGTTGAGCGCCCACTGGCCGTGCCAGGTGAGATGTAATGCGTTGGAGAACGGTTTGAGGTACGGGATAGGCCACTGGTCGCCGTCGGGGCCGCGGGCACCCAAGAGGTCGCACAGCAGGTGAAGATGGAAGCTGATGAAGACCAGGAAGGCGGTCAGCCATGGATGGGTAGGCAAAGGGCGGCTTTTGATCACCGGGCCGAAGGCGAAGCCCACCATCGGGCCGGCGATGAGGTAGGCGGCGAAGGTGCAGATGAGCGCGAATGCCAGGGTGTGCAGCGAGTGGTGATACTGCGAGAACCACAGCAGCGGGTGGGACGAGTGGCGCGTAAGAAGTTCCGGGACGATGCCAAGGCCATCGAGATCAGGGGCGACTGCGGCGGCCACCACCAGCGCTTTTTCACGGCGCGTGAGCGTGGTGGAGCTGCCGGCCGGAAAGACCGAGGCCAGCATCCATCCGGCAAAGAAGTGCGTGACGGGGCTCATAGAGTGACGGAACTCATGAATGGAGCTATTTTGCCGCAAATTATCGCGCAAAGATACGGCGGTAACAGAGGTGGAGCAGAGTCCTGTCTGGATATCGTGGAAAGACTGGCGTTTTTCGCGCGTCATGCCGCTGGCCGCCACCGAGCTCGCTCTTTGTCAGCGTGTCAACGTGTCAACGGTCTGGAGTGACCTTGTGTTTTTTTGCCAGGTTCCGAGCAAAAGGTCCCTCGGCCCTACTCTCCCGCTCTGCCCATTCACGCCAAAGCGGGCGTGAATTGGGACCCGAAAACGCGGGCTCGCTTACGGGCCTCGGGATGACGGGTCGCGGGTGGGGCCGTGGGATTTTCCCAGCCTTACTTCAAATTGACCTGCCGCCAACGCTCCGGAGTATCGATGAACGGTGGGCGATGCGCTACCATGGGTCGGCATGAAGATTTGGATGAAATTACTGATTCAGTCGCTGGCGGCGGTATTGATCGCCGTGAGCGTTTGTGCACAGGGCTCCCAAGGTCCGCAGAAAGCAAAGCCGCAGGAAAAATCCACCGCTGAAAAAGCCGAGCAAAAACAAGCCCCGAAGGCTGAATCCCCTGTGGACTTCCGCAAGCTTGATGCTTCCGCATTGCCCATTACACAGAAGATCCAGATCGGCGGTGACGCGGATTGGCTCGGCATCGGTTTTGGTTCGGTGTGGGTGACGGTGGCCAAGAACAACGAAGTGGTGCGCGTGGACCCGGCACGAAATGTGGTGCAGGCCAGAATCGCCGTTGACAAGGAGCCGTGCTACGGGATTGGCATCGGAGTGGACAAGGTGTGGGTGCTTAACTGCCAGAGCAAGACGCTGACGCGCATTAATCCCCAAACCAACGCGGTGGACCTGCGCGTGCCGGTAAAGATCGATGATGGAGGCGAGGGATCGATTGCCGTGGATGAGCGTTACGTATGGTTTGCCAGCGACGACGACGGGCACGCCAGCACCTTGATGCAGATGGATGCGAAGACCGGCCGCCCGCTGAAGCGTATTGCCGTGGGGAAGGATTCGGCCGTGGTCAAGCTGGGCTTTGGTTCGGTGTGGGTGATCAGCTCCGGGGAAGGGAACGTGTACCGGGTTGATCCGGCCATGGGCAAAGTCACGGCCATGATTACTGTGGCGGAAGGCCCGCGTTTTTCGACGGTGGCGGCGGGGTCGCTGTGGGTGCTAACGCAGTCAGATGGCAACGTGTCTCGCATTGATCCGGCAACGAACAAGGTGGTGGCTGTGATCCCGGTGCGCGTTCCGGGCAAAGGCGGCGAAATCTGCTATGGCGGCGGGTTTATCTGGGTAACGATGGATGGAAATCCGGTGACGCGGATTGATCCGGTGAAAAATAAGGTGGTCGATCAATACGGGAATTATCCGAAAGCCGATGGAATCCGCTATGGTTTTGGCTCGGTCTGGGTGTCTGATCACGGCAAAGGCGAGCTGTGGAGGATTGATCCGGCAAAGATGCCCGCGCAATGAGCGAAAGGCGCAAAAACTGAACCTCACCACTGATTTACACTGATAACACTGATCGGAAAAACAAAATGCCCACCACGGAGGCACGTAAAATTTTGCTTTTTATCAGCTTTAACAGTGTTCATCAGTAAAGAGATTTCTTTTTGGGCAAAGCACCCGCAATGACGAACCGCTTCACCGCGGATGGGCGCTGATAGGGCAGAAACCTTTAACCACAGAGAGCGCCATCCCGACTCGCTGACGCTCGCTTAGGGAACACGGAGGAGGAAGGACAGGCAATCAGGAGTTTACTAATCGGAAGATCAGGTAAAGCAGCGACAAAGTTACGACCAGAAGCGCGAAAGCCGCAAATGGCCGCAGTGGTCTTAGGGAAGTTTCATTGTCGTCCGGCTCGCGGTCAGGGATTGGAAGGCCCTGAGCTGCCCTGATCCGGTTCCTGGCCGAACGCAGATTGATCCCAGCTTTTGCCAGCGTCTCTGGTACGTCTGATTTCTTTTCCCGCAGCAGGCCCAGCAACAGATGTTCGGTGCCAATCGGCGTGCTCCTGAGCCGATCTGCTTCTTCAGCGGCATAGGCCAGAATACGTTTGCTGGGGTTGGATAGCGGAAGGTCTACCGATGTTGAAGGTTGTGCAGAGGTATGAACTCCCAATAGGCTGCGAAAATTCTCTGTGCAAGCCGATAAACCAAAAAGCTGGTTCGCTTTGGAATCGGCATCGTGAGCCAGCGCCAGGAGTATGTGCTCTGGCTCAATATATGCAGAGCCCGATTGCTGAGCTTCCCATCTGGCAAAGAAGATTGCCCGTTTGGCGTCTTCACGGTATCGCTCGAACATAATGAATTATCCGCTTCCGCTCGCTTGGCAAAAATTATTTTCTAGCTTTCGCACTTTGTTTGCTATAATAATTCGAGCGCTCAGCTCGTCATCATAAGACATGTGGGACGGAATGCAGAAGCTGGGCGATTGGAATAACGAAGATTGAAGGCTGCCGCAACGGGAAACCGTTGCGTTTCGTATTTTTGGGAACGTTGCGACCCTCTGCCGATGTCTCAGCCATGGGTCATCTTGGGTGACCTTGGGTGAAATTGGGTCGACATAGGGAGTAGGGGGAGGGGTACGGCTGAGGGTACAGGCAGAGGGGCGTGAAGATCGCCGGAATCGCCGTGATCGGAAAACCGCAAACCGATTTTCATAAGCTTGCGCGGGCCGAAGGCCCTGGATGACAAAGGTCACGAAGGAGCATGAAGTTAAGGGCGGAGGCAAGAATCGAAGTAACCTCGGGGTTAGCCAGAAGTCCAGGTCAACAGGTTTGAGGGACACCACGCACAGGCACCTTTCGTCCTAAGGTGAATGGCTGGGACTGAGGAAACGAAACGGCAACATGCGTAGTAACATGCCGATAGAAGCATTGGAGAGATATAAACCGTGGCAACAAACGGCACAGAACTCGAATCGGTGAGAACGGTTTCCGTGGTGCGCCATTACAAGCTGGGGCGTTCGCTGATTCCAGCGGTGGATGGCGTAAGCCTGGCGGCGGGACGCGGCGAGTTTATTGCCCTGCTGGGCGCGTCGGGATCGGGCAAGTCCACGTTGTTGAACCTGATTGCCGGGCTAGACCGGCCGGATTCAGGCGCGATTGTGGTGGAAGGATCGAACCTGGCGACGATGACATCCGAGCAATTGGCGCAGTACAGACGCCATACAGTGGGAATGGTCTTTCAGTCATTCAACCTGGTCCCGACCATGACGCTCTACGAGAACGTGGAACTGCCCATGCGTTTTGCTGAAGTCAAGCGGCGGGAGCGGCGGGCGCGCGCGGAAGAAGCGCTGGAGCGCGTGAAACTGACTGATCGCATGAAGCATCGGCCGAGCGAGCTTTCCGGCGGAGAGCAGCAACGGGCCGCGCTGGCGCGTGCGCTGGTCAACCGTCCTAAGCTTTTGCTGGCGGACGAACCCACGGGCAACCTGGATTCAAAAACCGGCACGGAAATCATGGACCTGATTCGCGAACTGAACCGCACGCTGGAGATGACAGTGATCATGGTGACGCACGAGCGTCCACTGGCGGAACGTTATGCCAACCGCCTGGTGTTCCTGGGCGACGGCAAGCTGGTGGGCGAATCAATCAATGAACTGGAAAAGATTGGAGCGGCACGGTGAGAGCTTACGATTTGATTGAGCTTGCCGGACGCAACCTGCGCGAAGCGGGGTTGCGCAATTCGCTTACGACGCTGGGCATTGGCGTGGGCGTGGCTTCGCTGGTTGCAATGTTGTCACTGGGGATCGGGTTGCAGAAGCTGGCGACACGGCAGCTGGGGCGCTCCGGACTGTTTGACACCGTAGTGGTCACTGGGCGCGGAGATTCGCGCGGCCCGCGTTTTTCACAGGCGGCCCCCGTCACCGGCCAGGCGAAGCCGCTGGACGATACTGCGCGGCACAGCTTTGAGCAGATGGCGAACGTGGCGGAGGTTTATCCGAACTTCAGCGCTGTGGGCGATCTGCGGCTGGAGGGCGCGCAGAGCGCAGCCAGTCATTTTTCAGTCGTCGGAACGCTGCCGCAGTCGGCGCGCAACAGTGAGGCCTTTGACGATGTGCAAGGCACGTTCTTTTCCGCGGGTGACGCCCCGGAAGCGATCATCCTGAGCGATTTTGGGCGGGAGTTGCTTGACCTGCCGCGCGAGCCACGCGGCACCGACGTGAAGCTGACTTCCGAGCAGGCGAACCAGCTCCTGGGCAAGACGCTGGTGCTGAAGTACCACCGGCGCGAAGCCGGCGAGAGCGCGCCGTTGGCGGGAAAGACCACAAAGAAAGGCCAGCGCGATCCTGACGACATTGACAGCGCTGACGATCAGCAAACGCAAGACATGCAGTCATTCAATCTGGTGCCGCGGCAATTGAAGTTGAAGATTGTCGGCATTGTGGCAAGCGAGCCGAATCGCGGTTTCAGGCAGGGGCGGACGCCGCTGTTTCTGCCGCTGGCGCTGGCGGAGTCGCTGGACATGGTGCAGGCGGGCGAGCTGTGGAGCACGCTGCGTCCATCGGAAACGAAAACTTATACCGCGCTGATTGTGCGTGTGGCGCGCAGCAAAGCGGTGTCGCAAGTGGAAGAAGATATCAGGAAGCAGGGATTCAGCACGTTCTCCATTCTTGACGCGTCCAAGGGCATTACGCGGTTCTTTACCTTCCTCGATCTCTTCCTTGGGATCTTTGGCAGCCTGGCACTGGCTGTGGCGTCACTGGGTATTGTGAACACGCTGGTGATGGCGATCCTGGAACGCAGGCGCGAAATTGGAATTATGAAAGCGCTGGGCGCCAGCGATGGCGACGTGAAGCGGATCTTTTTCTTTGAAGCCGGGTCGATGGGAATTCTGGGCGGCGCGCTGGGCGCGGGACTGGGCTGGATGATCGGCCGGGTCATCAACCTGGGCACAAACGTATATTTGCAGCGGCAGGAAATACGTCCAGAAAATTTCTGGTATGTGCCGTGGTGGCTGGTGGCGGCGGCGCTCACGTTTTCAGTGTTTGTGAGCCTGTTTGCGGGACTGTATCCGGCGTCGCGCGCGGCAAGGCTCGATCCGGTTCAGGCGCTGAGGCATGATTGATGAAAAGCGGCTGTTGGCTCTTGGCCTTTGGCCCTTAGCTCCTGGCTTTGGCTGCGCTCTGTATTGCGTGACTTGAAAATTAGTCGTTCAGAGATTCGGTAATTCGCGCGTCCATGCGATCCGTTTTTGTACTTCCAAGGTGCCGGTGGAGTTTTGGCCAATAGCCAAAAGCTAAGAGCCAAAAGCCAATTGCTATTCTTAATATTCATGTCGAAATACTTTCTGTCATTCTTATTTCTGTTTTTTACAGTCCATGCTCTGGCGGCGTCGCGGACGCAATGCGGAGCAATGCAGAGCAAGTACGTGCCGGGACGGATCGGCTATTGCGCCATGCTGCCGCCCAGTTATGACGCGCATCCGGGCAGGCGGTTTCCGGTGTTGTATTTCCTGCATGGGTTGGGCGGCGACCAGGGTTTTCTAGCTGCCACCGGCGCGTCGAGCGGAATTGAGGAGGCGTGGGAAGAGAAACGCCTGGGCGAGTTTGTGATCATTACGCCGCAGGGCGAGAATAGCTTTTACATCAACTCGCGCGACGGCCACATTCTGTACGAAGATTTCTTTATCCGTGAGTTTGTGCCGCAGATGGAGCGGCGTTTTCATCTGATCGGCGGGCGCGCCGGGCGGGCAATCAGCGGAGTTTCCATGGGCGGCTACGGAGCGCTGCGGTTTGCCTTCAAGTATCCGCAGATGTTTGCTTCCGTGGCGGCGCACATGCCGGCGTTGCTGGAAGAGCTTCCACACGGATCGTCGGGCGCCGGGTTGGGAATGTTTTTGGGCAACGCGTTTGGCTCGCCGCTCAACGAACGCTTCTGGAAAGAAAACACTCCGTTTGTTTTTGCCAGAACGGCGAACCTGCAAGGGCTGAAAATTTATTTTGATTGCGGCGACCAGGATATGTACGGTTTCGACGCAGGCACGCGCCAACTGGACAAGCTGTTGACCGCGCGCCATGTGGCGCACGAAGCGCATATTTATCCCGGCGGGCATGACCCACAGTTCGTGGCGCAACATCTGAATGCGTCGATGGCGGTTCAGTCGCAAGCGCTGGGGTTGACGAAGTAGGGGGTGTTTACCAAATGCTATAGCGCGTGCCCTCGCTTGAGACTTGGGCAGAACCGCTGTGAACGTCGGAGATGCCGGGGTGAGTGGGGTCAATGCTGTCCGTGGCGTCCTCACGAACTTCGATCCAGGTGGTGGCGGAATTGGTAAAGGGATCTTTCGGGATTGTGTGAAGATAACCTGCAGCGACCAGATCGGTGAGGTGCTGTGGCGCCATGCTCTTGTTCTGCGTGTATTGATCGATGGCGCTTCGCATCTGATAAAGGTCCTCTTTGAGGGCCGATTCATTTCGCATGCGTTGATGGTTGGTGCATCCTGCAATGAAGAGCAGACAAAATACTATGATCGAGTTCCGCAGCCATGGGTCGATTTTCATTGTTGTATCTTCAGTCTGAGCCAAGAACGCAGCTTGGGCAGCGGCTTGCGGCAACAATCTTAGGGAAAAATGATGGATAGGACAATATGAGATGGATCATCGCAATTCTGGCGCTGGCAGGCATGATGGCAGCGATTCTGGCGCTGAGAGAGCACTATCGCACTGAAGCCTCGCCGTGCAGCATTAACGAGAAGTGGGACTGCGGGACCGTGAACAAGAGCAGGTTCGCGGTGATCAAGGGCATTCCGGTGGCGGATATCGGCATTGCGGGATATCTGCTCCTGGCCGGTCTTGCCATCGGTAAACGCTGGCGGCTGCTGGCAGCGGCGGCGGTCCCGGCATTGGCCTTTTCGCTCTATCTGGCCCACGTTGAAAAAGACATTCTGGAGACATGGTGCATCTACTGCGTGATTTCGCTGGCGATGATCACGCTGATTACGCTGCTTTCATTGATTGCGCTGGTAATGGATTGGCGGCGAGGCGAGCAATCACGCGAGAGCACGGCATAACCTCTCGCCAGAAGCGGATTTGGAAATCCGATTCAGGCCCGCGTGAGAGAGATGAATGTGTTTTCCACTTGCTTCCAGACTGTGGAGCCGGGATCGACGATTTCAAAGTGCCCAGTGTGTGGAAGCGTGATGAGCTCAACGTGTTCGCCGGCTTTTTTCTTTTTTGTGGCGTATGACTGGCTGATTTCGTAGGGAACGTCTTGATCCGCTGTGCCATGAATAAGTTTTTGCGTGGCCTGTGGGATGGAACGCTCAGCCGGAGAAGCTTCGCGATAATGGTCTGGAACTTCTGAGGGCGAGCCGCCGAGAAACGCAGCAGCAGCATCATTGCTCAGGTGCAGCTCCCAGGCGCGATGCAGGTCAACAACGCCGGCGAGCGATAGCACATGCGTAACGGAGCGTTCAAAGGCGGCGAGACAGAGAGCCAGGTGGCCTCCGGCGGAGTGGCCGGCAATGCAGAGTTTTTTTAGATCGAGCCGGGCGATGGAATCATTCTTGTGTTCGCGCAAGGCGCGGTACGCGCTGCGGATGTCCTCAAATGTTCCTGGCCATCCGCCGCCGGGATTTCCCACGCGACGGTATTCCACGTTCCAGGTTGCGATTCCGGCTTTCGCGAGCGCGTGGCAAAGATGTCCGGCGTAAGTGAGATCGTATTTGGCGCGCCAGTAGCCGCCGTGGATGAAGAAGACGATGGGATGCGGGCCTTTTCCCGCGGGAAAGCGCGCGTCGACGAACTGATTTGGGTCCTTGCCGTAAGGAAAACGCAGGTCGGGCTCGGGCGGTTTCTGTTCCAGATTGGATTCGCTCTGCACGCAAAGCAGTATAGAACAGCGGGGCGGTTAGACTTCGCGGGTGGAGGATTCGAGCAGGCCCGAAGGTGTTCAGTTTCCTTGAAGACCTGCTCGAAGTTGTGCGCAGAGTTTATTGTGGAGGCCGGCCGCCTGAATGCGATGGCGCAGAGGATTGCGCGGGCGGGCTGTAGCTTGATCCCGATCCGGACGACGAGTTGCTACCAGAGTTCGACGACGAGTTGGAAGACGACGAGTTCGAAGAGCTGGAACTCGAGCTGGAGCCCGACGACGACGAACCGGATGACGACGAACCCGACGAACCGGAATTCGAGGAGCTTGAAGTACCGCCCGACGAGCCTGAGCCGCTGCCGGAGCTGGATGACGACGATCCGGAGTTATGGTCAGAGCTGTGGTGTGACGTGCCGGAATTGCCGGCGCTGCGGGTATCGCCGGCATCGGAATCTCCACGGTGTCCGCCGCTTCCTCCGCCATCATGCTTTGGCGGATTATGTGCGACCGGCGGCGGCGTTTGTGGTGGCGGAGTTTTTGGCGGCTCTTTGTAGGGCGGCTTATCTGGATATTTTTCGTCGGGATAGCAATCATTGCGGCGGTAACTCTGGCTGTCGCATGAGTTGCTTTGCCGCGGTCCAACCGTAACGTGGTTCAGCCGCGGGTTGCAGCTATCCAGTTGGGCCTGGCGCTGGTCACGCATCTGGCGCAGCGCAAGTTGTTGTTGATTTTTCAGGTCGCGGCAAACATCGGAATTTTTGCCATAGTCCTGCCGGCACTGGGCCAGTTCATCATTCAGGCGACGGTGCAGGCTGTTGACCTGGTTATCGAGATCGGTCTTGAGTTCTCTACAGGGGTCTGGCGGTTTGGGCTCGCGCGCGCTCAGCATTACCGGCACCGCGAGCAGGAGGGACCCGACTACAAAGGAATGCTTGTTCATACGAGCCTCCCAGGCACCTTTA
>Ga0070711_100000743_pt1 | contig 17003 bp, 13 predicted proteins | sample LARL53metaG_FD_65452 | JGI IMG/M metagenome (GOLD analysis project Ga0070711, IMG submission 65452) | Corn, switchgrass and miscanthus rhizosphere microbial communities from Kellogg Biological Station, Michigan, USA - LAR L5-3 metaG | ecosystem: Host-associated > Plants > Roots > Rhizosphere ... | reverse complement strand
GGCGACCTCGTTGCCGGAATTCACGGCGGCGGCGGAAGGCGCGTTCACCTTCGACACGGTCAATTTGAGCGGCAACGAGGCAAACTGCTGGCCGTTGACATCCACCCGCATCCCGGGAATGGTGAACTGACCGTCGCGCTGCGGCGCCACGATGTAATTGTAGGTGGTGCTGGAGCTGGTCCGGCCGTTGATGAAGCTGAAGGAACTGGACGGCCCGACGTATTGAAATTGCAGTCCGGGCACGGCGGGCAGGGCCGGTGCGTTTTGCGGCTGGACGCCGTCGAACTTGAGCGACAGCGTCGCCTGCTCGCCGAGCGTGATGCTGTCGCGGTCCAGCGACGCGGTGAAATCCGCCGCGCGTCCACCGCCCATTAAAAAGCAGGCGGCGAAAAACAAAAAACCTGTCCGGCAACACTTTTCCAACATGCGTTCACTTAAAGCTAAAATTCAAGGGATCATGTCCACTTTGCAGCAGCCTATCCGATCCCACTTATAACGACAAGGCCGGGCGAAAAATGTTCAAGCCCACAATTGCCGGTCAAGGGAACGGTATTGAATCGCCTCGGAAACGTGGTCATTAACGCACCTTCCAAAATCGGATTTGACGGGGTGAAATCTTCCCCTTTGGCGGTTGATCGCCAGGAAGCCTTTCCTTCACGTTACCCTTGGCTATCTTCCGTGATTGTCCCCCTGCTGGTCACGTTGGTCGCTCTTCCTATTGTCTTTACGTCCTTGATTCGAGCCGGAGTGCGCTTGATTCCTCGGATATTGCCTGACCACCTCGGTATGGTGATTCGCCGGTGAATCGTGGAAATCCATCCTCACGGACGGCGAACGCAGCAGCACATCCACCGAGACTCCGCGCGGTGCCGGACGGGAAACCCACGCCCTGCCTTCCAAGTAGGCGTATTGATGCCGGCTGCTGCTGTAATAGATTTCATAGTCGGGATAATAAACGTAGTCGTCTTCCACCACCACCACGGAAGGCTCCACATATACCCCGGCACGCGGACCATCGATGTAACCCACGCATCCGGTCAGCGTTCCGAGAAGCATGGCACCCAACACGATTTCGGCTTTGGCGGATTTTAAGGAAAGTTTTGTTGTATTCATAAGACGAGCATAATCCAACATGATACTTGGCCGCTATCAGGTGTTATCCGGTCAGCAGTTTCATGGAAAGAGGAACTTGACTGAACGATTCACTCCATCGCGGCCGGCAATTCATCCGGTGAGACGGTGGCGAAACCGGTGAGGCAACCTTCTATGCATCTTTTTTTACGCGGTCTTGCGAGCAGAATGCAGACCAGCGGTTGGAAACCAAGCACGCGCCAGCCACAAAAAATAGAACCCCATTCGCCAGCCAGAGCATATCAAACAAGAACTGATGCGGATGGCCGGGTAGAACGTGATGAATACCGAGAATCTGATGGTTGATGATGCCCTCAAGAAAATTAAACAGGCCGCATCCCATCAACATCGCGCCGAACAAAGTCCGGCCCTTCCACACCGGGCCAACATGACGCGCGGCGCGAAACAGCATCGCCGTTCCAACCAAGCACACCAGCCAGAGGCCCAGGTGAAAATAGCCGTCCTGCGTGTTCTCGCGCTGTAGTTGTCCAATGGATGTGGGCTGGCAATCAACATTATAACAGATCAAATGATGCCAGCCGAGAATTTGATGAAGAATGATCCCGTCCGCAAAACCGCCGAACCCCATTCCGAGAACGATGCCAGCCCGGCCCAATGGGTGTTTTAGGGCGTTTCTCATGGCATCAATGGGTTGCATCACAACACGCGTAGAAAGGCCACAAGGTCGCCTTTCTCCTCCGTGTTCAGCTTGGTTCCCTCAATAAAATTAAAAAATTCCACCGTGTCCTCCAGCGTCAGCAATCGGCCATCGTGGAGGTAGGGCGGAGAATCCTTGATGCCGCGCAATGGAAAAGTTTTGATCGGGCCGTCTGCGCCGGCTTGGAGGCCGTTGATCATTTTGGGTTTGAAAAACCTTTCCACTTGCAGATTGTGCATCGTGTTGTCTGTGTAATACGGGGCCGGATGGCATGTGGCGCATTGCGCTTTGCCGAAGAATAGTTCCTGACCCCGGAGTTCCGATGCGGACGCTTTCCCTGGTATTAATCTCCCGAAAACGTCGAGCTTCGGTGCAGGCGGGAAATCGAGCAGTTCCTGAAATTCCGCCATGTCCTGGACCTGGCTGCCGCGATCCAAAATGTTCGCGCCTTTTTTCGCCGCGAGGACCGGATCGCCGTCGAAGTAGGCTCCGCGCTGTTCGAACTCCGTGAAGTCTTCCACAGACTTCAATGCCCGCTGTGAACCGAACAGGCGCTGGATGTTCACGCCGCGCAATGTCGGTGTGTCAATCCGATGCCGGTATGCCTGCGGTCGCGCGTCGCCGGCCAGATGCGTCGCACCGTTGGCATGGCCGTTGGCGTGGCAGTCGAAGCAGGCGACACCACGACCGGGCCGCTCGCTCCGGCGGTCGCTGGTTTCATTGAATTGTTGTTGCGGAAACGGTGTCAGCAGCAGCCGCAGTCCTTCGAGCTGCTTCGGGTTCAGGATGCCGTCGAAAAGTTCAAAGTAGTTGTCCATGGTCACGAGCTTGCCTTGCGAGACATCACCCAGGTCGGGGCGCGTCGTCAAAAATATCGGTGCTGGAAATTCCGGGAGAAAATGATCCGGCAAATCAAAGTCCAGATCGAACCGCGTCAAATCCCGACTTTCCTGCTTGTTGATTTCAACAATTTCAAATTTTGGAAAAACCATTCCGCCTTCCGGATGATTGGGATGAGGCAGCGGAAGAAAACCTTGAGGGAATAAATCGCCGGCGCGGATTTCCTCCGGGGTCATGGCGGCCAGCTTTTCCCAGCTCAAGCCGGATGCGAGCTTCACGCGAATGCCCTGTTGGAGCGGCTTGCCGCCTGTCATGGCGACACCCGGCGCAGGATTGTTCTGCAAATCATAGCGTTCCCGCAAAAGATCCATCTGCCTTTTCATCACGGCCGGTTTTTCCGCTTTCATGCGGGACATCGTTACGGAAAACGCCTCCTTCGGGACCACAGTCATGTAGCTCGACTTCACCTCCTCCTGTCCCGACAGGGTGCCGACGCAACACAGCGTCAGCAGCCCGGTTAGAAGATGCTTTCTTTTCATGCGGTCATTTCTAAACAGCGATCTGATCCGCCTCTAATTTGCGCTGGATGCGCTCGACATGGATAGACCCAGGCTCTTGAATTGGTAGGACAGGCTGGTCAAAGATTCTTTCAGCGGCACCGCGTCTCTCGTTGCCTTTGCGACAACATCCTTGATCGCGGCCAAACCGCCGGAAGTCAGGTCGGTGCCGAGAAACTTCTGCACGTCGCGCAAGTCGGACATGAACGGCACAAAAGCGGTTTTGGTTTCATCGTATTGATCGCTGATGCGTGCGAAGGATGAGGCCACTTCCTGTTTGCGCGCCGCGCTGCGATGGCGGATGTCTTCGCTCTGCATCTTGGCTGTTTCTTTGTCCCAATTCGCAAAGTAATCGGCACCCTGGGCCTTCATTTTTTCGGATTTGTTGGCTACGTCCGTGGCTGTTGAGCCGAGATTGTTCACGGACGAGTCAAAAACATCGAACTGTTTGCGCAGGTCGGGTTTTGGATTGGAAACGAGGTCATTCAAATCGGCCAGGGTCTGGTCAATCAGCGTATTGCCTTTTACGATCATGGCGGATGACTGGGCCAGCGACTTGGCAGCGCTGGCGGCCTTGTCGTTACCGGTAGGGGACGCACAGCCGGTGGCGAGGCTTACTACTGTGGCGAGGGTGAATAGGTTGAGGATGAGTTTTTTTGTTTTCATTTTGTGTTGGTTGGTTGCGAAATCAGTTTTCTTGTGGATGAATTTAACATTTGTGGAACGAGGACAATCCAAAAGCATCTGGATGCCATTAGGTGTAATCCTGCCCCGATTTTGCTGATCAAATTCCTTCCTGATCGCGTCGCTGCGAACGGTATTCGGTCCAGAACGAGCTGACCGCTCCGACTCCTTTCAGGATGGTCTGCCACCACGAAGGTTTTTGGGCGGCGGGCGCGGATTTTTTGTGTCGGCACGACGCCAGGCCGGCGACCAATGATGCAACCGCCGACGCAATGGAACTGACGGTTCTGGCCTGGCTGGTGAGCGAGTGAACCTCGTCCGTAATCGTCTGCCATTCCTGAACCAGTTGGGCGCGATTGAGTTCGCTTTCCGCGATCAACAATTGTTTCCGGGATTCGAGCGGTTTCATGTGAAGATGCGTTCCAGGCAGGCGCGATCCTTGCGGAGCTGGTCGAGCGACGCGGAAAGCGTCTGCCAGTTGCGCATCACACCGATAAGTTGCCGGTAGAGGCAAATTCCGGCGCCGGCGTAAAGTCCTGTCAGAATCAGCAGCACGGCCACCGGCGACCAGGCCCACAGCAAAACCGCCACAGCCGCCGTCAGCGTCAGACCGGCGAGCAGGCCAAATGCCGCGATGCCAAGGGCCAGCAGAAAGGCGCGCAGGAGACGCTCGCGTTCTTCCTGCACTTCCACCGTCAACAGTTCGAGCCGGTTTTCCCCGATGGTCAACAGCCGGCGCACGAACTTTTTTGAGGTCGTGGCCAGTTGCCCCAGGTTGACGGTGGATTCTTCCATGGCGTGATCAATCGCAGTTGCGGGCGCACCGGCGGGCGAGCAGATAACCGAGAAGCGCACCGACGCCGACACCGATGGCGATGGCCTTGTAGGGATGCTCATGCACGGCTTCGTCGGTGGCTTTGGCGCCGGCTACCGCCTTGTCGCGGACATTGGCCGCGATCTGTTTGGCGCGTTCCAACGCGGCGGCGAGGCGCTTGCGGGCATCCCCGACTTTTTCCCCGGCCACGTCGGCGGTGGCGGCCATCAACGCACGGGCGTCCTCGGCCAATTGTCCGATGTCATTAGTGACTGCTTGTGTTTCTTTGTTCATGTTTTTTTGTTTCTTGGTTGGTTAATGTTTTTCAACGGTAAATTTTCCGCGTCCGCGAGATGGGCCGCTTGAGGCGAACTGGCGACATGCAATACCGAGTTTCTGCCGCCGAAAGGATTCGGCACGGATTCCCGGGCGAGCGGGTCGGGCATCCATCTGCCGTCCACGACGAGGCAGTATTCGTAAGTGCCGGGAGCCAGATTGGTTTCCTTCCACCAATTGCCGGCGCCGGAGGAATGGAGGGTTTTGGCTTCGGGCTGCCAATGGTTGAAGGTTCCCGCGAGGCAGACGGTTTTGGCTGTTGGATGCGTGAATTCAAAGCGGACCGGCACGAGTTGCAGGCCGGCACACGGGGCATTGTCATGATTGTGATTATGTTTCATGGTCGTAAATTCTTTGCGGCGGTTGTTTTAAATTTGGGAAAGGCGTTTTGTTTCACTTCACTATCATGCACCCCAAAACCCTGCCGGCGCTATCAGGTGTTATCCGGTCAAAGATTAGTGAATCCAAGTCTGGCTGGACGGCAGGGAGCAATTCAGAAATCGAATCGTGGTTTTTCGCGGAGTCGCCGCTTGTGGCGCGGCGAAAAATTTGCGCAAGGCCAGGTGCGTGGGCAGAAAGGCAACGAGCCACAACACGCCCAGCCACAGGATGACATAGAGATTTTGGTTGACCCAGGTTTGCGGTTGCTGGTCGTTGAATCCATAAAGATAATTGATGTTGATGGGAACGTTGGCGTTGGCCAGATGGGTGCCGGCAGGCGGGGTAAAAAAGTAGCAAATAACACCCAACGCTGCGGCCAGAACAGTCCAGGCAGGCAAAGCCCGTTTGTCGTAGCCCTGCCGGAACAGAAGCCCGATGAGCAGCAAGGGCAGCCAGCCATGAAAAAGCGAAAGGCCGCGCGTGAACAGCGAAAGATGCGGATCGAACATATAACTGGTCAGGTCCAGAAAGTGAAATCCCAGAAGATGGCTGCCAAAGTCCAAAAGCCAGAGGCATTGCGGCAGCAAAATCCCCACGGCGCACATGCTGATCAGCAGCGGGCTTTCCAGCCACATGCCCGCCACCGTGAGAATGAGGGCGGCATCGCAGAACCACAAAAAATTGGTCAGCCCATAGGTGTGCAAATAGACCGGAACAAGAATGGCGAGAAAAATGGTGACAGCCATTTTGGCGGCCATCGGAACTTTACGTTTCCGAAGCGCGCGGCGCCCCTCGACAGCTGATGGGTTTGCCGCGATGATGACTGCTGAAGCTTCAGAGTTCATGTGCCTGACGTTTCGGTGAATTGCCCAACTTGGCGCCGGATGTCCGCCTGCCGGCTTGATGCATTTGCACGCCATCGCGGCTTTCTCCGTTGCTTCCGCCACCGGCGAAGCCAGGCTCCCGGCCTGCCGATCAGAATTTCCAGGTCAAGCCAGCGGTTGCATAGATGGTGGCGGCCGGGTCGAGCCGGGCGGTGCGACCACCGGCGGATTGGTTCAGATCGGTCAGGTTTTGGAATCGTGCGCCAACATAGACGCCCCAACGCTTGTTGAAGTCATAGTTGAGCATCGCTCCCACGTAGGGGCCGTATAGCAGCTTGGTCTCGGACGAATGACCGCTGGATACCAACGTGCCGACGCCGCCGGCCAGAACCGCTGTTTCCGAAAAATCATAATCAACCATCGCCGGGGCCAGAGTCAGGCCCACGCTGGCGGCCAGACTCAATTTGTCATTGAATTTCAATTCAGCAAAAGGACCGAGGCGGAGGCTGAACAACTGGCCGCTCAACTTTTGGTAGCCTGTCAAGGCGGCGGACGTGGAGGTGCGAGTGGGCGTGTCACTGAGCAGGGAGCCGGGGCCGGTAAAGGTTCCGTTGTATCCTGGGCCGGGAGCCGGACCGTTAAGCTGATAGGCATCCATGGTGACCGGCACGGTTCCGCCGAGATTCTCACGCAGGTCGAGTTTCGTGAAACCCAAGCCGGCCTCAATGCCCCAGTCGCCGGACATGAAGGACAGGTTGCCGATGACGCGCTGGTAGATAAATTCGGCGCCGTATTGCGGATCGCCGGTGACAGAGGAAGGACTTCCATCCTGAACGGCGTGGAAGTTCATGGTAACACCTGCCACTTGAGAGGCATTTTGGTAGCCCCAGTAAGTCGTGAGGCCGCCGGCGTCGCCGGTGCTGTCCAAAAGAACGTAACCGTCATTATAGTAGTGGTTCGCGCCGCCGGTCGCAGGTCCCGGGTTGACGGGGGCGTTTTTAAATTCGGCCTTGAAGTTCATGCCAAAGGTCGGGCCAAAGCTGAAACGGTTTGGGCTCTCGGGCGAATTCTGGCCGCGCACGGCGAAAGGAGAAAGCGAAGCGAGGGTGAGTGTGGTTGAAAGGACGATTCGATTCATATTTTTTTTGTTGGTTGATGGTGGAATTCAGCGCAGTTCAAAGGCCCGATAGAACCGAGTGGTGCCGAGGGTTTGTGTTTTGGGCGGACCCTGGTCAAACCACTGCTCGTAGTTGCTCATGGCGACAACAAAAGGGTCGGCGGTCAGCCAGTCCACCATGTTGGTGCTGTATTGCACCGCGTAGCTCCGTCCTGGAGTGGCGTAAAATCCAATCAACATCCCTCCGCTTAATGACGTGATTTTGTCAATCTTGATGCCCACGCTGTTTGTTGGAGTCGTCAAGGTGACGGCGTTGGTGAGATCCTGGAGCAAATAGGTGGGCGAGAACGGCACGCGACTGGAGCGATAATACTCAATCGTAAAATCAATGACGGCGCCGGGAGCAAAGGGGAAATTATATTGCACATAGGGGGTGCCGTTCGTGGTGTAGCCGCTCGCATTATTAACCTGCACGTCGGCAGGAAGGTTCAGGATTAACAACCTGACAGCGGCAATTGTGTTCGGGCTGCCATTGGTCACAACAACGCTGTTTGTGAACAAGCCGGTGGGCAGATTCATCGCAACAGTTGAGATGTAGGTTATAAAATCGTTGGTCGAAACGGTGATTGAGGGATCCGTGCCGGCGCCCGTAATCACGATATTGAAGGGGTTGTTGTTGACATCATTGTTCGCGATGTGCAGCGCGGCGGTCTTCAGGCCTGTGCTGGCGGGCGTGAAGAGCACGGTAAAGTTGGTGCTGCCGCCGGGGCCGACTGTGGCTGTGAGGTTGGTCACGGTGAACTGGGCTGAATTCGTGCCATCAATGGTGATGCCCGAGATGATGAGATTGGTGCCGCCAAAATTTGTGATGGTGAACGTGAGGCTTGTATTGGTGCCGACGGCCACCGAACCGAAATTATTGGTGGCGGTATTATTGACCAGATTCGTGCCGGCAGGTTGTTGCACGACAATGCCGGGGATAACGGCCTCGCCCGCGCCTGTGCCTGTGACCACGATATTGAACGGGTTGTTGGTTGGGTCATTGCTCGCGATGTGCAGCGCTGCGGTCTTCGTTCCCGCGCTGACGGGCGCGAAACGGACGGTAAAAGTGGTGTCGCTGCCGGGGCTTACGGAAGTGGCGGGATTGGTGGTCACGATGAACATGGCTGCATCAGTGCCATCAATGGTGATGAGCAGATTCGTCAGATTTGCGTTGCCGGAATTCGTGATGGTAAAGATGCGGCTGATATTGGAGCCGACGGCCACCGAGCCGAAATTGTTGGTGACGGCATTGTTGACAAGATTTGTGCCGGCAGGTTGTTGAACTCCGATGACGGGGGAGGAGGCCGTCACTCCCGTGCCTGTGAGATTGATGTTGAAGGGATTATTGGTGGCGTTACTGGCGATGTGCAGCGCTGCGATCTTCACGCCGATGCTGGCGGGCGTGAAGCGCACGGTGAAGTTGGTGTTGCCGCCGGGGCCGACTGTGGCTGTGAGATTGGTCACGGCGAACATGGTTGAATTCGCGCCATCAATGGTGATGCCCGAGATGATGAGATTGGCGCCGCCAAAATTTGTGATGGTGAAAGTGAGGCTTGTGTTGGTGCCGACGACCACCGAGCCGAAATTGTTTGTGACGCCATTGACCAGATTCGTGCCGGCAGGTTGTTGAACACCGATGACGGGGGAGGCGGTGTTTGTGCCCGTGCCTGTGAGCACGATGTTGAACAGGCCGTTCGTCGGGTCATTGCTCGCGATGTGAAGCGCGGCAATCTGCGCTCCCGCATTGGTGGGCGCAAAGTTCACCACAAAGTTGGTGCTGGCGCCGGGGCTCAACGTTGCCGTGAGATTGATCACGCTGAAACTGCCGGCATTCGTGCCGTCAATGGTGATGCCCGAGATGGTGAGATTGGCGGAGCCGTTGTTTGTTATGGCAAAGATGTGGCTGGTGTTGGTGCCAACGGCCACCGAACCAAAATCGTTGGTGGCGGCGTTATTGACAAGGTTCGTGCCGGCAGGCTGTTGAACGCCAACAACCGGAGCCGTGACGGGCAAAGCCGCTCCAGTGCCATTGAATGTCACTGCGGCTTGCGCCAAGGCCCTGCCATTCATCGTGCTGCCGGTGTTCATCGTGATGGATGTTCCGGCCAATATGGTTCCATTGAAGACGGTGGTCGTGCCGAGAACCGCTTTAGTGGCCACTTGCCAGAAAATGTTGTTGGCGTTTGCGCCGCCAGCCAGAGTAATGTGAACCCCGTTGGCCTCCTCAAGATCAGCGCCGCATTGGAAAATCCAGACATCGTTTGGACCGCCACTGAGTGTGACGTCCGTGTTTATAAAACACGTCGTGCTGCTGTCGAATTTGTAGAGGCCGGGCGCGAGCGTCAGCCCGCCGATATCCACCCCGGTTGAAAATGCGGCGCCGGGATTCAAGTTGGGACCCGAAGGCACGGGCGTTCGTCCGGCGGCATCGCCGTAGGATGTCACCATATCATTGACAGCCTGGGTCAACCGGCTGGCATCCAACACCTGACAACCAAGTGTGGACCCGCCGGCACTCGCCACATAAATCGTTCCGTTCACTTGAGGACAAGTCAAAAAGATGAACGTCCCGGCGGCTGGACTCAGCCCGATATTCCCGTTCACACTGCCACCCCCAGTCGTGGTGATCTGGGTTTCCGCCAGAACCGCGAAATTGGTGTTCGAAAGCAGATCGAGTGTCGCCGGGCCAGCGGCCTTGAGTTGATACGGGATGGCCAGGGCCAGCAAAAGCGGTGTTAAAATTAGTGTGGTGGGGTTCAACTGAATGAACGTTGTTTTGGTTTTATTCCAGAGGTTTGTAATCATATTTCTTTCGTATTGTTGAACCATGCTCCTACTCCTGACCGCCATTGGCTGCGGTCGTCTGGCATTGAAGCGATGCACTCACAGGCACTTCAGAGAGCGGATTATTTTCTTTCATGCCGTGAGAGTAGGCCGGAACACGGAGGGGCGATATACGGTGTTCTACTGTCAGAACTTATACTGATTAAATATTTCTTGAAACCCGCGTGGACGCCGAAATCGAGCGGCGATGGACTCAATTCGATTTTGGTTCGGGCGGCCTCATCGGCGTGAGCGCCGCCAAAATGGCCTTTTGCACCGCCGGGTTGGCAAGATTTCCAAGATGGCCGCCCTGCGGAAAGACCGCCAATTGATTCGTGGCAAACGTGGCGTGCAGCCAGGCCAGGTCCGCATCCGTCAGCAGAAAATCGTTTTGATTGACGATGATTCGGATGTCCGGATTGGCGCGCAGGCCGGCGTCATACGTCCGCAGGTCACCGGCTGTTTCCAGCGCTTCCGCCGGCGAGGCAACGCCACGGGCTAAATAATAAGGGATCGCAAATCTGTCAAAATAATCCTGGTAGGAATACTGGAGGATTTCCTGATACACCGGGTCGCGCCGCCAATTCGTGATCGGGCGGCGCAGGACGCCCATGTTGTCCCGCTGCTGGCTGCTATAAATGAGATCCCGCAGCGTGAGCCGGAAGGCCAGGCCGATGAGAAATTTGGACTCGATGGCATTGAAGGGCAGCGAGGTTTGCGGCGTGAGCGTGCCCTGGCTCAATGCGGCCACTTTGAGAAAGGTGTTTTCGATGTTGTCGGTCCGGTTGGTGGCCGGCCAGCTCAAGGGTGCGCGGTAAAATTCGTCGAGCTTGGAAATCCCCTGCGCCATGCGAACTGGGGTGTTGATGGCAACGAAGCGGTCAAATCGAATCAAAGGCAATTGATTCGTGACGGGGCCGATTCTCACTTCTTTCACGCCCTGTTTCCCCTCGAGATAGCGCAGCACGGAACCCTTCGTGATGACGGAATACTGGTTTGTCGGCCCGGTGGCCGCGACGAACAACGATTCCAGCGCGCCCATCGAATAGCCCATCAGCGCCTTGTTGCCCAACCGGTCCGGATACAACTTGTTCAAGCGGCGATCAATCTCGGTGAGTGCCACGTCCAGATCATGGCCATCTACCGGCAGATAAGCCGGCAGCGCCGCCGTCGAGGCGCTTTCCATGAACTCGAAGTTGAACGGGCTGCTGACCAGCACTGCGGAAAAACCATTTTTATAGACCAGTTCGGCCAGCGCCAAAGATGCTTCGGCCAGCCGATGACCGCCCAGACCGGGGACGATGTAAACCACGTTCGCCTGTCCGGGTTGCAGCCAGAACGTGAACTTTAATTTCCGACCCGTCGCCGGAATCAAAACCGACCGGGTTTTGCCGCGGCCTGGAAATTCAGGGTCTTTGAAGGTGAAGAAGACGGATTCGAGGGTTTCCAGCGAGGCCGGGTCCTGTTTGCCCTTCACCTGAAAATTCGCAACCCGGTTTGCCCGCGCAAATGTCCAGGCATATTGAACTTCGGAATACGGGTCCATTTCGGCCTGACTGAACCGCACATATCCGTCCACGCTGTCGGAAAGGTTGTTATACATGACGGCGTAGTTGAGATAAGTGTAGGGGCCGAGCCAGGTCAGCGGATCGTTCGCGTCGAATTTGTATGGGGCAATATAAAGCAGCGGGTTCGCTGCCGTGTCGGCGGCCAGACCGACAATGTCCCGGTCATTGCTCGGCCCAAAGACCGGCAGCATCAAAAAGAACTGCGGCTTCCAGCCCCACTGGCCGAACGTCTGGCCGAAATCCGCGTCCGATTTCTGAATCTTCCATTTGGTCGCCACGTCCCAGAACCCGGCCACCCCGACTGTGGTATTGCAGACAAACCGGTAGGATTCGTCGCGCGCGCCGCTCCACTTTCCCTGGAGCAGATTATTGATCAACCGTCCCGGATAAGTGAGGTTCTTGCCAAAATTTCCGATTCCAGTCCGGACCGGTTTCACAACGACAAATCTATAAACACGGCTCGTCGGCTTGATGACGTCGGTCATCAGACCCACATTGAAGCCCCACATCACGCGATTGAAAGGCTCAATGGGATCGGGGACGGATTTGGGTAGAACAACGCTCTCCGCCACGGGTGGATTGGTGACGCCAACGACCGGCGCCTGTCCGCGGGCGAACGGTGAGAGATACAACGACAAGACCGCAAGGAACACCGGCGCTGAATCGCAAATGCTCCGGCTGGATTGAATCTTCAAACCGATGGTTCTTTCAAAATGGGAGGTAATTAAGATTCCGCTTGGAGAAAACGAAGCGTTGCTGCCCTCGAAACTCCACCAGTTGTGTGTTGACGGCAGGCCGCACAAATCCACTGGCGCGGCGCTCATCCCAGGCGTCATGCGCAGCGGCGATGAATTCGCCAAACGTCAGGGACTTCTTCCTCCAATTCGTTCTCATAACATGAAACATAGACCGGCGGAACGCGCACCCGCCATTCGGTGTTTTACCCATGCCGGTGCAGTCATCCGGGTCAAATTTTATCCAGCTTTTCACGCACGATTTGCGCGAGTTTTTGCGCCTGAAATGGCTTGGTGAGAAAGTTGACACCCTCATCGAGCGGAAAATCATTGCCGGCCGCCTCCGCGTTGTAACCGCTCGCATAAATCACTTTCAATTTGGGGTTCTCCTTCAAAAGTTTTCCCGCCAGATCTATTCCAGTCATGCCGCCGGGCATGACCAAATCGGTCAGCAACAGGTGAATTTCGTCCCGGTGCTGTTTCCAGACATCCAGGGCTTCGTTGCCGTTGATGGCATCGAGCACGCGATAGCCAAATTGTGTGAGGGTATTGCGCACGGAAGCGCGTAGAAACGCATCATCCTCAACGAGCAGGATTGTTTCGCTGCCGCCGCGCAAGGCGGTCAACGCGGGCTGCTCCGGCTGCTGCCCGGTCATCCCGGCCAATCGTGGAAAATATATACGGAAGGTCGTCCCGTGACCGATTTCGCTGTAAACATGAACCCAGCCTTGATGCTGTTGAACGATGCCGAAAATGGTGGCCAATCCGAGCCCGGTGCCTTTGCCGACTTCCTTGGTGGTAAAGAACGGTTCGAATATTCGCGGCAGGTTTTCCGCGGGAATGCCGCAACCGGTGTCGCTCACGCTCAAACACACGAAAGAACCGGGTCTGGCCTGTGCCGATTGCCCGCGGATTGATTCATCAAATTCCACCGTGGAGGTTTCAATGATCAGCCGCCCCCCCTTGGGCATCGCGTCGCGCGAATTCACCGCGAGATTCATCAGCACCTGGTCCATCATGCCCGCGTCGGCGTGGATGAACAGCGATTGCATTGCAAATTTGAATTGCACCTGGATATTTTCGCCGAGGATGCGCCACAGCATTTTGGCCATGTTGTTGATGGATTGGTTTAAATCCAGATCGCGCAGTTTCAATACTTCCTTCCGGCTGAACAAAAGCAACTGGCGGGTAAGCGCGGCGGCACGCTGTATGGCCGTGCCAATTTCATCGGCATAATCCGACTGTTTCGGGGAAAGATTGCCGCCGGCTTTCAACAGTTCGGACTGCAATTGGATGACCGCAAGGATGTTGTTGAAATCATGCGCCACGCCGCCGGCAAGCTGGCCGATGGCTTCCATCTTTTGCGACTGGCGGAATTGCGCCTCCAGTTTCCGGCGGTCTGATATGTCGCGCACCACTTCCGACGCGCCGACAATCCGGCCCATCGAATCTTTGATGGGTGAAACGGTCACGGCAACATCAATCCGACGGCCATCCTTCGACTGACGCACCGTCTCAAAATTCCGCACGCTGCCACCTTCCTTGACCTTTTCCAGCATCTGGTTCTCCTCGTCCGGCTGATCGGCGGGAATCTGCAACGTCATACGGCCGCCCACCATCTCGCCGGCGGAATATCCGAAAATCTTTTCCGCCGCGGCGTTCCAGCTCTGGATCAATCCAGCCAGATCTTTTCCGATGATGGCGTCGTCCGAAGATTCGACGATTGCCGCCAGCCGGATAGACGTTTTCTCCGCCTGCTTGCGCTCGGTGATGTCGCGGATGTTGCATTGGATGAGCCGCATTTTGTCCACGAGATAGGCGTTGCTGATGAACTCCACCTCCACGCGCCGGCCATCCTTTGTCTCCAATGGCAGGCCTTCGTAGCGAATACGGTCGGTGTGCTGCAATTCGGCAAAAGTGATTTTGGAAGCCGCCTCGCCCTTGAATGTGCCGATTTCCCACAGCTTCTTCCCTAGAATTTCTTGCTGCGAATAGCCCAGCAAATGTTTCATGAACGGGTTGGCATCCACCACCTGTCCGGTGTCGGCGTCGAGAATGAGGATGCCGTCCTGCGCTGTTTCGAACAGCCGCCGGTAACGGAGTTCGGAGGCGCGGATCGCCTGCTCGCCACGCTTTTCCGCCTGTTCGGCCCGCATCTCCACCTTCCGGTGCAGCAGGCGGACTTCGAGCAGGTTGTGAACCCGTATCAACACTTCCGCCAGATCGAACGGTTTGCTGACGAAGTCCTTCGCCCCGGATTTCAGCGCGCGCAGCTTGTGGTCCGGTTGGGCGGTGATCACGAGAACGGGAAGACAACCGCCGTTTTCGATTTCCTTCAAACCTTCCATCACCTGGAATCCATCCATGCCCGGCATCTGTAGGTCGAGCAGGATCAAATCGTAGCGGTTCTGGCGGTATAGTTCGCAGACCTTGTCCGGGTCGGTCGTGGATTCGATGGAAACATAGCCGGCACCGCGCAGCATTTTCTCCAGCAGGGAGACGTTGGCTGCCTGATCGTCAACAATCAGAATGCCGGCCTTAAGAATGTCGGAGGCGCTGAGCATGGATTTCGTCCTGTTTCATTTCTTTGGAGCTGTCCCTTCTTCCGCGAATTCCAGCGCCGCGTTCAGCGTGTCCATGAACTCTTTCACCTTGATGGGTTTGGTGAGATAACGGAAGAATCCCGCCTCCAGGGCCTTTTCGATGTCGCGCGGCATGGCATTGGCGCTCAGGGCAACGACTGGGATGTGCGCCGTGGCCGGGTCTGCGCGCAGGATTGTCACGGCTTCGATGCCGCTGATGCCCGGCAGATTGATGTCCATCAGGATCACCTGCGGTCGGGTGGCGCGGGCGATCTCGACGCCGAGGGTTCCGTTCACCGCCGTCAACAGCCGCATGTCCGGGCGCCGCGCGATGAGTTGCTCGACCAGCTCCATGTTCGCCGGGTTGTCCTCGACATAGAGCAGGGTGCGCTGTGGCATGCCGGCCGGCAATGGCGGTCGGATCGAGGCCTCGACTTCGCCGTTTTTGATTTTAAGCTGGGGTGCCACGGCGGAGATCAATTCGCACCAGAACACGCTTCCCACACCGACCGTGCTTTCCACGCCGAGAACGCCCTCCATCAGTTCGGCCAGTCGCTTGGTCACCACCAGGCCGATGCCCGTGCCGGCCACGCCGCCGGCCCCTTGCCCGAGCCGGTTGAACGGCTGGAACAGTTGCGCCAGTTTGTCCGGGGGCAATCCCGCGCCGGTATCCGCGACGCTGATGCGAATGCGTTCCGGGGCGCTCACGATGCAGTCCACGACCACCGTTCCGCGCTCCGTGTTGTATTTGATCGCATTGGAAACGAGATTGATGATGATTTGTTTCAGACGCGTCCGGTCGGCCCAAACAAAGACGGGGTTGTTGAACCGGGGAAAGGTCATGCGGATGCCGCGCTGTTGCGCCTGCGGCTCCATCATGGCCTGGCATTCGGACATGACCTCGGCCACCGATACCGATTCCTTCGACAGCGACACCTTTCCAGACTCGATGACCGCGAGATCGAGAATTTCGTTGATCAGCTTCAACAGATGCCATCCCGCATGGAGAATCTGGGCAATACTTTCCGCCTGGGAGGCAGTCGGCAATGGCTCGGCTGACTCCATGAGTTGGGCAAAACCGAGGATGGCATTGAGCGGGCTGCGCAGCTCATGGCTCATGCTGGAAAGAAAATCCGATTTCGCAAGGTTGGCTTTTTCCGCCACCGATCTGGCGCTCTCCAGTTCGGCATTCTTGTCCTGAAGCACCTGATCCAGGCGTTTGCGCTCGGTGACATCGCGCGCGGCGGCGAATACGCCCTGTAGCTTCCTGTCACGGTCGTAGAAGGTGGTCGCGTTGTAGGAGACCACGGTTTCCTTGCCGTCCCTGGCCCGCGCGGTAAGCTCGTAGTTGGTGACCTTCTTTTCGCTCAACACCAGCTTGATGGCTGCTTCGGCCCGCTCCGGATCGGTAAAGTAGTTTTTGAACGGCGCGCCGATCAACTCGTCGCGCGTGCAATCGGTGAGCGCCTCCATTTGTTTGTTGACGTCGGTAATGATGCCCAGCGGATCGGTGGTCATCAATGCGTCAATGTTGGATTCGATGAGGGAGCGGGTGTAGAACTGCTGGTCGCGCAGGCGCTGATCAAGTTTCTTCTGCTCTGCTTCGACCTGCTTGCGCGCGCTGTTGTCCGTGCCGATGAGCAGGTAACCGATGATTGTGTTTTGAGCGTCGCGCAGCGCCGTGACCGACACGACCGCCGGGAAGCGGCTGCCGTCCTTCCGGATGTAGGTCAATTCGTAAATATCCTCGATGCCGCGAGAGGCCTTGAACACCAGCGCTTCGAAGCCCGGAGTGATCGGCGTGGAAAGCTCCACGCTCAACGCCTTGGCGCGCGCGATCACTTCCTGCGGGTCGGAAATATCGGCCGGCGTGATCTTGTTCATCACGTCGGCGGCCGCGTAGCCCAGCATG
>Ga0070711_100000741_pt1 | contig 17012 bp, 14 predicted proteins | sample LARL53metaG_FD_65452 | JGI IMG/M metagenome (GOLD analysis project Ga0070711, IMG submission 65452) | Corn, switchgrass and miscanthus rhizosphere microbial communities from Kellogg Biological Station, Michigan, USA - LAR L5-3 metaG | ecosystem: Host-associated > Plants > Roots > Rhizosphere ... | reverse complement strand
ACGGCCGACGTGTTCCCAGCCGCGTCGTAGGCGGCGACGCCCAGCGAGTAGACGCTGCTGCACGACAAACCCGTGAACGCGTAGGACGTCCCCGTCGTCGTTGCGATCATGGCGCCGCCGACGTAGAGCCGGTAGCCCGCGACACCGACGTCGTCGGAAGACGGGCTCCAGGACAACGTCGCCGAGGTCTGTCCGGGGTTGCTCGTTGCAAGGCCCGTCGGGACCGAGGGCGCGGTCGTGTCGACACACGCGGTGGTGGTCGCGTTCGTTTTCGTGATCGTCGAGCTGTGGCCGGAGGCGTCGTAGGCGGAAACGCCGAGGGTGTAGCTCGTCCCGCATGAGAGGCTGCCATAGGCGAAGGTCGTTGTGGAGCTGGTGCCGACATTCTTGCCTCCGCGGTACAGGCGATACCCCGCGACGTTCGTCCCGCCCTCGACCCATGACAGCGTCAGCGAGCGTTGCGCCCGCTCGCTCGTTGCGAGGCCACTCGGTGCCGTAAGGGCCGTTTTCTTGTTCGAAGAGAGCGTCGACGAGAACTCCTTGACCGGCTCCGACGAGAGCGAGGTCTGCGGCGCGACGCCGAGGTCGACCGTTGTCGACGCGCGCGCGCGCGTGATCACGTCGCTCCAGACCCACGGGTCGAAACGACCGTAGAGCTTGGCGACGACCAGGATGTGGCGAGGGACGGTCGGGAGCTCCGCGTACCGGGCGAAGCCGCTTGGGCCGGCCACGAAGACGGCCGCGAGCCGGTCGCGGCGCGCGAGCGCGTACGCGACGCCGACGGAGCCGGCGGCGGTGGCGCAGCGGAGCCCCCTCGCATGGCTGCGACACGCTCGCAAGGAGTGGCGGACTACGCGTGACGTGTGGCTACGGCCCCCCGGCACGACCGCCACCAGGACGAAGCGCTCGCGAAGCGCGAAGCGCCGAGCGTTCTCGAAGGTCCTCGTCGCGTGCGGCGAGCGACCCAGCCGCTGCACGTCGACGACGAGGGCGTTGACACCGTCGAGCCGGAGCTTGCGCGCGGCCGCCGGATCGAGCCAATGCTTGCTACCGGGCCGGAGCTGGACCGCCCAGAGGTGTGTCGTGTCCTGAGCCGACGCACGGTACGCGCTCGCCGACGAGGCGCCGAAGGTTCCGGCGAGAGCGACGAAGACGCACGCGACCAGACAGGCGCGCCTGACCAAAGGCGCGGCTGCGGGGCGGCGTTTCGCCTGTGTGGGTGCGGCTCCCACCATGGCGTCCGAACCATCGGCACGATCGGAATCGCCCCATGACCCTCGGCCGAGTGAAGATTGTTTGGCGCCTGATCGTGTGCCGCACCGCCCACGTCAGGCGTTAGTCGGGCGCCACGCTCGAGCCGCACCGCCCGGAGAAGCTGAACCTTCGGCGGGTAGTGGGCGCGCCGAGCCCTCACTACTGTGACGCCATGGCAGTCGACCTTGCGCGGACTGGCGTCGCCGTGCCGTTCCTCGATCTCGGACCCTCGCACGCGCCGCTCAAGGAACGGCTGCTCGATCAGATCGCGGAGCTCTTCGACAGCGGCGCGTTCATCAATGGCCCCCCGGTAGCCGACTTCGAGCACGCGTTCGCGGAGTACTGCGGAACTGGTGAATGCGTCGGCGTCGCGAGCGGCCTCGACGCGTTGCGACTCGCGCTGGTCGCGGGTCTCGAGCGCGGCGAAAGCGTCGTCGTACCGGCGGCCACGTTCGTCGCCACGCTCGAGGCGGTCACGCAGGCGGGGGGTGTCCCGGTCGTCGCCGACATCTCCGAGACCGACTACTGCCTTGATCCCGAAGCGGCGGCGGCTGTGATCGGCGACGGCACGCGCGTGCTGATGCCCGTGCACCTGTACGGGCAGATGAGCGACATGGGAGCGCTCGGAGCGCTCGCGCGCGAACGCGAGCTCCTGCTCGTCGAGGACGCGTGCCAGGCACATGGAGCCGAGCGGGACGGCATCCGCGCCGGCGTGTCGGGCACGGCGGCGGCCTTCAGCTTCTATCCGGGCAAGAATCTGGGCGCCGCAGGCGACGCCGGCGCGCTTGTCACGAACGACCCAGACCTCGCAGCGACGGTGCGGGCACTGCGCGAGCATGGCCAGACCGCGAAATACGTGCACGCGCACGAAGGCTGGACGGCGCGGCTCGACTCGATTCAGGCGCTCGTGCTCGGCCAGAAGCTGCCGCTGCTGGACGGTTGGAACGACGAGCGACGCGCGGCGGCGCGCTACTACGCGGCTGCGCTCGACGGCGTCGGCGATCTACGGCTACCGCCCGTGGCGCCGGGCAGCAATCCTGTCTGGCACCTCTACGTCGTCCGCACCGCTGATCCAGAGGCGCTCTCGGCGTTCCTTCGGGAGCGCGCGATCGGCACGGGCCACCATTACCCGGACCCGGTGCATCTGACCCAGGCCTACGCGCGGCTCGGCTATCGGCGCGGGCAGTTCCCGGTCGCAGAGGCTCTCGCGCGCGAGTGCCTGTCGCTACCGATCTTCCCCGGGATCAGGGAGGAGCAGCTCGAGGCGGTAGTGCACGGTGTCCGCGCCTACTTCGATGGCTGACGGCCCGGCCAACGAAGCGCCGTATCGGTTGATCGACGACGTCGACTTCGGTGATGGGGTGCACGTCGGCCCGTTCACGAACCTCTACGGTTGTGCCATCGGCAGCGACACGAGAGTCGGCCCGTTCGTCGAGATCCAGCGCGGCGCTGTTGTCGGCGAGCGCTGCAAGGTGCAGAGCCACACCTTCATCTGCGACGGCGTTGTCGTCGCCGACGAGGTGTTCATCGGGCACGGCGTGATGTTCGTCAACGACGCGCGCCCGCGCGCCACGAACGACGACGGCACGCTGCAGGGCCTCGACGACTGGGCGCTGATCCCGACCTTCGTGGAGCGTCGCGCTTCGATCGGATCTGGCGCGGTCATCCTCCCGGGCCTCAGGATCGGCGCCGGAGCCCTAGTCGGAGCGGGGGCAGTCGTGACCCGGGACGTCGACGCCGGAGACACCGTGGCCGGCGTTCCCGCGCGGGTTCTCGCGCGCGCGGCCGATCTGCACGGTACCCGGCCGAACGTCTAGTTCCTCTGCGCGCGGGCGGTCCTTGGACCCTGGCCTGGTCGCGCGCTGGCTGCATGCCTAGGCTCGTCGTGCGGTCAGCGGGCCGCCAGGGCAGGAGGGAGAGCTACACCAATGCGGACAACACAACGCACTGCAGCGTAGACGGCGGGATGGCATGAACGCATTCGACCGAGCTGCCGCCACCGGGCTGGAACTCGACCAGCTCGTCCGCGACGAGCGGACCGCGTCGCTGCTCGAGCGCCGCGGCGTCAAGCACGACGCCAGCACCGTCACGCGTCGGCGCGGCTGGCTCGTTCGCCGCGCGCTGCTAGTCGCGGACGTCGGTGGGCTCGTGCTCGCCTTCGTACTCGCGTACGCGCTCGTCGGAGGGGATGCGAGCGTCCCGACTCAGTTCGGCGTGCTGCTCCTGACCATCCCGGTCTGGGTCGTCGCCGCCAAACTGTACGGCCTCTACGAGCGCGACGAGGAGAACGTCGACCACTCGACGGTGGACGAGGTGGTGGGCGTCTTCCACCTGGTCACGCTAGGCGCGTGGCTCTACTTCCTCGCAACGTACGTGGCGGGGCTCGAGAACCCGCACGCGCCACGCCTGGTCGCCTTCTGGCTCCTCGCCGTGCTGCTGGTGACCCTCTTGCGCGGGGTCGCCCGCGCGGCGGCGCGTCGCAGCCCCCTGTACGTGCAGAACACGATGATCATCGGCGCTGGCGACATCGGCCAGCTCGCCGCGCGCAAGCTGCTCCAGCACCCGGAGTACGGCATCAACCTCGTGGGCTTCGTCGACCGGCACCCGCGCCCGTGGCGGATCGAGCTCGAGCACCTTGCCCTGCTCGGCCCGCCCGAGCGTCTCGCCGACCTCATCCGCCTGCTGGACGTCGAGCGCGTGATCGTCGCGTTCTCGGAGGCCAGCCACGAGGAGCTGCTCGCAACAATCCGCGAGTTGCGCACGCTGGACGTCCACATCGACGTCGTACCGCGGCTGTTCGAGATCCTCGGCCCGAAGGCCGGCATCCACGCCTTCGAAGGCCTACCCCTCGTGGGCCTGCCGCCGTCCAAGATCTCGCGCTCGTCGCGCCTGCTCAAGCGCGCGTTCGACGACCTCGTCGCGTTTGCGATGGTGATTCTGCTCGGTCCGCTGATGATCGCGATCGCGATCGCGATCCGGCTCGACTCGAAGGGGCCGGCGCTGTTCCGCCAGGAGCGGCTCGGTTACGACATGAAGCCGTTCACGGTCCTGAAGTTCCGCACGATGCTCGTCGACACCGACCAGGAGGAGCACCGGCGGTACATCGAAAGCACGCTGACGGCAGACGCGGCTCCGAACGACAACGGCCTCTACAAGCTCGACCGCACGAGCTCCGTCACGCGCGTCGGCGCCTTCCTGAGGAAGACCAGCCTCGACGAGCTCCCGCAGCTGTTGAACGTGCTCGCGGGCGAGATGTCGCTCGTCGGGCCGCGGCCGTGTCTCGTGTACGAGACCAAGGGCTTCGCCGAGCACCACTTCGAGCGCTTCCTGATGCCGCCTGGCCTGACCGGCCTCTGGCAGGTGACGGCGCGGTCGCGGTCGACGTTCGGCGAGGCGCTCGACATGGACGTCGCCTACGTCCGCGGCTGGTCGCTCAGCCTCGACCTGCGACTCCTGCTCAAGACCCCGTTCTCCCTCGTCCGAATGCGAGCTACGGCATGACCATTCCCATCTTCCCCTCCGAGTCGTGCAGTCGTCCCGTTCCGATCGGCGTCGTCGGCCTGGGCTACTGGGGGCCGAACCTGATCCGCAACCTGAACGAGCTCGACGCCGCCGACCTGCGCTGGATCTGCGACCTCGACGAGGCGCGCCTGCACGCCATCGGCAAGCGCTATCCGGCGGTGCGCGCAACGCCTTCGTACGAGGACCTGCTCGGCGACTCCTCGCTAGAGGCGATCGCGATCGCCACGCCCGTCTCGACGCACTACCCGCTTGCCCTCGCCGCGCTCGAGGCGGGCAAGCATGTCTTCATCGAGAAGCCGCTCGCCGCGTCGACCGCAGAGGCGCTCGAGCTGCAGCGCGTCGCCGAGGAGCGAGGGCTGACGCTGATGCCAGGCCACACCTTCCTCTACAGCCCGCCGGTGAACATGATCCGCGAGCTGATCCAGTCGGGCGAGCTCGGCGACATCTACTTCGTCTCGATGAGCCGCGTGAACCTGGGGCTGCACCAGTCGGACGTCAGCGTCGCCTGGGACCTCGGCCCGCACGACTTCTCGATCCTGCGCTACTGGCTCGAAGAGACGCCCACGCACCTGTCGGCGATGAGCCGCAGCTGCGTGTTCCCGCAGATTCCGGACGTCGCGTTCATCAACCTCGAGTACCTCGGCGGCGCGATCGCGCACGTCGAGCTGTCGTGGCTCGCGCCGAGCAAGCTCCGCCGGACGACAATCGTCGGGTCGAGCAAGATGGTCGTCTACGACGACGTCAGCACTGAGCCGGTGCGTGTCTTCGACTCCGGCGTGATGCTGCGCGACCCGCAGTCGTTCGGCGAGTTCCAGCTCTCGTACAGGACCGGCGAGATCGTTTCGCCGGCGGTGCAGCCGGCCGAGCCGCTTCAGCTCGAGATGGCCGACTTCTGCGACGCGATCCGCACCGGCGACGAGCCCCGCTCCTCCGCGAGCCTCGGCGTCTCGGTCGTACGAATGATCGAGGCCGTGGACGTGTCGCTCGCAACGAGCGGCAACCGAGTCCCGCTGACGGACGACGCTGCCGTCGCGGCCTAGCCTTCCGTCCGACCCACCCGGGTCGCGGATCGGCGGTCTCGGTGCCCGGCCAACCTGCAGCTCAATCCGCTCGACGAGCAGCATGCGGTGGCGCGGGTAGGACTACCGTGGAGCTTCGTCCCGGGAGGCCCGGACGAACAACCTTCTTCGGAACTACAGCTAGGAGACGTCGGCGTCTGCCGCGGGCACCGTGCCGTCGGGTGGTTCGAACCAGACATTCGGACCGGCGCGCCGCATCGTTCCGAGTCCGACTTCCGCATCGGACGGGTCTGCAGTTTCGCGCCGACGCCACCACGAGGCGACGTCCCGCGGTAGTGCCCTCCAAAGACCGGGCCGCTCGGCCAGAGCGTCGAGGAACTCAACGTAGACGGCGCGGTTGTCGCTTTCCCCGAGGTAGCCGGGGTCGGGGTGGCTCAGGCAGTGGATGAGTCCGTAGCGTGCCTCGATTGCGTCGACCAGCGTAAGCCAGGTCTGTGCAGAGCGTTCGCGGAGGAGCGTAAAGAGCGTGTGATCCTGCGGAAGCGTGTACGGGAGCTCGATTATCCGCCCAAGCCGAAACGGCCAGAGCGTGCAGCAGCCGCCCGGCTGTGGCTCGTATGGATCGGAGTGGAACATCGTGCAGTCGTAGGAAGCTGGTAGCTCCGGGAGCCACTCGACGACGCGGTGCGTCGAGGGCGATCGGAACCCCACAGTGCCGAGCTCCCGTGCGGCTTCGCGGAGGCCGGGAAGTTGGCGCTCAAACTCTGCCCTCGACGAGAAGAGCGATCGATCGTGGCGAAGTCCGTGCAGGCCGATCTCGAATCCCCGGGCGTCGAGCTCGTGAAGGATTCCCGTGTCGATGGGGTAGTCCGCGCCCACGACGTTGAACGACGACCGGAACCCACGGACCTCCTCGACGTCTGCGATGTCGACCGCGAGACGAAGTCCTGCAGCCGACTCAACATCGTGTGTGAGCATCAGCGCAGCGCTACTCGACTGCGGCCAGAACCACCGAAACGGAGCCTGCGACGAATCTCCGGCGGCGAGTAGGCAGAGCGCGTAGAAACGCAGGAGGCGATCGACGCTGTCGTCGAGGGGCCAGCGCGGAAAGGTCGGGCGTCCAGCCCTTCGGGCGAAGACCCGCCGTGCCGATAGCTGCATTCGGCGCGGGATAACGCGCTTCACCGCGTAGTACAGCTGCAGCTGGGTCGAGCTCAAAGCTCGTATCGGCCGGTATGCCTTCCACTCTTCGGTGACGTAGCGGCGGTAAGCGTCCTCGAACCCGAACGGAACTCGAACTACGCCTTCTTCGGGAGAGAACGACGCCCTCACGCTGCCCCCCGATGGCACCGTGAACCGCATCAACTCCTCGCCGTGTTGGTCTACCTCGCGCGGCCTTACAGGGAGCTGCCATCCGTCCGCCGTCGTGAGCCACGTAACCGGTCCAGCGCCGGCTCGCGCGTCGAGCGGCGGCGAAGCCAGCGGAAGCAGCAGACGCTCGAGCGTCGGACCCTCTAGAGCGGCGGTAACAGCGGAACCGTCTTGCTCGTCCTCGTCGCCCGCGCGCAGGCCCCTGCTCTCTCTCCTCATTTGTGTCTGCACTGCCGGATTCTGAGCGCTGTCGGTCCTGACGACACTACCGAATGGTCTAGCGCAAGGTAGCCAAGAGTCGTGCATGCTGCATTACGTGTTCAAGATGATGTCCGCATGACAAACGGGGTCTTGGACGGGCGAGATCTGACGCCGGCGGTATGCGATGTCGCCGTCATCGGAGCGGGTCCCTACGGACTGGCCGCCACCGCTCACCTGCGCGGTGCAACCGACCTGAATCTACGGATCTTCGGTGATCCGATGTCGTTTTGGCGCGCGATGCCGCGTGGGATGTTGCTCCGATCGGCCTGGGAGGCTTCGCACATCGCGTTTCCGTCCGGCGATCTGAGCCTCGAGGCGTATCTTTCGGCCACGAACAAGCGATTTGCCGCGCCGATTCCCCTCGCGTGTTTCGTCGACTACGGAACGTGGGTGCAGGAGCAAGTCGCTCCCGATGTCGATCGCCGTCGCGTGATCTCGATGCGTAGTGAGGGTGACGGCTTCGCTCTCTCGACCGACGACGGTCAAACACTGCACGCCGGACGGGTCGTCGTCGCGGCCGGCATCGAATCGTTCGCGCGAAGACCGGCGGAGTTCGACGGCTTCTCCGCGGATACCGTCTCGCACACCTCGGACTGGGAAGATCTTTCGACCTTTGCGGGTCGCCAAGTCGTCGTCATCGGCGGCGGCCAGAGCGCACTCGAATCTGCTGCTCTCCTGCACGAGAGCGGTGCACGAGTCGAGGTCATTGCGCGACGTGGGTCCCTCACGTGGCTCAGGGGCGGTGTCATCCAGCGCCGCTTGGGACGGTTCAAGCCGATCTTCTATGCACCGACCGATGTCGGCCCGCTCGGGATGAGCCGGCTTCTCGCCGTCCCGGAGGCGTTCAGCCTGCTTCCACGCGGCATGCAGGACCGAATGGCGCGACGGGCGATCCGCCCGGCAGGCGCGAAGTGGCTGCAGCAGCGACTCGTCGACGTTCCTCTTACGACCGGCCACTCGGTCGTCGCCGCGCAGAACGGAGACGGTGTCCACATCGAGCTCGATGACGGAACGACGCGGCGCGCGGACCATGTGATGTTCGGGACCGGCTACCGAGTCGACATCGGACGCTACGACTTTCTCGACCCGGAGCTGTTGGCCGCGACCCGCCAGATAGACGGATATCCGGTTCTTGGGCGAGGGCTCGAGTCGTCGGTGCCGGGGCTGCACTTCCTCGGTGCGCCCGCCGCATGGAGCTTCGGCCCTCTGATGCGCTTCGTATCCGGAACGTGGTGGGCAGGCAGTGCACTTCGCCGTGCGGTGACCGGCCGTCGAGCACGCTAGGAGGCGGTGCGGAGCGCGTGCACCTGGACGCGACAACCAGCGGAAAAGCAACTCCGGGCGCTCTGGTCGTCGGCGGCGATTACCAAGGCCTCGGCATCATCCGCAGCCTCGGACGTCGTGGCATCCCCACGTGCGTGATCGACGACGAGCAGTCGATCGGACGGTTCTCCCGCTACGCGACGTACGCAGACCGCGTGGAGGACCTCCGCGACGGGTCGGTTGCAGTCGAGGCGACGCTCGCTGCCGTCGAGCGGTTCGGCCTCCACGGCTGGGTGCTGTACCCGACACGCGACGAGCACGTCGCAGCGTTCGCGCTCGCCCGTGAGCGGCTGGGCAACGTCCTTCGCGTACCAACGCCGCCGTGGGAGAGCGTGCGCTGGGTCTATGACAAGCGGAACACGTACGAGCTTGCGGAGAGGATCGGCATCCCGACACCACGATCGTGGGTCGTCGACGGGGTCGAAGGGCTTCGAACGGTGGAAGGCGAACCGCCGTGGGCCGTCAAGCCGGCGATCAAGGATCACTTCGTCTACGCAACAAAGGCGAAGGCGTGGCGTGCCGATACCCGTGAGGAACTGCACCAGCTGGTCGCGCGTGCGAGCGAACTCGTCGGCCCGCAGGAGGTCATCGTCCAGGAGCTGATCCCCGGGAGCGGCGAGAGCCAACAGGCGTATTGCGCGTTCTTCCGCGAGGGCGAGGCTGTCGCAAGCATGGTGGTGGAACGACGTCGCCAGCACCCCCCTGAGTTCGGCCGTGCGAGCACCTATGTGCGCACGATCGAATCCACCCGCCTCGAGGAGTGGTCGTGCCGCCTCCTACGCGAGATCGACTACTACGGGCTGGTCGAAGTCGAATACAAGGTCGATCCACGGGACGGCAAGCCGAAGCTCCTCGATATCAACGCGCGAACCTGGGGATACCACACGCTGGGCGCCTGTGCCGGCGTGGACTTCCCGTATCTGCTCTACCGCGATCAGGTTGGCGCTCCCGTGACGTACGGCCGAGCCGTTCTCGGGCGCACGTGGCTCAGACTCGCGACAGACCTCCCGGTTGGAGCGCTCGAGGTATCTCACCGACAGATTCGGCTCAGGGACTACCTTCGGACCCTGTGGACGGCGAGCACGGAGGCGGTCTTCGCGAGAGATGATCCAGTGCCCGGACTCGTGGAGGTCGCGCTGATTCCATATCTGGCATTTCGCCGCGGCTTCTAATGAAGGCCCGGCAGAGCCGGCTTGCACCTAGCCAAACGGTTAGGGAGGGCGTCTGATCGCCCCACTCCGGCCTGCACCAGAATCCCACCAATACGCCGGTTGACGCTGCGGCGGATGCCGTCTTGACTCGGTAAGAGCAATGGCAGCGGCACGTATAGGAACGATCACGTGAAGGTCGTCATCTTCTGCGGGGGTTTCGGAGTGCGGATGGGCGACGCGACCCGGCGTATCCCCAAGCCGATGATCGAGGTCGGCGGCCGGCCGATCCTCTGGCACATCATGAACTACTACTCGATGTGGGGCCACGACGAGTTCATCCTTTGCCTGGGGTACAAGGGCGAGGTCGTCAAGCAGTACTTCCTCTCGTACAACGGGGCGCTCCTCAACGACTTCGTCCTCGATCGCGACTCCGATGGGACCAAGATGGAGCTGTTGTCTCGCGATCTCGACAAGTGGCGGATCACCTTTGTGGATACCGGCCTGAATTCGACGATCGCCGAACGGCTGAAGGCGGTGGAGCGCTACCTCGGCGACGACCAGGAGTTCCTCGCGACGTACGGGGATGGTTTGACCGACGCTCCGCTCCCGGCCGTCATCGACTCCTTTCGCGAAAGCGGAAAGACGGCCATGTTCCTCTCCGTTCGTCCGCAGTTCAATGCGCACATCGTTTCGACGGACGCGGACGGAAGCGTCCTAGCCGTCGAGGACTTGAACCGCTCAGACGTTCGGATCAACGGTGGCTTCTTCGTTCTGAAGCGGCGGATCCTCGACTTGATCGAACCGGGACACGAACTCGTGGAGGAGACCTTCGAGCGCCTCATCGCCGAGGGCGAGCTTGTGACCTTTCCGTACGAGGGATTCTTCGGCCCTATGGACACGATCAAGGACCGTCAGCGCCTCGAGAGCCTCAACGAGTCCGGCGACCCGCCATGGCGTCGGATCACACCCGCAACCGTTCCTGCCTGATTCGCCGCTGCGGATCGCGCGTCCTCCCTATCGGCTCCCACGCGGACGAGGTCGAGATCTCCTTGGACGAGACACCGCTCGCTCGCGTGAGGCCGAGAGCTACTTCAGGCCAGAAGACTCGCCGAAACCGGCATCTAGGATGCGTGACGTCAGACCCGAAAACGGATCTCACGAAGAGCAGAGGACGAGCATGAACGTCGCGATGGACATGCTGAACGGCAAGCAGGGCTTTGGCCTGCTCGAGTCGGCCGAGGTGCTGGGTCCCCGTCAGCGTCTCGAGGACGGATGATCGAAGCAGCGCTCGAGGGCGCCCGTAGCATGCTGTGCATCGGGGCACACTGCGACGACATCGAGATCGGATGCGGAGGGGCCGTTCTCAAGCTATTGGGTGCGAATCCTGGAGTCCACGTGGACTGGGTCGTGCTGACCTCTGACGCAGAGCGAGAGGCCGAAGCGCGCTCGGCCGCCGAGGCAGTCCTCCGGGGAGCTGCCAGTGCGACCATCAGCATCGAAGCGTTTCGCGGTCGCTTCCTGCCCTACGTCGCCGCAGACGTGAAGGAGTACTTCGATGACCTCGGAGCGAGGTGCGATCCGGACGTCGTGTTCACCCACTATCGCGACGACCTCCACCAGGATCATCGGTTGCTCTGCGAGTTGACGTACAACACGTTTCGGGACCACCTCGTCCTCGAGTATGAGATCCCGAAGTACGACGGCGATGTCGGCCGCCCAAACGCCTACGTATGCCTCACGCGGGAGCAATGCGAGCGAAAGGTGGCGACGATAATCGAGGGATTTCCCACGCAAAGCGGAAAACATTGGTTCACAGGCGAGACGTTCTGGGCTTTGCTCCGCCTGCGTGGCATCGAGGCGAAGTCGCCGAGCGGCTACGCCGAGGCCTTCTACAGTCGCAAAATGGTACTGCGATGACTAGCGCCGGCGCCACTTCCGGCAAGGCGCGCTTCGAAAGCGCGGCCGCCGTCGTCGACGCTGACCTCGAGCACATCTTGACGGCCGCCGCTGAAGAGCTGGAAATTCTGGCCGGAAAACACGTCCTCATCACCGGCGGTGCCGGATTCCTCGGCTATTACCTGGTCGGGGCGCTGATCGAGTGCAACCGTCGCCGAGAACCTGCGCGCCGCACACACGTCACCGTGCTCGACAACTACGTGCGAGGCGTGCCGGCCTGGCTCCGACTCTGGGAGGAAGAGTCGCACCTGCGCCTCCTCGCACACGACATCCGCGAGCCCTTGCCCGAAGAGCGCGGGCACGCGGACTTCATTGTGCACGCAGCCGGCATTGCGTCGCCGACCTTCTACCGCGAGCACCCGATCGAGACGATGGACGCGAACGTGGGCGGGCTACGGTTCCTGCTCGACCACTGCATCGCTGTTCGAGAGAGCACCCACCCCGTCGAAGGGTTCCTCTTCTTCTCGAGCAGCGAGATATACGGAGATCCAACGCCCGATGCCATTCCGACACCCGAGACGTACCGTGGCAATGTCTCGTGCACTGGGCCCCGTGCGTGCTATGACGAATCGAAGCGTTACGGAGAGACCCTCTGCGTCAACTTTGCGCGCCAGCACAGCCTTCCGATCACGATCGCCCGCCCGTTCAACAACTACGGTCCCGGGTTGAAGATCACCGACCGTAGGTTGATACCCGACCTGGCACGCGATGTGCTGGCCGGGCGCGATATCACGCTCTTCTCTGACGGGTCGGCGACGCGTACGTTTTGCTACTCGGCCGATGCAATAGTCGGTTACCTGAAGGTCCTGACTCGAGGTCGAGCCGGCGAGTCGTACAACATCGGCTCCGAAGGCCCGGAGATTTCGGTCGCCGACCTCGCCGAGCGCATCAGCGGGGCTGCCCGTCGTCTCTTCGGCTATGGCGGCTCGATCGTCTATGCCCAGAGCGCTGAAGCGGAGTATCTCGTCGACAACCCAAACCGGCGGTGCCCGCTGATCGCGAAGGCGCGCACCGACCTGGGATTCGAGCCGCTCGTCGAACTGGACGACGGCCTTGAACGGTCGCTCGTCTGGTATACGGGGAACCCAGAAGGCGAGGATGCCTAGTGCGCGTCGCCGTCGTGGGAACCGGCTACGTCGGGCTCGTCACAGCGGCGTGTTTCGCGGAACTCGGGCACGAGGTCGTCTGTGTCGACCTCGATCACGCCCGGCTCGACCAGATCCTGCGCGGAGTCGCTCCGTTCCACGAACCGGGCCTCTCGGAGTTGGTGCGTCAGCATGCGGGTCGAACGCTGCTTGCGACGAACGACATAGCGGATGCTGTGCACCGCTCGCAGCTGTCCATACTCGCCGTAGGAACTCCATCGGCGGACGGGAAGATCGACCTGCGCGCCGTGCGTTCGGCAGCACGGTCGATTGGCGCGTCGCTCCGGGATTCTTCGGAGTACCACGCAGTCGTTGTGAAGAGCACGGTGGTGCCGGGCACGACCGACGGCCCCATTCGCGCCGCCCTTGAGGAGGCCTCGGGACGTGTCGCCGGGACCGATTTTGGAGTTGGAATGAATCCCGAATTCCTCACCGAGGGTCAGGCGGTCGCAGACTTCATGGAACCGGACCGGCTCGTGCTCGGTGCCGACGACCCACAGACGCGCGCCCTCCTCGAGGAACTCTATGCGTCCTTTCCGTCTCGCGTTCCCCGGGTTTTCACGAATACCAGAACCGCTGAGATGATCAAATACACATCGAACACCCTGCTCGCGACGATGATCTCGTTCTCGAACGAGATCGCGAACATCTGCGCCGCGGTCGGTGATGTCGACGTCGTTGACGTCCTCGACGGTGTTCACCTGTCGCGCTATCTCACTCCTCACGGGGAGGACGGCGCTCCGGTTCGTGCGCCGATCTCGTCGTTCCTGGAAGCAGGCTGCGGTTATGGCGGCAGCTGTCTTCCGAAAGACACGGCCGCGCTCATCGGGATGGCGGCTGAACTCGGAGAGGCGACGCCCGTGCTGCGGGCAGTGGTGGAGACGAACGCAGGACGTCCGGACGAGATGCTCCGTCTGGCTGAGACGCGAGTAGGCAGCCTCGACGGACTGCGCGCGACCGTCCTCGGCCTGGCCTTCAAGCCCGACACCGACGACATCCGCGAATCGCCGGCGATCGCAATTGTTAGGAAGCTCCTTGCGCATGGGGCGACCGTGGTCGTTCACGACCCAATCGTGACCGAGCTCCCCGATGAGATACGCAAGCCCGACGTCACGCTGACGAACGAGCTCGGTGACGCGCTGGCTCGCGCGGATGTAGCTCTCCTCGTCACGCGCTGGGACGCCTACCGTGATGTCCCCGCCATTCTCGCGGCGCTTGACAACCCGCCGCTGCTCGTCGACGGGCGAAGGATGTTGGATCGCCGAAGCGTCGCGGAGTACGTAGGAATCGGGTGCTCCTGAACATGCGCTTCGAACCGACGACGGTTGCCGGCGTCTATGTAATAGAACTCGATCTGATCGAGGACGAACGAGGGTTCTTCGCCCGCAGCTGGTGTACGCATGAATTCGAGGAGCACGGACTCGGGGCGCAGTTCGTCCAGGCTAACGTCGGCTTCAACAAGGTCCGAGGCACCCTCCGCGGCCTCCACTTCCAGCTACCGCCACACGACGAGGTCAAGCTCGTCCGGTGCACCCGTGGCGCGGTCTGGGACGTTGCCGTTGATCTGCGGAAGGGATCGACAACGTACCTCGAATGGTTCGGCACGCAGCTCGACGAGCGAAACCACCGTGCGCTCTACATTCCGCGCGGCTGTGCGCACGGGTACCTCACGCTCGTCGATGAATCGGAGCTTCACTATCAGACGTCAGCGTCGTATGTGCCGTCCGCCGCGACCGGCGTTCCCTATCACGACCCTTCAGTCGCGATCGAGTGGCCAGACGAGCCAAGCGTCGTGTCCGATCAGGACCGGAGCTGGCCGCTACTCGATCCCGCTGCCCCTCCGTTTGCGGACGCCGGATGATCATCCTCGACACAGCGCTCGAGCAGCGAGAGGCCGATGGAAAACCGATCCGGCTTGGGATCGTGGGCAGCGGGTACATGGCCCGCGGCATTGCAGGACAGGTGCTCGCAGGAATGCCCGGACTCCGTATCGGCGGCTTTGCCGCCCGCAACCTCGACGCGGCCGCTGCAATTCTGAGCGAATGCAGGGTCGAGGCGACACCCGTGGCGAGCGAAGCGGAGGTTGGCGGCGCACTTCGCGAGGGCCGACCGCTCCTAACGCCCGATCCCGCACTCCTCTCGACGGTTGTCGACGTCATCATCGAGACGACTGGCGACGTCGAGTTCGGCGCGAGCGTAGTCCTCGATTCGATCCGCAACCGCAAGCACGTCGTCCTCGTGAACGCGGAACTCGATGCCACAGTGGGTCCGATCCTCAAGAGGTACGCCGAGGAAGCAGGGGTCGTTCTGACGAACACGGACGGTGATGAGCCCGGCGTTGCGATGAACCTGCTCCGGTACGTTCGCTCGATCGGGCTCCGGCCGGTTCTCGCCGGCAACATCAAGGGCTTCATCGATCCGTATCGCACGCCGGAAACGCAGGCCGCATTCGCAGAAAGCGTCGGGCAACGTCCGAAGATGATCACGTCCTTCGCCGACGGCACGAAGCTCGCGATGGAGACGACGATCGTGGCCAATGCGGCCGGGTTCGGCGTCGCACGCCGCGGCATGAACGGCTGGCAGTGCTCGCACGTGCGAGAGGTTCTCGACCTTGTTTCACCAGGAACGTTCGTGAACGGAGGCCTTGTCGACTACGTCCTCGGAGCAGAGCCGGGATCAGGCGCGTTCGTCGTCGGCCTTTCGGACGAGCCGATCCGGCAGCAGTACCTCAAGTACTTCAAGATGGGAGATGGTCCGCTCTACCTGTTCTATACGCCGTGGCATCTGCCACAGGCCGAGGCGCCGTTGACGGCGGCACGCGCCGTGCTCTTCAACGATCCTTCAGTGACGCCACTCTCCGGCCCCAGATGCGACGTCGTCACGATCGCGAAGCGCGACCTCGCAGCAGGCGAGGCACTCGACGGCATCGGCGGGTTCACCTGCTTCGGCACGATCGAGAATTTCGCGGAAAGCAGAGAGGCAAACCTTCTTCCGATGGGACTCTCGGAGGGATGCACACTCGTGCGGGACGTCGGACGCGGCACGGCGGTCACGTACGACGACGTGCAACTTCCCACGGGTCGTCTCGCGGATCGCCTGCGGCGGGAGCAGGATCGGCATTTTGCAAGCAGCGTTTACGCGCAGTAAAAGCGAGCCCTGCTAGTCCTACGCGCGGCTCGTCCGAGCCGCTCTTCGTGCTCGCATCAATGCGGCGCCGGTAGTGCGACGCTCTCCTGACGCAGCGCCGCCAGTGCCACCTGCACCCAGCCGGTGTCCCAGCGGTGGAGCATGAACGTCGGCGTCTCCGTGGAGTGCAGGATGCCGTTCGACGTCAGGAGCGTGTTGAAGTCGGACATGTCGAACTGATACAGACCATAGCTACCGATCCAAAGCCGGTTGTTGCTCTGGAAGGGCGTGCGGTGGGCAGAGACGAACGCCGGGGAAAGTCGGTAGTTGGCCTGGAAGTTCGCGTTCGTCCCGTATGACGAGGCTGAGCTCGTGCCGAACTGGTCGTAGGTCGACATGTCCGCAGGGAAGTCCCATGCCGCTGCAAGCGTGAACAAGTCGGGATGCTTGAGGATGAGATCCATCGCACCGAGCCCGGACTTCGAGAACCCGATCAGCCAATTCTGCTCGGCACCCGTCGCCGGAAGGGTCTGTTTCACCCATGGCACGAGATCTTTCGTAAGGAAGGTTTCGTACTGGAGGCTCGAGTCGTTTGGGTTGTCGGCGTACCATGGGTCGATCCCGAATGACGGCTCGATGATGGTCAGGTTGTACTGGTTCTGCGCGTTGAGGGAGCGCAGGGTCTCGAGTCCGTCACCGTAGACGTTGCCGAGCTCCGGCTCCACCGGCAGAACGTAGAGGAAGTTGTGTGGGACGCCTGCGGCTGGATTCGTTGGCGAGAGGATGCGCAGCGCGTGTGTTCCACCACCATTGTCGCTCGACGTGACGTTGTATGACGCCACGCCATTGGCGTCCGTGCCGACGTACTGGGCCTGGAACGGCGG
>Ga0070711_100000739_pt1 | contig 17028 bp, 15 predicted proteins | sample LARL53metaG_FD_65452 | JGI IMG/M metagenome (GOLD analysis project Ga0070711, IMG submission 65452) | Corn, switchgrass and miscanthus rhizosphere microbial communities from Kellogg Biological Station, Michigan, USA - LAR L5-3 metaG | ecosystem: Host-associated > Plants > Roots > Rhizosphere ... | reverse complement strand
ACTCTTCCGGATTATGCACGTGATACACATGCTTCCACCCGCCCCCGGAATAAGGCTTCAGGAAAGCAGGGAAGCCGACGTAATCAAACAACTCCTGCCAGTTCAACGGATACATCAAGTTCCGCATTGATTGATCGGTTGTCCCCTCCGGATGCTTGTTATGAGGAAGGATCACGGTCGGCGGAATCGCCACACCCATTTTGTGCGCCAGCGCATAGTTGAAGAATTTGTCGTCCGCCGTCCACCAGAACGGATTATTCACCACAATCGTTCCCTGCATCGCCGCATTCTTCAGATACGCGCGGTAGAACTCGATGTCCTGTGAAATCCGGTCGATGATCACCGCATACTTCTTCGGCTCATCCATCCGGATCCCCCCGATCTTCACAAACTCCGCTTCAACTCCCTCGATCTTCATGGAGTTGACTTTCTGCACCAATGCCGGCGGAAACGTATTTTCCATCCCAAACAAAATTCCAATCTTCTTCATCATGCACTCCGTAACGACGTTGCTTGCAGGTCTCTTCAATTGACCAGCAGTAAGGACGTAGCGAGCTACGTCTCTACGACCATCCTAAAAATATTTCCCCACCATTCTCAACCACAGCGGCCAGTCGTGCTTCGAATTATCGTTCCAAACGTCCAGCCAGTGCGGAATCGCTTTCCCATTCAGCATCGCCGAAAACTTCACGTTCTGGTCCAGACATATGTCCCAGTCGGCCGATGCCAGCACGATCTTCATCTGGCGGTAGCGACTCAAGAACCAGTCATCGGACATGTTGGGTAGAAAATCTGGAGGATTGTTGAAGTAGCAATCGTTGTCGTAATACCCATCCAGAAACTGATGGATATCGAAGGCGCCGCTCATGCTCACACAGTGCGTCACCACGTCCGGATGCTTCAGCGCGAAGTTTACTGCGTGATATCCGCCAAAACTGCATCCGGTAACCGCCAGTTGCCACGCCTGATTTTTCCATCGGAGAAATGGCAGGAATTCGTAGAGCAGGTAGCGTTCGTACTGCAAATGCCGTGCTACCCTGACCCGCGGATGCACACCCCGGTTGTACCAACTCTCGGTATCCACCGCGTCGGGGCAAAATATCTGAAGTTCGCCACGTTCGATTTTGGGGGCCAACACTCCAATCATGCCCCGGTCTTCGTACTCAAAGAATTTGCCCATCGAAGTGGGGAAGACCATCAACGGGATTCCCGCGTGGCCGAAAACAAGAGTTTCCATGTCGCGGTGCAGTTCCTGGCTATAGGCTTTGTGATATTCGCGATTCATCGTAAGCGTTAAGAGATCGCCTCCAAATGCTGTTGCAGAGACGTGCTTGTAGCATCTCGATCTGCAGCCGAAGTATCTTACCCGATGAATCTCGAAAACCCTAAACGGCAGACGTACTCTTGCAGGTGTGTGCTCGGCGCCCTCCGGGGTCTAGGTTTTCATGCTCGCCTGCAAATAAAAAACCCGCCCCTTGCGGAGCGGGTTTTGCTGGTATCAGATGCTACGTCCTAACCACCGTTCGAGCAGACGCCGAGGTGGAATGGGTTGCCCTGGAAGGTCAACGAGCTGTTCGCCGAAGTGCTCGCCGGAGCTCCAAAGTACGGCAGGTAGGTCAAATCCTGCAGGGTGTAGGTGAATCCGTTCAGGGTGTAGCTGAATCCTCCGTAATTGGTGAAGCCCTCTTCGGGATCGCCGACTTCGAGGATTCCGCATGCGACGGGGTTGCCGCCGTTCACCACTAGAGGATCGTCGAGCCACTCGCCGACCTCATGCGACAAGGCGGAAACGTTCTGCGAGAAAATCCCGACGTGGTCGATGTAGGTGAAGTGCGCATACGCCTGGGCCGCCGAGGAGCTTCCCATTGCACTGTGATATCCGCCGATGCAGCATCCACCGGACGTCAAGTAGGAGTCATAGGTGACGAAAATCGGCAGCGAATTCGGGACGATCTGGGGATGGGCAGTGATGTAGTTTTCCAGCTGCAGATCGAACCAGTTGATGTCAGCGGTTCCTACCTTGATGCCGAATTCCGTGGCAACCGAACCATCCGCCTTGGGAACCTTCAGCGACAAAGCCGGCAGCACTGTGGGTGTTCCCAACAGCACGTGGTATCCCGGTGCCTTGGAAACCTTACCCCAGAAATTGCCGCGCTGGAATGCGTCGATATATTGAGTCGTCCCCAGATCGACTCCACCCGACGTGAAGTCAATCCCGCTCTGGAACACCGGCGAGGCAATCGTGTTCTGAATGACGGTCTGCCCGTTCGACAGTTTGGTCTGCGGGCTAAATACGGTGGTGCCGCTCGAAGTCACATACGACAATTTGACCGGGATGATAAAAACCGGGATCGTAGTCGACGTTCCCGTCGTGGGCGACGTCCCGACCATGTTGTACTTGTACGTGTGGCTCTTGTATACGAACGATCCGTTCCATGTCGTCAGCGGAGTGACGGGCGCTTTGCTCGCGGTCCCGTTGAGGTTCGGTTTCAGCCGTGTAAACCTCGGCTGGGCAGGCATGGTATCTTCCTGGGCAAGGGCAGTACCTGTCACGCAGGCACCCACGGCGAGCGCAGCCATCAGGCTGAGCACAGTAAGTTGCTTCATAGCGTAAGGTTCTCCTTAAAGGTCAAATAGAACGGTTAACGTACGGAATCGAGCTAGAAGGTTTTGTCGAATTCAGAGATCCACAGTGTCTCTGAAAGCAGGGGAAAACAAATCCCGATGATTCTGCGTTCGTTCGCCTGCCCGTGTCAACTGTGAATATTTTTGCACACGGGGAAAGTACCCTATTTTCCCGCAGGTTTGCCGCCAAGTGACGGAGGCGAGCAGTAGAGCTGACATTCCTGACAGGCAGCGGAATCGTTTGTTTCTTTCTGTAGAATGGGGCCGCTGCGAAATCAAACGAATGTCCAATTTACACCTCACCGAAGCCGACGTTCGCAGCCTGCTTGATCCGTCTCAACTCATCACTGCGATCGAGTCTGCCTTTAGGGACCGCTATCCTTCGATCAGCCTTCCGCCGCGCACCCACGCCGAGCTCGCACACGGCATCTTCCTGGCCATGTCTTGCTACGACGGCTCTGCTGGCACTCTCGGAATGAAGCTCGTACTGGTGCGCGATCGTGCTCAGCATGCCGCGGGACATGGCCCTCTCGCCGCGGGTCGCGTGCAGGCGACTTATTTGTTGCTGGATCCGGAAACGGCGCAACCGCGGTTAAGCATAGCCGCCAACTATTTGACCGACCTGCGTACTGCGGCGACCTCCGCAGTCGCAACGAAGTTTTTGGCGCGTCCTGATGTTTCCACGCTCGGCATCTTCGGCACCGGTCGGCTTGCCCGAACGCATCTTGCGGTTCTTCCCCTCGTCCGTAACTTTCAGCGCGTGCTGGTCTGTGGGCGCGACTCTGCACGGTCGGTTGAATTCGCAACGCAAGCGTCTTCGGAAGTTCCGGGAATTGCGATCACCTCCGTCAATGCGCGAACCTGCGCCTCTGAATCGGATGTGCTGTGCGCTTGCACCTCAAGTCCTGCTCCGCTTTTCGATGGCCACGACGTTCGTCCGGGAACCCATATCAACCTCGTCGGCGCTTTTCGTCCGCAAACCCGCGAAGCCGATACCCATACCATTCAGCACTCCCGCGTCGTGGTCGACACTTATGGCTCCGCTTTTGCTGAAGTGGGAGAGTTGCTGATTCCCTTGCAGGAAGGAGCGATCACGCGCGACCACGTTGCCGCCGATCTTCACGAACTAGTTTGTGGGACAAAGCAGGGAAGACGCAGCACGGAAGAAGTCACCGTTTTCAAGAGCGTCGGCTGCGCATTGGAGGACTTGGTTGCCGCCGAACTGCTGCTTGCGGCCCAAGCCCCGCCACTGGTTTGAATGTTGCGCAAGGCAATTCACGCCCGCGCGAGTCTTGCTCAGGGGAGGCGTTGGACGAATAACAGTCCACGTTCCGCTATCGACGCCGAGCGCTAGTGCGGCTTCATGTACCAGAAGATGGCCAGTCCCACGAGCAGGACGGTTACGATCCACAGAATGATGTCTTTGTTGCGGTTCTTTTCTTCTGCCATGCGCAGAGTACAACACACCTGAAATCCCGGATCAAGTGCCGCATCAAATTCCACACTATCGAGGGGTTAGGGCTTGGACCTCTGGTAGCCCGTGAACTTCACAATCTCCCGGATGTGAACCGCCTGGGTTCCAAAGTTCAGCGTATCGTCCACTCGCGCATAGGCGGGGAACCAGTGCCCATCCACCAATTGCCGGTAGCCTACGAACGTGGGCCGAATATCCACCGGTTGATGCTTCTTTTTCGGGACCACATCCGGCACGCTCTTTCCGCACAGCTTCACGACCTGCAAGTCTCGATTGTCCACCCAGACCCTCCCTTGAAAATACCGCCGGTTCTTCTCTTCTTTCTTGGGCTCGACGTGGAAAACGTAGGTATCAAGATCGTCAACGTGCTGCTGTCCCGCGTACGTCAGGTTGTATTGTGGCGCGTCTTCGGTAGTCAGGATCCAGGGCATGAAGATGCGGACGTCGTCCAGGTCTTCCTCGGACACCTGAATTTGCCGCAGAGTCGGTTGTTCCGAGAACGTCACATTTTCTACCCTCTTTCCCTTCTCGTCATAAGAAATCTTTGTAATCTGATGAAACTGTCCGTCCACGGCTTTCCCGTTGAGCGTCTGCACCAACATATCCTGCGTGTAGGTGTAGTTCGCGCGCGCGTCCTTGATCTTCGTTTCCTCCGCCGTAAATTTCTGGATCAGTTCTGGCACGGTCATGTTCTTCGGCGGAGTCATCTCCAGCACGCCATCGCCATCGGCGCAATCGGTTTGCGCCGATGCGCCCAACACGATGATCAGCACAAAAAAGACGACTGCAATCCCTGTTCTTCGCCGCACATCATTCCGACCGCCCATGCGCTTTCTCCCTGGTGGACTTGTCAGCGGAAACATACACGGCAATGCTCGGGCGCGCAAACTGCGGAACCCATTCCCCCGGGCGTGGCGCCACTGCCCGCGCCCAGCACGGCTTTTCGCCCCGCGATTCTGCTTCCCTAATTGTGCAAAACCTTGCGCCAACCTCAGGCCCTGCCTCGTAACCCATGCATTCTCAGCCTGTTAACTTGGTATGGGGGTTGCATGATTTAGTGCGGATTCCGGGACAAAAACACGATGAAAACCACACTCTTAGCGCTGTTCATTCTCTGCACCGGTGCCGCCTTCGGACAGGTCGGCGTTTCGGTGCTCTCAAACCAACCACAGGTAATCGAACCCGTCAGCCATCCGCAGCATGCAGATTTGCATGCCATGGCCTCTGAATCTCCTCTCGTTGGCGGCGGCACTTACACCTATGCTCAGGGAGAAGTTCCGTTGTGGGAGTTCGGCTCTCCTTATCCGGAGCCCACACCTCTGGGGGACGTGGCCCGTGCCAACCGCAAGCAGAAGCAAGCGGCCAAGAAAGCGGAAGTCGTCCTCGAAAAACAAGGCTCGTAGATTTTCCACCCACGGCCGCCGGGGCCATCCTCCCGGCGGCATTGCGGCGGGGACACCCCGATTCCGCAGTCCCATGCCCGCACGGCCGCATGATCCATGACTTCGTTCCATAAAACGCTTCCTGCCTTGCCAGCATCAGACCATTAGCGTCCGATCAATCGACTGTGTGAATGCGCGAATACACCCCCTTGCTGTCTGGCGGATTCGCGGGAGTGTACACTGCCCACTAGCGGAGGGAACGGATTGATGAAGCTCGGCAAGGCGGAAATTGTCCGCAGAAGTCTATTCCTATTCTTTTTATTGGCTACAGTTTCAGCACTTGGTCAGCGCGCTAACTTCGATGTGAATTTTGGACAGGTCCGCGACCAGTTTGGTGCACTTGCGCCAGTCACCGGAACCGCCTTCGATTTCAATGGGGAAGTCCTTGTGATAAAGCCTTCGGCCAAGAGTGGCGGCCCGGGCATTGTGGCGGGCGGCGAAATGCGCCTCCCCATCGACGCCGATCATGCTAAAGAGTTCGCCGTGTACGGCGGCGTGGTCTTTGGCTCGCATAATTTTTCCGTCGGCATCGATGGCCAATTGCGCAAGATTTATATGCCCACCGCCATCGTTGATAACCAGGTGCTGAATCGCGACAACATGTCGCTCTTCGAGTTGCCAGTGGTGATCAAGTACAAGTTTGGTCCGGGCAAGCGTGCTTTCGTTCAGGTTCAGGGCCAGCCCGAATTTACCCCACACTTCAGGAAATCTTCGCTATCCAAGGTTCCCCTTCCGAATCCGACTCTGGATCACGGATATGACATCCGCGGCAGCGTCGGCTACAACTTTAGCCCGCACTATTATGTTCAGGGCACCTACGATACCCGCTACTTCAAGTTCAACGAAAACGTCGGCAATCCCAGCAATCTCTACAACTGGAAGAGCAATCTGGTTACTGGCGGCGTGGGCGTCAGGTTCTGAAGGCGGCTTTCAGGTATCAGCCGTGAGCGATCAGTTCAACCGGGCCATAAGTATGTCATCTCGACCCTAGTAACTCTGTCCTCTCGACCGGAGCTTGTCTCCCCGACGGCTTCAAGCATCGAGGAATCAGGCGCCCTCGCAATCTCAAATGTGGGGAGCCGCCCCGGCGTCCCGCCGAGCGAAGCTTGGTAAGATTCATGAGCCTCATTCCTTTGATTTCAACAGCTTAGGCCCGTATAATCCTCCACATCACCGCTAAACCTCAAAATTGCACCATTCATTGGGTTCTGAATGCGCCATTGCCAAGCGTTCCAATAGGATAGGCGCAGACTGGAACCCAGGGAGAAGTGTAGAAGTCGTATCAGAGCCAAGGTCGGTACGACCGTGGGTTGTTCCCGAGGAGTGCCACAGGTTTTGGGTATGATCTCAGGTTCACGCGAGGCAAGCCAAAACCGAAATCAATTCGCAGCTTGAGGGGTAGCTGTAACCATCGCAGATGGGCAGGTATCCAAAGAGAATCGAAAGCCAAAGCGAAGAAGTTTTGGCAAAAGCCAGAAGGCAGGAGCTAGAAGCTATCATGCGCAAGCCGATTAAGTACGTGGAAAAAGCAGTCGTCATCGCCGCCAAAGGAACATGGGCGGTATTCGAGCGCTTGAACCGCATCAAGCCGAATCCGTCGCCCACCCCGAAGTGGTCGGAAAAGCCTCTGCTCAAGTCTTACGAGAAGTCGAAGCCGCCTCTGGGCTGGCCGCGGACCACGGACTCGCTGTGTCCGAAGTGCGTGCCGGAAATCCGGCAGCAGATTCTAGACGGGCACCTGCCGCATGAAGTGCTGATGAACGAGAAGGTCGGCGAAATTAAGGCGCAGATCGTCGAGCGCGACGGCAAGATCCTGATGGTGAAGGATTGCCCGACGCACGGCCACTTCGAAGACGTGATGTCGATCGACACCGCGTTTTCGCAGCATCTGGAAGAAGTGTTCCCCGGACGCGACATCCTCGCGCACAACGACGAGAAGCTGCATCATCATGGATCGTCGACGGTGAAGTACGGGCGCGGGTCGGTGCTCACGATTGACCTGACCAACCGCTGCAACATGATGTGCGATCCGTGCTTCATGGACGCGAACCAGGTGGGATTTGTTCACGAACTGACCTGGGAAGAAATCAAGACGATGCTCGACAACGCCATCACTATCAAGCCGAGACGGCAGATGAGTGTGCAGTTCTCGGGCGGTGAGCCGACGTTGTCGCCGTACTTCCTCGATGCAGTTCGCTACGCCCGCAAAGTTGGATACAACTCCGTGCAGGCCGCGACCAACGGCATCGAGTTCGCGAAGAGCTTTGAATTCTGCCAGCAGGCTGTGGAAGCCGGCATGCGGTATGCCTATTTGCAGTTTGACGGCATCGGCAACGCGGCGAACGCGCATCGGTTGGTCGGCAATCTGTTCGACGTGAAGTTGAAGGCGATCGAGAACCTGCACAAGGCCGGCGTGGAAATCGTTCCGGTCGTCACGATCGTGAACGGCATCAACAACGAGCAGGTGGGAAGAATCATCAAGTTCGCGCTCGACAATCCGAAGACGATCAGCTTCCTGTCGTTCCAGCCAGTTTCGTTTACGGGCCGCGACGAGGCGGTGACGGACGACCGGCGCGCGGCGCAGCGTTATACGCTTTCACACCTGGCGCATGATGTGAAGAACCAGACGGGTCTGGGCGAGCCGACGCGAGACTGGTTCCCGATCTCGTTCATGGGAACGTTCAGCGATTGGGCCGACCTGATGCACGTTAACGACGTGAAGAATGACTGGGGCCAACTAAGTTGCGGTTGCCATCCGAATTGCGGGACGGGGATGGCCGTCATGATTGACAAGGAAACCAAGGAGGCGGTGCCGGTGACCGCGTTCTTGCACGGAGATCAGCTGGCGAAAGATATTGCCAAGGTCAACGACGCGTCGCGCGGAAAGTTCCTGACCGGGCTAGGAATGGCGCTGTGCCTGATGAAGAACTACGATCCGTTCCAGTCGCCGACGCATTTCAAGCTGATGGACTTGCTTAAGAAGTTCGACAAGAACTATCACATTACTGGAAAGAATTACGGCAAGGTCGGTCCGGACCGGACGGTGGAAGATGTCATGAAGCGTCGTACAACGGACCGCTGGAACTTCCTGTTCATCGCAGGGATGTGGTTCCAGGATCTGTTCAACTACGACTTCCGGCGGACGGAGCAGTGCATTATTCCGTACGCGACGCAGGAAGGCGAGATTTCGTTCTGCGCCTACAACACGGGCGTGGGATGGCGGAACATCATCGAGAAGATGCACATGACGGCCACGCTGACAAAGTGGTACGAAGAGCACGGACGGCACGAGATTTTCGCGGGCGGCAAGAAAGTGAAGATGGAAGAGGAGCACGTCGACTATCTGCGGCTGCGCGAAGAGATCGTCACGACCGAACTGCAGCATGATCTCGACAGCAAGGGCATCGCGAAAAACGCGCGCGAAGAAAAGACGCGGGCGCGGGATTTGAAGCAGAAGCAGACTGCCGATGCGAAAGCCGAAGCGCGCGGGCCGCAGATCAACGACGAGGCTTATAACGCACGCATGGCTGCGATGTATCGCGAAGTCGTGCTGAAAGAGAAGCCCGTGGTCGCCGAGAACGGATTCATTCCGCTAGGGGCGTTGACAAAACCGAACGGCAATGGCAACGGACATGCGGCTCAGGCCGAGAAGCCAGAGATTGCAGAGCCGGTAGCCGGGGACTAGCTTCTCCGGTATAAGTTTTCAGCGATCAGTAAAAGCAGACGGGCCGCCTTGGGGCGGCCCGATTCTTTTGCACGAGAGTGAACTCCTATTCTTCCTTTTTCTCCGGCTCCTTCGGTAGAGGCTTCTCGATGGGTTTGCGGGGAAGCATCTGGTCCCGCATGGCGGCGTCATAGACGAAGCTGGCGACGATCACCGAGATCTGTTTGAGGTCGTCGGGTTGCAGGCGGTCGTAGACGTCCATATTGGAGTGGTGGGTGCGAGTTTCGTATTCGATCGGATCCTGGAGAAATTGGAATCCGGGGATGCCGACGGCATCGAAGGAAAGGTGGTCGGTGCCTCCCGTGTTGCGCATGGTGAGAGTCGTCATGCCGAGGTCTTTGAAGGGACGCATCCAGGATTCGAAGATGGGAGCGACAGCTTCGTTCTCCTGCAAGTAGATGCCGCGGATTTTTCCGGTGCCGTTGTCGACGTTGAAGTAGGCAGATATTTTGGCTTGCTCGGGTTTCACTGTGACGGGGCCGGCGTCGCGGCGAAGGAGCGTTGGCATATCTTTCAGGGCGGGATCTTCCGATCGCGGGCGTGAACCGAAGTGCTGCTCGACGTAGCCTTGCGAGCCGAGGAGGCCTTCTTCTTCGCCGCTCCAGAGGCCGATGCGGATGGTACGGCGGGGCTTGATGTCGAGAGCTTTGAGGATGCGCACGGCTTCCATCATGACGATGGTCCCGGCACCGTTATCAGTGGCGCCGGTGCCGGCGTGCCATGAGTCGAGATGCGCGCCGAGCATGACGATTTCATCTTTCTTGTCGGTGCCAGGAATTTCGGCGATGGTGTCGTACTGCATGAGGTCATCGTCGTAGAAGGTGTTGGTGACGTTGAGTTCGAGGGCGACATCTTTTTTCTGCTGGAGCAGGCGGGCGATCCGGGACCAGTGCTCGGAGGCCATAGTGAGTTGCGGAACGTTGGTGGTCTCGCCCGGCTTGTAGGAGCCGCCGGACTGAACGAAGACGGTGCCGCCTCCGGAGGTGCCGCGGCTGTGATCGATGACGGCGAGAACTTTCTCGTCGGCATAGAACTGGTTAAGGTCTTTCTGGAATTGGCGGCGGCGCGCGATCTCAGACGTGCGGAAGGGCGGTCGCTCGCCGGGGATTTCATATTCGCTGGTCTTGGCGAGGTCGTCGTCGGAGAGGCGCTTGTAAGGAAGTTCGGTGATGGGCTTCACGTCTGCGTCCGAGCCGGCGATCACAATCATTCCCGCGAGTTTGCCGCGATACTTTTCAAAGTCCTCCTTCTTCTCGATGGTGACGCGGATGCACTTGCCGGTGACGACGCCGTTGGTGCCGGGAGTCCAGGCTTTCGCGTATGCGATCAGAGGGACAACGTCGGGCGAGGTCATGCGGGCGTTGACGTATTGATTGGCCCATCCACGGCCAAACGGACCCCACGACTCGAGGTGCGCGTTGCTCAGGCCCATGGCGGTGAGCTGGTCGCGAGTCCACTCGTTGGCGCGCTTCATGTTGGGAGATCCGGTGAGCCGTTCGCCGATCGAATCCATCAGGCCGGAGGCAAGTTCCATCACCTTCGAGTTGCGGAAGCCTTCGTAGCGAATGCGGGATATGGTCTCTAGATCAACCTTCTCTTGAGATTGCACAGCGGGAACCAACGTGAAAAGCAACGCGATGGAACAGAAGACGAGTGGGAAGAACTTCTTCATGGATGAGCGCTCCTGAATGGAAATCAATCGGGGATTATACCGCCGCGACGGAGGAGAGACGCGGACGGGAATTGTAAAGATACGTCACGTTGCGGCGCGGCGAGAGACGAAAATCGTGAACTACCAAGGACACGAAGGGTAACCGATGCAGGTTTCTACATTTTCTTTTCTGCGGGGGAGTTGGCGACGGGTTCTTTGCGTTTTTCGTCGGCATCGACGGAGTAGAGCATGTAGTGATCGAAGCTGTGGCGGCGGTAGTAGCGATGTTTGCGGAAATCGAAATAAATTTCCGCGCTTTTGGGCAGCCAGAGAGTCGTGTTCTTTTTCGTAAACGGCACGGGTCCGTACTCGACAACCTGCTGTTCGCTGAGCAGTTGGATTTCAGGTATCGGAGTGATCATCTCCGCCACGATCCGCATGATCTGGAATTTATCGGCGGTAATCCAAGCCCTGCCCTTGAGATCAACGGAGTGAACCTTCCCGCCGACCTTGTAGCTGTGCATGCGGTTGGGGCGGTCGCTGCGCTGCCGGAAGCGAACGAGCCAGGTTGCCTGTCCCTGCCAATCACCGAGCCCTTCACATGACATTTCGAAGTTGACGCGCATGGAAGGATGGAAAACGAGTGCGAGTGCAGCGAAGCCGGCGCTCGCGATTTGATCGGGATAATCGCTAACGCTCATTTTATCGGCGCGATATTCCTCGACCTGAAGATATCCCGGAAGGGCCTCTGAGATGGATGCAACGTAATTGTACTTACGGTTTTCTGTGCGGGTCGGAATCCCATACTGATCGAGCGATTGATGCAACAAATCTTCAACGGCCGAAAATCGCTCTACGTCGCGGACCAATTCTTCGACACTATGTCCGGTTTGTTCGATCACATTTTCCGTAGGACAGGAGGTCCCGGGGGCAAGAGCAGGTTCGACTTCGTCGATGCTGGGTGGCCGCCACGATTTTAGAGAAAGTCCGGGCGCCGGCAGTGCTGTGATCGGATTGAGGCCGGAGTTGGAAGCCTCGACGGTAGGCGCAGGTTCGGAGGTCGACGTTCCCAGGGGGCGTTCCCGGACCTGCGTGATCAAACCACGAACGGCTCCGGTCATGGGATGATCGGGCACTTGCTGTAGAAAAAGACTGAGGGCATCGATCCCTTCCTGATCCTGGCCAAGGCCGATCAAAGCCTGACCGAGCACCAGCTGCGCCGAACTGGCATTGTTCCTGCCCTCGGCAATGGCGATTTGCGCTTGATCGCGAGCCTTATCATAGGTTCGCTGGTAAAGGTAAGTAGTGGCCAGTAAGCTGTGGGGCAGCCAGTTCTGAGAATCCGCCAGCACCGCTTGCTCCAACGCAGAGCGCGCCGCCGGATAATCTTGCCGTTCCAATCCAGTCCTGCCGAGCAGGGTCAAAGCCTGAATATTGTTCGGCCTCAGACTGATTGCCGTGCCAAGGTAACTTCCGGCCTGCGCAAAATCTTTCTTCTGATAATACAAATACCCCAACAGGAAGTTCAGGTCTGGGCTGGAAGGAGATAGTTTGTAAGCCTCATCGAGTTGCTTCTCCGCTTCTTTGAGGTTTCCAGACTTCAGGGCGGAAACTGCATGCTTGGTCTGTTTCCTCGCCTTGGGCGAGAGAACCTCGCCGCTGACATCGAGATTGATAGCCTGCGGATCCGGCCGCAACACAATCTGAACCTGCTCGGCACGCAAAGAATTAGTGACCTGCAATTCTTGATGGGTACTGAGATATCCAACAGCACTCACATCCAAATCGTAACTTCCGAAAGTCAGGTTAGTGAAGACTCCTTGGGCGTTGCCGTCGGTGGTCGCCCAGAGAACATCCTGGCTGATGTGGTTTACCAATTTCAATACAGCCTGACGATTTAAGTGGGCCCCGTTTCGTTCGCCAAACACGTCAAGGAGCACGATTCCGGTGCCTGGCGCAGTGGTGAACGTTTTGATCAAAGCAATACGATCTTGCATCGATTTCATACCGTTCAGATCATCGGTCGTTTGGGTTGCTGCAGGCAGAGTGAGCATACCGACGAGGAATAGAAGAGCGAAGCTAGCCCGAGGGAAAGGGTTCGGCAGGATGGCACGGCGGGTCATAAACAGAGCCGACAGCAGTGTGGCACAGTCAGGGACAGGAAACAACTGGCAGGAGCTTGCTTGCAGGATTAGGAAGCTATTGTTTTGCGGCAGGCTTTTCCGCAACGGGGACAGACTGTTTCTGTTCTGTTTTCCCCTCTCCGGAAGCAGGTTTGGCATCTTCGTCGTCGACGCTCTTAACGATGTATTGGACGATGAGTGAGATGCGGCGGTTGGAAGGATCGAGTGGGGCATCGGGCTTGCGCAGGCGCTGGTCGGCAAATCCGCGGACCTGCGTAACCTGGTCAGGCCTGATTCCATTGGCCTGCATCACGCGGCGGGCGGCGTTGGCGCGGTCGGCCGAGAGTTCCCAATTCCCGTAGGTGGGGGAGGAGTATGGTTGCGAATCGGTATGACCTTCGATGGAGAGTTTATTGGGAAGGGTCCCAAGTTACTGGGCGAGAGTGATCAGCATTTCGCTACCGTCGCCTTTTAGCTTGGCACTGCCGCTATCAAAGAAAGTGCCACTGGCGGATTCGGAGAGTTCAATGCGCAGGCCTTCGGAGGTGACGGTCATCTCGATGTAGCTTTTCAATTTTTCGAAATCCGTCATCTGCCGCATGGCTTGCTGCAACTGCTCCTTCAGTTTCGGCATGTTGTCGCGAGTGAGGGTGAAATTTTCTCCGGACCCGGTCATGTTGGAGCCGACTTTTTTCGAGTTGCCGGTCGGGTCTTTGAAGTATCCGCCGACGGCTTCCTGCACCTGCTTGCTGGCGTTCAGGAGCCAGAGGACGATGAACAGGGCCATCATGGCCGTGACGAAATCTGCATAGGCGACCTTCCACGCGCCGCCGTGATGTCCGCCGTGGCCACCTTTTTTCTTGATGATGATGGGACGAGTCTTGTCCATATCCTGCAGCCGCCAACGATCAAGACGAGGCGGAGGCTCCTTCTGCCGCGGGTGGCGCTGCTTCCGGAGAAGCGCCATCGGCCGCATCTGGTGCTCGGTTGCGGCAGGCTTTCTCAAGTTCCTGGAATGACGGGCGCACGTGGCCCGGCACCGCGCGGCGCGCCATTTCCACGGCCATGATGGGCGCTGTGCCTTTCAGGAAGGAGACCATGAGCACGCGCATCACGTAGAGGAAGGCATGTTCTTCTTCCGCGGCCTTGGTCATATTGGCGGCGATCGGGCCGACTAATCCGTAGCACAGCAAGATGCCAAGAAAAGTCCCAACCAGCGCGGCGGCGACCTTGTTGCCAATTTCTTCTGGGGGGCCGCCGAGCGCTCCCATGGTAATGACGACGCCCAGGACGGCGGCAACGATGCCGAGGCCGGGAAGGGAATCGGCCATGGTGCTGAGAGCGGCGGTGGGTTCTGTGGAATCCTGATGATGAACTTCGAGATCGAGGTCGAGCATCTGATCGAGATCGAAGGCGTCGATGCCGGTGATGGCCATGCGCAGGGAGTCGCAGACGAAATCGCACACGTGATGCTTCTTGAGAAAGGCAGGATTCTTGGTGAAGACGGGGCTCTTTTGCGGCTCTTCGACATCGGATTCGAGGGCCATGAGTCCGTCTTTGCGGGCCTTGTTGAGCAAGTCATACATCATTTTCAAAGTGTCGATGTAGGTTTGCTTTCCGAACTTGTGAGCCACCGAAGACGGCAGCGATGCCGCCAGCAATTTTCTTGAGGATATGGAGAGGATTCGCGACGAGGAGAGTGCCGATGGCGGCGCCGCCGATGATGATCAATTCCGCAGGCTGCACAAGTACCCGCAGGTTCCCGTGTTCCATGAGATAGCCAGCCACCACACAACCGAGGACAACGACGATTCCGATAATCGCAAACATGCCTAACTCCCGGCGGTTTTGGCGGACGCCGAGGCGGAAGGGGCGCGCCATGCCGTGTCCGCATCCAGTGATTGCTGCGCTCGATTGATCAGAGATTCAAGAGTATCGGCGGGGCGAACCGAGGCCTGGCCAATGCAAACGGGCAACGAGCGCCGTTCTCCCCACCACTCGATCCCGTCATTGGCGAGCATGCGGCGAACCCGTTCACGGACCGACGCGAGGGCGTCTTCGCGACAGCCGTTTAAGATGACGAGAAACTGATCATTGCTCCAGCGCCCGAGCAGGTCGGTGGTCCAAAGCGTGCTTTCAAGGGAGCGGGCGACCACGCGCAACAAGGACGAGGAGGAGGCTGCTTCCGGCCCAAGACTGGCGCGGAAGTGAGCGAACCCCTCGAGGCGCAAACAAAGGAGGCCGAAAGGAACCTGAACCTCGACGAAGGTGGCAAGCGTCCGGCGCAAATGGGTTTGCATCAGGGCTTGGCTGGCGACGTTGGTGACTTCGTCGATGCAGCCGGGAAGCGACATGGTTTCGCGTGGATGATTGAGGCTGGTAGTGGGCTGAAGCTCTTCAAAGGATTCCACTGCGCCAATAATCGAGCCGTTCTGGTTATGCACGGGAACGGCGTGGATGCGAACGGGAATTTCATATCCGGCTTTATGATGCAGGAAACCGATGCCCTCAGCGGGATGCGAGGTTTTGATGGCGCGTGCGACGGGGCAATCTTCTTTGCAGAACTCACAGCCAGGCTGATCGCAGTGCAGCAAACTTTCGGAGATGCAGGAGTGTCCGATGACCTCGTGGCGGAGGTGTCCGGTGATGCGCTCGGCACCGTCGCTCCAGAAGACGATTTTCTTTTGCATGTCGACAACGGACAGCCCGGACGGAAGGCTATCGAGAATACTGCGGCAGATGTCGGCGTCGTGAAATAGGGACATGCATAGTCGCGGGGAACGGTGCTGCGACTATTGGGCCCATCGGCAAAAATTCACGGAAGCTTCAGAGCGAAGGCACGCCAGGATCGAGACGGGAGGGGAGGGCTGCCCGGGCGCCATGGACCCGCCAGAGTTCAGTGTGCTCGTTATTTTGGGCATCTTGTCACGAGTGCTTCCCCATTTGCTCTGCACGCCTCTTGCTTTGCGGTGAATTGGAAAATTCTAAGAACTCAATTGGTGGAGATGGTGAAGTTCACAGTAATTTTGGCTTGGGTCTCCACCGGGGCGGCGCCTTGATAGTGCGGTTTGAAATGCCATTGCTTGACGGCCTCTTGAGCTGCGGTGGCGAGGATGGGAGGGCCGCTGACGACCTGAAGATCTTGGATTAAGCCATCGCGTCCGATCAGCGCCTGCAAGATAACCGATCCCTGTACCTTCATTTGCCGCGCGAGGAGCGGATAGCCAGGCTTCACAGGCTGGCTGACGACCTCGGCGGTATCGACAGACATCTGTACATGTTCGGCCGCATTGTTGGTGACGGCGGCAGTGGTGTCGGTTGAGTTGTGAACTGCGGCGGACGCGGGATCTTTCTCGGGTAGCGATTCCGGCTGCATCGTGACTTCGACGGAATTGGTGCCGGGGTGGAGTGTGCGGTGGACGTTTCCAGCGACAACCTCGACTTCAAGGGGTGGCAGTACGGTTCTGGTGGCGGTAGCGCCGATGGGTGCGGATGAATCGTTCACATCCTCTTCGATGGAAGGACTCGACGGAGTTTTGAGAGCGGCAGACTTTTTGCGCGGCGTCCGCTGCACCGTGGCTTGAGTTTCCGATGGCGACGCAGCGGCGGGAGACGCCGGTTGTTTATCTTCGACTTCCTGAGCGTCCTGAGTATCGGGGAACCAAAAATTGCGATCGTGGTATAGCACCAAACCCAAGGCAATCAGCAGGAGTGTGAGTGCCGCGATCATCATGCGGCGTTGCTGCGGTTCCTCGGGCACTGGAGGTCTCCAGAAACTTGGCGGACGACGATCAGTTTTTGGAACGAGTGTGTTGAGCTCAGACATTCGATGCTGTGACCGCCCCTTGCAACGCCTGCGGATAGTATGCCTAGAAAGCAACGGAAAGGCCAGCAAAAGGGAAGAGTCCGGGTACTCAGGGGGCCGGGCCATTGCTTTCTGATCCGCGTGATATCTTTGCCGTAACTTTTGAGGGGCGTTTGAATCCCAT
>Ga0070711_100000736_pt1 | contig 17082 bp, 17 predicted proteins | sample LARL53metaG_FD_65452 | JGI IMG/M metagenome (GOLD analysis project Ga0070711, IMG submission 65452) | Corn, switchgrass and miscanthus rhizosphere microbial communities from Kellogg Biological Station, Michigan, USA - LAR L5-3 metaG | ecosystem: Host-associated > Plants > Roots > Rhizosphere ... | reverse complement strand
CGGGGCCGACGAGTTCGTCAACAAGAAGTTGATTCGCGTCGGCTGACCGATGTCCGTGGGCCGGCGGCGTTCTCGCCGCCGGCCCGCTCATCGCCTATTCGACGAACTCGCCGAAGCCCTGCTGGGCGACGCCGGCCAGCTTGGTGAAGTCGCCGCCCAGCGCCAGGCGTCCGCCGGAGCCGTCGAGGGCGAAGACGCCCAGCGTGCTGTTCGCCGCCGGGTGCCAGGTGGTGTTCAGGGTGCCGGTCGTCTCGTCGACGGCCAGGAGCTTGGAGCGTGCGATCGGGTTGGTGCAGGTGTGCTGCCCACCCTGCGGCCCGCAGTAGTCGGTGTAGTGGCCGCCCACGTAGACAACGCTGTCCATGACGGCGATCGCCTGAACGTTGCCGTTCGTACCGCCCTGCCAGAGCATCGCGCCGGTCTGCGAGAAGCCGGCGAAGTTGCCGCCACTGCCGGCGCCGGCCACGAACACGCCGGTCGAGTCAGACGACAGGGCGACGACCGCATACGGCGTGTGGGTCGTCCACGACTGGGTGGCGCCGGTGGCCGGGGCGAGCGATGCGATGTGATTCTGGGAGGCGCCGTCGACGTGGGTGAAGTCGCCGCCGATCACCAGCCGCGAACCGTCCGGCGTCAGCGTCGACGTCAGCACCTCGGCATCAGCCGTCCCCGACCAGCCGGTGTTGAGTGCTCCGGTGGCGGGATCGACGGCGGCGAGGAAGCCGACCGCGGTCCCGTCCATGGTCGTGAAATTCCCGCCCGCGTAGACGTTGCCGGAGGTCGCCTGGAGCGTCAGCACCTCACCGTTCGTCTTCGCCTTGAAGCCCGCGATCGGGGCACCGGTGGTGGCGTCCACGGCGGCGATGTCCTTGTGGCTCTTGCCGCCGACCGTCCCGAACGATCCGCCCAGGTAGACGGTGCTGCCGCTGACCGCGATCGCCTGCACGGTGCCGCTGGTGTTGGGGTCCCAGGGCAGGAGGGTCTGGGTCGAGAGGTCGATCGCGGCCGCGTGGTTGCGCGGTACCTCGCCGGTTCCCGCGGGGTCGCCGGCGGGCCTGACGGAGGTGAACTTGCCCCCGATGTAGGCCACCGAGCCGACGATCTGGATGCTCAGAACGCGACCGTTCGTCTGCCAGGTCGGAGTCGGCGCGGTCTGGACGACCGCTGCCGATGCCGTGCTCACCGACGCCAGCAGGAGCGCCGCCGCTCCAGCCGCGACCAGTCGCCCGCGAACCTTCATTCCCGCCTCCCAACGTCTCGTGCTGCCTGCGTCCTGCAGGACAGGATAACCGGTTCTGCGGCGGTCGGTGTGCGGCGTCTCCTGCACCGCCACGCGGTGCAGTTTCCCCGTACACTTGCAGCGTGATCTGTCCACACTGCGCGACCGAGAACACCCCGGGGCGCAAGTTCTGCGGAGAGTGCGGAGCGGCGCTGTCACAGACGTGCCCGGCATGCGGAACCGCCGTCGAGCCAGGGACAAAGTTCTGCGGAGAATGCGGCACGGCGCTGCAACCGGGGGCGCAGACGGCCGTGGCCCCACTCGCTCCGGCCACCGCCCCGGCGGTCGCCGAGCGCCGCCTCGTCTCGGTGCTGTTCGCCGACCTGGTCGGCTTCACCACCCTCTCCGAGGGCCGCGACTCGGAGGAGGTGCGCGAGCTCCTGTCGCGCTACTTCGACTCCTCGCGACGGCTGATCGAGCTCTACGGCGGTACCGTCGAGAAGTTCATCGGGGACGCCGTGATGGCGGTCTGGGGCACCCCCACCGCCACCGAGGACGACGCCGAGCGGGCGGTTCGGGCGGCGCTCGACCTGGTCGCCGCGGTGACCGCGCTCGGCGACGAGGTGGGAATCCCCGACCTGCGCGCCCGGGCCGGTGTGCTGACCGGCGAGGCGACCGTCACCGTCGGCGCCGAGGGCGAGGGGATGGTGGCCGGCGACCTCGTCAACACGGCGTCGCGGATCCAGGCCATCTCCGAGCCCGGCCAGGTGCTGGTCGGAGAGCCCACCCGGCGGGCGACCGAGCCGACGATCGCCTACGAGGACGCCGGCACCCACGAGCTCAAGGGCAAGTCGGGGCTGCACCATCTGTCGCGGGCGGTGAGGGTCGTCTCGGGCGTCCGCGGCGCGCTCAAGTCGGAGGGGCTGGAGGCCCCGTTCGTCGGCCGCGACCGCGAGCTGCGCCAGATCAAGGACCTCTTCCACGCCTCCGCCGAGGAGGGCCGGCCGCACCTCGTCTCGGTGACCGGCATCGCCGGCATCGGCAAGTCGCGCCTGGTCTGGGAGTTCTACAAGTACTTCGACGGCCTTGCCCAGGTCATCTACTGGCACCGCGGCCGCTGCCTCTCCTATGGCGAGGGGGTCACCTACTGGGCGCTGGCGGACATGGTGCGCATGCGCTGCCGGATCAGCGAGGACGATCCGTCCGACGCCGCCCTCGAGAAGCTGCAGGCGGTGCTCGACGAGCACGTCTCCGACCCCGACGAGCGCCGTTTCGTGGAGCCGCGGGTGGCCCACCTGATCGGCTTCGAGGAGGGGACGGCGTTTGCCCGCGAGGATCTGTTCGCCGCCTGGCGGGTGTTCTTCGAACGGCTGGCCGACGTCTTCCCGGCCGTCCTCGTGTTCGAGGACATGCAGTGGGCGGACGCGTCGCTGCTCGACTTCATCGAGTACCTGCTCGACTGGTCGAGGCAGAGTCCGCTCTTCGTCGTCGCCGCGGCCCGCCCGGAGCTGATGGAGCGGCGGACGACCTGGGGCGCGGGCAAGCGCAACTTCACCTCCATCTACCTCGAGCCGCTCTCCGAGGCGTCGATGCAGGCGCTCCTGGAGGGCCTGGTGCCGGGGCTCCCGGACAGCCTGCGCGACCAGATCCTGGCCCGCGCCGAGGGCGTCCCGCTGTATGCCATGGAGACGGTGCGGATGCTGCTCGACCGCAATCACCTGGTGCGCGAGGGCAGCATCTACCGGATGACCGGCGCGGTCGAGGCGCTGGAGGTGCCGGAGACCCTGCACGCCCTGATCGCCGCCCGCCTGGACGGCCTCTCCGACGAGGAGCGGCGGATCGTTCAGGACGGCGCCGTGCTCGGCAAGACGTTCACGCGCGCGTCGGTGGAAGCCCTGTCGGCGATCGACGGCGATCGCATCGATTCCGTGCTCACCGGTCTCGTGCGCAAGGAGGTGCTGTCGATCCAGGCCGACCCGCGCTCGCCGGAGCACGGCCAGTACGGCTTCCTGCAGGACCTGATGCGCCGCGTCGCTTACGAGATGCTGTCGCTCCGCGACCGCCGCGACCGCCACCTGGCGGCCGCCGACTACCTCGAGCGGACGCTGGCCGACGACGACGAGATCGTCGAGGTGCTCGCGTCGCACTACATCGAGGCGTACACCGTGGCACCTGACGCCGACGGCGCCGACGCCGTCCGCCGCCGGGCGCACGAGCTGATGGTGCGGGCAGGCGAGCGGGCCGAATCGCTGGGCGCGCCGACCGAGGCCCAGCGCTACTACGCGCGCGCCGCCGAGCTGAGCGAGTCCCCGTTGGACGAAGCCGCCCTGTTCGACCTGGCGGCCCAGATGGCGATGCGGGCCGCCGCCCAGGATGCGGCGCTCGAGCTTGCCGGGCGCGCGCACGAGCTGTACCAGGAGGCCGGCGAGCACGGCCGGGCCGCCCGCACCCTGATCATCCAGTCCCGCGTCGACCAGATGCAGGGCCGCCTCGACCAGGCGCTGGAGCTGATGAACCACGCCTACGACGTCCTCAGCGAGGAGCCGCCGGACGAGAGCTTCGCCATGCTCACCACCCGGCTGGCCGGAGCGGAGTACTTCTCGGGCAACATCGACCGCTGCGCCGAGCTGATCGAGGGAGCGCTCGACATCGCCGAGGCGCTCGGCATGCCGCAGGTGCTGACCAACGCGGTCATGATCAAGGCGATGGTCGGCGCGTCCGGCCGGCATCCAGAGGAGGCGCGCGGGCTCTTCCTGCTCTCCCTCGACCTGGCCCAGAAGCACGAGCTGCGGGAGGAGGCGAGCCGCGCCTGCTCCAACCTGTCCGACCTCGCGTTTCGGCGTGACCGCTACGAGGAGGCGCTCGGGCACCTCGACCAGGCGGCCTCGCTGGCTCGCCTCGTCGGTAGCCGCCCGCACGAGTGGTTCGCACTCTCCGAGTCGACCTATGCCCTGTACATGCTCGGGCGCTGGGACGAGGCGATAGCCGCCTACCGGGAGATTCCCGAGGAGGTGCTGCCCACCGGCGGCACGCTGCTCAGCCCGGTCAGCTCGATCCTCGAGATCCACATCCATCGCGGCGACCTGGCCGAGGCCCGCCGGCTGCTCGGGATCTACGCTCGACTGCAGGACTCCACCGACGTCCAGGAGCGGTCGGGTTATGCCGCCGCCATGGCATGCCTGCTGCACGCCGAGGGGCGCTCCGCCGAGGCGGTGCCGCTCGGCGAGACGACGATCGCGCTCGGCGAGACGCTGGGCATCGACGGCCAGGACGCCAAGATGGGGTTCCTGTGGGCGATCGAGGCGGCGCTGGCCATGGGCGACCGGCAGAAGGCAGAGCAGCTGATCGACCAGGTCGAGGCGATCCCGCCTGGACTGCGCCCGCCCTCCCTGAGCGCTCACGCCTGCCGGTTGCGGGCGCGCCTGGCGGAGCCGGACGAGGCCGCCGCGCTGTTCCGGGCGGCGGATGCCGGATTCCGCTCATTGGGACTGCGCTTCTGGCTCGCCGTGACCCTGCTCGAGCATGCCGAGCGGGTGATCGACGAGGACAATGGCGGTGCCGCCGAGCGCCTGCTCGCGGAGGCTCGCGACACGTTCGCCGACCTGCATGCCACACCCTGGCTGGAGCGCACCGACGCCGCAGCCGCCCGGGCGTCGGTCGAGGCCGTCGGCTAGATCCGCAGGTAGCGTGCGGCTGTGCAGCCGCACCGCCGGATCACGGTCGCCGTCGGCGTGTCGATGTTCGTCGACGCGTCGCTCTACCTGGCCGTCCTGCCGCTGCTTCCCCACTACGTCGACCGCTTTGGCCTGACGACGCTGCAGGCGGGCATCGTCCTGGCCGCCTATCCCGTCTCCGTCCCCTTCGTCTCGATCGCCTGCATCATCTGGGTGCCGCGGATCGGCGCCCGTCGGATCACCGTCATGTCGGCGATGCTGATGACGGCGGCGACGGTGGTGTTCGCCTGGGCGCCGACGGCGACCATCCTGACCCTGGCCCGGTTCCTGCAGGGCGCTGCCAGCGGCTCGATCTGGACGGCGTCGATGTCCTGGGTCACCGACAACGCTCCGCCGGGTCGGCGCGGGCGCGAGTCTGGCATCGTCATGGGCATGCTGTCGGCAGGGTCGGTCGCCGGTCCGGGGATCGGCGCGCTGGCATCGGTGGCCGGGTCGGGGGTCGCCTTCGGGCTGGTCGCGGCCGTCAGCGCGGCCGGCATCGTCCTTGCGCTGCTGGCTCCGGTCGGCCGCACGGTGGTCGCCGAGCACGACGTCCGGGGGGCGATCGCCCGCGGCGCCCGCCAGCCGGCGACGCAGGCGGCGATCGCACTGGCGGCGGTCGACCTGATCGCGTTCGGCGCCGTCGACCTGCTGGTGCCGATCCACCTCGGCAGCCACGGCGAGTCGGTGGTGGTCATCGCCTCGGCGATCGGAGTGGGCGCCCTGCTGGGCGCAGCCGTCGGCCCGTTCGCAGGCCGGCTGGTCGACCGCATCGGGCCGGCGCCGGTCGGCCTCGCGGTCGCCTGCTCGGTGGTGGCGATCCCGATCGTGCTTGCGCTGACGCCGCCGAACTGGGTGCAACTTGCGGTGCTGATTGTGGGCGGTCCGATGTTCGCCATCGTCGGCTCGGCCATGTTCCCGCTCTCTACCCTCGGCGCCGACGCGGCCGGCGTCTCACACGTGACCGTCACCGGCCTCATGGGTGCGACCTGGGCGGCGGGTTTCACGATCGTGCCGGTGGCACTGGGCGTGGTCGCCGACTTGACCTCACCGGCGGTCGCCTACGCGGTGGTAGTGGTCGCCGTCGCCCCGGTCATGCTGCTGCTGACGCGAAACGTCCGCCGTTCCGCGCTCGTCTCCCAGGCGTGAGGGCAGCTAGGGCATCTGGAGCGTCAGGCAGTCCGCCAGGAATGACTTGCCGGCGCCCAGGCTCGGCGAGAACAACGCGTAGCGGAGCGAGTCGCCGCTCTGGGCAGCGGTGTATGCCGCATTGAGCTGGTGCCAGCCGGTGTCCGCGAGCGTCACCGTGACCACGCGGCTCCCCACCACGGCGCCGCCGGGAGAAAGCTCGCGGACGCGCAGCGACAGCTTCTCGCCAGCCGCGCTCGCCTGGACGACCGCGCCGCCCGTGTATGTCTGGCCGGCGGTGGTGGCAATGCCCGGCGGCCCGGGCACCCAGAACGGTGATGCGTTGGCCACGCCGGCCGCCCCGGCGGCGGCGCCCGATGCGCGAAGCGCCCAGTTGCCGTCGAAGCTGCCGCCGGGCGGCGCAACCCGAGCGACCACCGAGTTGGCGCTGTACTTGCCGGTCCAGCCCTGCTGCCCGCTCTCCAGGCTCGGGTTCTGCGAGAGCTCGCTGCCACCCGCGGGCGGCGCCGGGCAGGACGTTGGGGTGACCGTGTTGGCGACCGTGACCGTCACGCTGGTGGTGGCAACGCCACCGTCGTTCGCCCTGGCCTGGGCGCTGATCGTGTGCTGCCCGTTGGCCAGCGAGGAGGTGTCGATGACGGTGCTCCAGCTGCCCGTCCCGGTCGCAGCCACGGGCGTCCCGCCGTCCACCCGCACCGTCACCTGGGCGATGCCCGAGTCGTCGGAGGCCGTGCCGGACACCGTCAGCTGCCCGGAGACGGTGCTGCCGCCAGCCGGCCGGGCGATGGTCACGGACGGCGGCTGAACGGCGACGGCCGACGGGATGCCGAAGTGTCCTACCAGGCTGGCGGTCTGGCTGTCGCCGGCGTGGGCGAGGTAGGGCAGCCCGAACAGGTCCTCGACCGTGCGCGTGATCGAGTAGTGGTCGAAGAACGTCGCGTCGGCGTCCCCGGCGGCGGTGTACGGGTAGACCACGAACAGTGGGACGTGACAGGAGTCCTGGTGCGCGCTCACCCCGTTGGTGACGGGCAGGTCGAGGCTCATGTTGGTGCAGTTCTCGCCCACCGCGAAGTCGCCGCCTTCCCCCTCGTCGTAGGCGATCAGGACCAGCGTGTTGCCTGACTGGTAGCTGGCCGACTGCTGCAGAGTGGCCACGAATCGCTGGAGCCAGGCGTCGCCGATCTGCTCGCCGAGTGCCTTCGTCTTGCCGCCTTCGTTATCGTCGGCGGCGCTCGGCGTGAGGAAGCTGAAGGCAGGCAGGGTCTGGTTCTGGGCGGCGTTCCAGAACGCCCCCGATTCGGCGGTCAGGTCGGCCACCGGGACGTCGTTCGCGACGCAGGCGGCGTGCGGGATGTCGGTGTAGAAGACGATCGGGTTGTGGCCGACCGAGTACGCCGCATGCCCGTTCGCCACCGGGCCGCTGCTGGACGGGTCGCACGGCGAGGGCATCGCCTCCTCGAACCCGGCCCAGCTCAGCCCGGCCGAACCGAGCTGGTTGTACAGATTGTTCGAGGCATCGGCGCACTGCTGGATGCCACCACAGCCCGGCGGACTGGACGGCGGGTACTCGCCGGCGGACACGGCCAGGTAGTTGGCGCCCGACGTATGGGTGGCGGCGAACTCGGCGGTGGCGACGCCGCACTGCCGGGCGAGGCTCGTCTGGAATGGCGCGTTGGCGTTGCCGACCACCTGCCGGTAACTCAGGTTCTCCATCATCACGACCAGCACGTGGCGGATCGGGCCAGAGGCCGGACCGGGGTTCCCGCAAAGCGAGAGCGTGCCCTGCGCAGTGGGTGCCGCAGCCGAGCCGAGGGCGATCAGCGCGAGCGCGGCAAGGCAGGTCGTCACCTGTGACAGCCTGAGCACCTTCGGCCTCCTCGGAGCGGCGGGGACGGGAAATCCGCTAGCCGACTGTACCAGACGGCAAGAACGCCCAACTTGACCGGTTCTAGGAGCCGGCCCGGCGCAGACGGCCGGCGGTCTGCTCGGCGCTCGGGTGGCCGATTCGTTCCAGCTCCTCGATGACCGAATCGACGTCGTAGGCGGTGCGGCGGAAGCTGACCCGCCCGTCCTCGATCACCGCCCATGCCGACCGCTGGTCGCCGTCCAAGGGCAAGCCGACCGAGCCCGGGTTGACCAGTTCACGCGGCCCCACCCGGCGCCGGTACTGGATGTGGACGTGCCCGCAGAGGACGGTGGCGGCCGTCGTCCCGGCCAGCATCTCGCCGACCGCGCCCTCATCGGTGTCGGGCATGATCACATCCTCGTCGCTGCGCGGGCTGGCGTGCACGACCAGCGCGTCCTCGTCCGGGAGCGCGGCGGTCGCCGGCAGCTCGCCCAGCCACTGCGTCAGCTCGCTCCCCAGCGCAGCCTGCGTCCAGCGCAGCACGTCCACCTCGTCATCGGGCGCATCCGACTCCTCGAGCAGATAGCGGTCGCAGTTGCCGCGGACGGCGACCAGCCGATCGCCGAGGTCGCGCAGGCGCTTGGCGCACTCGGCCGGGTGTGCGCCGAACAGGGCCAGGTCTCCGCCGAAGACCACCCGGTCGATGCCGTCCGCGCGCACCTCGGCAAGGACCGCGTCGAGCGCCGGGAGGTTCCCGTGCACGTCGTAGATGACGGCCATCCGGGCCATTGCCGGAGGGTAGCTAGGAGGGCAGCCCGGCGCCCAGTGTCTCGACCAGGCGCCGGTAGCTCTCGTCAAGGTCGAGGTCGATGCCGAACCCGCCCGTACGCTCCAGCTCGGCGAATCCGTGCATCGCGCTGCGGACGCCGCGGGCGGCATGGAGCGCGTCGTCGCCCTCCAGGCCATAGCTGCGAAGGACGGCAAACAGCGGGGCGAGCACACTGGCGCCCGCGGCCGCCCGCTCGTCGTCCCCGGGCGCAGGCGCCTGCTGAATCGCCTGGTAGAGCCCCGGATGGTCGCGCGCGAATGCGCGGTAGGCGGTAGCCAGTGCGAGCAGCCCCTCGCCCCCGCCACGCGCCAGCGTGGCATCGCGCAGGCGCTCGGCCAGCTCGTGCAGCCCACGCAGGCCAAGGCGACGGCGCAGGTCAGGAAGACCGTCGACGTGGTTGTACAGCGACGGCGTGCGAACCCCGAGGCGGCCCGCCAGCGCGGCCAGGGTGAGCGACCCGAGCCCCTCCGCGTCGGCCAGCTCGGCCGCCCGCTCGACCACCTGCTCCCGTGTCAGCCCGCGCGGCACCGGCTCAGGCCGCCCGCTGCGCGACCGGCCCGGCGGCTGCCAGCGCCCGGTCCATCGCCGCGGCCGGCGAGACGATGACGGGACCGTGCCCGACCGCCAGCGCCTCAGGGTCGAGCGCCCGTAGCGAGGCCGCGGTGCGGTTCGCCGTCTCCCGGTCCCAGGTCGCCATCGCCACCAGCGGGAAGCGGCGGTTGGTGTGGCCGCCGGTGGAGATCCCGGCCAGGGTCGAGTAGGCGTCGCCGGCGATCAGGGTACGGTCCCGCTCGTCCAGCAGCGCGATGTGCCCCGGGGTGTGGCCGGGCGCGGCGATCACGCGCAGCGAGCCGACGCGATCACCCGGCTCGAGCAGCCGGCCGGGGACGGTCGAGACCTTCGGCCAGCTGCCGCGGATCTTCGACGAAGGCTCATCGGGATCGAGCTGACGATTGCCCGCGAGCAGCCGCGACTCCCGCACCGAGATGGCGATCTCGGCCTCGGGCAGCCGCTCGGCGAGCGCGTCGAGCGAGCCGACGTGGTCTCCGTGGCCGTGGGTGAGGACGATCCGGCGCACCGGCCGGCCCAGCTTGCGGGCTGCCGCAAGGATCCCGTCGGCACTCCGCGAGATCATCGTGTCGACCAGGGTCAGGCCGTCCTCCTCGAGAACCAGGTAGGCGTTGACGAAGCCCAACCGGGTGAGGCGGGTCAGGTTCGGTCGCTCCTGTCGCTGTCGCATGGCGTGCCTCCTTGACTAACTAGATTAGTTCAGAGGCTAACACCATTAGTAACCCGGCGCAAGCTGACGCCGACCCACCGCGTCCGGGGGCTAGTCCTCGTCGGCCGCCGCGAGCCCGACCGCGATCAGGTCACGGGCATGGATCCACTCGTCGGCCAGCACCACCCCGCCGGCCGCCAGGATCCCGTCCCGCAGAGGGATCGCCCACCGGTGCTCGAGCAGCGCAACGGCCGCCGTCGTGCCGACCGGGATCGCATCGGCCACATACCAGACCTCGGACTCGTCGATCAGGTGCCCGTCCTCGAGCGCCTCGGCTCCGGCGTAGGCGCCGGCCTCGGCGCCCTCCTCGCCGTCCATGCCGAAGCCGATCAGGGCGCCGACGGTGGCGCCGAACTCGGTCGCCTCGTCCTCGTTCAGGCCGCTCGCCTGGATCGCCGTCACGTTGCCGTCGTCATCCTTCTGGACGAGCAGCATGTCGACGAGCCGGACGACGTCCAGCTCGCGAAGGCGCTTCAGCTCGGCCGCGATCTCGCCGGTGAAGTTCGGCTCGTCGAAGCCGACTATGAGCATCTGCACAGGGCCAATGGCCATTGTCCTCTCCCCTCGTCTTTTCAGGCGCCTGCGAGAAGCTTCTGCTTCTGCATGTCGAATTCGGCCTGGGTCAGGATGCCCTCGTCGAGCAGCTTCTTCAGGCTCTCCAGCTGAGCGACCATGTCGGAAGTTCCGGCCGCCGGCGCAGCCGCAGCCGGCGGGGGCGGCGGCGCAGCGGCCGGGGCTGCCTGGGCCGCCTGCTGTGCCTGAAGCTGGGCGATCTGCGCGTTCTGGTCCTGCTCTGCCTGCTGCGTGTTGGCCATGTGACGGCCGGCGGCGTAGCCCGCCCCGCCGACGATGGCCGCCCGCGCGAGCGGTCGTCTCCTCATCATCTCGTGGGTCCTTTCGTCCGTCCTCTCCCGGATGCCGACCGGGCTGGAAGCTCGATTGTACGATGGCTGGATGGCCGCCGCCGCGATTCCGTTCCCCGATCCTCCTCTGGGCGGCCCGCAGTTCACGCTGCGCCCCTTCCGTCCGGCCGACTTCGCCGCCGCCCGGGCACTGGACGAGCGCGCCGGCGAGCCGGGTTGGGTCGAGGCCTTGCCGGAGGCTGACGGCGCCGGCATGGCAGCCGCGTTCGAGGAGCACCGGCGGCAGGGATCGCTGCTCCAGCTGGTGATCGCGGATTCCGGAAACGGCGAGTACCTGGGCGAGTTCTCGCTCGCCATGGTCGAGCCCGGGATCGCCGAACTGGGCTGCGCGATCGTCCCGGCGGCGCGCCGACGCGGCATCGCCACGGCCGCTCTGGGCCTGGTCTCGGACTGGGCGCTGGACACGCTCGCGCTGCGACGCCTGCAGGTGACGGTCGACCCCCGCAACACCCCCGCCCTGCGCCTGGCCGAGCGCGCCGGATTTCAGCGCGAGGGGCTGTTGCGCGCCTACCGGGAGGCCGACGGCAAGGACGTGGACGCGGTGCTGCTGTCCCGGATCGCCGGCGATCCCGTCCCGCGACAACCTGCGCCCGGCGATCCGAGCGGCCGGCCCGACTGAGCGGTCAGACGCTGGTCAGCGGCGTCCGCTCGAGCCCCAGCGTCACGCAGCCGTCGCTCACCGCGGCGTCCAGGTGGGCGAGCGCGGCAGCCGCCGTGCGGCTCCAGCCGGCATCGCCGGCGCAGATCGTCAGCACCACCGAACGGGCCTTCAGCACCGCGTCGATCTCGACCCTCGGTGCGCTGCAGGCGGCCAGTGCACGGGCGACCGCCGCACCCGCCCGATCGGCGCTCAGGGGCCGCATGCCGGTGCCCACGGCAAGCGCCATCACGAGATGGCGGGCGACGTCCGGACGAGCCGGGGTGTTGCTCAATCTGAGCGAAAGGGTACGGTCCATGGCATGGAGCGGGAGGACGATCCACTTGTCGTGGCGGAACTGGATGTGCCGGCCGACGTCGGCATGCTCGCCGTCTGCAGGACGGTGCTGGCAGGAGTCGGCGCCGGGCTGCCGATGGCCGACGACGCGCTCGACGACCTGAAGCTGGTCCTCTCCGAGGTGTGCGCGGCAGCGATCGAGCGCAGCGACGGGGACGCGGGACGGATCCAGATCACGTTCCGCACCTCATCCCGGGAGCTGGAAGTGGACGTCCACGACCAGGGCCACGCGGGGATCCCCGGCGCCAGCCGGGGGCTGCTCCTGCCGATGCTGCGCCAACTCTGCTCGCGGCTCGAGGTGGCCACGCCGGCCAACGGCGACGGGACGCTCGTCCGCTTCGCCCGCGACCTGGCCTGACACCTCATCGGCTGCCGCGGATGGCCTCGAGGGCCGCATCCCGGGTATCCGAGATCGGCAGCACCGAACGCACCCCGGCCAGGTCGATAATCTTGCGAACGCTGTGTCCCGAGCCCTCGGCGACGACGAATCCCGCGCGCAGGCCACGCTCGGCGGCCCGGTCGTGCTCGCCGATCAGTACTCCCAGGACCGCCGAGTCGATGAAGGTCGCATCGGTCAGGTCGACCACGAACGGACGGCCCTGCTTGCGCAGCCCCTCGAGCTCCCGACGCAGGGCGTCGGCGTTGGCCAGGTCATGCTCACCACGAATGGCGACGACTGCAACGTCGCCGTCGGGCGCCACTTCGATCGAACCGCCGGTGGTCACAGACACCCCAGCATAGTTCGCAACCGCCGGACGCGAGCCGGGTTGACGCACTTGCGTCAAACTGCCTAGTGCGGCGGCAACGGGCGTATCACCACGATCGCCAAATCGTCCTGCGGCGGCTCCGGCGCAAAGTCGAGCACCGCCTGTTCAAGCTCCCGCGCGAGCATGTCGGCAGTCCACCCGGCCGTGACCCGGTGCAGCACCTCGGCCAGCCCCTCCTCGCCGAAGATCCGCGTCCCCGAACGGCGCTCGGTCACCCCGTCTGTCCACAGGACGAGCAGCTCGCCGGCCGCCAGCCGCAACCGCTGGTCGGTGAGGTCGGGGGTATCGCGGACCCCGAGCAGCATCCCCGGCCTGCCCGCCTCCTCGAGCCTGCCGTCGGCGCGGACGACCGCGCCCGGCGGATGGCCGCCGAGTGCGATCGTCAGGTCGAGCGATCCATCCTCGCTGCGCACCGCGTCGGCGTACGCTGCGGTGCAGAACATGTCCGGCGGGCAGTGTCTGCGCACCTCCTGGTTGAGGACCCCGAGGACGCGGCTGGGAGTGGGCTCGTGGAGCGCCGCCACCCGCACGGTATGGCGGGCCAAAGCCGTCATCGAGGCGGCGCGAGCCCCCTTCCCGGACACGTCCCCGATGGCGACGCCGAACGCGTGATCGGATCGCGGCCAGACGTCGTAGAAGTCGCCGCCCACGTCGATCCCCTCGCCGGCGGCCAGGTAGCGGGCCGCGATGTCGATGCCGGCGATCCGCGGCTCCCGGTCCGGCAGCAGGCCACGCTGGAGGACCTGCGCCACCTCGACCTGGGCGCCATGCAGCCGGGCGTTGTCGATCGCCACGGCGGCACGATCGGCCAGGCTCACGGCGGTCGTCAGATCCTGGTCGTCGTAGCGGCGCCCGGAGACGTCCTGGATCAGGGTGATCGCGCCCAGCGTCCGGCCGCGGGCGATCAGCGGCACGATGATCAGCGACCGCATTCCCAGCGAGCGCACCGCCTGAGCGTGCTCGGCGTCGCGCGTGATCCGGCCCAGGAACTCGTCGTCGACGTCCGCGACCAGGGTCGGCGATCCGGTCCGCAGAACCGCGCCGACCGCGCTTCGCGGATCGCCGGGGTCGGGCGCGTAGCGCTGCTCGACCTCTCGCACCTGGGGCAGATTCTCGGGCCGCACGTGGACGGCCGCGTGCTGGCGTAGACCGGTCGCCTCGACGACGTCCACGATGCAGCAGTCGGCGAGCCCGGGGACGGCGAGGTTCGCCACCTCGAGCAGCGTCGTTCGGTAGTCGAGCGACCGGGAGAAGGCCGCGCCCGCCTCGGCCAGCAGGCCCAGCCTGCGGGCGCGCCGGCGGCGCTCGGCATCGAGGGTTGTCCGCCGGATCGCCTCCGAGCACTGGCGGGCGACGGCTGCCATGAACTCCAGCTCCTCGGGCGGCAGCGCGACCTCGCGGTCATAGCCGAGCGCGATCCCGCCGAACTCCCCCATGGGCAGGCAGACCAGCACCTCCGAGCGCTCGGTACCCGCGAGCCTGGGGTAACGGCGGATCAACTCGTCCGGGCCGGCCACCACGACCGGCTCACCGCGCCGGGTCGCCTCCGACAGCGGGTAGTCGTCGGAGTTCGGGAACGTCGCCCAGTCCGAATGGACCTGCCCCGAGTAGCCGCGCATGCCGGCGATCCGGAACTCCCGGCCGGCATCGTCCAGCGTCGCGATCACCGCCTGGTCAGCCTCGAACAGCGCCAGGCCCTGGTCGAGGGTGGCGTCGATCGCCTCCGCCTCGGTGCGTGCCGCAGCGAGGGCTGCCGACAGGGTCTGGAGATGCTGGAGACGGGCCCCCAGCCATTCGACGCCGGCCGCGGACAGCTCGCTGGAACCGGTTCCGGGAACGTCCTCCAAGCACCCAAAGTCTACCGGCGGGCGGCTGCTGGCGGCGGCCCGGCTCTAGGCAGGGGCGCGGACGCGCTGATACTGCTCGACCATCGCCGAGCAGAACTGGTCGAGGTCGTCCGGCTTGCGGCTGGTCACCAGGTTGCCGTCGACCTGCAGCGGCCTATCGACCCAGTGCCCGCCGGCGTTCTCGATATCGGTGCGCAGGCTCGGCCAGGATGTCAACGTGCGCCCGGACGCCGCGCCCACCTCGACCACCATCCAGGGGCCATGACAGATTGCGGCCACCGGCTTCCCCTGATCGAAGAAGGCCCGCACGAACGACACCGCCGACTCATCGGTTCGCAGCCGATCGGGATTGGCCACCCCGCCGGGCAGCACCAGCCCGTCGAAGTCGTCGGGCGAGAAGCTGGACACCTCGCCGTCCACCTCGAACGAATCCGACTTGTCGAGATGGTCGAACGCCTGGATGGGCTCGTTGGCGATGTTGACCAGCGTCGTCCTGGCGCCCTCGCGCTGGGCGGCTTCCAACGGCGCCAGGAGTTCGACCCGTTCCACTCCTTCGGTCGCCAGGAAGGCGATCCGCTTATCGTCGAGCCGTCCCATCATGTACCCCCTCGTCGATTGCCGGACTCTTCTACCCCGGGTGCGTGGCCGGGAAACGGTTAATCCCGGCCGACCCGCTCGCGGCTGGCGGGCGCCGGCTGCGGCACGCCATCGGGGATGGTTTCCGCCTCCCAGACGTCGATTCCCCGCGTGTACCAGAATCGGTCGCGGCCGGGCATCGCCTGCAACTCGCCGAGCGGCGCCTGAAACGGGCAGTCGGCACAGATCCAGACAAGGTACTCCGCGCTCCCGAAACGGTCGTCAACCGACAGTACTTCCCCCCGGCGGTGCTCGCAGTGCCCGATCTGGCAGCGACGCCGGTACTGGAGATGCCCCAACCAGCACACGAGAACAACAACCCATCCGACGAGACCCAGGAAGATCACGACTGCGCCCCTCCGCGGGTTGGTCTACCGGCGAGCCCGGATCGCATCGATCAACTCCCACTTGCCCATCTTCGAGCGGCCGCCGATGCCCTCCCGGCGAGCGACGTCATAGAGCTCGCTCCGAGTGCGGTCCTCGAGTCGGTGACCGGCCTTGCCGTGGCGGCTGCGCGCCTTCGCTCCCTGCTTCCCGAGGTCGCGCCTGGTGGACTCCGGGAGGTTGGCGATCGTCCGGCTGTTGCGAGCCGCCTGCTGCGCCTTCTCGACGTTTCGCTTCGCAGCGCTCACCTGACGTGTGCTGGCCATGGACTCCTCCTTCACATGTTCCCGCGCGTCGGTGAGGCAATTCCCGGTCGTCAAAGGTGGCAAACAGCGTCCGCGGTTTGGTCACGACACGCGCTGGGAACGACGTGGCCATGGAATCGGCAGAACCCCGATCGGTGACCGCCCAACTCGCCGAGATGCAGCGAGAAATCGATGCGCTCAAGGAGCGAGTCGGTCGGCTGGAGACGGGCAAGCGTGACAAGCACCATCTGATCCCCTCGGCCGCGCAGCAGCCGCGTTCGCCGGCCGGTGGCGCCGGGCCGCGGGCATGAGCGACGTCGGGTCGGCCTACGCCCCCGGCAGGTGGGGACCACGCCGGACGCGTCGTGAGGATGTCGTCGAGACCGACGTCCCGGCCCGGCTTGACCGCCTTCCCTGGTCGCGCTGGCACTGGCTGGTGGTGCTGGCGCTGGGTGCTGTCTGGATTCTGGACGGCCTCGAGGTCACGATCGTCGGTGCCGTCGCGGGGCAGTTGCAGAGTGCGCAGACGCTTGCCCTCAGCGCCTCTCAGCTCGGCCTGGCGGGATCGATCTATGTCGCCGGAGCCGTCACCGGCGCCCTCATCTTCGGCTACCTGACCGACCGCTTCGGCCGCCGCAAGCTGTTCATGATCACGCTCGGCCTGTACCTGATCGCGACCACCAGCACGGCCTTCAGCCAGAATTTCCTGGAGTTCGCGCTGGCCCGCTTCTTCACCGGCGCCGGCATCGGCGGCGAGTACTCGGCGATCAACTCGGCAATCGACGAGCTGATCCCGGCCCGCGTCCGCGGCTGGGTCGACCTGGCGATCAACGGCTCCTACTGGGTGGGGACGGCGATCGGCGCCGCCGCGTCGATCGTGCTGCTGAACCCCAAGTACTTCGCGATCGACACCGGCTGGCGGATCGGGTTCGGCATCGGTGCGACGCTCGCCGTCGGTGTCCTCCTGCTTCGCCAGTTCCTGCCCGAGAGCCCGCGCTGGCTGATGACGCACGGCAAGGCCGAGGATGCCGAGCAGGTGGTCTCCGAGATCGAGGAGAAGGTGGACAGCTCGACTGACGCTGACCTCCCGAAACCCGAGGGCACGATCGAGGTGCGACAGACCGGGACGGTCGGCTTCGGCCCGATCATGCGCGCGATCGCCGGTAACTACCGGCGCCGGTCATTGCTCGGCTTCTCGCTGATGGTCAGCCAGGCCTTCCTGTACAACGCGATCTTCTTCACCTACGCCCT
>Ga0070711_100000731_pt1 | contig 17125 bp, 27 predicted proteins | sample LARL53metaG_FD_65452 | JGI IMG/M metagenome (GOLD analysis project Ga0070711, IMG submission 65452) | Corn, switchgrass and miscanthus rhizosphere microbial communities from Kellogg Biological Station, Michigan, USA - LAR L5-3 metaG | ecosystem: Host-associated > Plants > Roots > Rhizosphere ... | reverse complement strand
CTTAGGCAGGAATTTAATGAATCTCTTCGACGACTTGTATGAACAATGCTCAGACCATTCCGCTGCGACAATTTCCTTTTCAACTCTGTTTGGTTCACGATCTAATTTGAAGGCGAGATATCTCGACTCCTCTTTGGTTATGGTAGCCATCTCAAACGATTTTACTTGGCACGCTGTAGATAAGCTGAAAGGGATCGAAATATCATCGAAGCTTCGTCAGAAAATCCTTTGACCGGTGCCCTTTCTGGATGAGGCATAATCCCCATCACATTTCCTTCTTTGTTGCAGACTGCTGCGATATGGTCTACGGACCCGTTAGGATCGTCTTTAAAATATCGAAACACAACCTGGTTATTTTTTATAATGGACTTTAAAAGTTGACCATCGGCTACATACCTTCCTTCGCCGTGAGCAATCGGAATCCTAATGGTTTGATTTCTCTTGAATAACGAGGTGAAGGCTGTATTGATGTTATCTACTTTTATCGTAGTCCATCTGCATACGAATGAAAGAGAATTATTCATAACCAAGGCTCCGGGAAGTAAACCACACTCCACCAGAATTTGAAAGCCGTTGCAGATGCCAAGGATTATTCGTCCCTCATTAGCCATCTTCTTTAACCCAATGGCAACAGGTGTGCGTGCAGCTATGGCACCTGCCCGAAGTCGATCACCGTATGTAAATCCACCAGGAAGTATGACTGAATCAAATCCCAATAACTTGTTATCGGTGTGCCACACAAGCTCAGCCGGGATCTTTAGCACAGTATTAAGGATAAAGTGGACATCTCGATCGCAGTTACTCCCGGGAAAAACAACAATCCCAATTCTTGCCATACGTTGCGATTTATTTGGGCCTTCCTGAGGCCTATTAAGATTTTCATTATTGATAGGTTTTGCAGAAATCACGTAGCTTGCTTCCACCTCATTCGGTTTCCCTTTGGTTATTATACAAAATTCTTATTTTAAGGCCTGGGAATGTCCTACACCTAATGACTAGAAACACAAGTAATCCTTTGAACGGTGATGCAATTGATTTTAGCTATGATCTGGACACCATACGCTTGTGTCATAGCGAACAATGAATTATCTGCTGCTCGAACGATATGCTATTGCGCTCCAATTGCATTCACGAAGCAATTACTAGTAACAGGATTGAAAATTCGGAGTTCTTCGCACATTTTGCGAACGCTTTCCTCAGCGATACTTTTTGATTTTGCGGTGACGGTTACTTTTAGGTTTCTGGTGGTCCTTATTGACTTGATATTGGTATATCCACCTTTAACCACCAAGTCTCGAAGTATCGTCTCGCCTTCAGGATCACTTACATATCGTTTATTCTCGATAGTGACCAAAATCAGAAAGTCCGATACATTAGTTTTTTTCATGGGCATATATGGTCCTTAACCACTAGGACATGCTATTTCCGAACGTATTAATTAAATATTTGAAGAAATCTGATTACGGATGTTATTGCGGTCATGTAGCTCAGCCTGGTTAGAGCGAAGGTTTTGTAAACCTTAGGTCGTGGGTTCGAATCCCACCATGACCTCATTATCTTACTAGGAATGGTAAAACATTTAGATATAAAATGCATCTTACGAAACATTATGTGCAAATGGGCAGTAGCTGATATTTCCAGTCAATACCGCTTTGATTATTACGGCATCGCTTTGTTATTACAGCATCGCTCGATCATCTGTCTGTCTTCCCGATCCTAACATAGCAAAATTATCCCCGCCTCGACACCTCTCCAGGAAGCACAACCCTTTTTGTCTTCGTCAGTCATCGATGTGGGGAAAGACTTAGGACTTTTTGTTTGGTGCGCGAAATCAGGACTGAACCACAAAAGAACACTGCGGTGGCCGAGAAAATGGAGGAATATCAATTGCTGAATCTATTGGATAGTATAATTCGCCTGGATGGATTGTGTCTAAAATAAAGAACACGAAATCACTCCTCCGATGAGATTCTAGCCCTCTTCTCACAGCCTCCCACTATTGGGTATTATCTCCAGTAACTAACTCTTTGATCGCTGTCAAAAACATGCTGTTACTGTCCTACACTTTAGTCGGATCTCCATCTTTTTCAAAATAATTTGTGGGAACACTGTCCATCGACTCAATGTAGAACTCTCCAAAATTTGCAGCTATTCCATCCGATTATGTTTTATTTCTGAGCTCGATAAAAGGTGATCATGAGACTAATCCGCAAGGGAAAAGCTAAAGATATCTATCAATTAGACAATGGTAATTTACTATTCCACTTTTCAGATCGAGTTTCAGCGTTCGATATACAGATGGTGAACACGGTACCCATGAAAGGGGAAGTGTTGTGCAAATTCAGCGAATTCTGGTTTAACTCGCTTAACACTAGGCATCATATGATTAAAGTTCACAAAAAAAACGAGATAGAGGTAAAACGATTGGAAATGATACCGGTTGAATGTGTAGTCAGGGGATACATGTATGGTAGTTTGTATGAGCGCACCCGCAAGTCCGAGTATGATAGTACTACTTTTTCTGACAATTTTAGTCCCACCAAAGCATCTCGGTTACCGAGTCCTCTGTTCGATCCCACGACAAAATCAGAGGACCATGATGTGCCCGTAAAAAGAGACGATGCAGTATGTTCTGGACTTATTTCTGCTAATGATTTCGAATATCTGGAAAAAACTTCTATATCCTTATACAATAAGATGAGCGACATTGTTGAAAAAAAGGGATTTATAATTGCAGATGTTAAATTTGAATTCGGACGGGATCCTATAGGGAACATCCTATTAGGCGACTCGATAGGACCAGATGAATTTCGTCTGTGGCTAAAAGCCGATTATTCCCCAGGACGAGATCAAGAAAGCTACGATAAGCAGGTGCTAAGGGATTGGCTTATAAGAACGGGCTTCAAGGAAAAAGTTGATAATTGCATAAAGGATGGAATGAAGGTTACACCGCCAGTTATACCCGATAGCTTGCTAAGCGAACTAACGAGAAGGTACGTTTGGGCATATGAACAGATCACGGGTAATAGGATGAGAAGAGAAGAGAAGAGAAGGTATTAGCTTCCAATCAAGACATGTACCTAACTATTCTATACTTATCCTCAACAGTGCGTGGATCTGCGGGCTCCCTAATAACTTCACCATGTCACGAGGTATGTCTGAGGAAGATTTATTGCAGCAAATTGCAACTGTTCTAGGGCATACATAATCTGATTTACGAATAACTATATCATGATCGTGTAGAAGAGATAGTCGCGAATTACTACTCCCGCCAATTGCGAAGGATAAATTACTCACTTCGATTTCTATTTTTACCACTAGACCTGCTTGTTGAAGCAAGCGCTTCAAAGAAGGTTTCAAATCTCTACATGCTTTGGTTGCGTTGACACCTATTATGCAATTTCCCCTTAAGCTTAGGGTTGAAGCCTTTGTTATTTCGATTGTCTTGGTATGGGTGCTGCACACGTTGGGGTGGCCATAAAAAATTATTTCGTCTTGAACCATGCCAGTTTGGAAATAACTCCCTGACAAAAATAGAAGTATTGAAGGTAAATTTAAATTAAACATTACGAAGTAGTTAAAAATGAATTGTTACCAGCAGCAGCGGGTTATGATCGGGCGATTACAGTATTTTCACCAGATGGTAGGCTTTATCAAGTCGAATATGCAATTGAGACAGTAAGACGAGGAACACTAGCTATTGGAATAAAAAGTAAGGAAGGCGTCCTCCTGGCAGTCGAAGAAAAGGCAAGAAGGCTACAGATATCAAACGTAACTCAAAAAATATTTCAGGTTGACGATCATATAGGAGTAGCGGCGGCAGGATATATACCAGATGCCAGGACGCAAGTCGACCATGCCAGGTTTTTTGCGCAGAGTAATAGGCTGATATATGATGAGCCAGTCGATGTTGAAGGCGTAGCGAAAAACATAGCGGATATGGCACAGCAATTCACGCAGTATGCTGGCGTTAGACCCTTTGGCGTTGCGCTCATACTTGCAGGCGTTGACAAGAGCGGTGCTGCTCTTTATTTGACCGACCCAAGTGGAACATACATAGGCTATGACGCTGTAGCAATCGGTGCGGGCAGCGACCAAGTAACTGAATTTCTAGAAAAAAGCTATAAGGAAAATATGTCAATGGAAGAAGGTGGTGCTCTCGCTATGGAATCTATTTCCCTGGTAAGCGAAGAGAAAACAGGTACAAGGCATGTCAAGATGGCAATAATCGCCAATGATTCTAAAACCATGAGAAAAGTGGAAGAAGAAGAGATTGAAAAATATGCGGCAATAGCCAAAGGCAAACCGGCTAGCGGGGGCGCCTAGTCAGCTATTACTATTGTTTTGTATATAGATTTGAATGAGATTTTCTTGAAGGTATGCCTCTTCGCATAGGAGAAAGGGCTCCGAATGTAACTGTATCTGGGTATGTTCAGGTATTTGGCGAGCCTTTGACTTCTTTCTTTCGGTTTTCAGATCTTGGTTCGAACGTATTTCTGGAGGGCGCAATAACGCACTTGCTGAATGAGCGATAGAAATTTTCCTGATATTTGGATAGCCATTCCTGATTCTTCACTCTCGGACGAGCAAACGAGGAGGGACAAGACTTTAAAGATCGGCCAGTTTGCCCGAGCATGTTCTATTTTTCGTGTAAAAAAAATCTACATATATCATGATAAGACAGCCAATACCCCTGAAGAAGATGTTTCGCTCTTAGTTACTGTTTTACGTTATCTTGATACTCCACAATACCTGAGAAAATTATTGTATCCTCACAAGGTGGAGTTAGAATATGCAGGTCTTTTGCACCCTATCAGTGCCCCCCATCATAAGGAGCTACAAAGAATCCGCGATATAAAGTTGGGAGATGTGCGGGTCGGAGTAATTCTGAAGGTTAGAGGCGAATTGTGTGTGGATATAGGCCTGGGAAATCTCGTCATTTTCAAAGGATCAGGTTTTCACGGAAAAAAAATTAATGTAAAAATCATTTCTACATATCCATCGCTAATAGGTAAAGAGGCCACACAAAATGACATAGAAGACAAGTATTGGGGATATGAGGTCCAGGAAACCTACAGTCTTAGTAAATTACTAAAGTCAAATTCCAACGCTCAGATTATAATTACCTCCAAAAAAGGCCGTCATATCGAGGAGGCTAAGATTTTTGCGCTTCTTAAATATTTTAGAAATTTGATTCTAGTATTCGGTACACCAAAAAAAGGCGTAGACGAAATGCTAGCTGTGGATGGTGGCAGTATTGATACCTACGAGTTCGTATTCAATATGTTTCCTTTTCAGGCAACTAAGACAATTAGACTGGAAGAAGCAGTATTGGGGTCGCTTTCTATCTTAAATCATATTTTTTCAAAGTAGTTTATCCAACATTGGTTCTTTGTTACATCCGAGTATCAATTATCTTACTGGGGCAAACGCAAACTAGGGGAGTATGCTTATTAAAGGGCAAGCTCGGTCTGGGTCTGTATGGGCCATCGTAAGTACAGCGCTCCGAGACGAGGTAGCATCGCCTTCAGGCCGAGGGCTAGAGCTAAAAGCATCGAATCTAGAATACGAAACTGGGCTCTGAATGCAGAAGAGAAACCAAACCTAGCTGGCTTCGCCGGGTTTAAGGCAGGAGTGATACACGTTCTAACCATCGACGACCGCGAGAAAACTCCAAACTTTGGCAAGCATTTCTTGAATCCTAGCACAGTAGTTGTTACACCACCACTTAGAATAATTGGTATTCGCGCTTATTTGGAGAATCAATACGGAAGGCAAGTCATTTTTGATGTTTACTCAAAAGATTTACCAAAATATCTTGTTCGCAAATTTAATGCCATTTCCGACGAAGAAAAACTCGTGAAGGCTGAATCGCAACTTGATCGAGCTACATCTGTCGTTGCAGTCGTGGCGGTCTCACCGCGTGACGCTAACTTATCACAAAAGAAACCATTTGTATATGAAATTGCCGTAACAGGAAAGGATGTCAAATCTGGATACAATTATTTAAAGACCATAATGGGCAAAGAAATTCGAGTAAGTGACATTTTCCAGGTAGGTCAGAACATCGACGTTTCTGCCATCACTAGGGGGAAGGGTATTGAAGGTCCGATAACGAGATTTGGCGTAAAGAGAAAACAACACAAGTCTAGAAAAAGTGTTCGTGCTGTTGGCACGTTAGGGCCTATATCCCCTGCAGTGGTAATGTATACAGTTCCGAGACAGGGTCAGAGAGGTTTCCATCAGCGTACAGAATACAATAAACGCATTCTTATCATGTCCAACACTCATAAGAACCCCCAGGATACAATCAATCCCAGTGGCGGTTTCAAACACTTCGGATTGGTGAATGGTGATTACGTGGTTGTGAAAGGCTCACTGCCTGGTGTACCCAAGAGACTTATCAAAATGAGACAGCCGATGCGCAATTTCCAGAAAAAGATCCTCGAACCAAAAGTACTTGAGGTAGTCGTGAAATGAGTTTGAATGTCGGTGTGCTTGGTCTTGACGGCCAGAAAGTGGATACGACCTTATTGCCAGAAGTGTTTAGAAGCGCTTACAGACCCGACGTCATACACAAGGTCTGTGTCAACTTGTTGTCACATAGGTTTCAAAGGCAGGGTCGTTATCCGGCAGCAGGCGAGATCGTGAGTGCCGAATCCCGTAATACCGGCCTTGGAATGGCAAGAATAGCTAGAGCACGAGGTGAAGGTTTTCCAAGAGCCGGACAGGCAGCCGGGGTAGCAGGGGTGAGACACGGCAGAATAGCGCACCCTCCTGAAGCTGAGAAAAAAATCTACAAAAAGGTCAATAAGAAAGAGAAAAATCTAGCGCTACGTTCTGCTATAGCAGCCACTTCGAGAAAAGATTTGATAGAGAAACGTGGGCATAAGGTGGGAAACGTTTCGAATTTTCCTGTTGTTGTCTCTAATGATCTCGAGGAAGTTTCAAAAGCAAAGGACCTACGAAAGATATTGATATCTTTAGGCTTGAGTGAAGATTTGAGCAGAGCAATTTCATCACGCAAGATCAGATCTGGCGTAGCTAGACGCAGAGGACGCAAGAATCGTGTCGGGTATAGTGCGTTGGTTGTTACTGGGAGTGAAAACGACAAGATTTGCCAGCTATCTGGTTCCCTACCTGGAGTACATATAAAGGGTCTGAGACAATTAAACGTCGTAGACTTAGTTCCGGGGTCAAAACAAATTAGGCTGACAATATTCTCTCAAAATGCCATTGAAAAACTAAAAGATGCTCGACCTGTGCGGGATTCAGTAAGTGGGACTGGTCAATATGAGTAATACCGGCACCGCAGCGCTAGAAAGCATGACTGCAGAAGAAGCTAGGAGGATAATCATTAAACCATACATTACTGAAAAAGCATTCAATCTGATAGAAGGGCAGAATATGATAATATTCATAGTCGATCGTCATGCTTCTAAGAAGAAAATTAAGGCGGCATTGAAGACTCTTTACGAAACCGACGCACAACAAGTTAATACTTTAAGGAGTATTAGAGGTAAGAAGGCAATAGTGAAATTCGCAGCAGAGGAAGGAGCAAGGGATCTTGCGACAACGTTGGGCCTTGTGTAGCAATTTCGTGTCTCGTTAGATTTAAAAGTAGCAGCCAGGTGGCAGATATAGTTGGTTCGGGAATTCAGATTCAAAGGCTATTCGCCTGAGCAATTACAAACGTTATCAGTTGAAGCATTAATTCCACTTTTAAATGCACGTCATCGAAGATCCCTTGATAAAAGAGTCGGAACATATATGAATGATGCCAAGCGAAAATTACGGGAAGAGATAAAATTAGCACGAGAAGGCAGACTCAAAGGGGAGTTAAAGACTCACGTTCGCGATATGATTATTTTGCCTGACATGATAGGTCTAAGTCTGAAAGTCCACAATGGTAAAGAATTTTTTGCGGTTAATATAAGGCCAGAAATGATAGGACATTATCTTGGTGAATATGCTATAACTAACAGAAGAGTGCAACATGGTGCTCCTGGCGTAGGAGCATCACGATCGTCGCTTTACGTGCCGCTTAAGTGATCTCCCATGCCAAATTATTCGTATGCATTTCAGCAATTTGACAAGACCAAGCATGTGAGAGCGGCTTTAAGAGAAAAGAACATTTCCCCCAAGCACTCTAGAGAAGTCGCTTTAGCAATTAAGGGATATTCCATTGAGAAAGCACGAGGGTTTCTTGAAGATGTTATCGCGAGGAGGCTCGCAGTCCCCTATAGAAGGTACAATAATGAGGTGGCACATAGATCAAATATTCGAGATGGTTTTTTTGCAGGCAGATTTCCACAAAAAACTGCTAAGGAATTCTTAAAACTCCTTGATAACCTGGAATCTAATGCCGAATACAAGGGGATGGATCTTGATAGACTCAGGATTCTAAGTGCCGTCGTTCATAGGGGGACAAAAATTGAACGATTTACTCCACGGGCAATGGGAAGAGCAAGCCCAAAAATCGGGACGCTAGTTCATATAGAATTGGTAGCAAAAGAAGGCGTGGTTTAATTTTGAGTGCAGTTAAGAACGTAATGAAGAATAATTTTCGCAACCTAGAGTTAGATGAGTACTTGGCCGCAACGCTGAAGGACGCAGGCTACGGTGATGTAGACGTTCAGAAAACACCGATCGGAACGAGAATAACACTTTATGTTACCAGACCTGGTCTTGTTATTGGTAGGAAAGGAACCGGTATTAAGGATCTCACGACTAGACTTGAGGAGAAATTTGGTTTGACAAATCCACAAATATCGGTGCTTGAGGTATCGATTCCGGAACTGAATCCAAAAATTATGTGCAATAGGATTGCTCAGTTAATAGAACGAGGAACCGCCTTTAGAAGGGCAGCTATGTGGTCGATGAATACGATCATGAATGCTGGAGCGTTGGGTGTGGAGGTGGCGATTGCGGGAAAACTTCGAAGCGAGCGTGCTCACTTTGAAAAACACTCCTCAGGAGTCATACCAAAAAGCGGCGACCTAGCTGAAAAAATTGTTAGGATCGGAACTACTTCGGTCCTGACAAAAATGGGGTTGATGGGTATACAATTGAGGATTGCGTTGAAAAATGAGCTTCCACAAGATTTCGAGTTCTCCGAATCCGCTGGCGAGATTGATACAACCCAGACCCAAACTGCTGCTGGCGTCGGTGCTGACCAAAGTACAACAACTACTACGAATGCTGGAGACGTTGCGGTAAAGCCTGCCGTAGTAGAAAGGGAGAACATTATATCATCGGGTAACACAAATGGCCAGACTTAGACTAAAGACCCTACGGGAAATGAACAATCCTGATTTGGTTGACAAATTATCCGAATTAAACGCGGATTTGGCAAAACTTAGGGCAGAAGGCGCGAAAGGTACTCTAAAGAAACAGACTGGGGATTTACGCTGGATTCGAAGGGACATCGCTCGGATAATGACTATTCTTAATGAAAGAAATTCTAAAGAAAAACCATGATAACATCTAATAATATTCTCTCGCATGAGCTCATCGGTCTATGTGCAACCGTGATGGCTAGCCACCAGCCCCTTGTTGTCGGCTTGTCCGGAACTATTATCTTTGAAACCAAGAATATGCTCACCTTAAGAACAAATGCAGGACTAAAGAAGATATCAAAACTTTCCGCAGAAAAGATCAGGGTGCAGCTCCCTTCTAGCGTTTGCTTTATAAGAGGTCGATCTCTTATCGGAAGACCAGAAGATCGTGTATCGCGTACTCAGTGAGTTGGATAGAATTGGCTAGGAATCTTGGCATTGCAGTTACCCCTCCAAGGAAGGTTTGTGAAGATGTCTTGTGTCCTTTTCACGGCAGACTCGCGGTTCGAGGGAAGATGTTATCAGGAATAGTAGTTAGTGCCAAAGCAAAGAATATGATTATTGTTTCTAGAGAATTTCCACATCAAGTAGCCAAATATCAGCGTTATGAAAGAAGCAGATCCAGAGTACATGCGTATCTTCCAGAATGCATTGAAGTAACAGAAGGGGACGAAATAACAATTGCTGAATGCAGACCATTATCGAAGACTATTTCGTTTGTTGTAATCGAGGGAGAAAAGAGAATTGTCGTCTAAGACAAGAGCAGTATCCGCTAAAGGAGTTGAAGAATTTCGGCCGTACATTACGAGGGCCCTCCCAGTCACGGCAGAATTGGTTTGTGCGGATAACACCGGCGCAAAGGTCTTGCGTATAGCACAAGTCGGTAGATACAAGGGGAGACATTCAAGACTACCTGCTGCTGCAGTAGGCGACCTGGTTACCGTGACTGTCAAAAAGGGTGCGTCGGAACTACGCAAACAGATATTCGGAGCTGTGATAATTAGGCAAAAGTATGCAATTAAGAGACTCAATGGTGTCCGCTTGACATTCGAGGATAACGCAGCCGTATTGGTAACACCTGAAGGCGAAATCAAAGGGACTGACATTAAGGGTCCAGTTGCAGCTGAAGCAGCAGAAAAATGGCCGAGGATAGCGAACCTTGCGTCGCTTATAGTCTGAGTGCAACTAAACTATGACAAAAATTAACCCAAAATTATTGCATGTTCCGAGCCATTTAAGGGACTCTAGAGTAAGTTCAACGCTTTCAGATAATTTGCGTGAACAGTACGGCTGTAGAAGTTGCAGGGTAATTAAGGGAGATGGTGTTAGGGTTGTCCGAGGTGAATACTCTGGAATAGAAGGAAAAGTGGAGAAAGTTAATACACAGAAAGGAACTTTGTCGATCGAAGGTATCCAACGAGAGAAAGTAAAAGGTGGAAATGTGAAGGTTCAGATTCATTCGTCAAATCTGATTATAACCGGACTGCATCTGGATGACAAATACAGGCAGAATAAACTCCAACGAAAACCGAAACCACGCAAGGAGAGACCGGATCGTTCCAAGCACACTACTAAAACGAGAAAGAAAACACAAAAACAGGAGGCTATGAAATAATGGGGAAGAAGGGAGGAGACACCCGACTAAAGAGGCAAATGGCACCCCCATTCTGGAATATTCGAAGGAAGCAAAGTCAATTCGTGCTCAAGGCTTCACCAGGTCCACACCGAAAACACAAGTCTTATCCCCTCGGTATAATTCTTAGAGATGTGCTAAAGGTAGCAAACGGTATGCATGAAGCTAAAACAATCGTCTCAGCAGGGAAAATAAAAGTAGATGGAATACTGAGAAGAGATGTTAAATTTCCCGTGGGTCTGATGGACGTAATCGAACTAACTACGAGTGGACAATCCTACCGGTTTGTTCCCAGAGATTCTAAATTGCTGCTTCCTGTTGAGATCCAAAATGCTGAAAAGATGCTCAAGTTTGTTAAAGTTTTCAGCAAGGTTACTACGAAGGGTGGAAAACTACAATATGGTTTTCACGATGGGAAGACCATAATCAGTGAAAAACATCTATCTGTAGGAGATACTTGTCTATTGGACTTTGAGAACTTGAAGATCAAAGACATTGTCAGATTCGAAAAAGGAACTTTGGGGCTAGTCACAAGCGGAGATAACGCAGGTACCATTGGAAAGATAGAGGATATCAAAGATGGACTTTTTTCACTCCCAAAGCGTGTTATCCTAGCGTTGGAAAACAGGTCAGTCGAATTACCCACTGAGATAGTCATGGCCGTTGGTCTGGAAGCGCCACTAATCAAGGTGAAATAGTTATTATGAGTCAGAGCTCGACCGAAATATTATCACATCCCATGAAGAGAATTGTTGTTAGCAAGGTAGTTGTCAATATCGGGGTAGGAAAATCAGGAGAACCATTAGAGAAAGCCAAACGTGGGTTAGAAGACTTAATTGGGCAAAGACCGACTGTACGAGGAGCAAGAAAATCTGTTAGAGATTTTGGCATTCATAAAGGGGAGCCTATTGCTGCGATGGTGACTCTGAGACGTGAAGCAGCTCTTAAGTTTCTGCAGCGCACAATTGCTGCAAAGAGGAATGTTCTTAAGGCGTCTTCTTTCGATAATTTCGGAAATCTTTCTATAGGAATTCAGGAACATATTGATCTGCCAGACACTAAATATAATCCTGACATAGGTATCTTTGGCATGGATGTCAATATCGCCCTTACCCGGCCGGGATACTCAATTGCTAGGAAGAGAGTTCGGAGGAGTATTGGAAAAGGACACAGGATAACAAAAGATGATGCTATTCGATTCTTTGAGAAGCAGTTTGGGGCTGAGGTAACATATGCCTAAACCTAGGGACTATTCAGAAACTGGAAGGAAAAAACTGGCGCATGGAAAAGGAACTAGGTGGTGCAAAAGATGTGGTTCATATACAGGTCTTATTCAACAGTATGATCTAATGCTTTGCAGGCAATGTTTTAGGGAAGTGGCCCTTAACTTGGGCTTCAACAAATATGAATAATCCAGGTGATTGAGATGCCAGCATTAAATGTCTTGTCAAATCTATTTACTACGATATATAACAACGAATCTCGAAGAAAGAAGGAGTGCATCGTTATTCCCGCATCAAGGTTTTCTAGCGACATCCTACGCGTGATGCAGAAGCATCGCTATATTGGCGAATTCGAACAAATCGATGATGGGAGAGCAGGCAAATTCAGAATTCAGTTACTTGCAAAGATTAACAAGTGTGGAATTATAACCCCGCGTTTTAGTGTAACGAAAAACAGCTATCTGAATTGGGAAAGACGATTTCTGCCAGCATACAATATGGGATTAATTCTTGTATCTACTAGCGCTGGTATACTGTCGCATCATGAAGCCCAAGAGCAAGGGATAGGAGGAGTCTTAATTGGCTATATCTTCTAAAGATGAAATTAAAGCCGAAATTCTAATTCCTGAAAGTGTAAAAGCAGATATTCGTGACAATGTATTTTTTGTTGAGGGCAGACTCGGAAAACTACAAAAAAACATTACTAGGATTCCCGTTGTAGTACAGATTCAAGACAAGAAGATTGTAATACGACCACATGGCAGGAGAAAGAAAGATCTTGCAATAACAAATACGGCCAGAAGCATTTTAAGCAGTATGCTAACTGGGGTCGAGAAAGGGTTTACATACAGGCTAAAAATAGTATCAGCTCATTTTCCAATGTCCGTGAAACTCAAGGGAGACAAAGTCAACGTAGAAAACTATTTCGGGGAACGATCACCTCGTACATCTCAAATAGTAGGACAAACTACAAAGGTTACGGTGGCTGGTGAAGATGTTATCGTCCAAGGTCCGAGTTTGGAGGACGTCTCTCAGACTGCTGCGAATATAGAGCTATCGACGAAGATGAAAGGTAAAGACCAAAGAGTCTTTCTTGATGGCTTATACATATATTCAAAAGAAAAAGGAGCTTAATTTTATTCCCACCTTTATAACGTTCATTATTCGAGTTCTGAAATATCCATAACATTTATTACGAGTTCAACTTTCCATAACATTTATTTTGTGCCTGAATTTGCTGTATAGTGCGCCGCTGTAGCTCAGCATGGTAGAGCAAATTCAAATGTGGTTCCGCATTGGAGTTCAGCTGGCTGTTAACCAGTGGGTCATCAGTTCGAGTCTGATCAGCGGCGCGTTCTATCATAATGCACAAGAGAAATACACTTGCCATTATTCGAATCTAACAGCATCGAGCGCGATTGCATCCGCAAGTAAATCCAAATGCTTACTGGCTAACACATAGCCATTTTTGATCTCACCGGGTGAGATCCATCTGTTTGAAGATGAAAAAAGCCTTTCCTTTCGCATTCTCTTCTCAAGTTCTTCCACATCCAATTCCCTTTCCTCAATTTCTTCTTTGAGGATGTGTTTTATTGTTAGCAAGATTTTCTTTACCAACACTCGCCGTCCATATCTCTGAGAGAAATCTCGGGCGTCGTCAAAGTCCAATATCTTGATCTTTATTTGGAATTTGTTTAGAGCGTCCCGACTTGTAAGTAACCTCTCATCAACAAACCTGTCGTAACTCATTTCTTTCTTATCACTCGATATAATTCTGATATATATGAATTAAGGCCTTTTAATCGTAACAGGAGGAATGATTTATGCATGAGTCGAAATGGTAATAAAGACATCCGTCGTCTCTGATTCCACATCTAACCATTCTGACCTTCATTCCGGGGGTCAGTTTGCCGGATAACGATGCAATCAGTTTAATGCCTCGCATATCAACAACGCCATACAAATCTTCCCTGCCCAAAATATGAGAAGTTGTGAACTCGATTAGCGTCCCGGTGGTTTCGATTTTTTCTAAACTGGTTTCGAAAAAACAATCGCAACAAAATTCTGATGGTGGCCACATTTTCTTGCGGCACTGTTTGCAAACTGGGACTCTAAACTCCCCTCTGCTGATGAAATTATAAAATTCTCTCATCAGTCTACGCCCAGAATCAGGACTGTAGCGGATGTGCCTGCTGCTGCGAGATTGTGAACTAGTCCTGTCTTGCATCCCTTTACTTGTCTTAAACCTGCTCGTCCGTCCAATTGCATTGCTATTTCTGCCGCTTGGGCTACTCCAGTTGCACCTATTGGATGACCACAGCCAAGGATTCCACCGCGGGGATTTACTGCGAGCTCCTCCTGATTCACAAATTTTCCCCCTTCACCTTTTTTTGCAAAATGAAGATCCTCGTAGGCTAGGATTTCAAGGATTGTGAAAGCATCATGCAGCTCGACCACGTCGATACTGAGAGGATCAATCGCTGCCATGCTGTATGCAGCCGCTGCAGCTTCTTTGGTAGCACGGATCGAGGTGAGATCCTCTGCCGCTTGGCTAAAACTAGCACATGTGGTTTGTTGTCCTATTCCTCGTACCCAGATAGGCTTCTCGCTCATCCTCCTAGCCTTTTCATCCGACACTAACAGTATAGCAGATGATCCGGTGCAAAGAGATGAGCAATCTAACAGCTTTATTGGAGATACAATCCTTCTCGAGTTCAAAACCTGATCACAGGTTATTGCCTCACCGAATAAAGCAGCAGGATTTTTAGAGGCATTCGAATGGTTTCTCACCGATACCATCGCCATCTGTTCCTGGGTTGTACCATACTTTCTCATATGTGCATTGGCAAATAGCGCGGCCCAGTGCACTGGAAAGCGATATTCTCCTCGGGTAATGTCCCAGGTTAGCCTGCCTCCAGTTGTATTGACCTTTTCAGCTCCCACTACCAATACCGAATCACAGAGGCCTGACGAAATATAAGAAAATCCGCACACAATAGCGTTTGTACCAGAATTGCACAAGTTATCTATCCGGTGAGAGATTTTTGGTGTCAATCCCAACATCTCGGAAATAATGGAGGAACTGTATTGCTCTACGGCACAAGTTGAAAACAGTACAGCATCAATTTCATTTCTTATGATCTCATCCTGTGCTAGGATGTTCCTGCAGGGCTCACAGGCGCTCTCGAACAAGGATTTCTCTGACGATCGTCTAAATTTAGTTGTGGCATAGGCCGCTATCGCTACTTCACGCGCTGGCAAAAGTCGAGAGCATCTCCCTAAAAGAGGTTTCTGAATCGCCGACTGGGTTGACCTGTATAATTGGCAAAGAAATTCCACATGAAAAAAATCTTCGCACAGAATATATGCACTGCTCAGAATTCCCGGATATTGTAAGCGAATCTAACATTTCTTCAGAAACATATTTGCTGGCGGCGTCCAATCCGGCTACCACGTACTCTTCTGTAATCCTGTCGGCTTCTGCAGCATATCCATTTAAAGAAAGGAACTTGTTATAGTATTTGCCTACTGCGATGTAGAATGCTAGTGTCTTCGCTGCGCGTAGGCGTGCTTTTTCGGGCTCTTTATTTGATACAGCTCCAATAAACACACACGCAATTTCGAACCGTCTCTCCAAATAGCTTGTGGCGGATTTGATCTGCTCAACAGTTCTTCTCAGCTCTTCTAATGGTCTCAGATATAGCAAGATTCCATCGGCAATAGCACATGATAGTGCTATCATTTTCTTGTTCAAAGCTGCCATCAGAATAGGAATAACGCGTCGTGCTGGTTTGTTTAATAGTTTGAAATTTTGCACATTGAAAAATGTCCCAGAAAAATTGACCTTATCACCTGTTATCATCTGGCGAAGGCACTCGACATATTCTTGAATTCTTTGAAGCGGTTTCGAAAATGTTATTCCATGCCATTTTTCTACAATGGCCTCAGTGCTTACTCCTAAGCCTATCACAGTCCGACTATCTGAAAGGAGATCGAGCGTAGTAGCTGCCATCGCCACTGTCGCGGGCGTCCTTGCAAATGTGCTAACAACGGCTGTCCCAATCCTTACCCGATTAGTTATCTGCGACACTGCACCTAAAGTGGCAAATGCCTCACGGCCCCAAGATTCAGGAACCCACAAGGAATCGACATTCATATTCCGATCGGCGAGTTTTGAGAATAAAAGAACTTCTTTCATAGACAATAAACTACCCGGGTTGTAACCTATTCTAATTGGGGACATCAGACTATGTCCGCAGATTTCAATTCCTTCGTCGCATCTTCAATGTCCTTGTGAGAGTCGATTGAACGCCAGAATGAATTCGCGTATCTGATGCCCTGCAATTTTTTGCTTTTTGCCATGTCTGGTAAGGCCGTGATTTCAATGTTCCCATTTTCAGGGAGGTAATGGAACACTTCTCTAGTGAAATGATACACACCAGCGTTTATCCATTTATCCTTGATTATCGGCTTTTCAAGAAACCCGAGCACGGTTGAATGTTCATCGACTTCGACAACCCCATAGGGACTCCTCAACGGAACGAGCGCCAATGAAGCAACATTGCTATTACGTAACTGATTGGGATCAAGATCTGTTAAAATGTCTCCATTTACCATAAAGAAGCCTTCCTCTTTCACACCTCCCAATAGGCTCTCAGCATTCTTAAGTGCACCACCCGTCCCCAAAGGTTCTTCTTCTACCGCATAGCCGACTTTGACCCCGAACCTAGTTCCACTCCCAATATAATCGATGATTTGTTCCTTAAGATACCCTACACAAATTACCATCTCGTTAGTTCCATGTTTCTTAAACCATTTGATTTGCCATTCTATAATTGGGATATTTAAAACCTCGATCATCGGTTTGGGTCTTTCGTCTGTTAAGGGCCTTAATCTTTTTCCCAACCCTCCCGCCAGAATAATTGCCTTCA
>Ga0070711_100000729_pt1 | contig 17153 bp, 16 predicted proteins | sample LARL53metaG_FD_65452 | JGI IMG/M metagenome (GOLD analysis project Ga0070711, IMG submission 65452) | Corn, switchgrass and miscanthus rhizosphere microbial communities from Kellogg Biological Station, Michigan, USA - LAR L5-3 metaG | ecosystem: Host-associated > Plants > Roots > Rhizosphere ... | reverse complement strand
GATCTGGCGCTCGCCCTGATCGGTGCCGATGGCATCTGGTCGACCGTGCGCAATCATCTGTTTCAAGGCGTGCAGCCGCAATTCTCAGGCTTGATCGCCTGGCGCGGCACCCTCGATGCCAATCAACTGCCCCGCGAATATACCGCGCGGCGCGTGCAGCTCTGGATGGGGCCATCAGCCCATCTCGTTGCCTATCCAATCTCCGCCGGACGCCAGGTCAACGTGGTCGCGATCGTGCCAGGTGAATGGAACCGGCCCGGCTGGGGCGCGCCGGGCGAAACCAACGAGCTGAAAGAGGTGTTCGCCGCGGCGCGCTGGCCGGGACCGGCGCGAATGCTGCTCAACGCCGTCGACAGCTGGCGCCGCGGGGCGCTGTTCACCCTGCCCGAGGGCGGCGACTGGAGCAAAGGGGCGATCGCGCTGCTGGGCGATGCGGTGCATGCCATGCTGCCGTTTGCGGCACAGGGCGCCGGCATGGCGATCGAGGATGCTGCCGTGCTGGCCAAGGCCCTGAGCGAGGGAAAGACCGACACCGCCGAGAACATCGGCGCGGCACTGACGCGCTATGCGCGGCTGCGCCGGACGCGGGTGGCCCGGGTGCAGCGGGCGGCGCGGCGCCAGGGACAGATCTACCACCTCACGGGACCGATCGCGCTTGCGCGCGACCTCTCAATCCGCGCGCTCGGGCCGCAGCGCATGCTGGCACGGCAGAGCTGGATCTACGATTGGCGCCTGTGACGCCGGTTCTGCTCTGACGCGTTGTCTTCGCGCGCGCGTGACGCACGTCGCACGAAAACGCTCTGATCAGTAGACGGACGTCTCGGGCTTGGATCCTGCGACCGGCTTGGCAGGCTGCTTGACCGGTTGCTTGACCGGTTTCCTGGAGACCGTCGGCGCGACCGGCTTGGCCACGGGCGGCGGCGGTACCGGCGTTTCGCGGCAATGATTCTTCTGCCACGCCTCCTCGGCATAATGGGACTGGCCGCGGACCGCGACGTAGTCGTTGCGATAGGCCATCTCGGCCACGACCGGACCGGCAAAGCCAGAGTCGGCCTTGGTCATCAGGCCCTGCAGTTCGGCGGCGCGGCTCGCCAGATTCTTGCGCTCGGCCTCGAGCTGCTTGCAGTCATACAGTTCGTATTTGGCCGGATCGGCGAATGCCGTCGTCATCGTGTCGTTCATCTCGGCGCAGCCGCCGAGCGACAATGCGAAGGCGATGGGCGCCGCCTGGAGAGCCGCACGCCGAACCCGACGATGACGAAAACGATCGGTCATATCAGCCTGATATCTCGCAATCCCTGAACAATGCCTAAAGCAGGCACCCTTGTCCGCATTGAGGCCCGTGTAGCCGTCTTTGCGGGCGCCGGGAAGGCGGCATTTCGCACCGGACCGGTTTCATCCCCGATCGCCAGACCGCGGGACAAACACTTGATCTGGATTGATTTTATTTCGCCCCGCCAAGCGCGGTGACACACGGTGTTACAAATTCCCCGCCTCTGGCGCTCAAAGCCGCGGGAACTCCAGGCCGAATCTTCATTCCAGAGATCGCGTGCTCTTGATCTCGAAGCGGAGGTGGCGGAACTGCCAGACCCGGGAGATATGAAAAGCTCCGCCTCGGCACGGCTGATCGAAGCAGCTTCAGAGCTCAGGTGGAACGCCGGGCTGCAGCGAGTCGTTCTCATCGGTCCGGTCAAGGAGTCCGATGATGATACACGCATTCCACGTCCTGAAACCCAGCGCGTTCACACGCGCGATTCTCGCGGCATCTCTGCTCTCGAGCGGCCTGCTCCCGTATCGGCCGGCGAGCGCCCAGACGAGTCCACCACCTGCGACGGCGACGCGACCAGGATCGCCGGAACAGACCTCGGTTCCGAACAATGCCCCGCCGGCCTCTCGAACCCAGACCACTGGCGAGGTCAGCCGCGATCCGACGATCAAGAAAATGAACGAAGACGAAAAGCGGAAGATCGAGAAAGAGGGCAAGTAGTCAAATGAACTCCGGCGGACGGTCCTGGTCCGCCGCCTTCCTTCCCTGTAGCGATTGCGCCAGCGCGCTCGTCACGCGCTCTTGCTTCCTGATGCGCAGCCGACCTGCTACGCTGACCGCCCAGCCATGGCGCGCACGACATCACCGTTCATCTGCTCGCGGCCTGCCCAAACCGCTCCTTAGCGCACGGGTTCGGCCTGGATCGCTACATCGAGCACCCGCTCGGGCTCGAAAACGGGATGGCGCTCGCGCCCACGCGGCCCGATCATGGAATCACTTTCGACTGGATGGCACTGTCGCATCTGGCGGCATAGGTCGACGCGCGGCTCCGGGACGCGCATCGCCGGTCGCGCTGACACTCGGTGTTCCAAATTCCACGCGTCCGCCCGACGAGGATCGGCGGAACTTCAGGCCGAACAGGTCAGAGTCAATTCTGTGCGCGCGCTCAGAGCACGGTCGCCCGGATATTTCGGAATGCGGTCGTGTAGCTGTAATTCGAGTAGGACTGCAGCCCGATGAAGGTGGGCTCGGTTGTCCCGTAGCGACCGCGACGCTGATCCCATGGCGGTGGAAAGTGCACCGTGGCGGGATCCGGAATCGTGTACTGAGCCGTGTCGGTGCCGTTGAGCGCCACCTGGATGACGTCGTTGTTCACCTCGATGCGGTACTTGTTCCAGCCCAGCACCATCGCGTCCTGCGGATTGACGAAGTCGCCGGGCGTTGCCGCCGGAAAACCCGCAATCTCGCTCGGCTGACCGGGATAGCTGACGGCATAGACGGCTCCGGTGCTGTGGATCGGCAGGCCCGACGTCGGCTGTCCGGCGCCGGTGTTGTCGATCTGGACCTCGAAGCCGGTGAAGACGGCCGACCATGCGGGATTGGAAAACGCGGTCCCATCGGCCAGTGCCACACTGTCCGGATTGCGGAACCGGACAAAGACCCCGCTATTGGTCTGCCGGGTCCGGATGAAGAACTCCAGCTCCAGCACGTAATTCGTCGGCATCGGGATGGTGCACCAGAGCAGTCCCAGATCAAAACTCGGCACGCTCTGCAGCGCGCCGTCGATGACATGGAAGGTGCCGCGCCCGGCCATGCGCCAGTTCGCGAGCGACGTGCCATCGAACAGCGTCAGCAGCGTTCCGGCGGACGGCGGCGTCGCCGGCGGCGGATACAGCACGTAATCGCGCAGCGGCTGCGCCGCATCGCCTTCCGGCACCAGGCGCCGGGCCAGCCGGCGGCGGATCGCCACGCCATTCATGACCGGGTTCGCCGAGCCGCAGGTCGGCAGCACAGCCGCATCGCCGGCATAGAGATTGGCGGCGAAATGAAACTGGCCGTCCGGATTGACGACCGACTTGCTCGGGTCGTCCCCGGTTCGCAGCGTCCCCGACTCGTGGAACGTCGTGCCAAGCCCGTCGGGCTTGATGTTGACGGCCGAAACATACCCTGACGCGGCCGAGGCGCCGAACAGGTTCTGCGCCAGGAAATCGATGCCCTGGTTCATCAGGTCCATCACCTGCTGCTCGATATTGCCTGCGCCGGCGGTGCGCGGCATCAACGTCGCGGTTGCGCGCGGAACGAGCGCCTCATCGAGATCCGCAGGCGTCAGCGGCACCGTCACATTGTTCTGCGGATTCGGCAGCATCTCGCCGACGGCGCGGATCGAGACATCGATCTCTCCGGGCGCGGTGTCTTCGAAGTGGCGGATGTTGTCGAGGTCGGGCGTACTCTGAAACAGCAGCGCATCCGAAGCCCCTGCCCCGGCTCCCTTTGGCAGCGCCGACGCGGTGATCTGGAAATGATAATGCACGAAGGTCCCGTTCACCTTGGCCCGGCAGCGGACCAGCAGCGCGGTCAGTTCGAGATCCTTGAGCGACAGGCCCGGCGGGATCGGCACCGAGAACGTCACATTCTTGCGCAGATGGACCATCAGGTTCGAGCCGACCAGACTGCCGTTCGGCGCGGTCGCCACCCCTGGCGTCAGCAACGCCATCCGCGCGCTTTCGATCGCGCCCATGGCAAGGATCACCATCGGCCGGCGCTGCGGGTTGTTCTGCACGCCGCCGCCGAGATCGAGGACGTCGTCGCCGCTGTCCTTGCTGCGCACGAAGATGCCGTCGACCTCCTGCACCGCCGCGCCGGTCGCGAGCGTATAGAGGCGGGTCCGCAGCCCCTTGACGTGGCAGTCGGTCACGATCATCAGCCGCTTGTCGCTGTTGCCGGTCTTGTCCGACGCGTCGCCGAAGGCACGGCGCGCGGCGGCGATGCCGAGCGGCACGCTCGAGAACTTGTTGAACGGGAAGAAGCCGGGACGCGACAGGATCTGCACGGCAAGCGGCGCATCCAGCCGAAGGCTTTCGATGAACCCCGGATAGGGCGCAGCCACCGCGCCGTTCGCGATGTCCTGGATGCCCTGCCCTTGATCGGAAAATGCGTCCTTCACATAATCGGGCAGTTCAGTGATCGGAATGGCATTGGGAACGGTCGCATAGAGATCGTGGAGTTTTTGCCGGAAGAAATTGTGCAGCGTCCCCGCGATGTAGTCATTCGAGGTCGACGCGCCGGTCTGGCGCGCGGCCTCAAGGAAATAGCGCTGCTTGAGATCGTCGACCAGAGTCTGCGGCCAGGCGTAGACGGCCTTCAGGGGATCCGCCGGCGCCGTCTCCATCTCGGTTGCGAGATAACGCGGCGACCAGCCGCCGAAATACAGCGAACGGCCGCCAAGACAATAGGCCAGGCCGCCGAAACGGATCGACGAATTCCACGGCATGCCCCAATTCTCGTACACCGTCTTCTTGTCGAGACCCGCGTTGATCAGTTCCTGGCGCGTTGCCGGCAGCGCGTTGCCGAGGCCGAGCGGCCGCAGCCCGGGCGGCGTGTCCAGCAACGTCGCCGGATCGGCCTGCACCGGACCAGGCGAGGCCAGCGCCATGCTCGGCAGGTCCTGCACATGCTCCGGCAAAGTGAAGGGGCCGCCTTCGAGAACCAGGATGCGGTAGTTGCCCGGCTTGATCGCCGAGCCGGCTGGCCGGCTGCGCTCGAACAGGTCCTGCGCCAGCGTCAGGCCAAACGTGCCGCCACCGATGATGACGACATCGAAGGTGTCGCTCGCCTTCGCCTCACCGAAGGTGTTGCAGACATATCGCCCCAGAATGTCGTGGGTGAAACTGGTGTCTTCCGTTGTGATGGCCATGGCAAACTCCCGCGACCTGGATGACGTTCGCCGACCCAGCCGATCCAGTCAGAAGCATCATGATGCCCCTGGGCGACCAAGCTGGCTCGACTTGACGTTGCAGAAAATGACAGCATCATCTCCGGCATGCGCTAGTGATCTGAAACACACAGCGTGGAATTTCTTTTCCGCGAGCCGCGCATCGGCTTCATGGGGCCCTGATCGACAGTGAGCATGTCCCCTCCTCTGAGACCTTTAAGGCTGTGGACGAAACACAGAGATCGCCGCGGTGGTCGTGCCTCTCGCGGGAACCGCGAGCAGCAAGCGATCGAGTTCAGGCACGAACAATGAGGTTCGCGCACTGACGGCAGTCGCAACGCGACCAAGCGACCGGTAGGAGGTCCCCTCTGCGGCGAGCACGTCGAGAAAACCCTCACCGCAGCTGACGTAGACCCGATCGCGCCTGGAATCGACGAAGACATCGTCGATATCGCCGCAGGTCCGGATGGATGAGATCAACCCGCCGTCCACGGCCGAAAACACGCCGAGCTCCGCGGGATGGCGAAAGGCGACGAGAACACGCTGGCGGATCTGGTCCAGCGCCATCGCAAAGTTCGCGCTGCGGGTCGCCGTCGACCAGGACGCGATCGTCTTCGCCGATGTGCGATCGACGACATCGATGGAGCCCGCATTTGGCACGTTGACAAAGATCCGGTCGGTTTTGTCATCGAGCTGAAAACTCTCCGGGTGCGCTTTCAGTGCGACGCTTGCAATCGTCTTGTGCATGTTGGCATCGACGATCGCCAGCGCGCCATCGCCATGGCCGACAAAGATGCGCCCCGCTTTCGAGTCCACGCGTACATTATCGGCGTCGCTGCCGAGCTCGATCCGGCCGCCCGGCGAAAGGTCGTCGCCCTTGAAGAGCCGGACCGATCCATCCCCGCCATTTGCCACATAGACCATGTCGGTCGCGCCATCGTAGCCGACGCCCTGCGGCTCGCGGAGGCCGCCGATGATACGGTCGAGGCGCTGCGCTTTCAGATCGACCACGGCGAGGCCGTCATGCCCCAGCGCCGCGACGAACAAACGCTGTCGAGCCAGATCGATGGCCATGTGATCGATCCGGCCCCTGACGTCGCCAAGCGGAATCTTTCCTTCCAGCTGCAGCGCCGGAGTCTCCGCGCTCTCGCCGGCCGCACCGCCCGCGATGAAGACCGCAGCAAGCGCCGCCAGTCCACCGGTCGTCCATCGTCGACGCGAAATCATGCGGCTTCCCTCCGCCGGCGCGCTCGAGTCGCCCAGCCAGCTACTTCACCATCACCCAGGCCGGCTGCAGCAAGGGATAGGCGATGAGACCGATCACGGCCGTGGCGGCGATCAGCATCGGATTGCTCACCTTCCAGCGGAACAGCACGGCCAGCGACACGATGCCGACCGCAGCCGTCAGCCAGTCCCCGATCGCGATCTTGCCGAGCAGGATGCAGGCCCCCAAGATGGTCCCGATTGCGGCGGCATAGGCACCCTTGACGAAGCCTTGCACATTGGCATTAGCCCGATGCCGGGCCAGCAACGGAGCGACGATCAGCACCAGCAGGAATGAGGGCAGGAAAATGCCGATCGTGGAAATCAGCGAGCCCCAGAACCCTGCCACCAGATAGCCGACAAAAGTTGCCGTGATCACCACGGGTCCCGGACTGATCATGCCTATCGCAACCGCGATCAGGAATTGCCGCTGGTCGAGCCAGCCATATTGCTGCACCAGGCCCTGCTCGAGGAAAGGCACGATGACGAGACCGCTGCCGAAGGTCAGCGAACCGGCCTTGAGGAAGAACAGCAGGAGCTTGCCGAGCGTCGAGGTCGTCGCGACGCTCGCCATCGGCGTCATCTGCGCGAGCACGGGAGCGCTGACGGCGGATAGCGTCGCCGACGCGCGCTTGAAAATGCTGCCGTAGTAGAGAACTCCGATGATGCCGGCCCCGATGAACAGGAGCGCGACCTCGGCCTGTAGAATGACGGTGACCGCAAGACAGATGCCCGCGATCCCCCATTGCAGCCAATCCTCCATGCCGAGCTTGGCGAGCCGGTAGCAGGAATGCAGGATCAGCGCGATGACCGCCGGACTGACGCCATAGAAGATCGCCGTCACCGGCTGCAGATCGCCGAGATAGACGTAGAGCGCACCGAGCGCCGCGACGATCACGAAATTGGGCAGGATGAAACACCAGCCGCCAACCCACGCACCCCAGAAGCCACCACGTAGCCAAGCGATGTAGATGCCGACCTGGATGGCGAGCGGCCCGGGCAGCGACTGGCAGATCGCGATGGACTCGCGCATCTCGTCCTTGCTCAGCCACTTCTTGTCATTGACCAGTTCGCGCTCCATCTGCCCGACCAGCGCAACCGGCCCGCCGAAGCCAAGGAAACCGAGGCGCAGGAAATACAGCGCAAGCTCCGCCATGGAGCTGCGCCCGGCAATCATCGTCGTCATTCAACGCTCCTTCTCCGACGCGCGAAGCGCGGTCGCGCTTCGTCGCTACCCCCCGGCGCTGGCCGTCTTGTCGAGGGCCGCACGCAATCCCCTCGCAAGCTTCAGCGCATCATCGTTAGCCCAGAAATGCATGAAGAACAGGCGCGGCTGCTCGTCCAGCATGTGACTATGCACCGCCGTGACCTCGATCCCGTTCGAAAGCAGCGCCTGGATCACCGGATTGACCTCGTCCCCGGTCAGCACGAAATCGCCGGTTATCGCGGCCTTGCCGGCGCCGGTCGGCTGGAAATTGATGCCCTGGGCGACGCCCATAGGGCCGGGCGGAGCGATATCCATGCCGCCCTCGCTGACCGGATCGCGGCGCGGCACGGCAAAGGCGTAGACGCCGCCATTATCCTTGCCCTTGGCTCCGATGATCTGGTCGAGTTGCGCGGTGTCGAGGTCGACCGCGAGCGTTGACGACGCCGCGGTCGTCGAGAGCGGCGTCTTGCTCGCTGCAAGCGCATCATGGATCGCGCCCGCGAGTTTTTCGGGATCGCCGTGCCCGAGGATATGCAGGTAGAAAGTCTCGGGGCTGGCGCGCAGCAGGTGATTATGCACCGCGGTGATGTCGAGGCCGCCTTCGACCAGCTTCCCCATCACCGGGGCGACCTCGGACTCGAGCAGCACGAGATCGCCCATCGCCATGGCGCCACCATGAGCGGGCTCGAAGGCGACCCAGCCGCCGAGCGCAAGCGTCGGCTTGATGGTGACGCCGTCCAGCGTCACCGTCAGATCGGTGCGGGGAAAGCCATAGCGATGCACGTCGCCCGACACCGCCGCCTTGCGGCCAAGCGTATCGTCGATCTTGCCCCAATCGATCTGCTGCCCCCATGCGCCCGCTGGCGTTGCCGCGAGCGCCGCAAGTGCGAGAAGAATGAGCCTGGTCTTGGTTGTCATGATCATGTCCTCCGGAGTCGTGAGGTACTGGCTGATTCCTGCCCCCTGCATTGCGCTGGAACGTCTCTCCTATGCTTCGCGGCTATACTGGTCGTAGAGTTTCGTCGCGTTGTCCCAGCGGATGGCCTCCATGTAGATGTCGACATATTTCGCCGCGGCTGCGCCGTAGTCCATGTGATAGGCGTGCTCATACATGTCGAGCACGAGAACTGGACGGCCACCGGCGAGCGTCGTGGTGTGATCGGCGGCCCATTGGTTGACGAGCCGCTTTTCACGCGGCGAGTAGGCGAGGATCACCCAGCCCGAGCCGCCGCCCTCGGCCTTGCCCATCGCTGCGAACTCGGTCCGCCAGCGCTCCAGGCTGCCGAAATCACGCGCGATCGCATCGGCGAACGGGCCGCCCGGCTTGCTGGCGCCGCCAAGCCCGTCGAAATAGATCTCGTGCAGGATCATCGAATTGGAGGCAACGAGTTCCTCGCGTTTCAGGCCGTTGATGACGAAATTCGGCGCCTTGGCGAAATCGAGCTCGGCGAGCTGCGTGCCGATCGCATTCAGCCGTTTCACCGCGCCGACGTAATTGTTCTCATAGTGGCTGACCAGCACCTTCTCGGAGATGCCGGCAATGGACTTCGGATCGAACGGCATCGGCTTGGCCTGATAACTCATCGCCTTGGCTCCGGTCTGTTGATTGGCTTGTTGGTTGCTTTGGGCGAGAACCTGCGACGTCGCGAGCACGACGCTGGTGGCCGCGGCCGCGCCGACGCCCGAGATGAAGTTCCGCCGTTCGGTATTCATGGTCATGGGACTCTCCACACTGCTGAACCACCCCCGAATTCTAAGAGCCGCTCATTGCGTGCACGTGATGCGGCACCGCGTCTGCCGGATAGCCACAGGCAATCGAACCGCGCGACAACGCGCTGCGGCAGCAAGTCTGGAAACCGATGTGCTGGGATCGAAAAACCGGCCTAAATTCGTCCATGCGCAATCCCTCGACGAGTCGAGTGTTGCGCAGATCTTGGACGGCACGCCGTCTGGCGGGGAGCCTGCGTTTCCCCGTAGCCCGAAGCTAGATCGCGCCTGTTCGTCGGGCAAGCCCTCTTTCTCGATTTCACGGCCTTGTTTTTTCCACCGCCGTTGCGCCCGGAACGCGGCTTGGGCGCAGGGTACGCCACGTCGGCTAGTCGCCGCGCGGCCGCAGCGGCTTTGACGCCCAGCCGAGCCGTTTCAGCCGGCGCAGATCGCTTGAGGCCTCCGCAAGCAGCCATTCGCGAAAGGTCGCAATCTTGGGCAGCGAGGCTGTCGCTTTCGGACAGACGATCCAGTAGGTCTTGCCAAGCCGCAGTGATTCCGCGAACGGCCGGACCAGCCGGCCGTTGATGACGTCCCAGGCGGCGAGGGTCGTCCGCGCCAATGCGATGCCCTGCCCGTTGATCGCAGCGTCGATGATCATGCTCGCGCGATTGAGCACCGGACCGTGGATGGCAGCGGTCTCGTCAATGCCGGCCGCCTGCAGCCAATTGGTCCAGTCGGCCCGGCTGTCCATATGCAGCAGCGGAAACTTGAGAATGTCAGCCGGCTTGTCGAGCCGCTTGCGCCCCGACAGCAGTTTTGGGCCGCAGACGGCAAACAGTTCCTCGGCGCTCAGCCTGACGGCATCGAGGCCGGGCCAGTTGCCGTTGCCGTGACGGACCGCGAGGTCGACGTCCTCGCGCGCGAAATCGACGTGATGCATGGCGGCCGACACCCGCAGATCGATGCCGCTATGCACTTCGGCGAAGTGACCGAGCCGATGCACGAGCCACTTGGCCGCGAAATCCGGCGAGGTCGAGACCGTCAGCGCGCCGGCGCTCTGGCGCTGCTGCAGCCGCTCGGTGCCCGCGGCGATACGATCCAGCGCATCACGGATCACGGCCAAATAGTCGCGCCCGGCTTCCGTGATCAGGAGGCGCTGACGCTCGCGATTGAACAGCTTTATCGAAAGCTCCGCCTCGAGCGCCTTGACCTGGTGGCTGACGGCACCCTGCGTGACGCACAGCTCTGCGGCGGCGCGCGTAAAACTCTCGTGCCGCGCAGCGGCCTCGAACGCCTTCAAGGCATTCAGCGAGGGCAGGCGCGCACGCATCGCGGGGCCTCACGGGAAAGGTCATGAGAAAAATTGGGGCAGGCCCGAGAAACCATGCTTTGCGCCTCGTGCCCGACCGGCCTTATCGAGGCGGCCGTCAGTTGGAAAACATGCAATTTGGAGCTGTCCGATGTCAACGCTTTTCGCCGCCGGCGATCCCTTCTCGCGCAAGCGCGATAGGACCGTGGGCTGTCATCCTCAATCCAACTCATGGCTGGCGCCGCTGAACTGGCTGCTGGCGTGCAGCGAGACCACGCATCAGCGGACCGCCTTGCGCCAGATCGCCCACGACCCGCACCTCATGAGGGATCTCGGCCTGATGCAGGACGAAGCGCTCGAACTCGCCAACCGGCCGTTCTGGCGCTGACCTATCCCGAGCCAACCGGAGCAGAATCAATGTCCGATCCCATCGTCTATGGCTTTCCGCGCAGCACTTTTGTCAACATCGTCCGGCTGGTGTTGACGCACAAGGGCGTGCGTTACGGCTTCCACGACCTCGAGAGCGTGATGGGCAAGGCGGAGCACCTTGCCCTCCATCCGTTCGACCGCGTCCCGATCTTCCGGCACGGCGACTTTGTCGTCTACGAGACCAGCGCGATCGTCTCCTATGTCGACGAGGCGTTCGACGGGCCGCGCCTGACCCCGCAGGACGTTCGCGCCCGGGCGCGCATGAACCAGTGGATCAGCGCCGTCAATTCCTACTTCTATCCCTACATGATCTTTCACGTGACGCATGAACGGCTGGTTTTCCCGGAACTGGGGATTGCGTCGGATGAAACGGTCGTGGCGCACGCGTTGCCCAAGGTCGAGCTCGGGCTCGGCGTGATCGAGCGCGAGCTTGCGCATGGCAATGACTATCTGGTGGGCCCGGAGCTCACGCTGGCCGACTATTACCTGCTGCCCTGCACCTTTGCGTTCAGCCTCACCAACGAAGGCCGGGCCATGTATCCCAAATTCCCGGCGTTCTGCCGCTGGCGCGAACGAATGGAGGCGCTTCCGACCACCATGAAGCTGCGCGCGACTCTGCCGCCGCGTGAGCCGATCCCGCACGCCCGCGAATGGGCCATCTCGCATCGCCCGAAATATTGACGCGGAACCGGCGCCCGCGAAGAGCTTGCCGAGCGCTTCGGCCGCCGTTATGTTGACGATACGGGGACACGCAGACTCCCCTTTAGACGATGTTTCGTCCAAGCGCTGCGCAACGCTCGATGTGTCGAGGAGCTTGCGCCATGGAACAAACATCTTTCTCATCCGCTCATTCCGATCTCGCCGCCGGACCAGTGCGCGCCGACGCCCTCCTGCGGCCGGTCGGCGTGGTGCCGATCCCGAATGCGCACGGCAGCGCATTCGATCACGGCGCGTTCGAGCCAGGCACCCGGCGGCTGTTCATTGCCCATACCGCGCGGGACTGCGTCGAGGTGGTCGATCACGACACTGGGCGGCACATCGCGACCTTTCCGGGCTTCAAGGGCGCCGCGGGTGTCGTTGCGGATGAGGGACGGATTCTCGTCACTAATCGCGGCGCCGCCACCGCGAGCCTGCTCGAGGCCGATAGCTTCAAGACGCTTGCCGTGTTCGAGACCGGGCCACGGCCCAATGGGGCTGTCATCGTGAGCAGAAGGAAGCTGGCGGTCGCCGCCTGCATCGGCGACGAGCAGGAAGGTCCCACGCTTCACGCATTCGGGTTCGAGGACGGACAGCATCGCGCGATCGCCCTGCCCGGCCGGCCGCGCTGGTGCGCGACGGACGGCGCCGCCGAGCGGCTGTTTCTCGCCATCCGCGAGCCCTCGATGGTGCTGGTCGTCGGCCTCCCCGAGCTGAACGAGATCGCGCGCCTCAAACTTCCGTCCGGCGGCGCACACGGTCTCGACATCGACCATCAACGCGGCCGCTTCTATGTTGCCTGCGACGACGGCGCGCTGATCGAGCTCGATCTTGCGAGCGGCGAGATCTGCAAGACCTGGCCGATCGCCGGGCCGCCAGACGTCACCTTCTTCAATCCCGCCAGCGGCCTCCTCCATGTCGCCATCGGCGAGCCGGGGCTGGTCGAGACCATCCATCCACCGAGCGGGCAGCGGTCGACGACCATCACTGCGCGCGGTGCGCACACCACCGTGCTGGCGCCGCCCGACAAGCTCTACGTGATTTCGCCCGAGCACGGCGGACTGCTCGTTCTGGCAGACAGCTGAAATCTCCCCCCCCAACAGGAGGATCAAATGAAGTGGATTACCCGCGAACACGTCAAGGTCGACCGCGTGGCCTGCCCCTGGCTGATCAAGAAATTCGTCGACAAGGACGCCGAGTTCCTGTTCGTCCCGGCGGACAAGGTGATGGCGGAAGCCAGTCGGCTCGATGCCATTCCCTACGACGTCCGGGATGTCGAGCTCGGTCACCACGGCAAGGAATGCTCGTTCGAGGCGATCCTGAAGAAATTTGAGCTGACCGGCGATCCGGCATTGGTTCTGCTCGGCCGCATCGTCAACGGCGCCGACACCGACAACACGCTCTACCGCCAGGCCGAAGGGCCCGGGCTGGTCGCCATCGCCGAGGGTTTTCGGCATCTCGGCTACGCGGACGACCACGCGCTCAACGCCGCGGAATGGATCGTCTACGACGCGCTCTACGCTTACGCCCGAGAGATGGTCAAGCGCGGCAAGCCTGCCGGCCAGTTCGCCAATTGAGCGGGCAGCGGCGCGGACGAAGCGGCGTCGAAATGACATGCGGGTTCGCGCCGCTCACGGCGTCTTGCTGGGCCGCCGGAGGGAACGTGACCCGGTTCTACAGCCGAGAACGCGAAACGCGGAGCAAGGTCCTGGAAAACATTTGAGCGATGGCGACAAAAAAGCTATCGAAATCAACGACGCGGACGTGGCGGAACTGGTAGACGCAAGGGACTTAAAATTCGTCGCGCCCTTTGAAATACGTCGCATATTTTGCATAACGCGCCCCGAAACCAAGACCAAAATCGATGCAAAAAGACGAGATTTGCATAACGACAGGATCGCCGCTCTCGCAGCCTTCGCCTTGATAGCGGCGCCGGAATTCGAGCAGGCCGTCGCCCGTCATTGCGATACGTGGTGCACCGCCTTTGCGTGGTTCGGCGGCGTATTCGAGACGACTGCGCCCCACGGCATCCTGGCGGTAACGACGCTTCTGCTTTGAGTGGCCAGGCGCTGAAATGGCCCAATGGAACGCGGGTAAAGCCCTCTCTGCCGCTCACCCGTCGCTGCGATCCGGACTACGAGGCCTAGGAGGTGGAGATGGTGAAGGGCGAGATGACAACTGATTGAGCGATCATTATGATTACACGTCCGAGAACTCGTTCCGAGCTGACATCGAATGACCGACTGCCATCGGGCAGCGGGGCGGTCACGCCCAACTGCCGTCCCTATGACGGCCGACGTTTTAGAGAAGTGGCTTGATCGCGTCGCGCTGGCGATAGACCGCGCCGGCGTCAAGGGTGCCGTGTATCTACCTATCTACGATCGGCTGGAAGCGGAATTGAAGGCGCTCAAGGATAAAGAGGACCGACTGGCTCGTATCCAGGCTCGCATTCGACGATAGAGGGAACGGCAATTCGATTTTCGGCAATTCGGCTCAACGCAACTCCAGCGATCCGCCAGAGCCGTATTTCGGAAGGTCTTGCCCGGACGTCTGGAGCATGCCGCTTCTCGCCATGTATCCCAGTTTGTATCACAGAAAAATAGAAAACTGGGGCGGCTTTGGATTATTTGTCGTTTCTCAATCCCTTAATGGCGCTGCTTGCTTCGAGCCTTGGTGCGCTCGGAGCGCAGTCAACTCGCCACCATGATTTCATTTAGTTTTTTTGATTTTCACAGCGTCGGTGTATCCCAGTTTGTGTCTCAGATTGTATCCCAGTGCCGAGACGCGTGAGCAGTCATCTTTTCCCTCGCTCAATCGCCGAGCATTGCCGTGACGACAAATCGCGCTTCAAGGTGGCTCCGATCGCCTTCAACGCCCAGTCGACCTGTTCGCTGGTGATCACAAGTGGCGGGGCGATGCGGATCGTGTGTCCATGGGTATCCTTGGCAAGGATCCCCGTGCCCTGCAGTGCCTCACAATAGCGACGCGCTTCGCCTGCTTCCAGATGAAGTTCAACCGCTAACATCAGCCCACGACCCCGCACCTCGCGGATGATATTGGAGCGGATGCTTCTTAGACCATCGAGGAAGCGCACCCCCTGCACCGCCGCGTTCTCGATCATCCCTTCCTCGACAAGCACGCGCAGGGCTGCCCGCGCCACCGCACAGGCGAGCGGGTTGCCGCCGAAGGTCGAGCCGTGCTGGCCGGGTCTCAGGGTGCCGAGCACCGCGTTGTTCGAAAGGACCGCCGACACCGGATAGAAACCGCCCGACAATGCTTTGCCGAGCAGCGTCACATCTGCCTCGATGCCGTCGTGCTGCTCCGCGAGCAGCTTGCCGGTGCGGCCGAGCCCGGTCTGGATCTCATCGAGGATCAGCATCACGTTATGTGCAGTACAGAGCTCGCGTACCTTCGCGAAATAGCCCGGCGGTGGAATGATGACGCCGGCTTCCCCCTGGATCGGCTCGACGAGGAAGGCGACCGTGTGCGGCGTGATCGCCTCCTCCAACGCCTTGGGCGTTGCCGAAAGGGATAATCCTGAAGCCCGGCGCGAACGGTCCAAAATGTTCACGCGCCGCCGCGTCGGTGCTGAAGCCGATGATGCCGAGGGTACGTCCGTGGAAGTTGTCGGCGCAGACGATGATCTCGGCTTGCCCATCCGGCACACCCTTGACCTCGTAACCCCACTTGCGCACGGATTTAATCGCGGTCTCCACGGCCTCGGCGCCGCTGTTCATCGGCAGAATCTTATGTGAGCCAGTAAGCTCCGCGATCTGCTCGTAAAAGGGGGCCAGTTGGTCGTTGTGGAAGGCGCGGGAGGTCAACGTCAGCTTGCCCGCCTGTTCTACCATAGCGGCCAGGATCTTCGGATGGCAGTGGCCCTGGTTCACGGCCGAATAGGCGGAGAGACAATCGAGATAGCGGTTACCTTGCGTATCCCACACAAAGACGCCTTCGCCGCGCGACAGAACGACGCCGAGCGGCTCGTAGTTCTGGGCGCCAAAGCGCGCTTCCCTCGCGATGAAATCAGAGACCGGTGGACCCATCTTTCGTCACTCCCGTTGCAGCGAACTGGCACCAACCGGGTTTTTCCAATCGCGCCGATCATGACCAGCGGCATCAGCCTGCGTGCAGTTGCAGAGTTTCTCAAGAGCAACAATCGCTTCCGCAGCTTTGCAGAACCCGGGCGCGCTATGTCACCTGTTCTAGATCCCTCAAGAACGAGCCATTAATCGGCGATCGCATGATCGCCGGTGAAAACTGTGACGGGCCGCGATAGGTACAGATGGTGGCGGTGCAACCACCGATACCGACATTCGCTATCTGTCGATATTTGAAGCGCGATTGGAGCGGTGAAGCGCTCCGACTCAGATTTTTCGCTTTATTTTAGAACCCAACCACTTACGTCTACCGGTTAACTTTCGTGTTGAACGTGTTCGACGTGTTGGACGTTTTATTGGACGCTCCTTCGTCGCTCAACTTGCCTCGTGTGCCAGTCAAAAAAACCGTTTCCGCTTCTATGGGAATCCGTGAAGTATTGGTGGCAACGCCTGCATCAGCAAGACGGCGGTTCCGCCCAGCGCGCTGGCACTCACGACGAGCAGGGACAGGACGCGCCTCCAAAGCATCTCGTTGCTGGTGACGTCATTTGCATTTGGCATCTGTGTGCACCCGCTTTTTTCGTGCGACGAAGACGTCATAGACCGAGTCGCGGGGGCGGCGAGCGGCGAAATTTGCCGGAAAATTAACTCATGATTCACCGACTCGGGCGCCCCGCCCGCTTGGCAATCGGTGTCGGTTTCGGTGCAGTCCAGGCCTTCGTTTATCTGGCACCGAATGGCCTCTCGCTCAAGCATGTCAGCTTGCAGGCAGTGGATTTGGCGAGTTCTCTGGCGCGTCGACAAAGTGGCAGCGCGGGGAGAGGCGAAGCGTCCTCACGTCTCGCGGGCGCGATCGGGTGGATCTTGCACCAGCGCGGGCCGCCGGGTGGTAACAGGCTCTTGAACCCAGGCCGCTGCTCCGACGTTGTCCTTGGAAGAAACGTGGTATTCCTGCAAAGCAGGAAACAGCTTTGATCTCCAACTGGCAGCGGCGATGTCCTCGGCTGATGGTGCGAATGAAACCAGTGACGCAGTTCGCAGACGGCGGAGAAGAAGCAATTCCTTACTGCTGGTCCTGGCTGTTGGATTTCTTGTTTTCGGCGCCGCCGCGGGCGCACTGTACTATGCGTTGCAACCGGTAACTCTCCGGATTGCCGTCGGACCGCCCGGAAGCGACGATCACAAGGTGATTGAGGCGATGGCCGAGGCTTTCGCCAGCGAAAGCAGGACGGTCAGGCTGT
>Ga0070711_100000728_pt1 | contig 17158 bp, 13 predicted proteins | sample LARL53metaG_FD_65452 | JGI IMG/M metagenome (GOLD analysis project Ga0070711, IMG submission 65452) | Corn, switchgrass and miscanthus rhizosphere microbial communities from Kellogg Biological Station, Michigan, USA - LAR L5-3 metaG | ecosystem: Host-associated > Plants > Roots > Rhizosphere ... | reverse complement strand
TGTTGCTGCTCGGCACCTTGCTGGTATTCAGCGTGTGGCTGCCCGCGCCGTTGTTGCAGGGCATCCATCAGGCGGCGGACATCATTGGAGGAAAACCATGACGCTGATTTTTCTCCTGCTCATCCCGGTTAGCGCCGGTCTGCTCTGCCTGGTCACGCGTTCGCGCAAAACGCGGGAGCAATTGAATCTGCTGGCCTTCGCGGCACTCGTGCCGCTGGCGCTGAAAATCGGCGTGGACGTTCTGGCCCAAGGCGCGGTCACGGCGCTCGGCGGTTTTCTTCGCGCCGATGCATTGAGTGCACTGGTCATCGGCCTGACCACCTTCGTCGCACTGGCCTGCTCGATTTATTCCGTTGGCTATTTCCAGGCCGACACGCTTGCCGGCAAAATCACCGAGGCGCAATCGCGACGTTACCACGTGCTGACGCCGCTGTTTGTCGGTGTCATGCTGCTCGTGCCGCTGGCCGACAATCTCGGCATCATGTGGGTCGCCATCGAAAGCGCCACGCTCGCGTCCGTGCTGCTCGTGACGTTCTACAACCAGAAAACCTCGTTCGAGGCCGGCTGGAAATACATCATCATCGGCAGCATCGGCATTTCCCTCGCGCTGTTCGGGACCATTTTCACCTACTATTCCGCCGTGAACGTGCCGGGCGCGGACACGCATCATAGCTTGAATTGGAGCGTGCTCGTGGGCATCGCGGACAAATTCGATCCGAAGGCGATGCGGCTGGCGTTCGTTCTCGTCCTGCTCGGTTACGGCACGAAGGCCGGTCTCGCACCGATGCATACATGGAAGCCAGACGCCTACGCGGAAGCGCCCGTGCCCACCGCCGCCCTGCTCGGAACGGCTTTCGTCAACTGCGCCATTTATGCCATCGCGCGCTTTGACGTGCTGGCCGTGAAATGTCTCGGCCATGAATTTCCCGGCAAATTGCTGGCGGGCTTCGGCGTCGCATCCATCCTCGTCGCCGCGCCGTTCATTTTGACGCAACGAAATTTCCGCCGCATCCTCGCCTATTCGAGCATTGACCACGCGGGCATCATGGCCGCGGCGATCGGCTTCGGCGGCAAGCTCGGCGCGCTCGGCGCGGCGTTGCATATGATTTTTCACGGCGTCACCAAGCCGCTGATGTTTTTTTGCGCCGGCAACGTGCAGCAGCATTTCGCGACGCCGTATTTCCGTGGCGTGCGCGGCGTCATGCGTGTGCTGCCGTGGACGGGCGGGTTCTTCTTGATGGCGACGCTGGCCGTCACCGGCACGCCGCCGTTCAGCATTTTTCAAAGTGAATTCCTGACCTTGAGCGCGGCGCTGGCCGCCGGACAAAATTGGTCGGCATTCCTGTTTATCGCCGGTTTGGTGACAATCTTTGCCGGTTTCCTCATCCACATGGCGAAGATGAACCTCGGCGAACCGCATCCTGGAGACATCCAACCCGTCGCCGGCCGCCCGTGGAAAATCGGCGCGATGTTTCTGGTTGCCTCGGTGATCATCGTTTTCAGCTTTTGGCTGCCGGCGCCGATTTATCAACTCGTGCAACAAACCGTTCAAATCCTTGGAGGCGCGACATGAATGTTTCACCCGAATTACTGCCGATTTTAACCAGCCTGCAAGAGCGATTTGGCGACCGGCTCGAAGCCGTCCAAGCGCCGCGGGCGAACGAAATTTACGCCCACGCGAAATTGGATCTGGTCGCCGGGTTCACCGCCCATCTTTGCCGGAACCTGGAGGCGCGGCTCGTGAGCCTGTTTGCCGACGACGCGCGGCAGACGGAAGGCGCGTTTCATCTTTACCATGTTTTCGCGCTCGACGCGGCGCACGGTTTTATCATCCTGCGCGTGCCGGTGCCGCCGGACAAACCGGAGTTTGCCTCGCTCGCGAACGCCATTCCCGGCGTGAACTGGCAGGAACGCGAGGTGCAGGATTTGTTCGGTCTGAAATTGATTGGCCATCCGAACCCGCGTCGCTGCGCGCTGCACGACGACTGGCCGGAGGTGCATCCGCTGCGCAAGGACTTCGATTTGCGGACGGAACTACCGCCCTTTGAAGGCGAGCGCCACAAGTTCATTCCCGTGGAAGGCGAGGGTGTGTTTCAAGTGCCCGTCGGGCCGGTCCACGCGGGCATCATCGAGCCGGGGCATTTCCTCTTCAGCGTTGCGGGCGAGCCGGTGTTGTATTTGCAGTTGCGCATGTTTTATACCCACAAGGGCACTGAAAAATTGTTCGAGAATCTGCCTGTGCAACATTGCGTCAGGCTGGCCGAGAGCATTTCCGGCGATTCGAGTTTCGCCCATGCGACGGCGTTTTGCCACGCCAACGAGCGGGCTGCCAATGTGGAAGCGCCGCCACGCGCCAGGTCGTTGCGCTCGATTTGCCTCGAGCTTGAACGGATTTACAATCACATCGGCGACATCGGCGCCATTTGCACGGACGTGGCTTTTGCGACGGTGAACATGCACTGCATGAGGCTCAAGGAGCGAGTGCTGCGCGTCAATGAACTGCTCACCGGCAACCGCCTTCTGCGCGGCATGGCGTGTCCCGGCGGCGTGCGCTTTGATTTCGACGCGGACCAGCTCAAGGCGCTCCTGCAACTGGTCGCCGAACTGCGGCCCGAATTTAATGACGTGGTGGGGTTGATCGAAAGATCGTCCTCGACGCTCGACCGCCTGGAAAAAACCGGGGTGCTCAAGCCCGGAGTGGCGCGGGACCTCGGCGTCGTCGGCATCGCCGGACGCGCCTCCGGTTTTGACCACGATTTGCGCCGCGATTTTCCGCACGCCGCCTACGACCAACTGAAAATTGCCGTGCCCGTTTATCAGGCCGGCGACGTGGAGCACCGGATGCAGGTGCGCATTGATGAAGTGCGCGAATCGTTTTCGCTCATCGAGCAGCTTGTGGCGAAATTGCCCGCCGGTCCGGTGCGGATTGAAATCGGCGAACTGCCCGCCGGCGCGACCGCGCTGGGCTACGTCGAAGGCTGGCGCGGCGAGATTTTTCATTGGATCCGCACCGCGCCCGGCAACCGGCTGGCTCGGTGCAAGGTCAAGGACCCGTCATTGCAAAACTGGCCGGCGTTGAGCGAGGCGATTCTCGGCAACATCATCCCGGATTTTCCGGTCGTGAACAAAAGCTTCAACCTCTCGTATTCGGGAACGGATCGGTGATTTATGTTTGGCATTCTTGGAAAAAGTTTGAGCACGGGCGTCGTCACGGAGAATTATCCGGCGACACCGCCGCAAATTTCGTCCCGCGCGCGGGGCAAACCGGAAATTGACTGGGCCAATTGGAAGGACGCCCGCCCCGCGACAGCGATTTGCCCGACCGGCGCGATTTCGCATCAGGAAGCGAACGGCCGGCGTGTCGCCAGACTTGATCTGGCCGGATGCATTTTCTGCGGACTCTGCGCCGAGGTGGACAAGGCCATTCGCATGACCAACATTTGCGAATGCGCCGCCCGCAGTCGCGAAGAATTGGCAACCAGCGCCTCTTACAGTCTCAAGCCGGACGGCAGCCATGACAGAATGATTTCGCCGCCCGCCCCGCAGCCTTCCAAGGCTCCAGAGACGCAACAAAATGAATTGCTTGAAACCCTGGGCCGGCAAATCAAGGAGCGCGCGGACAAAATGTTCGGCCGTTCGCTGCACATCCGCGAAGTGGACGCCGGTTCCTGCAACGGCTGCGAAATTGAAATCGTGAATTTGAACAGCCCGGTCTATGACATCGAGCGTTTCGGCATCCACTTCATCGCCTCGCCGCGCCACGCGGACATGCTGCTGGTGACCGGCCCGGTGACGCGCAACATGGAACTCGCGTTGCGCAAAACCTACGACGCGATGCCTGCGCCGCGATTGGTCGTGGCCGTGGGCGCGTGCGGATGCAGCGGCGGAATTTTTGGAGTCAACTATGCGACGCGTGGCGGCGTGGACTCGGTCATTCCCGTGGACGTTTACATTCCCGGCTGCCCGCCCAACCCGCACGCGCTGCTGCAAGGCATCCTGCTGGCAATGGGACGGATGTGAGGTCCGGCGATTGACGGTTTTTTCTGAAATAGGCCGGCGGGAAATATAGCCGGGCAGAAAGCGAATTGCGTTCGGCCAGTTTTTTTCCGAAACTGGCAGCGTGAACGACTCGAAACATTGGACAATTCCCAAATGGCCGTTTCTCCTCGGCGACGTGTTGCTGCTGGTGGCCGCGTATTTTCTCGTCCAGCACGCGCCGCATCCGATTGGCCGCTGGGAAATTGTCACCGCCGCCGCCTGCGTCGCGCTCGGCGCGGTGCTCGGCGCGGTGCCGTTCATCCTGGATTACCGGGCGATTGTCAAAGTCATCGAAGCGGGCGCGCTCGGCTCCATCGGCGAAAAAATTCAGAACCTCGAAAAGCTCGCCGCGCAAATCGCCGCCGCCACGAACGAATGGCTGAACGTCCAGACGCAGGCTGAAAAGATTTCCAACGGCGCGAAGGAAATCGCCGACCACATGGCCGGGGAAATCCGGGATTTTTCCGAGTTCATGCGGAAAATGAACGATAGCGAAAAGGCCGCGCTCCGGCTGGAAACCGAGAAGCTCCGGCGCGGCGAAGGCGAATGGCTACAGGTGCTGGTGCGCATCCTCGATCATGTTTTTGTGTTGCACGCCGCCGCCGCGCGCTCCGGCCAGCCGAAACTGGCGGAACAGATTTCCAATTTTCAAAATGCCTGCCGCGACGCCGCGCGGCGCATCGGCCTCGCGCCATTTGCCGCCGCGCCGGACGAACCGTTCGACGCGGAGCGCCATCAAATGGCGGACGGGGAAGGAAAGCCGTCCGCCGACGCCGTTGTTGCCGAAACCGCCGCGCCGGGATTCACATTCCAAGGCCGGCTTTTGCGTCCGGCGCTCGTGCGGTTGCGCCAAACGAATCCGCCCGAAGAAAATCCTGCCGTGGAAGCCGCGGCACCCGAACCCGCGGCGGCCAATTTGCCCGAAGACGAAAACTCGGAGGAGCAGCTCCCGCTCGGCTCGCCGGATTGATTGGAGCGCGGACGGCTCGTCCGCGAGTTGGAGTTCACGCTTTTGCGCGTCCGCGAAAGGATCAAGCTGAAGGTTGAACTCCAGCCGTCAAATTTTCACTTCAACGGTTTTCCGAATATCGAGAAAATGCAGCCAGCAATTGGCGACCGGCCGCGAATAAATTTTTGCCAACGCGCCCGCGTAAAGCTTCAATTGTGGCGCGTAAATTCTGGTTTTCTCTGCCAATTCGGACGCGCGAATCTGGTCCGTCTTGAAATCCACCAGCCAGATTTCCCTCGGCAGCAGCACCGCCAAATCCGCCACGCCCTGCACGACGACAAATTCATTTGAGGTGGGGACGTCGCGCTGCGGCGTCCGGTCGTCGCAGCGCGACGACCCTGCCAACGCATCCAATTCCTCCGGGCTGAATTTTGCGGTGAACGGCAATTCCCGCTTGACCGACTCCGGTGGCTGCTCGCGGATTTTTCGGCCCGGTGGCGAATTCCAGAAATCCGCCAGCGCGTCCAAATCCAAAACCGCGCGTTCCTCCGCCGACAAAATTTTCTCCCGCTCCAGCCGGACGGATTCCGATTCGAGCGCCGTCAGATCACCGGTTTTCTTGAGTGCGACGTGCTGGAGAAATTTATGATGCGCTGTCCCGGTCTCCGCCGCGCTCAATTTTCGCTTTCCACTTTCCGCTTTCCGCTTTTGCCCAGGCGGGGCGGACGTCCTCGCGGGCCGTTTTCCTGAAAACTGAAAACTGAAAACCGGTTCGGCCTCATCATCCAATTCCTCCGCCGCGCGCCGCAATTCCGTGACCGACGACTTGGCTTTTCGTTTTGTCGCCGCTTTGAAGGGATATTCCCGCTCCAAAATCCCGCGAAGCCGTTTCGCCGTGGCGTCATCGAGTGCTGACAGTTCAACTTCCGCCTTCCGCTTTCCGCCTTCCGCTTTTCCGGCCAGTTCCTCGTCATCCACAATCCGCCAGCGCAATTCCGGCAACTTGCCTTCCGTCTCGCTTTGGACTTTGGACTTTGGACTTTTGGCTTGGTTCGCAAACCAAATCGCCAGCCAATCGGCGAAACTTTTCGCGCCGGCGATTTGTTGCGTTGTCACCGGCCGCGGCTGCGTCCATTTCTCGCCCCAATTTTTCTCCGTGACGCTCGCGGTCAAAATCAGCGTGTCGCGGGCACGGGTCATGGCGACGTAAAGCAGCCGCAGCTCCTCGCCGCGCAGTTCGCGGCGCTGGCGGCGCTGGGCCAGCCAGTGCGGCAGGCTCGGATAACGCGCGCCGGTTTGCGGCGGCTGAACGCGCGGACACAATCCGAATTGGCCATCCAAAATGATTTCACTGCGGAGATCTTGCTCGTTGAAAGTTTTTGCCAGATCGGCGATGACCACGACCGGAAATTCCAGCCCCTTGCTCTGGTGAATGCTCATCAGCCTCACGGCGTTTTCGTCCGCGACCGGCGCGACCTCCGGTTCCGCCCCGGCGTCGCGCTGCGCCTCGATGAATTTCAGAAAACGGAACAGTCCCCGCCGCTGGAATTGGTCGAATCGCTGCGCTAGATTGAGGAATTGCTCCACGTTCGCACGTCGCTGCGCGCCGCGCGGACGCGATTGCAGCCAGTCGGCGTAATGCGTTTCCGCCAGAATTTCCTCGAGACATTGCGAGAGCGAAACTTGCCACGCCAGTTTTCGCCAGCGCGAAAACCGGTCGAGAAATCCTTCAATTTTCCGACGGAGTTCATTCCGCGCTCCGCACTCCGCACTCCGCGCTCGATTCAGCGCCGTCCAGAAATGGACATCCTTCGCCGCAAGCCGGATTTCCGCCAGTTCATCCAGCGAGCACCCGACCAGCGGTGAGCGCAGCACTGCGATGCACGGAACGTCCTGCAACGGGTTATCGAGGAGTTGCAATAGGCTCAACAAATCCAAAACCTCGCTGGTGTCATAAAATCCGCCGCGTGCAACCACCAGCGGCACGCCCGCGCGCTCGAATTCCTTTGCAAAGATTTCCACCTTGCCCGACGGCGCGCGCAGCAACACCGCCATGTCGCGCCATTCGACCACGCGAAAAATCTTGTTGTCGTCATCCCAGATTTGGTGTTCGGAACTTTTCAATTCGCCCAATCGCCGGGCGACCAGCCGCGCTTCCTTGGCGGATTCCTCCAAGTCCATCCAATCACTATTTTCGCCGTCGGAAACTTCACCGGCCTTCGTTTTAAGCCGCAAAAGCAGTTCCGCGCGCGGCATCGGGTCATTTGACAGGCTGAAATCCGCGCGCGTTTCCGGCGAGCCGAATTTTAATTTCGCGTCAACGTCATAACTCACGCCGCCGATTCCCTCGCGCATGACGAGGCTGAAAACGGAGTTCACGAAATTCAGCAGTGATTCGCGGCTGCGGAAATTCTCGGCGAGCGGAATTGTCCGCCCGTCGTCGCCGCGCCAGCTTTTGGCGTAGTCGCGGAAGATTTTAGGATCGGCGAGGCGGAAGCGGTAGATGCTCTGTTTCACATCGCCGACGAGGAAGCGGTTACCTTGCGTAGGACAGGCGTCGCGCCTGTCTCCAATTTTTTGTTCCGCTTGAGCGGCAGATTCTTTTTCAATTGAGACAGGCGCGACGCCTGTCCTACTCAACGCCAGGATGATTTTGTCCTGCGCGGCGTTGATGTCCTGGTATTCGTCCACAAAAACGAAACGCAGTTTTTCCCGCCAGCGCGCCGCCGTCGGTGTTGGTTTTTCCGCCGCGAAATCCCAGAGCAGTTTCAGCGCGAATTGCTCCAAATCGTGGAAATCCAGAACGCCGTCGTCACGTTTGCGAGTGGCGAAGCGTTCTGCAAAGATTTGCGCCAGCCGCAACAGCGCCGTCATGTGGCCGCGAACCCAGCTCCAATCCTCGGCCAGCGGATCGTTGCCGTTTTTAACCGAAGCGACCGAGGCGAGAAACGCAGCCTCGTCAAAAATATCACCGAGCGCAGGGCGCAGTTTTCCAGCTTTGCCTTTGGGGTAACTGGCGGTCAAATCAGCGGCGGCAATTTGTCCCAAAATATCCGCAGCGACAGTGCGCGTGTTCGCCAGATGTGACAAAGCCCCTGCTAATTCAGCGGCCTTCTCGTTTCCATGTTTCAGACCTTCCAGGACCGGCAGCCATTCATCGTGCCAATCTTGAATCGCGGTGAGCAGCCACTTTTGCCAGTCGGCGGGTTCGTCGGCGGAGAATGCCTTGATTTGTCCAGCGAGCCAGCCTTCGGCATCGGGCCGGGTCTGCGCGTAATGGTGCAGGTGCAGAACCAGCGAGCGGATTCTTTCGTCGCGCGCGCCGCCGTAGGTTTGAATCAGGCTCTGAACCGATGCGGCGAATTTGTCCCGGCCCTCGTATTGCTCCTGCAACACCTCCTCCAGCGTCTCGTCGGCCAGCAGCCTCGCCTCGCCCTCGTCGAGCACGGTTGGTTGCGGGTCGAGGCCCAGTTCGTAAAAATGTTCGCGCACGAGCTTGAAACAAAAACCGTGAAGCGTGCCGATGTGCGCCGCGTCGAAGAGCGCGAGTTGTTCGGCAAAAAAGGAATCATCGGGATTTTCCCGCGATTTTTCCTCCAGCACATGGCGGAGGCGCTGCTTCATTTCGGCGGCGGCGGCCTCGGTAAAGGTGACGACGAGGATTTCGTCAAGCGCGGCGCGTTCGTTGCCGATGCAATCCAGGCAGCGCTCGACCAGCGTGTGCGTCTTGCCAGTTCCCGCGCCGGCCATGACGAGCACGTTGCCGCGTGCGGCTACGGCTTGCTGCTGCGCTGGCGTCAGAGAATTTTTCGGCTGTGGCGGCGGTTCCATTTCGTGCGCTGAAATTGAGTTGCAATCGTAAATTGTAAATCGTAAATCGTAAATCACCATGTCAGAATGTTTGCGACTCAAAGACCAGCCGGCGAGCGAGCGCCCGCGCGAACGGCTCGTGGCGCGCGGGCCGGGCGCCCTGAACCACGCGGAGTTGATCGCGATTCTGCTGAGGACGGGTTTGAAGGGCGCGAACGTCGTCCAGATCGGGCAAAGTCTTTTGCACAAATACGGCTCGCTCAACGCGCTAGCGCTGGCGACGGTGGACGAGTTGAAACAGGTTCCGGGCATCGGGCGCGACAAGGCGGCGACGCTGGTGGCGGCGTTCGCGCTGGCCAAACGAATGGAGGAGGAACGCCGCGACGAATCGCCGGTGCTGGACAACCCGGCTACCGTCGTCCAGTTCATGCGCGAAACGAACCGGCTCAATAACGTCGAGTCTTTTCAAGTGCTGCTGCTGAACACGCGGAAGCGGTTGATTCGCGCGGAACCCATTTCACAAGGATTGCTCGACACGATTTTGGTGCATCCGCGCGAGGTATTCCGCGCGGCAATTGTGGCGAACGCGGCCGCCATCGTGCTCGTCCATAATCATCCCAGTGGCGACCCGACTCCGAGCGAGGCGGACATCAAAGTGACGCGCGATTTGATCCGCGCCGGGCAGCTTTTGAAGATTGAGGTGGTGGACCACGTCATCATCGGTCGCGCGACGCCGGAACGGGCGAAGGATTATTCGTCGCTGCGGGAGATGGGATATTTTTATTCGTAGACAAACAGAACCGCATGAAAACCATTAAAATTTGTCTTTTCGTAATGGGTTTCCAGTGGATCTTGTTGGAGATTGTAATTCTTTTCCAAAATACACCTAAAGATTCGATAGCGATGGTTTTTGCCTTGCTCGCGATCTTTTTTTCTTTTGGGGGATACTATTATGCGATTCACAAATCACCATTCATGGCCGACAGCAGATTGAGATTCTTGAGAGGATTTCTCATTGCTTTAATCGTCAGCCAATTGGTCCCGTTCAGCGCTCTGGCTGGATTTGTGTTTTTTGCTCTTATCGGACTTCCGGTCAGAGGGTAATTTTTCTCCGTCGATTACATTGGGCACTTGCTGGCATTGAGAATCGCATTATTTCCCCATCTGCCCGCGCGTGACGCCGAGCTGGTTGAACAATTTCAATTCGCGCCAGAGTTGAGCGCCGGAAATTTCACCGCGCAGAAGCTGGCGGTATTTTGAAATCGTCCGCGCGACCTGTTTCGGCGTTTCGTTGAGAAATTCCACCCGGAAATGTTTCACGCCGAGTTCGATCATCCGCGAGACAAATTCCGCGCCGGTCTGCGCCTGCGAATTGAAGACGGTGTTGCGGCAGCCGGCGTCCGCCTTGAGCGGATGCTCCGCGCCGACGCGGTCGCGCAGCCGCACGTCGTGCCGGTCGCAGGGCCGCCCGCAGTCGTGGTAGTCCTTGCCGCTGGAAAGGAACGCGCAAAAAACGCAGTGTTCCATGTGAAACATCGGCATGTGCTGGTGAATCGTCACCTCGAACCATTCCGGCGGCGCGGCGCGCAGCAGCGCCTCAAGCTGCGAAAAATTCAAATCGTAACTCGCCGTCACGCGCTCCAGGCCGAACTGGTTTTTGAAATAATCCGCGGAAATCCGGTTGGCGATGTTCAGCGAATAATCGCCCACGCGCCGGTCGTTCGCAAAAAATTTCAGGTGGTCATAATTGCGGACCAGATAGCCGTCGGCGTTGCTGGAACGGACCTGTTCGAGCGTCCAGTCCTCGCCCATTTTGAAAATACGCGGCGGGGCGACGAAAATTGCGGAGTGCGGAGTGCGGAGTGCGGAATTACGGCCGTGCGCGGTGTGGAACAAAGTTACGGCTTCGCGGTATTTCTTCGGGTCTTCAAATTCGCAATAAATTGTCTCCGCGCCGCATTTCAGCGCGGCTTCGAGTTGCGGGAGATTGCGAGCCAGGACGATTAACGTAGGGCAGGCGTCTCGCCTGCCAGAGCCGGCAGAATCAATGCTTGCGCTGGCGCGCTCGATGGGCAGGCGGGACGCCTGCCCTACGTTTAGTGTCCACCGCTTCGGCTGCGCGCGGAGTTTTTCCAGTTCAATGACGATTTCGCGGCGCATGCGGTTTAATTCGCTGACGGGCAGCAGCACTTCGCCGGACAGAAAGTTCTTCAGTTCGCCGAGACGGAATGGCGTGCCGCCGAGACGGCCAAGTTGTCCGCGCAGTTTTTCACCGGTCAGCGGCAGTTTTTCCGCTTTGGCAAGCGACATCGCGGAATCAATCTGAAAGACGTGACCTTCCTCGTCGCGCGCGATGACCGTCAGCGGCTTGCCGACAAGTCCGTGGACTTCCATTTCAATTGGCCGTTGGAATTTTGGCGCGTCGCCCGCGAAACTCTGGCGCAGCCGCTTTTCCAATTCAGGGTCGCTCGTCTTCCACAATTTATCGCCGGCGTGGATGAGGGAGAAATTCACGTCGCCGTGGCCAAAACGCAGGGTTGCCTCGCTGTGTAGGACAGGCGTCGCGCCTGTCTCATTCTTTTTTGCAATTGGAGACAGGCGTGACGCCTGTCCTACGGTGATTTCATAAACCCGCCCGCCTTCCTCCTTTTCATCCGGCCGGCCGGCGTCGAAAACCACTCCGTCACCGGGTTTGACGGGCGCGGCCAGATTGACGATGACGCCGTCGCGGACAATTTGTTTTACCTCGCCGAGAAACACGCCACGCTTTTTGCCGAAACGCGCGTGGACGAGTTTTTGATTATCCGTTCCGCCGAACCAGCCGGTGAACAGCCCGCGCGAGAACGACATTTCCAAATCGTAGCGGCTTTCGGCAGAAAGCCGCAAACCCTCTGAGGAAACGGCGGCGTTCTTCCGAACGCCGCTACGCGAAATTTTATCCAGTGCCTGCCGGTAGATTCTTGTGATGCTGGCGACGTATTCCGGCGATTTGAGCCGGCCTTCGATTTTCAGCGAGGCGACGCCGGCGCGGACCAGTTCCGGCAGCACTTCCAGCCCGGCCAAATCTTGTGGGCTTAATAAATATCGTCTATCGCCGAGCGGAACTTGCTGGCCATCGGAAATCAAGTCGTAGGGCATCCGACAGGCCTGCGCGCATTCGCCGCGATTGGCCGAGCGGCCGCCCAGCGATTCGCTGGTGAGGCACTGGCCGGAATAGGCGATGCAGAGCGCGCCGTGGACAAACACTTCCAGAGGAAGTGCGGTAGGGCGCGTCACTCCATGTGCGCCGGCGGCGGGCAGCGGACTGCCCGCCATACCTTGAGCGGAATTCATTTTCTCAATTTCCGCGATGGAACATTCGCGGGCGAGCACGACGAGGTTGCAGCCGAGTTCGCGGGCGAAATCAGTTCCCGCCGCGCTGGTGATGGTCATTTGCGTTGAGGCGTGAATTGGAAAGTCCGGCGACAGTTCGCGGATGAGCCGGCAGATGCCCACGTCCTGGACGATCACCGCGTCCACGCCGGTGGCAATCATCGTGCGCAGATATCTTTCGGCGTCGGCGAGTTCGTTCTCAAAGACGAGCGTGTTCAGCGTGATGTAGCCGCGCACGCCGCGACGATGGAGAAATTCCATCAGCTTGGGCAGATCCGCCTCGGTGAAGTTTTGCGCCCGCATCCGGGCGTTGAACTTGTCGAGGCCGAAGTAAATCGCGTCTGCGCCGTTTTCGACCGCGGCCTTGACGCAGTCCCAGTCGCCGGCGGGCGCGAGCAGCTCCGGCAAGCGATTGCCGATTGCCGACCCGCCGTGCTCGCGCACCGGCGCGGCAGGTTGCCGATTGCCAATTGATTCGTTTGTGACTTCGCCAGTCATTTCAGTTTCAATTTAACCACGAAACACACGAAACACACGAAAAGAACGTTGTTGAATCGGCATTTCAAGTTTGTGAACCTGTGGTTGAAATGATTCATCCGACGGCCATTATCCACCCGAAGGCGAAGCTGGACTCGACGGTTCAGGTCGGGCCGTTTGCCGTGATTGACGCCGGCGTCGAGCTGGGCGCAAATTGCGTGGTCGGGCCGCACGTTCACCTTACCGGGCTGACGACGATTGGCACCGGCAACCGGTTCCACGCCGGCTGCGTCATCGGCGACGCGCCGCAGGATCTGAAATACAAGGATGAACCGACGCGGCTGCGCATTGGCGACCAGAATGTTTTCCGCGAACATGTCACGATCCACCGCTCGAACAAAATTGCCGAGGACACGGTCATTGGCTCGCACAACTTTTTCATGGCGAATTCGCACGTCGCGCACAATTGCGCCGTCGGCGACCATGTCATTCTGGCCAATGGTGCGCTGCTGGGCGGGCACGCGGTGGTGCAGGACCGCGCGTTTCTTTCCGGCAATTGCCTCGTTCACCAGTTCACGCGCGTCGGCACGCTGGCGTTGATGCAGGGCGGCGCGGCCATCAGCCAGGACCTGCCGCCGTTCACCATCGCGCAGCGGGAAAATGAGATTTGCGGGCTGAACGTTGTCGGCCTGCGCCGCGCCGGGTTCACGGCGGAACAACGGCTGGAATTGAAGCGGCTTTATCACCTTCTATTCCGCAGCGGAAAAAACCTGCGCGACGCGCTGTCGGAGGCGCGGAAAGATTTCACCAGCGCGCCGACGAGAGTTTTGCTAGACTTCATTGCCGGGGCCAAACGCGGCGTGTGTTCGGATTCGGGCCACGCCGGTCAGGGCGACGACGAATGAGCGCGATTTACAAAATCATCGGAGCGGACGGCCGGCAATACGGCCCGATTGCGGCTGATCAAATCCGGCAATGGGTCGCCGAAGGCCGGGTCGAAAGCCGGACGGCGGTGTTTGTGGACGGCGCGAAGGACTGGACGTTTGTGGGCCTGCTGCCGGAGTTTGCCGGGCTTTTCCCCGCCGGCGCCCCGCCCACGATTGCGCCGCCGGTCAAGCCGCGCCGGACTAATGGCTTTGCGACGGCGGGCATGGTTTTCGGCGTGCTGTCACTGATAACGTGCTGCTGCTATGGATTTCCATGCAATATCCTGGGCGCGGTCTTTTCATCCGTCGCGCTGCTCCAAATCAATAATCATCCCGGAACCCAAGAAGGCCGAGGGTTGGCCATCGCCGGACTGGCGTTGTCCCTCGCGAGCCTGCTCATTTATGGCTTGCTGATCGCGTTCGCGCTGGCGACGGGCAACTTTCATGTCAACTGGAACGTGAACGGAATCTGACGCCATGGCCGCATTATCACAATCCGTTCCGCCGAAAATCAGAACCAAAACCATCCCGCTCGGGTTTTTTGCCGCCGGCGTTCTCGGTCTGGCCATTTTGAGCGCGTGTGCCGTGGTGTATTTCTTCAACCCGAGCACGCACGGATTTTATCCCATCTGCCTGTTTCACAAATTGACAGGATTGAATTGTCCCGGTTGCGGCGGGACGCGCGCGGCTTACGCACTGCTGCACGGAAACTTTCCGCTCGCGCTGAAGGACAACGCGCTGTTCGTGCTCTTGATTCCTGCCGTCGCATTGCGTGGCTTGTGGTTTGCGGGCAAAAAGTTTCTCGGAAGACCGGTCGGGGACTTTTTTCCGGCGAAATGGTTGTGGTTGCTGCTTGCCGTTGCGGTCATCTTCACTGTGCTGCGGAATTTGCCGGCGTTTGCGTTTCTCTCGCCGTAGAATCGTCGGAACTTTTCGCTTTTGCCGGCGCGCTGGGTGGTGTTCAATTCCAGCATGAGTCAGACACATCCATTGACAACAACGACATTTGAACTGCCCGGTTATCGCGTGACCAAATCCTTCGGCGTGGTGCGCGGCATCATGGTGCGGTCGCGCTCGGTAATCGGCAACGTGGGCGCGAGCATCCAGGCGATCTTCGGCGGGAACATCTCGCTCTACACCAACCTTTGCGAGCGCGCCCGCGAGGACACCTTCAACCTCATGCTCGCCCACGCCGGCGAGCTGGGCGCCAATGCCGTCATCGGCGTGCGCTACGACGCCACGGAAATCGCACCGGGCATCACCGAGGTGCTCTGTTACGGCACGGCGGTTTTTGTGGAAGCGGCCTGAAACATTTACGATTTACGATATTCGATATACGATGTCATCGTGAATTCGATGGCAACGCGCCAATCGTAAATCATCAATCATAAATTTCCATGGCCGGTCACAGCAAATGGGCGAAGGTGAAGCACTTCAAGGGCGCGATTGACGCGAAGCGCGCGAGGATTTTTTCCAAGCTCGCGCGCGAAATCACCATCGCCGCCAAGCTCGGCGGCGGCGACCCGGACTTGAACCCGCGCCTGCGCATGATCCTGCTCAAATGCCGCATGGCGAGCATGCCGCGCGACAACATCGAGCGCGCCATCAAGAAAGGCACCGGCGGCGGCGAGGTGGCGAACTTCGAGGATTTGACCTATGAAATTTACGCGCCGCACGGCGTGGCGCTGTTGGTCGAAATCAGCACCGACAACCGGAACCGCACGGCGTCGGAAATCCGCAGCATTGTGACCAAGGGCGGCGGCAGCATCGCCACGGCGGGATCGGTCAGCCGTTTGTTTCAACGCAAGGGCCAAATCATTGTCTCAAAAGAAAACGCGACCGAGGACAAGCTGATGGAACTGGCGCTGGAAGCCGGCGCGGAGGATTTCAAGGCGGATGATGACGGTTTTGAAGTCCTGACCGAGCCGGGAAAATTTGAATCTGTCCACAAAACCATCGAGGCCGCCGGCGTCAAATGCGAGGCGGCGGAAATCACGTCGTTGCCGGTCATCACCACGCCGCTGGCGGACGCCGTCGCGATTGGAGCGGTCAGCCGATTGATTGAAGCCCTGGAGGAGCATGACGACGTGAAGGAAGTTTTCAGTAACGCGGAATTTGCCCCGGAAGCAGCTTGAATAATGACTAAATCCTAAATCCTAATGACTAAAAAATATCCAATGACGAATGACAAATGCCGAATGCAATTGGGGCGCTCAAGCCGCCATTCGTCATTAGGGCTTTGTCATTCTTTCGTCATTAGGGTTTAGTCATTCGTCATTTCCCCAAGCGCGTTTCTTGGTTAACCTCTTCCCTACTTTGGCATGAAGGCATTGAGCGCAGATAGTTTGCTGGCGCGGTCGCTGGCCTGGCTGGCGGTGGCGGTCTGCCGCCATCCGCGCTGGTTTGTTTATCCCCAACTGGCGCTGGTGCTGGCGAGCGTCGCGGTCAGCGTCGCGTTCCTGCAATTCGACATGAATCAGGACGACCTGGTCGGGCCGAACCTGAAGTATCACCGGAATTTTCTCGAGCTTCAAAAGGAGTTTCCGCAGCAGGGCAACGACCTCGCCGTGGTGGTGGAAAGCGAGGACATGGAGAAAAATCGGCAGTTCGTCGAGCGCCTCGCCGTGAAGATGTCGCCGGAAACCAACCTGTTTCAGGACATTTTTTACCAGCACGACCTGGCGATGATGGGAACGAAGGCGCTGTTTTTTGTCCCGACGAACGACCTGGCCACGATCCAGACGACGCTCCATGACGACCTGCCCTTCATCAGGCAGTTCACGCGCACGACGAATCTCGTCTCATTTTTCGAGCAGATCAACACGGCGTTCCGCACCACGGCGCGCGAGGCAAACGCGCAGACCGAATCGCTGGCCCAATCCCTGCCGGTGCTGACGCGCATCCTGACGCAGGCCAACGCCGCCCTGCAAATGCCCGGCTCGCCGCCGTCGCCGGGCGTCGCGTCGCTGTTCGTCGGAGGAGACGCGTCGGACATTTACATCACCCTCAATCAGGGCCGGATTTTTCTGCTCACGACGCACGCGCCCAGCGACGAACTGACCGGCGACGCCATTGACCATTTGCGCCGGTTGATTCAACAGACCAAAAACGAGGTGCCCGGCGTCAACGTCGGTCTGACCGGCCAGCCGGTGCTGGATTACGACCAGATGATGCAGTCCGAAAAGGACATCACGATGGCCAGCATTGTCTCGTTGTTTTTGTGCGCGCTGATTTTCATTTACGGTTACAACGAAACCGGCCGGCCGGTGAAGGCGACCATTTGTCTGCTGGTCGGCATGGCTTACACTCTGGGCTTTGCGACGCTCGCCGTCGGGCATTTGAACGTGCTGACGATCACCTTCGTGCCGATGCTCATCGGTCTGGCGATTGATTACGGCGTGCATTTGATCACGCGCTACGAGGAGGAATTGCGGCACGGCCGGACGCAGGAGGAGGCGCTGATCAAGGCGATGGTTTTCACCGGCCAGGGAATTTTCACCGGCTCGCTGACGACGGCGGGGGCGTTCCTTGCGATGGCGTTCACCAATTTTAAGGGCATTCAGGAAATGGGCATCATCTGCGGCGG
>Ga0070711_100000727_pt1 | contig 17195 bp, 18 predicted proteins | sample LARL53metaG_FD_65452 | JGI IMG/M metagenome (GOLD analysis project Ga0070711, IMG submission 65452) | Corn, switchgrass and miscanthus rhizosphere microbial communities from Kellogg Biological Station, Michigan, USA - LAR L5-3 metaG | ecosystem: Host-associated > Plants > Roots > Rhizosphere ... | reverse complement strand
AGACTAATGGTTTTGTCTGCAGATATCTCCATGTAGTTTTTAAAATTAATAATGAGCGGTCGTCTCAATCCTTTTTCGCTCTTTTGCCTTTGTTGCTGCGCTTAGAGTCAACCTCATCCATGTCTTTGAACTTTTCGTTTAGCTTACTGATTCTAGCTTCATATCCCTTATTATATTCCAATTCCTCAGGGACAAGTGTGGCAGGATGGATAAATCCTTGATTGCGCATTATCATTGCTCTTTCAGCAGCCCACGTTCTTTGTAAATCCCAGTCTGCTGTACCAAAGCCATCATGTGGTCCAGTTAATCTACCATTATGCATACTGAACACTAAACAAGACACGATTGGTATAGAATAGTTCAGGCTTGCCGCTGATTTCATCTTGACTGGCATAAGGGGCATATGATGGCTGCCTCGAGTATTGCCTGCAACATAGTGTGGATCATTAAATGCACTGCCGGCTTCCTCGGTGGCTGGGAAATCTTTCTGTGTTCTCACAATTGCTATCGGATCATCCTTACCGACATAGGTTCCAGCAATGTTATGTAATCTATCAGTCGACGCAGATACAATTTGCTCACCTTCTGAAGATATTACAGAATGTACTACATATCTGCCAGGATACATCAATGCTGCTTCAAGTTCTGCTTTTTCGGACCATAGTCTCAAATCGGCAATTTTTCCGTTCATCACATCCAGTACTCTGAATGTTACGCCCGAGGCAAGCTTTTCATTAATGAGGAGGCCTGTATTACTTCGAGCGTCGACAAATATCCGCCATAGTGGAAAATTAAAAGCGCCAGGCTCAGTCTTGTCTGCCGCAAATATACAAAATACCTCGCTCGGACGCTCGTCCATGTCTATTTCTGCTACACCTGGACCCAGGCCTTTTATATTCCCTGAAAAAGCATCTTTAAGCAAATCTTGGCCTGCACCATATAACCCTTGTTCTTTAGCAGTCTTGGTCCCTTCTGTAAATGCATCCCATGCAAGCCGGTGAATTTTTTCATTTTCTTTACCCATATTGTGAGTCATGATAATATGAATGTCATCACCCGTGTAACCAACATAATAGTCAATTAACAGATTTTTTGCTCTTTTAGTAACGTAATTTTTTACTACTTCAAAAAGTTCGTCGCTCGGACGCGTATGCCCGCCAATTCCTCCAATGTCTGCCTTAATTGCTGATACAGTTATTCGCATAACGACAATTCATAAAATGAAGTTTAAAAATATTCTGATATCTCCACTCGATTTGTTACGTCTTTCCTCGCATTAGATATTTGCAGGGTGGATAGAATTACCTACAGATAACTTTCAAATTTAAGGTCACTTGTAGTTATAAAATCAATAATTCCCTACATTCTTTATATCATCCGTATTCGATATAATATTTGTAGCGTTTTTCGACCTCCTTATTATTTCCTGAAAGTATCGCTTCGATTTCAACAGACAAGAGTTTTTCAGCATGGATCCTCAATCGATCTGATTCTGGATCTTGAGGGTACACTGACAGGGTGTATTCAAAATGTTTCATAAATTCTACGACCTTAGTTCTAAATTCATCTTTTGAAGGATGCTTGTTCTTTGTTATCTTAAACCATGTTGTTGCACAGGCTGTAGAGTATATTTTAGCAAGATCTTCAATCAATCGATCTATCTCAAAATAATCAGTCATCAAGTCCTCACTTAGTTACATCACTTAAAACCATTCGTCAGGTCATTTCGATTCAACTACAAGATCCAAAGGTTCAATTGGAAAATTTGTCTATCGAAAGACAATCATAAAGAGCATTTTTAATATCTTCTGCAAGGATATAACATTTCTTTTGAATATTCAAAGTTAATGAGCTTCTCAAGAGTGCTGGAAAACCAACATGATTTTCAGATCGTGGGGATAATAGGATCGTCCAATCCTTTGTAGGCAATAGAAAATTTTCATGCTCAATTTGTACCTCGATCCAAAAGTCGAGTCTGTGTAAGTACTGTTTGGCCTAGCGAATTTAGAAAGTACGTTCAGTTCTGGAGATAGTTGTCTTAATTTAAGGAATTATATATAACATGGCATTGGCTAAGATATGCCAATTGACAGGATACGATAAACAAGAAAGAACAAGGACTACCTCGCGTTATTTATCCTCTGAAGTAGAAAGTAGTCTTCCTGGGTTACACACTTACGGTTCTAAGTACAAAGATTCTTCAAATATTACTCACGAGAAGAATAAGGTATGGATTGAAGCTTATGGTTGCTCAGCGAGTAAAGCAGATTCTGAAATGATAATTGGACAATTGAGAAATTGTGGGTATGAATTAGCTACAGACGAAAAGGAATCGTCGATAAATCTTGTTGTAACATGTTCCGTTAAGGAAGCGACCTCACACAAGATGCTTCATAGAATCAACAGCTTAGCAGGATCAAACAAACCCATTGTGATTGCAGGATGCCTTCCTAAGGCAGAGCAAGAGAAGATAGAGACTCTATTCCCATCTGCTAGTTTACTCGGACCTCATTCTATTGACAGGACGATCGATGTCGTAAATGCTGGCATTTCTGGAAAAAAAATTGTTGCTCTTGAGGATTCTCTTTCGGATAAGATCAATATTCCTAGGATACGAATAAATCCAACGATCAGTATAGTAGAGATAGCAAGTGGCTGCATGAGTGAATGTACGTTTTGTCAAACAAGGGTAGCAAAAGGTCGAATAAGAAGTTACCGCATAGGAGATATCTTGAGACAAATCCGACATGACCTCATGGATGGTTGCAAAGAAATATGGCTCACATCGACTGACAATGGATGTTATGGAAAGGATATTGGATCGAATCTTGTTGAGTTGCTCAAATCATGTTGTAAGGGAGATGGCAGTCACAAATTCAGAGTCGGCATGATGAACCCAATGCATCTTCCTCCGATGTTAGACGAATTATTGGAACTATATGCGAATAACGACAAAATCTTCAAGTTTTTACATATTCCGGTCCAGAGTGGTAGCGACATAATATTGAGAAAAATGAAAAGAGGTCATAGCGTAAAGATCTACCGTGATATGGTGAAAGCGTTCAGATCTAAAATTCCAGAGCTGACAATTGCAACTGACATAATCGTAGGCTTCCCTTCAGAAACAGATGAGGATTTTGAAAAAACATTGAGCCTAATAAAGGAGACAGAGCCAGACATAGTAAATTCTTCAAAATATAGTGTTAGGCCTAACACATCTGCCGCTAGACTCAAACAGCTTAGCACAGAGATAATAAAGAAACGCACTCAGAAGCTTCATTTGTTGATTAACCAAATCAGTAGGAAACGGAACTCACTATGGAAAGGCTGGAAGGGAGAATTGATTATTGACCATATTGACAACAACATTATAGAAGGGAGAAACTATGCGTACAAACCAGTTGTGGTCTCGTCTACAAATCTTTCTTCGTCATCATTCGAACCAGAGCGTCTCCTTGGAGCCAAGGTTAAAGCTCGCATAGAAAACTACTCAAATAATTCGTTGCAAGGATATGTTGATCGAACAATGTGAAGATAGAACAAGCTTAATTCTTTTATACAATTTACATTTTAGTATTTAATCAACTAGACTTTTAACTAAAGCATCATGTCATACGTCGGGGAACCTGTTCATGCATAACAAGATAGTTGCTGACAATAATAATCTTGAAATAAGACAACCAATCATTATAGTTGGTATTGGCGGAGCAGGGAGCAAACTTGCAGTTAAATCCAGCAAGTTGCTTGGATGCAAGTGTATCTTAATAAGCCATGACAAAGAAGATCTAGATGAAAATCACGACACTATTTTGATAAACTCTAGTTCATGGATCAATCCATCCACTTACAAGCTTAGATCTTTTGCGCAATCTTCAGCAAGCGAAATTCGGTCAGCTGTCAATGAATCTCACACGATTATTGTTATTGCGAACCTTGCTGGCAGAGCTGGTACTGCAATAGCGCCAATCGTATGTAGAGAAGCGAAATTGTCATCTGCTAACACTGTAATATCGATTGTGATAATGCCATTCAAATTCGAGAAGAACCGTATATTCCATGCTGGTATTTCATTAAAAAGAGTACGCGATTTATCAAATGCAACAATAGTTATAGACAATGACGCACTCTTAGATAATAATCCCGATTCTTCCTCTGAAGAATGTTATGAAATTACTAATCGATCTGTTTATGAAGTAATATCTTCAATATCTAAAGGATATATCAAACCTAATATGAGCTTGTTAGGTATAAGCAAAATTAGTGCTGTCAACGCGGAATCATCGGCTCGTGATTCGCTAGGAATGTTGTTAGAAAGCGTAGATCCAACATCGACAAGGAGAGCGATAATACATGTAATTGGTGGCGAGGAGGTACCAATCGGAGTACTCAGTTCACTTGTAGGGAATTTGCAGGGCGTATTCAAAGAGGGAACTGATACCGCGATTTCAGTCTCATTGTCAAATTCAGATAATCTCGGAGTTCATTTAATGGCTTCGATTGAGGGCAAGACCAGATTCGACAAATACGATCCGATTTCAGAACTCATTCCTAAAGAGAATGTGTTAGATTGGGACGAAATGGACTCTGCTCCTGATATCGAGATCAAAATTCCAGATTTAGAATAATGACATTGGGTTTGGATTATTGAATGTGATATAATACTGTTAGGGACGCTCGAACAAAATTACTCCTAAATGTTGATGTTGTTGGATACTATTTTCAAGAATGGGTCTTGACTAAGAATACTAAACTAGGTTGCAAAAAAACCTTGTCATGCTTCTATAAATAAGGACTCTTGGCATAATTAGGCTTGACGAGTAAGCAAATAACTGTCGATGAAAAACAGGTAACTTTGGATACGTGGCTCAGAGACAGGTTTGTGGACAAACTTAAAGAAGCATCATTAATGGTGAACAACACGGGTAAGCCTTTGGTATTGTACCGAAATATTCTAGAGGAAAGTGGGACTGCAGTACAAGAGGAAGTTGGAGTGGTTAATGAAAAATACGTTGTTATCGATGTATTTACTTATGGCGGTTTTCTACCGGCAAGTTTTCAACAACAATATGTATTCACACTATATGATTTTTCCATATGGATAATGCGTAGAAGCGGTGAACTGTTCTTTAGATGCATCAATAACCTAGAAGACACGTTACTGTAGGATATATTTTATTTAATTAATTTATCTACTTCGTGACACCCATACCTTATTTAATTAATTTCTATATCTTCTATATTTATTGGTCTCCATTTGGTCAAAATTATTGTTTTCTGTTGAACAGTTAAATTATGCATTGTTAAATAGTGAAAACTGGAATATTTTGATGGTGCTTTTTTGACCATCAACATTTCTAGACATATGAAGATACTGATAGCTGAAGATGAGTATGATATTGCATTGTTATACAAGATGGCGTTGGAAAAGAGAAGTCATAAGGTTACCATTACTGAAAATGGCGAGGACTGTTTAAAAATTTATCATGAAGAGTCTCAAAGAATAAGATATAATGCCTCTGGGCAAATATTAGCGTATGATGCGATAGTTCTTGATTATAAAATGCCGAAGATTGATGGAATGGAAGTCGCTAAAGAAATCTTAGCGGTAAATCCACATCAAAGAATAATATTTGCATCTGCCTACGTAAAAGAAACACTCTTAGATTCAATAAAAAAGTTAAATCGAGTCGTCGAACACATGCAAAAACCGTTTGGAGTGAATACATTACTTGATACTTTAGAAGATAAAGAAGTCTATTCTGAATTACACAGCCTTAATGTCGACGTCGACGTGATTAAAGCAATTAATCCTACTCATGAACAGATCACAGATTTGTTAGAAAGATTGCGTAAAGTTCAAAGAGGCAGAACCTTTTAGTATATCTTATGTCTTTCTTGATCTCAGAATTGTGTTTGTGTGCGCTTACGCTGGAATGCAATATTGGCTGCTCACATTTTGCAGCTGAAGGATTATGCTATTGCAAAAACCCGATCCAATAATTAAACCATTCTTCGACAAGGTAAAAAAGCACGTTCTCTCTCTGTTGAAATCTCAAAGCGGCCTTACTATTTGGGTCTTGAAGAGAACCCTTGAATGAATGCAAGCAGAGTTCATAAGCAATGCAGCTCTAGCAATCCTTTATACGGGCCATCTCGACCGTTCGATTGGCGATGTTTCACCCAACTATGAGGGGTGCAGAAATATCAATGCTATCTCCAATAATATATGAGAAGACCGCAGAGAGAAAATCAGATAAAACTCGAGTATAGAGACTTGGCCCCCAAAAACATTCAAGGTTAACAAGGCTAGTTCTCCACGACCGATTTCAATTCCTAAGAAAGGAATCAGTTACCTTATTTCCGAGAATACTTGTCTTTCATCATATTGCCGATGAGCTATGTCGATTCGCCAAGCACGCTCCTGATTTATCCTCCACTCCCGTGAAGATTTTGCCCAGACAAAAAGCATTCTGGCTGTTCTAGGTAGGGAAGTTGTGACCGTAGACGGGACTAACTACTGCCGAGTCAGCGCTCTCTCAATCAATTTCGCGATAGCTATTCATATCCGCAAATGTAAAGTCAGCATCATGCAACCTAGCGTCGAGTGCTAGGTCGCTACCGCGGTGTCTCGAGTCGACACTGAACGTTTCAAAACAAGCCTGACATAGAGAGGCAGATACACAATTCTAAGGTTATGAGCTCTTGGATCGCCAGGTGCATCACAATCTAATTTATGTGACTGACAGGGCCAACTATCCCTGAACAATTCTTCACCGAGTATCGAAATATAATATAAATCTCTAGTAATGATAAATCTCTGGTAATATAGGAATGGTTGCAAAGAAAGGGGAAATGTGATAATGCTGCGGAAAATTACGATCGTCGCAAGGACCTTGCATCAGCAGAGAACACCTCCTGCTGGTTCCGTCGAGCTCTCGGAACCGCATATCAGGAATGATTCAACCGAGGCTTGTTCGCACTGATCGTCTATGCTTCTTTATTATTTGGTGTTTCATGAGAAGTAGTGGCCGATTCTGCCTCCTTCGTGACTTCATACAAGGAGACAATGACTCTCTCATCTTCATCCTTTACCATCTTTACTCGTACTTTTCTTGGAGGATTCGTCTTCCCTCTGCTCCAAATTTGACTGTTTAAATCTTGGTCAATTTTTATATCATCAGTTTTCATGTGCCTTTTAGCAAAGTCTTTGACTATGTTGATAACCCTATCTGTTCTCCTGTATTGCGGTGTTATCCATGCCTTTCCGAGATTAATTGTATAAAGACGTGTCATATTTTCTTCAGTATTTGACATTATATCACAGCCCAGTCGTCGCCTTAGCCGACCTTTACATCTGTTCTACGCCACAATCTTCTTTTTGGATTGGTCCTTACCTTTCTGTGTGTTCTAATTATAACCCAAGCTGGTACTGGCCTATTTTGTTTCGTATGTTTCAATAGCCGTTTCTTCCGGGAGGTATTTTTGCGGGCAGCCATTTTTGAAATATTTAACTCGATCCTATTTTTAAGTGTTGGTTCTATTAATATTATCTTTGTATATTTACTCTTGCAGCTTTAGATTGGCACACTTCGAAAGGTTAGTTCCCATCCTCTGCCATCAGCTACAAGTGCTATCGTAGATTCCATCTTTAACCCGACTCTTCTTTGCAAATCGTTCCTTTATTGCACCAGCTATAAGTGAAGATGTTACATTAATCCTATTGCTATCCCAATAACAATATCAGTCGTAAGTGCAACGCCACCTACACTAGATACAATTCCCAAGGATGTATGTACTCTATCACCAAATCCAGATACTAGATCTCTTTTGTAGCCGATTTCTTTGATATCGGTTCAATATCTCTAGTTTGTGGGCCTCTTTCAAATCTGTAATTTATAGCATGAGGACTTATGCAAACCCTTATCGAAGCTACAGGCTCGTAATTCACCTATATTCATAAATCCTGGATAGTCTTATAAAAGCAGAATGACGAAGTGTAGGCCGTTTGTTATGATAGTAGACCATTTCTCAAGCACTTTAGAGATAAAAATAAAACACAGCTTGAAGTATATCAAGTTCTTTCCTGAACTTGAATAGATAGGTGTTGAATGTGTATTATACTAGGGTTTCACTCGCTTTAGCCTTGAGCTTAGGATTGATACTAGGCATCGCTGGAGGTATGACTCTATCCGCGTTCACACATACAAACAAGGCAATCGATGGCTCATCTAGGTTGGCTAGGGCACAGCCAGGGAATATAATGGACTCCTTTTCGGCAAGGGGATCAATAAGTTCCCTGATTTACCAGACCCGCGTAAACAATACGTCAGATATAGTCGCTGCAAAAAAATTTATCCTATCAGGAGAGTGGCTTATTCAAGCGAACAAAGGACAAATAACAGTCTTTGTATTCAAGTTCAGTCAGGCCCTTGACGACGGGATGCGCTGGCATACGCACGAATTTTTTAATTTCATGGCTAACAAAAGTACAAGAGTTCACTTGACTACAGATAATAGTGTAACACTGTCAGGTACTGTTGATATCAAATTAAATAATACTGTTGTGTGGAAAAACATAAAATCAACAATTACTATATTTAAAGGAAACACAATTGTCATCGTGCTAGATGATAAATCTATAGGAGATCATTTTAGAGGTCAGCCGATCTACGGCACTATCGCAGAAATCAAGAAAGGGTAATAAGATCTCTTTTGATTGCCTGTTCTTACTTTCTTCTTCAGTCGGACTATTCGTTGTATCATGGTATAATAGAGTGGCCTCCATGGGACTCATTTTTCGTCCGGTTTTTTGACTATTAGAACGTGTTAGAGTAAAGGTATGTTGGGTTTTGAGTTGATTGAAGCACTTTTTCTCTTTTATCTTGCATTATTACTGGTTATTTTTGAAGAACCAGACCGAATCGCCCCTGCTATTGATAATCGTCTTTGAACGGAACATCTGGACCTATCATCTTTTTTAATTCCAATAGTGATCGGTAAGATAGGTTTAAAAAAGTAAAAGTACAAGGAATTGAGAATGGAGCTGTAAAGTTGACGATGGCAGATAGTTCATGCGTTTTCTGTTCGATAATTGATGGTTCTCTTCCTGCTGCTGAAATCTATCAAGATGAGAATTTTTTAGTGTTAATGGACAAATACCCAATAAACATCGGACACACGCTAGTTATTCCAAAATTACATTACGATAATTTACTTTTAATGCCTCCAAGAGAAGTCGGTAGATTATATTACGTTGTAGCTATCATTGCTGAATCGGTCGTCTCTTGTGTTAACGCAGCTGGCTTTAACGTAGGACAAAATAACGGCAGAGCTGCTAATCAAATTGTTCCACATGTGCACGTCCATATTATCCCTAGGTTTGATGACGATAGTCCGGACGGCAAATGGCCTATAAGGCGTGTTGCTTCTCATCACGAGCTTTTAGAAGTTGCACAAAAGATAAGACTCCTCCTGAACACATCTCTTGTTCACAACCAGATCCTGAATTTTAATATGTTATATTCTGATGGATGGAATTTAAAATGAACTTCTGTAATCTCCTTCTATTTTCGATTTTTTAGATTCTGAACAGGTATACTTGTAAGATTCTTAGTCGAGTTTTTGTTACCGTATTCATCCACTCCCTGGTTTCTTGTTTTGGTTATTAGGAGACTGATCAGAAAAGATTTTGAGATCTTGTGGACTTTTCATTTTATTCTTGTATTCTTCAAGATACTTCTGTGCTTCTCTTTTTGTCTCAAACCTTGCTTCTCCTCTGAACGAACCGTTTTTGTCTATGAGACTAATAGCGTTCCAGCTACCATTTTTGCCAAGCTTTTTCACAATAAACATCTCTGCAATACGATAGTCTATTAGCTACATTTATTTAATAAGTATTCTATTAATTAGATTATAACTTCATATTTGTTGCGGAGCGTAACAATGGTGAAGTATCATAACTACATAGCTTAGTCTTTGCCTTAACATGTCTTGTGTTGGGTCGATTTACCAGTTTAATTAATATGAAGGAAATCCCCGATGAATTTATTGCGTTTAGCTGCGCTTTATTCCGGGGGTAAAGACAGTACTTTCTCTATATTTAAGATCAGAGAGCTTGGCCATCAGGTAGTACGCTTAATTGCCATGATTCCGTCTGCAGACGATAGTCTTTTATTCCATTATCCAAACATTGGGTTAACACATTATCTTGCAGAAGCTATGCAAATTCCTCTCACTACATTTGCCGTAAATAAAGAATCTAAAGAGGGGGAATTTCAAGCATTGGAGCAAGCAATAATACAAGTTAAGTCAGACTATGACATTCAAGGAATAGTGCATGGGGCTATATCAAGCAGATTCCAAAATGAATTATTCAGAAGAATTTGTTCGGATAATCAGCTTGTGATGTTCACGCCTTTATGGAATGCGATACCTTTACAATATATGTACGGCCTTTTATCTGAAAAATTCGATATTAAAATTGTAAGCGTCTCTGCAATGGGATTGGGAAAAGATTGGTTGGGCAAATCACTTGATACAAATTCGATATCTTTATTGGAATCATTAAGCAAGAAACATGGTTTTGATTTAGCATTCGAAGGTGGCGATGCGGAGACATTGGTAGTGAACTGTCCATTATTCACCAAAAAACTTGATATTAAGAAAGCAGTTGTTCATTGGGACGGCCAGCGGGGAATATTTGAAATATTGGAAGTTACATTAATACCAAAATAAGCAATATGCTTGATACTCTAAGAACAGGCCTTAGAAGTGCCCTCAAAAAGATTGTGGGAGCGACAGATATCAATGAAGATCTAATTGATTCGATCTGCAAAGATGTCCAAAGATCATTACTTCAATCTGATGTCAATGTAAAATTAGTTATTTCAATAACCAAAAATCTGAAGGAGCGTGCAATAAATGAGAAACCCCCTAAGGGGCTCTCAAGAAAGGATCACATTATTACTATTCTCTACAGCGAACTCGCAATGTTGCTCGGATATAGCGGAGAAACAATCAAAATCGTTGAAAAATCACGGGAGTCAGACGATAAGGTCATTTCGTTTAAACCGGGTAAGCAAAATATTATTTTAATGCTCGGAATTCAAGGTAGCGGAAAGACAACAGTAACAGCCAAACTTGCTCGTTGGCTAACTAGGCATGGTTACCGTGTGGGAGTAATTGGAGCAGATACCTGGAGGCCAGGAGCACTTACCCAATTAAAAATGAATTGTAGTAGAATCAATGTTGATGTTTATGGTGAGGAACAAAATAAAGATGCCGTTGGTATTGTTACTGACGGTTTGGAATATTTTAGACACGAAGGTATCGACATTATAGTTATTGACACTGCTGGCAGGCATAAGGAAGAAACCAGTCTTTTAGCAGAAATGAATAGCATGTACAAGGTAGTGAAGCCGGATCTTGTACTGCTAGTAATAGATGGAACCATTGGTCAACAGGCCTATAGTCAGGCTAAGGCATTTCATGATGCAGCTTCTGTAGGAGGTATTATCATAACAAAGCTTGATGGAACTGCGAAAGGGGGTGGAGCTCTTGCATCAGCTGCCGCTACGAGTTCCCGAGTAATGTTCATAGGAACAGGAGAGCGTATTGATGACCTTGAACAATTTTCTCCTACTCGTTTTGTGGGAAAGCTGCTTGGAATGGGCGATATTAAGGCTCTGCTTGAAATGGCTAAAAGCCTTGAATTACAAGCTGATGAAAATCAAACAAAGAGATTACTAAGCGGCAAGATATCGATTGAGGACTTCTATGCTCAGATGGAGAACGTTGGAAAAATGGGATTTAGAAACGTTATCGACAGCTTACCTGGATTGTCAGGGATGATTAAAGAAGATGATCTCGATGTTCTTCAAGGAAAAATGGAAAAGTGGAGATTTATTATTCAATCTATGACAAGGAAAGAGAAAAAGGATCCTGACCTTATTAATGATTCTAGACGAAAGAGGATAGCAAGAGGTGCAGGAATGACTGAACACGATATTAAAGATCTGATCAAACAGTATAATAACTCTAAAACGATGATGAAACAGACGAAAGGAAGGCAAATGCAGGGAATGCTCAGAAAATTTGGTTTCGGTTAAAGTCAAAAAAGAACACCTGCTATCAAAACGACTAGAGAAGGATTATATCCTGTGCGATTATTGCTTTTATAGACAACTTAAACAAACTAAAAAGATAATAATAAGAAGCAAACGAGAAAAAAACTCACTTGAGTGTTACATTTGTTGTGGACTGATGGGCGATCTTGATAGGATAATAGAAAAGATCGATACCTGTGTGGTAAAGAAATACGAGTTTGATTCTTTTTTACTAGGAGCAACACTGCCCACTAAAATGTATGAACGTGAAGATCAAATCAGAGCAAGATTTAAGGTTCGAGGGAGAGAAAGCATAAAAAAACAATTTGTAAAAGAGCTCGGTGCTAATTTTATGAGAAGCACCAAAAAGAGACTCGAACACCTTATCCCAGACATCAGAATAAATGTTGTTATCGACAGCAAAAACGACATCTGTGTCAACGCGAAGACGTCTCCGCTAATTCTAACTGGCCGCTATGTAAAGAGGCAACGAGGGTTACCGCAGAAAAAAGTTAAATGCAATAAATGTTTTGGGACAGGATGCGCTGCATGTAGTTACTCTGGGGAATATATAGATTATAGTGTAGAGGGCCTAATAGCAATGAGGCTATTGCTAATGACGCATGGTGAGAATCCAAAGTTTTTATGGGTGGGAAGCGAAGATCGGGAAAGCCTGGTTTTGGGAAATGGTCGACCTTTTTTTTTGCACATCTCAAACCCAAGAATCAGATCATTAAAGGCAAAGCTAAAATTCTGTGCAAACGGTATTTGTGCTACAATTAGCGGAAAGCTGAATAGCCTACCCGAAGTGCCTGTTCAATTTGTTACAAAAACAAAGATCGTTATACATAGCCGGACCAAAGTATCTAAATTCGATCTAAGAAAGTTAAAAATGTTAAAGAACTCTATAGTAAAATTTGAGATAAAATCCAGACTAGTTACAAAAAAAATCTATACACTCAGGACGCGACAAATCAGTGAGAAAGAATTTATCCTTATCATATATGCTGATGGTGGATTTGCAATCAAACAATTTGTTGGAGGACAAAGATACACTGAACCAAATATTTCAGAAATTATTGGCACTAAATGTGAATGTGTATTATTTGACATTCTCGATGTAAGTATACAGTAACATTTTTTTTAGAGCAAAGTGTTATAAAATTAACTAGATTTGCCTTTTAATCCTCTTACAAAATTGGAGTACGCTAAAGACAAAGGACAAATTCCTAATGCGGTATATCAATTGATAATAAAGCGTTTTCACATTGTTGCAGACGGCATCAGTAGGATCGAAAAGGCATCCGGTTTAGACTATCCTACTTATTACGTTGAACCGAGTCTCGTAATAACAACTTCAAAAGTTGAAGACGGCCAGTTCGGGATTTTCTTTGCGAGGACTGTTCCAGTAATAGGTGAAGATAATCATCTTAATTTTGTAGTCCAGTTAACTGCTCCTCTTATAGCCTATGGTCTAGTAGGAAGCATTCATGCCATTTTAGCACATGAATTGATGCATTACCTAAGCTTAATAAGTAGAGTTCTGAAGATGAATGTAATTTCAGAAGAAATACCAGAGTCGTTATTTGAAGAAAAATATAGAGATTTTGAGCATCTGTTAGAAGCACGGGTGATATTCAAACATGACCGCTCATTAATTGATCACATCGACAAAAAGTTTCCCGAAGGATTTACGGATCCGAGAATGGAAGAAAAGGTGCTGGAACACTGGATGAATAAACACCTTCCAACTACTATTTTGCCAATTGATGCTAATATTGTGAGGATACCAATCGAATTAATGGCGAAGTTACGGGTCGATCAAGTAATCAGGGAAAAGATTATTCAATTTGAAAATACTAAAGTAAGAAACAAAAAGTCTAGTGATTATGTCTAGTATTTCGAAAGAAGATCGAAAGAATATCGAAATATCTGTAAGGAAGATAGCAAAAAAACACAAGGTTGTTGGTGTGTGTCTATACGGTTCTAGGGTAGCCGGTTATGCACGCCCTGAAAGCGACTATGATCTCATCATAGTGTTAGATGATTATGCTTACATTCTTAAATATGTCTATCTAAAAGAGGCGGAATTAGAACTTTCTGCACTTGTAGTGGATCGAAATTCCTTGGAAAGAGATGCCGAGTCTGCATTTCTCGGCGAATTTGTAGTTGGTCGTTTATTGCACATCTATGAAACAATTACAAATGCCGAACTATTTAGGAGACTCGAAATAGTCTACAAAAAACGAGTGATTTTGGAGGAGATATCTGATATTGTTAGGTCTACAAATATTCTTAGTACAGAAATAACTTTTCCTTTGGAATATATAATGTTCTCAAAAATTAGACACAGGAGTTTATTGTATCGGAATGCTCTTTATAGTTTCTATAAAACCTATACCGGACAAAATTCGGTGCATAATATCGAATTTGCACTTAACGGTTATCAACAAGCTTTAAAAGAAATATTGGAAGTTGACAATGAAATGTTGATTCTTAGATCTCATGGCAACTTAGTCCAGATCTCCGAAAAACGTGTTGACGTTAAGAGATCGATGAGGGTTGCTTCGTTAAAACTAACAAAAAAATTCCAAGAATTTACTTCCTATATTATTCACGCTTATGCAGGGAGACATACCCTCCAATACGTTGTAAAAGAAGCTGAGGCAAAAATCACACGCCAAAAAAAATACTCGATAGAATTACCCAAGTTTATCTCAACTCCCAGGGAATGCTATTGGAAATTACCAGAGGGTCTTCTGATAATTGATGATAAAGACTGGTTGGATACTATAGCAAACTCAAACGGTTTTTCGAGATACGTCATTTCTAATAGGTTTAGGTTGGGAAAAAGTACTAGCGTTGTACACACTATGTCAGATCCTGATGACGATAGTCGCAAGAAAACTATCGTAGTGAAGAAGTTAGCCAAATCTAAAGCAATAGGGTGGTCTGCGTCAGCAAGAAATTATAAAGTTGACCCTCTTTTTAGACTTAGTATTGAGTATAAAGCTTTGAGATATATTCGATTGTTAGGATTGAATAGTCCTGTTATCGAATCTGTTGTGCTAGGAAAAAAGATACTAGTTACCGAATTCATAGAAGGTATTTTGATGTCGGATATCATGAAAAATTGTTTAAACAGGAATACTATTGATGGGCTTGGTTGGATCAAAGTCGCTGGAGAGAAAATTGGCATGATTCATGCAGACAAATCAACTCTAGGAGATATAAACCCAAGTAGTCTTATAATACGTAAAGGTACCTTATACATCACTGGAGCCGAACAATTCGGTTTTAGGTCAGGGGATCCAGTTTGGGACATTGTTTCTTTTATTGGCCGAGGATTGAAAAGAACAAGCAACACAATTATAGCAAAGCAAATAGTAAAAGAGTTCTTAGCGGGTTATTCACAGGAAATGACTATGGAATATATGAAGAAGCTGATCAACACAAAACACTATCTGGAATTATTTTATCCTCTTCTCACACCAACCGTAGCCCAAACAGTAAAGAAAGAAATAAGCAATTTTGTAGCTAACTAGTACTATTTGCTGACCTTCTTTAACTGCTCTTTATGCATGAATTCCGTAAATCCACATTTGCCACATGTATGTCTATCTCTATGTTGAGCCATGAATACACCCTTTCCACATCGTGGACAATCACGTCTGTTTCTGGTAACTTTGTCACCCTCGATAGTATAGAATTTGTACATGGTCTCTTCACGTAAGTTCGCGCCCTTTCTATCTACCATATCTATCTACCCGATCTTGTAGTGCTAGCCTTTGTTTCCGCTACAGCAGCCTGTTTTGCCTTTAATTTATGTGCTTTTTCTTCGTCTATCAATTTTTTCCGTTCTGCTTTGGGCATACTCCTCAGCAATCTAAATCTGGGTAGTTGCTTCAGTTCGTCTTCCGTGTTGTAAACATAAAAGGTGGCGACGATATCAGTTTTACCTCTCTGACATGTCATTATTATAGGAATAACCGTCTTCTTGTCAACGTTAAGTTGCTTGGCAAGTAAATCAGATGCATCAGTTCTTTTTATTCTTCCAGCAGCGTTTCTTAGGACCGTTTTAATTTCCCGTCTATTGAGCAAAGAATTCTTGCGATCCTCTAATGTAATAACTTCCAAAGCCAATTTGTAAATTTTGTCTTGAAACTCATATAAATATTTCCATGCTATGTCGAGCGTTCTTGGAAATGCGGGCCCGGTGGGCTTCGATCCCACGACAACTGGCTCCGGAGGCTAATGCTTTGTCAATCAGCACCCTGTCCTGACTGGGCGACGGACCCGGCTAGGATCTAAGATTCTTGTTATTTAATACTAAATACATGCAAGCAGAAATTGCTTTTTCCTCAAACTGTAAGTATGTAAATGCAAGTAAAAACTATTACCATGAATTATGAGGAGGTAATACAATAATAATTGTATGTTATAAGTAATATAATCAAAAATTTTTATATTGTATCTACATACTCTACTTTGATGCATGATCGACTCTGTGAACTCCAATTTTGTCCTCTTATAATGGACCCCGGCATTGGCGAGTAAGAATAACGAAACAACAATTACTAGACCTCTTGCGTAGTTGAAAGCCTAGAGCTTTATTTCCATCGATCTACACATATCCAATACTGGGTTGATGTCTTATGCTAGACTGTCAGAAATAGCGTTAGTAGTGTTCAAATCCTTTTACTGGATTAGATATATCAGAATTTGATACCATTTCCAGATAAGTAGATTTAAAATATGATGAACGAATACGTCTTTCCTGAAGGAGGGGGAAAAGAGGTATTGGCGGAGGAAGGTCATTCAAACTTAAATTCAAAGGAAGATTCTTTATGCTTTTAGCCTATTGTAGACTTTACATAACGTATACACTTTCAGGATTTCTATTCGATCCTGATCAAAGTAATATTTGCAAAGATATGTCTATATTCGAACCTCTTGTTAAACGATATTTCCTTGCCAGAGAATACTGTATGATTATTGTATAAACGCACAAAAAGAAAAAGATTTACAATAAAAAACAGTCTCAACTGAGGATTATAGCCGAACACACCATATTGCAGAATCTAGAAGTTT
>Ga0070711_100000725_pt1 | contig 17226 bp, 12 predicted proteins | sample LARL53metaG_FD_65452 | JGI IMG/M metagenome (GOLD analysis project Ga0070711, IMG submission 65452) | Corn, switchgrass and miscanthus rhizosphere microbial communities from Kellogg Biological Station, Michigan, USA - LAR L5-3 metaG | ecosystem: Host-associated > Plants > Roots > Rhizosphere ... | reverse complement strand
ACTCCCGAGCAGATCGCCGGAGGCGGCCGGTTGCTGGACCAGCAGCTGTCGTACGAGGTGGAGCGTTACGTGTTTGGGCGCGCGGCCGAGTTGCGTCGGCGGACCCGGGATGACGCGCAGGTGCGCGTGGCGCTCGACCTGTTCCGGAACGGCGCTACGCAGGCCGCATTGCTGGCGCAGGTCGCGGGCGGGCCATCCGGCAAGTGAGCATCGAGCGGGTCGCCATTGTCGGTGGCGGGCGCGTCGGGCTTTCGCTCGCACGCGCCCTTGCTCATTCGGGCCGGAGCGTGGCGGTGCTCGGGCGTCATGCCGGGGCGTTGCCGTCGCCGCTGGAACCGGCCACCGCTATCTGGGAGCCGGCGATCGCCGCGGCGGACCTGGTCCTGATTGCCGTGCCCGACGACGCCATCGGCGAGGTTGCACTGACCCTCTCGCGCGGCGGCGCGGTCGGCGTCAGCCACGTCGTGCTGCACACGTCGGGCCTCCACGATCGGTCGGCGCTCGCGGCTCTCTACTCATCCGGTGCGGGTCTCGGCTCATGGCACCCGCTGCAGACGTTCGCCCGGCCGCGGGGCGAGCCGGAGGCGCTCGCGGGTTCGCCCGTCGTGATCGAGGGCGATATGCGCGCACTCGCCAGTGGCCGCGAACTGGCCGCCGTGTTGCACCTGCGTCCCGTCGTCGAGATTGCCGCGGACCAGAAGGCGCTCTACCACGCCGCCGCGGTCATCGCATCGAATTACCTGGTGGTACTGGCCGACATGGCGACTCGGCTGACGCGCACCGCGGCCGGAGAGCAGGTTTCCGATACATTCTTCCTGCCCTTGATGCGGCGGGTGCTCACCCATCTCGGTGATGGGACCGGGGCAGCGCTTACCGGGCCAATCGCGCGCGGCGACGCTGGCACGGTCGCCCGGCACCTCGCGGCGCTGCCGGAACCGGAACGCGAGGTGTACCTGACGCTCGCGAGGGAGACCCTGCAAGTGGCGATACGATCGGGATTGAATGCGAAGGCGGCGGCGGCGATCGAGGAGGTGCTGCGGAGGCCGTGACGTCTACTGGGAGATGACCTTGGTTCCCGCGGGTGGTTTGCAGACGAAGGTGCCGGGAGGAATCGAGCGATTGATCTGCAATTGAGACAGCTGCAGGGTGCGCTTGTGGTCGCGTGATTCCTCGATCTCCAGTCGTCGTGGCAGGCTGTTGTCGCGGTCGAACCAGATGGTTGCCCGGCGGAACGGCATGTCGTTGGCGATGGGTTCCATGACGACGGCGTCCGTCATGTGGCTGTCGATCTCTTCCGAGCGCAAGTAGGTGATCCGGTAACGATCGACGGCGTTGTCGAGAAAGGTTCCCAGCAGGTTGGTGCCGTAGGTCGGATGGTTCTGCAGCGGGTATCGCATGACCTGGCCAGGCGTCTCGCTGGGCGTGTACACCCAGAGGTACGTGCCATCGGCGACGATGGCGTCCCTGGGCGGATCGGTGAACCGCATGGCGAACTGGCTCTTCCCCTCCTGGTACAGCATGCCCCGTGAATCGGGCTGCTCGATCATCTTGTCGTCGAAGTGCTGCCGGAAACTGGCCTGAAAGCTGGTGAGCGCTTCATACGCCCGGCTGCCGCGCGCGACTACCGGCACGCCGGGATCGCCCGTTTGCGCGCGCGCCGCGGAGAATATCCCGGCGACGGCGAGGCTTGCCGCCATCCACGGCCGAACTCGCGTCAAACGGCGCTTCCCACGGTGGCGAGCGAACGACCGATCACTTCGGCGATCGCGCCGACCTCGCGCATCAGCTTGTCGAACTGCTCGGGATACAGGCTCTGTGCGCCGTCCGACATCGCGCGTTCCGGGTTGGGATGCACCTCGACCAGCAGTCCGTCGGCCCCGGCGGCGACGGCCGCGCGCGCCATCGCGGTGACCATTTCGCGGCGTCCCGTGCCATGACTCGGGTCGGCCATGATCGGCAGGTGCGACAGTCCGTGCACCACGGCGATCGCCGCGAGGTCAAAGAGATTGCGGGTCGTGGTATCGAACGACCGGATGCCGCGTTCGCAGAGGATCACGTTCGGATTGCCTTCGGCGAGGATGTATTCAGCCGAGAGCAGGAGTTCGGTGATCGTCGCAGCCAGGCCGCGCTTGAGGAGGATGGGCTTGCGCACCTTGCCGCATTCCTTGAGCAGCGGATAGTTCTGCATGCTGCGCGCGCCGATCTGCACGATATCGGCCGTCTCCGCGACCAGCTCCAGGCTCTCGACGTCCATCGCCTCGGTGACAATCAGCAGGCCGGTCTCCTGTCGTGCCATTTCCAGCAGCTCGAGGCCGTGCTTGCCGAGTCCCTGGAACGAATACGGTGACGAGCGCGGCTTGAAGGCGCCCGCGCGCAGCACCGTGGCACCAGCCGCCTTGACCGCCCGAGCCGCCGACAGGATCTGCTCCGGACCTTCCACCGAGCAGGGACCCGCCATGATGACGACCTCGGAACCACCCACGAACGTGCCGTCAGCGAGCGGTACGCGGGTCGGTTCCGGCTTCCACTCCCGGGATACCTGCTTGTATGGCTTGGAGACGTGGATGATTTCGGCGACACCAGCCATGCCCTCGATGGTCGAGGCATCAACTCGCCCGTCGTTGCCGACCAGTCCGACGGTGGTCCGCTGCCGGCCCGGCATCGGCCGGGCCTCGTAACCCATGGCATTGATTATCGATACCACGCCCGCGATGTCCGCTGGCGTGGCGTCCTGCTTCATGACAATTAGCATCGGAAAAAGATAGTCGGATGGGAACGGCAACAGCAAAAAGTGCGGGAACGGCAAAGGCAAAAAGGCGGAACTGCAAAGGCACAAAAAGGCGGAACTGCAAGAGCAAAAAGGCGGAACTGCAAGAGCAAAACAACGGAACTGCACTCACTGCTCCTGCTGTTGCTGGTCCGCCTCTTGGTTGTTGCTCTTCCTCCTTTTGGCCTTTGCGGTTCCGCCTCTTGGCCTTTGCCGTTCCGCCTTGTTTGCCTTTGCCGTTCCGCCTTGTTTGCCTTTGCCGTTCCGCCTTGTTTGCCTTTGCAGTTCCGCCTTTTTGCTCCTGCAGTTCCCGCCTTGTTGCTCTTGCAGTTCCCGCCGTTCTTGCCGTTGGCGTTTCTGCGCTACGCCACTGCGGTATGATCCGCGATCCTCACGCCCACGATGGTCGACACGCCGAGCTCCTGCATGGTGACGCCGTACACCGTATCCGCGGCCTGCATCGTCCGCGGATTGTGGGTGATCACCAGGAACTGGGTCTGGTCCTTGAATTCGTCGAGCAGCAGGAGGAAGCGCCCGACATTGGCATCGTCGAGCGGCGCATCCACTTCGTCCATGAGGCAGAACGGGCTCGGCTTGGTGAGGTAGATCGAGAACAGCAACGACACCGCAACCAGGGTGCGCTCGCCGGACGACAGCAAGTGAATTCGCTGCGTTCGCTTCCCGCGCGGCGCCGCGTGGATCTCGATCTCCGACTCGAGCGGATCGTCGGGATCGGTAAGGCGCAACTCGCACTCCCCGCCGCCAAACAAGGTCTGGAACACCTGCAGGAAGTTGGCGCTGACGGCGGTGAAGGTTTCCACGAAGAGCGCCCGCGCGGTGCCGTCGATCTCCTTGATGGCCTGCAGGAGCGACTGCCGCGCTGCCACGAGATCGTCGCGCTGCGCCTGCAGGAACGCCAGGCGCTTGCTTTCCTCGGCGTGTTCCTCCACGGCGAGCGCGTTGACGGGACCGATGGCCTCCAGCGCGCTGGCAATCCGTGCGGCTTCCAGTTCGAGTGTATCGAGGTCGAGGTCGAGCGTTGGAGCGGCCTCCAGGAGCACGGCAAACGGCCGCTTCCACTCGGCTTCGACCCGCTCGACAATCCGGCCGCGTTGCGATGTCGCTTCGGCCACATCGAGCTGCAGACGATGGTGCTCTTCGCTCATCGATTCCGTGCCACGACGGGCCTCGGCGAGCTCGGCTTCCTGCGAAGCGAGCCCGGCCTCGGCGACCTGAAGGGCGGTTTCCGCCTCTGCCGTCGCGGTGGCCAGCGCGGTGAGCTGCTGCTGCTGTTCCTCGAGGGCCGCCTGCCAACCGGCGCGCTGCTGTTCGAGCTGTGCGCTGTCGGCTTCGAGTCGCCCGATTTCCTCGAGCCGCGCTCGTCCCGCCGACTCGGCTTCGGCAATGATCTGCTCGCTGCGCTCGATCGCGGCGCGGGCGGCGCGCAGGCGCGCGCTGATGTGTGCTTCCTGAACCTGCCACTGCGCCCGCGCATCGCGCGCCTGCTCCTGTTCACCCTCCAGCGTGGCCAGGCTGGCCCGCGCGGTCCGGAGTTCCTCGTCCAGCCGGTCACGTGTCGTTCCGCTGCTGACGATGGCGGCCTCGACCTCGGCGCGACGCTGGTCGGCGCGGGTGAGCCGTTCGCCGAGCCGTTCGAGCTGGGTGGTCGCGTCGGCGAGCTCCCGGTCGAGGTTCTCGACCCGGCGAACGGCATCCTCCCGAGTTGCCACCGCCTGCCGTTCGGACTCGCGCGCCAGATCGGCGTGCTGTTCCGCTTCGGCGGCGGCAGTCTCGAGGGCCAGGAGTTCGGAGGCCGTCTGGCCGCGGCGCAGTTCCACCGCAGCCAGCCCCTTCACGGCGGATTCAACTTCCGCACCCAGCGACTTGAGTTCGGCGCGCCGCCGGATCGGTCCGGCCGAGGCGGACGGGCCGGTCAGGTAAACCGCGCCATTCGCCCGGCGGAGTGCGCGACCACTCTGCTCCAGCACGACTGAACCACCGACCAGCGCGCCGATCCAGTCGGCCGCAACCGGATCAATTCGCAGGCGCGGATCGATCGATCCGCCGCGGGCAGCGGGTCCGGGCTCGACCGGCAGGAGGATGAGGGCCCCCGGATGTTCGGTCGCATGCCACTCCTGTACGGCGGCCACGGTGGCGGCATCCCGAACCAGCACGGCGTGGGCAAAATCGCCGAGCAACTGGTCCGCGAGTTCCGCCTGATCGCCGTCGGTCGAAATGAAATCGGCGAGCGGACCAAGGACGCGGCCATCGAACCGGTCGCGATGCGCCAGCAACGCGGCCGCGGCGGGTGCCAGTCCCACTCGATCCCGTTCCAGCGCCTCGAGCGCGCTGCGGCGCGCGGTGAGCACCGCAACGTCCTCCTCGAGGGCGCGACGTTCGGCGACCTCGCGGGCCTCGCGATCGCGGGTCTCGCGCAGCCGGAGACGTGCCTGCTCGGCTGCGGCGCCCTTGTGTCGCGTGTCGCTGCCCTGTCGCTCGGCAATCGCGCTGGCCTCCGACTGGCGCTCACCGGCGCCACGCCGTTCATCGGCCAGGTGCGCCCGTCGCGCCGATTCCTCGCCGATGCGCTCCCGCAACGCAGCCAGCTCTCCGTCGAGCGCGGTACGTTCGCCTTCAAGCGATCGCAGCTGTTCGGCGGACTGCTGCAGTTGATGCTCGAGGCGCCTGACGTCATCTCGCCGAGCGGCAAGGCGGCGCCGCACATCCTCTTCGATTTCCGCCCGGCCGGCCAGTTCGCGCTGCACGCTGGCCCGTTCGGTTTCGGCCGCCTGATGCTCCTCGCCGGCCGCCTGCAGTTCGCGGGTGGCTTGCTGGATCCGAAGCTCGGAGTCGCCACGCTCCTCACCGGCGCGGCGGCGCCGCTCCGCGGCATTGGCAAGCCGCTCCGCTGCAACCGCCAGGTCACCCTCCAGCTTGCCGAGCGTCACGCGGACCCGGCCCAGGTCTTCGGCCACCGCGGCCCGATGGCGCTCCGCGGCGTTCCGTTGCTGCACCGCTGCCTCGCGCACCGCGGCTATCGCAGTGAGTCGCTCGCGCTGCTGCGGAAGGAGTGCCGTCAGCTCGACATGCCGGCGCTCGAAATCCATCGCGTCCTGGGTCAGCTGATCGAGACGGCGCCGGGCGAGGGTCAGCGTGACCGCAAACTTTTCCTCGGTCAACGCCGTGTGACGCTCGGTCTTACCCCTTTGCCGCGCCAGCGAACGGATCTGGGACTGCACCTCGGCGATCAGGTCCTCGAGCCGCTGCAGGTCGGCGGCGGTCTCATCCAGCCGACGCGCAGTCGTATGCCGGCGGTCCCGGTACAGGCCGACCCCGGCTGCCTCCTCGAAGAGCGAGCGTCGCTCGTCCGCGCGGTCGGAGAGCAGGAGGTCGATCATCTTCGCTTCGATGACGACGCCAGCGTCGCTGCCGAGGCCGGTGCCTCGCAGCAGGTCCTGAATGTCGCGAAGCCTGGCAGGCGAATTGTTGAGCAGGTAGTCACTCTGGCCCGACCGCGAAAGCCGGCGCGTGATCACGACTTCGGTGTACGGGGTCGGCAGCATGCCATCGCTGTTGTCGAGATACAGCGACACTTCGGTGAAGTTGACCGGGCGGCGAGTGGCCGCGCCCTGGAAGATCACGTCTTCCATCTTGCCGCCGCGGAGCAATCGCGCGGACTGTTCGCCCAGCACCCAGCGTACCGCGTCCGATACGTTCGACTTGCCGCACCCATTCGGACCGACAATGGCGGTCACGCCATCCTCGAACGAGAGCGTGACGGTATCCGCAAAGGACTTGAAGCCGCTGAGCTCCAGCTTGGTGAGCTTCATCGCCTGCCGGGTGAGGGGTTCAAGATCCGTACGCGTGCCACCTTCGGCGGCCGTCGCGATGCGCAAAGATAGCAGGCCGGTTCAGGTGCCGCCGACCCCCGGCATGACGATGAAATACGATCGCCCCAGGCGCTTGCCGATCGACTCGGCAGCCTCCCGGCTGGGATACGGGCCCACCATGACGCGATAGCTCTCGTCGCTGGTTTTCGGTTCCACCACCCGGGCGGGAAAGCCGCCGTCCTTGAGCTGGCGCGCGAAGGCCTGCGCCCAGTCGGCGTTCTGCGACGACGACACCTGCAGGTAGATATCGCCGTGCTGCGCCGCCGAATCGGGCTTGATCGCTGCGGGCGGCGGCGGTGGTGGCGCCTCGGTGTCAGTCGCGGCTGCGACCGGCGCTGCGGGAGTCGCCACTGCCACGGTCGCCGGCGCCGCGGACGTCAGCGGCAGCCAGGGAAGCATGAGGTACAGGTCCGCCGCACCGCCGACGAGAATGCCGCGCTGTTCGGCCGTGGCACCATCCAGGTCGATCGCAATCACGTCGGCGCGGCTGCGGACCAGCAGAGTGTGTCCGTCAACCACGGCCGGCAGGTCGTCGCTCCACGGACCCGTCCGGCTCAGGGTCACGGTCCATCGTGAGAGGTCGATGACCCAGAGCGAATCGTGGGAACTGCCATGCGCCAGCAGCCAGCGTCCGCTGCGGTCGGCGCGCAAGCCGTCGGCAATGCCCGGCAACGGCAACTCGCGCACTTCAGCCCGGCTGAACCGGTCGAGCATTACGAGGCCACCGGTTTTTCGCGCCACATAGAGGCGGTGGCCGGACGGCGAGAAGGTGGCGACGGTCGGGGTTCCGCGGATCCGGATGCTGGTCGAGAGCGCCCGGGCCCGGGAGCGGGAGGAACGGGCCGGCGCCTTGGCCGCAGGGTCGACCAGGGTGACTCCCGAATCGGTGGTGACGGCGACCAGGTCGCCGGCCCAGGTGGTCGTCACCCGGCCGTTCGGGACGCTGAGGCGGCGCCCCTCCGAGCTTTCGCCCAGCACGTCCAGCGTTCCCGGCTTGGCACCCACGGCGATCAACTGGTCGCCGGGACCGCGGAGCAGGGTGGTACCGCGGTCCACCGAGGCCTTGAAGGTCGTCAACGTGCGGTTGGCGTACCGCACCGGGTGGCGGGCGGAGTCCTCTCCGATGATGGTGCCATCGGGCGCCGCGCTGAATTGGCGCGCCGACGTCGGAATCAGGCGGGATTTCCGGGCAACCAGGTCGATCGCCACCAGCCTGCCGGCATTGTCGGTGGCGTAGACGGTCTTGTCCTCGTTGCTGGCGCCCAGGAGCCGCGTGATGGGCGGCAAGCCATTGCTGATGAGCGTTTCCTGCAGCGTCAGCGTATTGGCGTGCAGCACCTGCACCGACCCGCCCGAGCGGGACACCCGGAGCAGCGCCGCATCGCTGGGCGCCGTGGCCACGGCGGCTGGAAGATGACGCGAGGCGGCTGGAACGCGTTGGCCGCCGCACCCGATGAATGCGACGGCCAGTGACACGAGTCCTGCGAGACGAGCCTGCATGCGCTCAATATGCAGGGCCGAACGAAATCGTCCAATACGGGTTGACGCCCGGCCGGTTGAGCGGCTTCGCGTAGTCGAAGCGCAGCACCATGAAACCGAGGGCGTTGATCTTGATCGACAGGCCGACCGACTTGAGCGGCGTGCGCACCGCCAGCGGCGAGACATCGTCCGGACGGCTCCATGCGAACTTGGTGCCGTCAGTCATCGCGACACCTGCGTCGAAGAACAAGGCCCCCTCGATCGGCGGGAAGAGCTGCGGCAACCAGTGCATATACTGCTGCGAAAGGATCGGGAAGCGCACCTCGGCATTGAACACCGCGACCGACGTTCCCAGCAGCTGGTCGAGCTTGGCGCAGCCAGTCTGGGTATTGGGATCTGCCACCGTCAGGTTCAGGCACTCATTGCGATCGAACGAGCCGGCTGTCCAGCCGCGGATGAGGTCCGGGTAGCCGAGGTACATCTGGAACTTGTCGGCGTCGCGGCCATTGCGCCCGAAGTACATCGCCCGCGTGGCGAGGGTGAGTGGCCCGAACAGGTGATCGTACCGCCGGAAATCCACGGTGCTCTGGACGTAACGCCAGCCACCGATCGTCGGCGCAATCTCGACCCGCGAGCGGCGGCCCAGGAACGGCCCGGTGTAGCCGGCAACCGAGTTGTCGTACACCCATGCGAGTGACGGCTGGACGAATCCGGTCTCGCTCAGGATCGTCTTCTGCGTCGTGGCATCCGACAGTGCGATGCCGGTGCTCGGATCGAACTGCTGGTTGTAATCCAGGACGGCGTCTTCCACGTTGGTCAGGTGCACCCCGCCCTCGAGCCGCTGGAAGCGGGACAGCGGATAGTACCCGGTGGCGAACCCGCCGCGCAGTACGATGCGGCGGACCTCCGTCGTGTAGGTGGCGGCGGGGTCGTTGACGTCCTGCTGGATGAATGATCCATCGTAGAAGAAGTATGGATCCTGCGAGAGGCCGACCGCCCAGTTCACCCGGTGAGACAGGTTCACGTACGCGGCCAGCACCTGCGCCTCGTCGATGCGACCGTTGACGTAGCCGGTGAACAGCAGCTGATGATCGCCGAGCATGTCGGACATCTGTACCGTGGTGCCGCCGAAAATCCCCGAGCCGAAATTGCTGCGGGCGTACCCGATGCTCGGGCGCGCCACGTAGTCGGGCGTGAAGACCGTCTTGTATCGCCGCTCCGAGAAGGTGCTGGTGTCCGGCAACGGCAGCTTGGTGGAGTCGATCAGCCGCGCGATGGAGACCTCCGCAGGCGACCGCACGGAGTCGGGCGGGCGAGAGAGCGAATCGGCCGGGCGCAACCCGGTCGCGGAGCGGTAGAGCGAGCTGCCGCCGGCCGTGGTGACATGGGCGGTGTCGGCCGGCGTCACCGCGGCGCGCGGCTGGGCGGGCTGGTTCGCCAGCACTTCCACCGGACGCCACGGCTGCTTCTTCCGGCTCTCCGGATTCGACATCACGTAGATGTCGTAGTCGCCCTTTTCGTAGTAGACGTACGCGAGCTTGTCCGACTGCCTGGCCCACGAAAGATCCGGCGACAGCGGCGTGATGCCCTGTGCGCCGGTGAAGAAGTTGGTGATCTGGTACGAATCGCCGCTGGCGAGATCGTACAGGAAGATGTTGCTCACACCAGTGCGGTCGGAGATGTAGGCGAGCGACTTGCCGTCGGGCGACCACTGGGGATCGGCGTTCTTGCCCGAGTCCATGCCCTTGAGCAACTCGATCCGGCCGCTGTCGAGGTAATAGAGCGCCAGCCGGTAGTTGCCGAAGCGCAGCGCGGCGAAGTCGGTCTTCGGACCGCGATCGGTGGTAAAGGCGATGGTCTTGCCATCGGGAGACCACGCCGGGTGCAGGTCGGCGTACTTGTCGTTGGTCAACCGCTTGAGGTTGCTGCCGTCGCGGTTGACGACGAACAGGTCCGACAGTCCGCCGTCATACCCGGTGAACACCAGCTGGGTTCCGTCCGGACTCCAGGCCGGTGTGGTGACGCCGCTCAATCCCGAGCGGATGGTGGCCACCTGCTTGTTGCTGGCCACCTCGATCACGATGATGTCGTCGTGCGCGCCGTTCTTGCCCGCGAACGCCAGGAACTTGCCGTCGGGCGACCAGCTCGCCGACGAGTTGATGAACCGGAACGTCTCGTAATTCGAGCTGAAGGTGGACTTGAACAGCCGGCGCTCCGCCTTGCCGGTGGCGACGTTGCCAAGCCAGAGATCGATGAAGTAGAAGTCCTTTTCCGAGAAATACGCGATCTGGGTGCCGTCGGGCGAGAGCGCTGGCGCCAGGTGCAGCGTTCCCTCGCTGCGCTCCTTGGTGAGGACCGCGTCGGATATCGCGGTGGCGCGGTCGGCGGTATTCAGTTGCGGCAGGTACTCCTTGAGCACCGCGTCGCGCCACTGGTCGCCCAGCTGCTTGAAATCGAGGCCGATGACGCGGCGGAACGCTCCCTCCAGGGAACCGGACCGTGACGCCGAAAGGATGGCGCCGATCGCCTCGTCGCCCCACCGCTGGCCGATGTAGGTCAGGATCGCCTGGCCGAACCGGTACGGAAAGATTCTGGGGTCGGTCTCCAGCTGGTGAATGGTGGGGACTTTTCCTTCCTGCGCCGCGTCCCGAAGCCACATCGCCGTGTTCGGGTCTACCCCTCCCAGCGACATGTACTCGGCCATGCCCTCGACAAACCAGAGCGGCGGATTGACGGCGATGATGGTCTGGACGCCCGCGCCGGCGCGGCCGCCGGACCAGACATCGTACTGGAACTGGTGGGTCATCTCGTGCTGCAGCACGTGCTGCACGTCATCGTAGGAGCCGGTGAGCGGGATGACGATGCGATGCTTCAGGAAATCCGTGAAGCCGCCGGTCCCTTCCGACACCTCGTCCGGCGAGGTGTTGGTCTGCTGGAAGTCCGACAGCGAAGCGTACAGGATGATCGGTTTGCGCTCGCGGAACTGATGCCGCAGCACGGTCGAGAGCTCCGTGTACGAGCGCTCCGCCATGCGGGCGACGTCGAGCGCAGCACTGTGCTCCACTTCGTAGTAGTAGAGATCGAAGTGCTCGGTCTCGAGCACCTTGAAGTGGAACTTGGAGTACTGGACCTTGTTCTGGCCAAAGTACTGCGCACCAAGCGCCGCCGGCACCAGTGCCGCGGCAGCCACAACCAGCCATGCGAGTCGGCGCATCGTCGAGACCTCTCGTCCGCCTTGGACGGTCACGATTCGGAGAGCAGGGTTGGAGCGTCCTGCCACAGTCGCTCCAGCTGGTAGAACGCTCGCGTCTCCGGGTGGAACAGGTGAACCACGAAATCCACGAAATCCAGAAGCACCCAGCGACCGGCAGGGACGCCCTCGACATGGTGCGGCGACTGCCCGGCCTTGTGCATTGCCTGTACTACACCATCCGCAAGCCCTCGCACATGCGCATCAGACGTGCCGGACGCGATGATGAAAAAATCGGCGGCGTCGCAGAGGCCCCGCAGGTCGAGAACCTGCACCCGCGTTCCCTTGCGGTCCTCGATGGCGCCGACCGCCGCGCGAACGGCCGCCGGCAGGCGCGGCGCGCGGCGTTCAGCCAATTTGCCCCGGCAGGGCCCAGGGCGTCTCGACGCCGATGATGCTCCTCAATTCGAAGATACCGGACCACCCTCCGCCCGCAGATGATTTCGCCGCCCCACGAACCGTATCCTGACACTGGGTGTCCAGAAAACTGGACACTCTGTACACTTTTCCTGAGTCCCGGGTTCGCCCGTCGCCAGCCCTAATCGGCTATGGCAACGTTCACCTTGACCTCTGCCTGCACAGCGTGGTGCAGCCTGACCGGCACCGAGTGAAACCCCAGTTGCTTGAGCGGATGTTCCAGCTCGATCTTGCGCTTGTCCACGACGACCCCTTCCTCCTCCAGCCGGTGCGCAATGTCGGCCGAGGTGATCGAGCCGAATAGCCGGCCGTCGTCGCCCGCCTTGGCGGCGAAATTGAGGGTCACCCGGCCGATCCGGTCGGCCAGTTCCTGGGCCTCGGCGCGATCACTATCGGCCCGGGCGGCACGCGCCTTTCCCTCGGCCTCGATCCTTTTCCGGTTGCCCTCCGTGGCCTCGAACGCCAGGCCTCGGGGCAGCAGGAAGTTGCGGGCGTAGCCCGGCTTGACCCGGACCATCTGGCCGGCCTTGCCGAGGGAGGGGACGTCGTCACGCAGGATCACGTCAATCATGTTGGAGCTCCTGAGGGCGGCGCCATGCGCCGCCTGAAGTCGAGCCAGGTGTCGGCCACCCCGAGCAGGGTCAGGCCAACGAGAACGAAGGCCATCATCGGGAACATTATCAGGACCAGCACGCCGATGACGAGCGGCGAGGCCCTCCGAAGCGCCGTCCGAACCACCCCCAACCCGCGCAACCAGTACGTGGCTAGGACCACCACGAGCAGGTTTTCGGTCACAAGATGGACCGTCCGGGAGGTCGCGGCCAACGCCGCGGCGACGGAAAGCACCAGCAGCCAGACCAAGTGATCGTTGAAGCGGAAGTCGGCGAGTGGCGGGACTGGGCCGACAATGGGGGTTCGGGCGATCCGGCGATACCAGCTCGACGCCAGCCAGACGCCCAGGAGCGCCACCAATGTGAGCATCGCGGGGGCGAGCACCGCCACTCCAGTCGCTGCCAGCGCGAGCTGATGGGCGAGGTCCGGCTGGGTGGTGACCTGGATGTCCGTGGTGGGTGGGGGCGTCGCCGGCAGCGAGGGCCAGGCCTGGTGCCAGGTGTCCCACGCCTTCGTGATGATTTCGCTCTGCAGGGCGTCGTACCGGAGGTGGAACACCACGAACCATCCGCCCATTGCCAGCGCGGCCAGAGCGGCGGCGACCAAGGCGCGAGTGAAGAGGGACCGGACGCCGGCGACGGAGAGCGTCACGAATCCGCCGACGAACAGCACGGCGGCGGCGCGCACCGTCTCCTGGCTGAGCGAATCTGGGAGCCGGAACCAGGCCACCAGGGCGCCGACACTGACCGCGATCCAGAACCATTCCCGCGGTGTCCGCGGATGCGACACGAGCAGGAGCAAGGCGAGCGGCCCGAGAAAAAAGACTGGAAAGACCGACACCGCGACAATCAGGAAGATCGCGGTGAGCAGAAGGTGAAGTGCCTGCGAGCGGCGCCCGCCAGTCGCGGGCGCCACCGTTGGACTGGTCAGCCGGTGAACCCCTTGATGTAGGGAAGCAGGGCTACCTGGCGAGCACGCTTGATGGCGGTGCTGAGCTGGCGTTGATGCCGGGCGCAGGTCCCGGACAGCCGGCTCGGCAGGATCTTGCCCCGTTCGGTCAAGAAGCGGGTCAGCAGGCGCTCATCCTTGAAATCCACCACCCGGACGCCGGACTCGCAGATCGCGCAACTCTTCTGTGGGCGGGCCATTATTCGTCCTCCTCCCCGTCCTTGGCGCTGGGTGTCGGCGCCATCTGGGCGCCTTCATCGAGCACCACCAGGTGGCGGAGCAATCCCTCGTCGAGCTTGAGGGCGCGCTCGAACTCCGGAAGCATCGTTGCCGCCGCCTCGAACTTGGTGACGACGTAATAACCGGATTCCTTGCCCGACACGGGGTAGGCGAGGGTGCGCTTGCCCCAATGGGTGACTTCGACCGCAGTCTCGCCGGACTGGGGGATCAGGGCGTGGAATTTCTCGAGTTTTTCGGTGACGGCTGGTTCTTCGAGCGCTGAGTCGAAGATGTACACTGCCTCATAACGACGGGCCACGAGCACCTTCCTTCGGTCTGGAGTCGCCCCGGCGCGGTGCGGCGCCGAGGAGGATGGATGTGAGCTGCGGGCGGGAAGATAGCGGGGGAGGGGAGAAGCCCAAAGCCCGAAGGCGAGAGCCCCAAGCCCAAAGCTGAAGGAGCAGCTAGCAGCTAGCAGCTAGTAGCTAGTAGCTAGTAGCTAGTAGCTAGTAGCTAGCAGCTAGTAGCTAGCAGCTAGTGAGCTACCCGCCGCCCGCCCTCAGTCCCGCACCGCCAGCCTCCGCTCCCGGCTGACCTCGGTTCCGGTCACCGTGTCCCGGACCCGGAGGACGATCCGGTAGTCGCCGGGCGCGAGTTCCCGGAGGGCGAGTTCCTTCTGGGCGCTCATCCGGGGAGCTGTTGCGGGCGCCGCGGACACAATGGCGTTCTTGAGCGTGTTCCCCTGCCAGACCTCAATCCGGGTCTCGTAGGATCGCCCCCGGACCAGGCCGTCCAGCTGATAGCTGATCACGGCGAGTTCATCCGGGCGCCAGGCATTCCTCGGATTGAGCGGGATGCGCTCGCCGTTCCGGGTCCAGGCGAGGCCGCCGTCGGGGCTGCCGAGGATCGGGTCGCTGAGCGCGAGGGAGCGGCCGTCGAACGCGGCGACTGGAATCCGGGTGAGGCGCTCGCCCGAGCCGGACCGGCGAGCTATATCACTGAGTACTACAGCGACCGACCAGGTGCCGGCTGGCGCCGGCAGCAGCGCGTAGCCCGTCAGCTGGCTCTGCTCCGCCGGCGGCGCGGCCAGGCTCCAGGCCCGGGTGGTGTCGAGAACCGCGGCGAACTCGCCGCGCGCCGAATCGCCGGCAACGACACGCAGTCGGGCAGCGAACGAAGTGGTAGCGGCGCGTCGTGCGGCGTCGGGCATCAGGTATCGAACGGGCACGGCGAACACCACCAGCAGTCCGTCATCGGGAACGCCAAACGCCTGCACGATGGCGTGCAGGTCGTTGTCGAACGTCTCCGCATTGCCGTCAGTGTGCTCGGCCTCGGTGCGCATGCGGGTGAAGTCGCGGAAGACCCGATCGCCGTCGGCCAATGTTTGCAGCGAAAGCACCGGCGGTTTCCGAAACAAATCAGTTGCCACTCTAGCAGCCAGTCCACAAAGTTGCGGATCGACCTCGCAGTTGGCCGTCAGGTCGCCGACCGGATAGTTTCGCGCTACCATGCCGTAGCGTTGACTCGGAACCAGCACGCCGAGGGGCGGCGGAATACGTTCCGCCATGCGGCTGAACGACACGATGAGCGGTCCGGACGGCGTCCGCCACATCAGAGTTTCCTCCTGAAGGGCGGTAATTCCAGGCATCCTCACTCGTTGCGCCGGATCGCCGTGGCGCAGGACCAGTCCGCCGCGGTCGTCGAGCACCTTGGTTAACGGCCGCATGCGGTTGAGATAGTCGAGCTCCGACACATTCGGATCCCTTGGAAACTTGATGTCGCCAGATGCGGCATCGGCGCCGGAGTCGTACTCGACGCCGTCATTTCGGGGAATGATTAGTCCCTTGGCGGTGCTTCCGTCGTTGTCCCAGCGATAACTGCGCAGCGCCACGCGCCAGCGTCGGAATTGCTCGGGCAGACGAGTTCCGGGCAGTTGTCCGTCGTCGATGTCACGCCGGTTCCAGAACTTCCGGAGCCAGGGCTCGCGCGCCGCCGGTGTGAGAGCCCTCCATTCGTCGATTTCGTTCGGCTGCGCGATCCAGAGGAGGTCGCGGGTATACCACGCGGCATCCGCGCTGTCGCGAATGGTGGTGGCCCCGGCGTAATACGCTCGCAATGCCAGCGAATCGTGCCGTTGAGCAAAGGCGATCTCGGCGGTCAGGTGACCGCGGGCCGCCGGTGAGACCGCATCCGCCGGCAACCTGGCCAGCCATGCCGCCGCGCTGTCGGACGAACCGCGCTCGAGTTCGAGGCGAATGCGGGTGAGCAGGGGCGCCGGGGCCAGGTCGGGATGGCGCGTGAGGAGTGCGCGCAATGCGACCAGTTCCTTGTCCGGGCCCATCCAGATGTAGGGATACGGCGCGATCCGCTCGAGCTGCGATGCGCTCCAGACGTCGCCGCTGTCCTGCGCCAGCGCCATCTCGAGCGCGTTGACGGCGGCACTGCGCCAGACGCGCTCCCTGGCGGTCGGCGCTGCGTCGGGCGCCGGCACGGGACCCTCGAGGAAGAGCGCCGTCCGCGCCATCGCCCGCGCGGTGACGGCATCGAGCCGGCCATTGTCGGCGACCTGCTTGACGAACCGCCAGCCCAGCGCCTCGGCCGCGCGCCCCGCCGCCGGATCGCCGCGCTCGGCGCGGCTGAGCAGTGAATCGGTGGCGGGTCCTGCGGACTGCCCGCGGACACCAACGCCAGCGTGCGCAAGCAGGAGCGCCGCGAGTGCCGCCGACCGCCCGAGCATGACGGTCACTGCTTCGCCAGGATACTGAGGATCCGGCGGCGCACCGCATGACGGTCGCCTGCGGCGACGGTCACCGTGAGCCAATACTGACCCGGGGCAAGCCGGTCGAGCACCAGCGCCTTGCGGATGTAGGTCACCTCGCCGCCGGCAATGCCGTTCGACTGGATCTGGATGGCGGCGCGTGCCTTCGGGTCGAGCGGGCGCACTTCGACAGTCGTCGAGTAATTGTCGCCCGCGTGCAGGCCCCGCATTTCATAGAACAGTTCCGCCGTCTCGCCGCTGTACCATCCGTTGAGATAGTTGACCGGAAAGGCACTTCCGTCGGACGCGATCCAGGGCGGAGCGCCTGCAATACCGGTGACGATATCGCTCAGGCCGAGGGCAGGGCTGGCGTTGACATGCACGTCGTCCAGCACGGAGTACACACCGGCGGAGTCGTCGTCCTGGCGGGCGCGGATGGCGATCTGCCATTGACCGGCATCCAGCGGGAGTTCCTCCCACGCCGTGAGCCAGCTTCCCGCCGGGATGGGCGTGGTGCGAATGAAGGTCCGGGTAGTGTCGCGGATGACAGTGGCATCGGTCGCCCGGTTGTAGGCGACCATGCGCAGGCGTACCGGGTACGAAAGTCGTCCATCGGCAAGCGTGTCGGCATGGAGCGCCGGACTGCCGATGGCAAGGGTCAGCAGTGCCGTGCCCCGGCGGCTGTCACCGAGCGCAAAGGCCTGAACCACCGATCGCCAGGGATGAATGATTGGCGGTGAATCGGTGTCGGTGCGAGTGCCCTCATGGGCGTCGGCGCGGCTCTGCGCGATCGCGGTGCGAACGTCGGCCAGACAGTCCGGTGGCTGCCACGATCGATCGTTGGCGGTCATCGCAGCGGCGGCATTCGCATATACCGGAAGAATGC